>Ga0233431_1001273_pt1 | contig 44944 bp, 37 predicted proteins | sample SI_118_April2016_FD_179867 | JGI IMG/M metagenome (GOLD analysis project Ga0233431, IMG submission 179867) | Seawater microbial communities from Saanich Inlet, British Columbia, Canada - SI_118_April2016_200_MG | ecosystem: Environmental > Aquatic > Marine > Inlet | place: Canada: British... | reverse complement strand
CGATTCCGTCTTTGCTGTTGCAGAAGAAAACCATCGAAAACGAAAATTGCGGAATTTGAAAAAACAAGCAGAAGCTTTTGGGTTACAATTGGTTGAAGGCATATCTGCTTAGTTTGTTACTTAAAAGATACATATAGATAAGATCTCAATTTCCGGTGTTCAATCGACCCCAGACATCCTGGGCGACCTCCATTCTACACTGCCGCAGCTTTTCTCCATCATTGTCCAGTTTCTTTGGATTGCATTGAATATCCATGCGCTCATTAAGCCAGCCCCAGCAGCCCTTTTTGTTGATTTTGTCGCAGATCTTCTTCTTCAGGTGTGTCAGTTCGGTCCTCTTTTTCAGGTAAGTCTGTCCACTGGCCAGGGTTTTGGACCAGGTCTCCCTGATCCGGTCACCCATCCCCTTCAGGTCTTTCTGCAGCTGCTTGCAGCGGTCCTGATCCCCAAAACTTGAGCTGCCACAAATCTTGTCCCGCAGGTCTCTCATTTCATCTTTGATCATATACCCGATTTCCAGTGCATCCTCTAAACCGTCATTCGACAAGCAGTTGATGATTTTCTCCATGGTCGGTTTTTTCAAACAGTCGGTAATGACTTCTATCTGCTCTGCGGTGTATTTTTTACTCTTTTGTAGCTTCTGCTTGAGTTCATCATGCACCTCGGCGGGAAGATCGATCCACTCCTGGAGTTCTTTGGATACCGCTACACCAGTAGTTGCAGTGATCAGTAATAAAACCAATACCAGTAATCGTTTTCGGACTTTCATTGGATTTTGCTCTTAGTTTATGTTTCCGGGAACGCCACTCTCGTTTTCCACCTGTGCCAGATCTTTTTCATAATACCGTGAGGCGATCAGAAAGAAAACCCCGGCTAAAACAGGAGCGACAGGTATAAAAGTCATCGCGCTTTCAATCCCGAACATGTCTGAAAGTTGTCCGATGGCGATGGGGGCTGTGGAACTTCCCAGCAGGTGCTGGATAATGACATTCAGGCTCAGGGATATCGCCCGCAGCCCGGGATGAACCACATCCTGGGTGACTGCCACCGAAGCCGGCAAAAATCCGACAATCAGGATGCCGCTGAGTGTGAGAATGATAAACTGGACATTTCCCCTGAGAAAAATGAAAGCGATGGACAGCACTGCGGCAGTTAAAAATGAGGTGAGGGCCGGGAAAAAAAGACGACCCCTTTTCTGCCGTTGATGCCAGCGGTCCGCAAGAAATCCCCCCAGGGGAGCGCCAACGATGGCCAGCAACATGACAATCCCACCCCGGGTGGCGGCTTCGGTCATGGGTATGCCCTGAATCCGGTGGAAATAGGTCGGCAACCAGGTCATCAAAGCGGTTGTCATGAAAACACTGGTTGCTAACCCCAGACAGTTGAAGATCAGGGTCTTATTGCTGATGAAGTGCCTGGCAATCTCAGGGATGCCCATCAGCACAGATTTCTGGCTGCCGCCTTCTTCTTTTTTCTGGGTCAGCGCCACTGTCTCGTAGTCTTTAACAAAAAAGAAAAGGATTGCGACCAGGAATCCAGGCAGGGCGACAATACCGAATGCATTTTTCCACCCAAACCGTTCCGCCACTATAGCGCCCAACCCAATGCCGAGGGCGCTGCCCAATGGAATCGAGGCGTTCCAGAAGCCCAGCATACGCGCCCGTTTTTCTTCTGGAAAGAGGGTGGCGATCATGGCCGTGCCGCCGGGAGCGTATCCCGCCTCTCCGATACCGATAGCGGTGCGGGCGACAAACAGCTGCCGGAAGTTCTGTGTAAAGGTGCAGGAAATCGCAGCAATGCTCCAGAGCACTGACATAATACCGATGCTCTTCTTACGGCTCCAACGATCGACCAGGATGGAGGCCGGCAGAGAAAAAATCAGGATAGACCAGTAGACTGATGAAACCAGCATGCCGCACTGTGCATCCGTCAGACCCCAATCTTGTTTAATGTAAGGGAAGAGTGAGACGATCACCATACGGTCGATATAGTCGAACATATAAAGTAGAAACAGCAGCGTAAAAACAGTACCGGCATATTTCTTTGAGATGTTGGATGCGGTTGGCATAAATCTCCCAGGCTGTTTCAGGTCAGTGACCGGTATAGGCACCGTACTTTTTTGTCGCTTCAAACATGGCGATACAGTTTTCTGGATTTACTCCGGGGTGCAGCGAGTTTGATGAGCAAATGATGAGGCCACCTCCCTGGCCAGCGTCATCGATAGCCTGTTTGACGGCGTCGGTGACTTCTTCGCAGGTCCCGTCACAGAGTAGATCCTTGCAGTCTATATTTCCGAGGAGGCACAGTTTGTCACCGCAATAATCCTTCACCTTCTTCAATCCCATATCCGCTTCCGGTTCCAACGGGTTGAGGCCATCATAACCTGTCTCCAGCAGCAGGTCCAGAATATGCCAGAGATTGCCGTCACTGTGACGTATCACTTTCAAACCCAGCTCATGGGCCCGGTCCACCACTCTACGATTATAAGGGTTCACAAATTCGGCAAACTGGGCGGGACTGATCATGATGGAACTACCATGAGCGATATCGTCTTCGATCACCAGAACATCCAGACCGGCCTGAGCCAGCATCTCTAACTGACGGAGATTGAAGTTGACTGTCATTTCAGCGATACGGTGCACAAATTCGGGGTCATCAAACATCTTCATCATCAGATTGATCATGCCCGCCAGTCGCCAGCTGAGCACGAAGGTCCCCCGCATCAGCCAGAACAATGCTTTGGTAGAATTAAAGCGATCCTTCTCCAGGTTGAGCAGCAGCAGGTGCCCCGCTTTGGGTACCGGGGGGGTATAGCGGGTCAGGTCAGTTGCCGTTTGCAGCGGATGGCCAGTGGCTACAGGCAAACCGTGGGGATTCCGGGTGTAGACAACCCCCCAGTCATCCTGCAGGGCTTTATCGTCCAGGATCTCTTCATGACCGATTTCAAAAGAGGTGACACCATCGATGTCAAACTCCTCGTGAATCAGAAAAAGCGTGTCCAGTAGTTTCATTTTTTCCACGTCGTTCATTTCGTGGAATTTTTTGGGATCAGGCAGGCCGTCAGTCAGGTGTCGACCGATACCGATGATGGGTTCTTCGTTGATGCCATGGATATAAAGTGGGACACGATCCGCTTCCCGAATCTCCAAAGCGGTAAAAATTCTTTCTCTACCATTCATTTCCAAGTCTCCTGGCGTCACGTCAACATCAAGTCCCGTGTCTGATATGAACCCTTTTCAATTGCGGATACGTTTTAAGATGATCTATAACTCATTTCGCTGAAATCCCGAACTCGCGTTGCTCAAACAGAGGGATTTCGGGCGTTCAATTTCGTTAAGATCATCTAAAAACTCCTCCAAACAATTGAAAAGGGTTCATAACAGACACTCTGTATTCTAATAATCCTTAAGTTAATGACAATGATTTCACATTCTGTCCGCAAAAGTCCCGTAAAGACTGGACATTTTGCAGACAGAATGCCACAGCAACGTGTTTCTTTGACACACTAATGGGAAACACTTGAGTAATTTTTGAGCTCGCCCATATCATTTTCTGGGCGAACTATATCAGTTCTGCAGGTGAAGGTAAACAACGATCGAGGAGTTCATTTTCATTTTTATGGTTAGAATATTATTACAAGAGGTTGAATTCAAAAGGACGGTATTAGAGGGGAGGACTGGCTCTGAATTGTTGGAGACACGATACTTATCTCGGGAAACAAGAGTTGATCTAAGAAACTTGAAGGTTCATAAAAAATTCGAGAGAAGCCTCTCCAAAAATATCATAATGATCCAGCCCCTTCGAAATAGATAGATCCTTTTCTACAGCTAAATCCAGGAAGGTATGATTTTCCAGGTATTGACCTTTTGCATTTCGAACGATAATCACCTGCGGCCTTTCCAAATCTGTTTTAGGGACGCTGATTGCGAAAGCCTGAGATCCGTCGCTCAATTCAACCAGGGACCCTTTTGGGAAGTGTCCCATCATGTGCTGAAAATATTCCGAAATCTCAAAGTCATATTCAATACCGGCTAACTGTTCAATATATCGCATTGCAGCCGGGGGGGCCCAGGATTTCTTGTAGCTGCGCCTGCCAACCAGCGCCTGGTATATGTCTATGATCGCGATCAAACGCGTTTCCTTTGAGGCGCTTTCATAACGGGCGTCTTCAGGATAACTGGAGTACATTGATGTATCCAGTTTTACGTGATGATATTTGGCCATGTTAACCATAAAACCGGGCATTCCCATTTTCGATAGCATTTCCGCTCCATATAGCGGATGTTTGCGTATCAGCAGCTTTTCACGACTGTCATTTTCAAATTTCTCTGTACAGTCTAAAATAGAACTAGGTAGCTTTGCCTTACCGACGTCGTGTAGAAACGAAGCCAGTATCATTTGTTTTTCATCTTTGAAAACGTTGTGATCTCTATTTCCGCCATATATTTTTTTATAGACCACCTGAAAGATAGCGGCTACATCTATACAATGGGCATACGTCTGATCGCTTTTTTTTAAGGCGGCAATCACGCCCATTGCTTCTGCAGAAGAAGTGTCAGCAATGGTATCTATGTGATGTCTTATTTCTGCTAAGCGGATCTTGCCTTTTTTGGCGTTGTCCATCATGTTTTCCAACGCCTTCACTGCTCCCTGGCGCATTTCAACGCTCTCTTTGACTTTGTGGACCATTTCCGTGGCCATTCTGACGGCCTTTCTCTTTAGAGCCTGTTTCGAGGATTGGGGACGTCTATTTTGCCTAACGTAAAATTTGTTAAATCCTCGGTCTTTCAATTCATTGATAAGATTTTCATTTACAATAATGAGTTTTTTTAAAGAAACGGGAAATCTGTAAAGGCGAAAAAGTCTGTCACCAGCGTTTAATTGATCCGTTGTCAGTTCCAGCTTTTCACCCCCTCTTTCAACCAAGGTGTTGGCCCCCTTAAAATTCAGCTTTACCCATTTGCAGGTGGCTTCATCCATGGGCCTGTATTTTTTGCTGAAACCGACATAGGCCAAAATGAACATCTCTCGTTTCAATCCTTCCAAACTGACCAGCTTTTTTTGAGCAGAATCCGGTTTCATAAGATATTTTATAATTGAACGTGATTTGACACCAGTACCATTGGGATTACTTTTTAACATCAATACTCAATTAACCTGAATTTTCTGTTAGATACTGATTTACAAATTTTGAAACGTCATTTTCAATTTCCTGGTCTGTTTTTATGAACGAGATACCAATATCATATAGAGTTGGCTCACTGATCTCAGTTCTCACAACTTTCCCTGTTATTTGAGTATGGCTACTGTTGGTTTCGAGCCGAATCTTCAGCTGAACGACATCTCCAATTTCAAACAGAATTTTACTTTCAAAAAGAAGCCCGGTTTGACTAAAGTTCTTGGTGGTGGTGGCTATCTCATCGGAGGCACTCAGATTATCGATTTTTTGTACTTGAATGTCAGTGAAAAAATCGAAGCGAATAAACCGTCGTTTGTTCTTTGAGTATATAGCAATATTGTCCCTTCCATAACTTTTGGCCTGGTATAACCCTCGATCTGCATGTTCGACCAATTCATTTATATTCTGACCGTCTGCAGGGAAAGAGGCCAAACCTCCGCTCACAGTCATATTGATATGCTTATTTTCATAAATGTTTGGTGTCATTTTAATTTTCTCACGAATTCGCTCACCTAGCGCCAGCGCTTTCATTTTCCCGGTTTGAGGGAGGATAATCAGAATTTCTTCTCCACCGTATCTGATAGCAATATCTTCTGTTCTAATCTCTTCCATTACTAACCGGGACATATTTTTTAGAACGAAATCCCCGGCCAGATGACCATAAGTGTCGTTGACTTTTTTGAAATGATCCAGATCCAGAAAAAGAATTGAGAACTCATAATTATGTCGATTAGATCTTGCCAGTTCTTGATTGATGGATTCATTAAGTTGACTACGATTAAACAAACCCGTTAACTCATCATAACGAGAAGCTTTCTCTTTGGATTCAAAGACGCTGATCTCAACGACCTTTGGGGTTTTTAGTGACATATCAATAGAGCAAAAATAATCACAGATAACCGTTTGTATGGTGACGTCCCGCTTGAGACATTTATTTAGCATTTCCCGATGAATAACAATTTTCTCCCAGCACTCTTTTGCTGTTTCCGGCTCTAGATTAAGATGCGCCAACACATGGATAATTGCGGCATAGGCCGTTTCCCCATATTCACTGATGATCCCATTTAATTCTGAGATGATTTTTTCATTTTCTCCTGCGTATTTGGTTAAACATCCGATAATAGATTCTCTGATAATGTTCATTTTCACGACCCGGAAAAATGTTAATTACCTTGAACGGCATCGATAACGCTCTGCTTGAAAAGCGTGTTAACTATAACGGAAGTGATCGGGTTTTGTCTAATGGAAGAAAAAATATTTATTTGTGACTTTTTTGGGCGGGGCTCAATTCTCAAAAGTGTCAGACTTTTAACTGCCAGAACATCGGCAAACTTTCAGGCAATTGTCTCGAACGTAGGAAGCCTATTCTGTAAAGTTGAATTATCAAAGGATGTATATATTTTATGCAATGAATATTTTGTCGTGAAAAACTTTTTCCCTTGTCGCGAATGTGTGAAGAAATGATGACCCTTTTTGAAGAAATAAGTTTCTGCAAATTGTATCAGCCGAGAAAACTCAATAGGTCAAGTTCATTTTTCGGATCAACCAAGAAAAATTTCATCTGAATTTTTGCCTAAAATTGGACTAAGGGATCGTACAATCCCTAACCGCAGGGTGATAAAATGAAAAGATGTAAATATCGAGGGGGAAGGTCTTGAAATGCGGTTTTTCCCAAACCGGCGAGATCTTTTCAAGACCTGTTTCTGAATCGACGGATCTATTTCAGTTTGAGCAGGCCCTGATAGACGGATTGGCTGATTTCGAGACCGTCACGCTGGGCCTTTTCACGCAAGGCAGCTTTCCCGGACCCGGGCAAGCGGGTGCCTGGTTGGTTCAGAATGGCTGTAAACAGAACCTCCATCCGCTTCAAAAAAGTGTCTCCGGACAAGGGTCCTGGAGATATGGCAATCAGCAGTTGTCCGATATCAGGGGAGGGTCCCTCCGCTTCAAAAAAGGAACTGGCTTCAAAACCGAAGAGTGAAGAAGTCAAGGCAGCCGACAGAATCTCCACCATCAGCACCAGGGCGGCGCCTTTGCCTTCTCCCATGGGGACCATGGTACCGGCCATGGCTGCCTTGGCGTCGGTGGTTGTCAGACCGTCCGCATCCAGGGCCCATCCTTCCGGTATGGATTTCCCTTCCTGGGCTGCCACCTTGATCTTGCCCCGGGCGACTTTTGAGAGTGAGAGATCAATTACCAGGGGCGGGCCTTCAGCCCGGGGTGCGGCAAAGGCAATGGGATTAGTGCCGAAAACTGCGTCTTTACCACCCCAGGGTGCAATTGCCTTTGGGCTGTTGGTGAAGACCATCCCGATCAGTCCTGCTTCAGCCAGTTTTTCAGCATGATGCCCTACGACACCACAGTGGTGGGAGTGGTTGATAGCAGCAGCTGCGATGCCGGTTTGCCTGGCAGTGTCCACCAGTGCGTCGCTGGCCTTGGAAAAGGCCGGAAAGGCAAAACCGTGACAGGCATCAACCCTTAACAGTGACGGAGAGACCTTTTCGATCAGTGGTTTTATCTGCCCGTTGACCTTTCCGGTTTTGGCCTGGGCGGAATAAGATGGCACCCGCGAAAGACCGTGCCCCTTCTGACCGTCGATTTCAGCAGCTACCAGTGCGGTTGCCACCTCAACAGCGTTACTCTCAGAGGTGTTATGGGCGACAAGGATATCCCTGACCAGATCGGTCAATTCAGCGACTGAAACGGTAATTGATTCCATTATTCGGCCTCCAGGGCTTTCCTGACGTTTTCAGCCGTGACCGCACTGACACGGACATTGGATTCGATTGTGACGCCGCCGATATGTGGAGTCAGGATCAGGTTGGTAATGCCCTCAAACCGGCGGCCGGAATCGGCCTCCAGGGGCTCCGTCTCAAAGACGTCGATGGCAGCGCCACCGATTCTGCCGGATTTGAGTCCATCGAGCAGGGCATTTTCATCCACCACGCCACCCCGGGCGGCATTGACAACAATCACGCCCTCTTTCATCCTGGCAATAGTTTCAGAATTCACCAGATGCCGGGTTTCCGGGGTCAGAGGAACATGCAGGCTGATCACATCCGCGCTCGAGAGAAGTTCTTCCAGGCTCAAGGGTCGGGCCATCTCCCAGGCCGGATCTTCCGATGAGACAAAAGGATCGTAGGCCGCAACGTTCATTCCCAGTGCCTTGGCTATCCGGCAGGTCTCCCGGGCGATGGCACCAAAACCGATCAAGCCCAGCAACTTACCTCCGATTTCGTTGCCCATCAGTTCGGTCCGCGGCCATTGACCGGCTTTCATTTTCTCTGCTGATAGATATGAGCGCCTGAGAAGCATCAGGGCAGATGTGACGACATATTCAGCCACCGCGGCATCATTAGCGCCAGTGGCCGGAAAAACAGCAATGTTGCGGGAGCGACAGACCTCCTGGTCGATGTTGTCCATCCCGACTCCCAGCCGACCCACAACCGTGAGTTTTTCAGCGGCAGCCAGCAATTCCCTTTTGACCTGGGTGCGGTTGCGCACGATGATGGCGTCCGCATCCCTGATTTCTTTGAGCAGGGTATCCGGATTATCAGCCAGCGTCTCGTCATAAAGAACGCTAAAATCGGGAGACAGGCTGTCAACGGCAACCTGATCCATAAATTCAGTGATGATGATTTTTTTCATTAATAATGTGTTTGGAATTGTATGAGTATTGTGATTTCCCCACAGGGCCTGAATGAGTGCTATGAAAACAGTAACAGCCCCCCTAAGAAGGGGGGGGGCTGTTACTCTTCAAACCAGGATCCCGTTGGTAACGGGACTTGCAGAACGTGATAGAAGACCAGATAAAACAGCGTGACCACGACGGCGCTCAGGAGTGTGGATTGAATAATGTTTTTCCTGGATAACCGTTCGTCGGCCAGATAGAGATTGAAAACCGCGTAAAACACGTAACTCGAAGGCAGAAAACCGGCAAAGGGCATGAAACCGAGATAGATGCCCAGAATGGTAATTCCTGAGATCACCCCATTTCTCTCCACATGGTCTCTGAAAAACTGAATTCGCTCTGGTTTAACAATCCCTTTGATAAACACAACGACACTCAGGAAACCGATCACCACCAGCAGATAATTGATAAATACGCCGCCCAGCTGGCTGAGATCCCGCGTAACCGAATAGAACAACACACCCAGCAGGATGCAGAAGATGCTGACAATCAGATCTGAATTAAGCATTTGCATCCTCCTGGCTGACAAGCCCCTGTCTTTTTTTCATCCGCCAGGCCGCAAACAATGGCCAAAGTGCAGACAACAGACACATGAAAATCAGGATGAGGCTGATCGGTCGAAATACCATGTAACTGATGACACTTCCGCTGGCCCCTCCCGCCAGCATAGACTGCACCAGCCCCTCCTCGGCAAAGGGTCCCAGGATCAGCCCCAGAACAATCGGCGCTGGATGGAATTTCAGCTTACTGCTGATGTACCCGATGATCCCGAAAACAAACATGATCCAGACATCCAACATGCTGTTGCGGATAGCGTAAGAGCCCAAAACTGTCATGAACAGGATGGCCGGTGCCAGAAATCGGGAAGGAATATTGATAATCCGCGCGAAAAAGAAAGAGCCGAAACTGCCGATAAACGTGACCAGAAATGCGGCTACCAGCAGACCCATGATAAAGGAGAAAGTGACATCTGCATGGGTGGTAAACATCTCCGCTCCGGGTCGCATGCCATGCAGCATCAAGGCGCCCAAAATGACGGCCGCCGGTGGTGAGCCGGGGATCCCCAGAGTTAACAGCGGAATCAGAGATCCGGGCGCCATGGCTGAATTGGCAGCTTCCGAAGCGGCCACGCCCTTGATGGTACCTTTTCCGAACTCCTCCGGATTTTTATCCCAGCGTGCAGCCTCATTATAAGAAACCATGCTGGCAATGTTTCCCCCTGCGCCAGGCGCAAAACCGATGATGGTGCCGATGGCAGAAGATCTCAGCATCAATGTGGGTTTTCTGATGAGTTCGCTGATCACCTCCCTGATGACCTTAAAGCTGGGTTTGACAGATACAGCCGAATAGGTGCGTTTGCGCTGGCCGATGACACTGTTCAGAATCTCGGGAAGACAGAAAAACCCGATCAGGGCCACGATTAAAGCGATTCCCCCTTGCAGGTCAGTAAAGCCGAATGTCAGTCTGACATCACCGCCAATCGGGGCCATGCCGATGGTGCTCAACATCAGGCCCAGTGTCCCGGCAAGCAGATCTTTGAAAATACTGCCGCTGGAGATAGTGCTGATGATGGTCAGTCCAAAAATGGCCAGCCAGAAGTATTCCGGCGGTCCGAACATCAACGACGCGAGTGCCAGCGGGGGAGCTGCCAGCGCCAGCACGATGTTGGCCGTCAGTGAACCGTAGGAAGAAGAAAAGGCGGCAGCCACCAGTCCATGCTGCGCCATGCCTTTCTGGGACAGAGGGAATCCATCGAAGGTCGTGGCAATGGCCGCCGGTGTGCCGGGGGTATTGATCAAAATAGCCGGGATGGAGTCGCCGTACATGGCGCCCACATAAATCCCCGCCAGCATAATCAGGCCGGTTGCAGGTGCCATGGTAAAGGTAAAGGGAACCAGCAGCGCCAGACCCATGGTGGCCGTCAGGCCGGGTAGCGCGCCAAAAATAATGCCCATGAAGACGCCCAGGGTCAGGAAAATGATGTTCTGTAAATGAAACACCTGTTCCAGACCGATAAAAATTGAATCAAACATAAGCAGTGCATCCGTCAGTAATTAATAAAAAAGCCGATTTTCAGGCAGCCGGCTTTTTCAAGACTGTAGACCTATTTTTTGAACTCTTTCACGACGGGGGCCCATTCCACCACTTTGGAGCGAATGTAAGCAGTGGCTTCAGCTGCGTCCATTTCCAAAGGTACGAAGCCGGCGTCCAGCATCTGCTGCTTAACTTGCGGGTTGCGAGAAATCGACAGAAAGGCTTTTTCCAACGTCTTGATAATATTTTTGGGGGTTTTAGGCGGTACGCCGACACCACGGTCAATAGAGGCCAGGATGTTGTACCCTTGATCCTTAAACGTAGGGACAGCAGGCATCGGTGGAAACGGCTTCTCTGTACCAAAGGCCAGAACACGGATTTTATCTCTGTGCTGAAACAGGTCATTGGAATTGGCCCAGAGTGCGGCGACATGTCTGCCCAGAAATGCGGCAACGCTGGGGGAGGCTCCTTTATAAGGCACATAGGTCAGCTTCACTCCGGCGGCTTTTTGAAACTGCAGATAGGCTATGTGATGACCAGACCAGGTACCTGATCCGGCACAGGTGACGGCACCTTTGTGTTTCTTGGCATAGGCGACCAGATCTGAGAGGCTTTTAAATTGAGAGTCTTTCATTACCGCCAGGCCGATGGGAGTGGCTTGAAACAGGGCGACCGGGACCAGTTGTTCTGTTTTGTATCCGGCATTGCCACGAGCAAGCGGTTGCAGAATGATATGGGGGATGTTAATCCCGGACATAAAATAACCGTTGGGGCGTTGCTTGACCATCTTGGCCCAGCCGATGGAACCGCCACCGCCCGGCTTGTACTGAACAATCACTTTCTCACCTAAGATCTTCTCCAGGCGGGGCTGCTGTCGCCTGGCTTCTACGTCAGATTGTCCACCGGGATTGAAGGGAATCTGATATGTTATAGGTCGGTCGGGATAAGCGGCAAACAGGTTGGGAACTGCAAAAATCAGCGTACAAAAGAGCATAGTGAACAAACGAGTTGCGTTTTTCATGGATGTCTCCTCTTACGTAGTTTTTAAGTATTGGCGACGAAGCAGGGGCCTGCCGTTTTAGAAATGAAACAGCAGGTTACAAAAAGCGGACGGCCTTTGAAATCTGCGGCCGTCCACGCTTGTCATGACAACACCCAGATCTTAAGCGCTGCGATATAGCTTGGTCAAGACGAACTCTTCATGACCCAAAGCTTCCTGAGCTGTCAGACGTCCGTTACAGGTTCTTACCAACATATCAATCAGGTTATCACCGGACTCTTCCAGGGTCATCTCGCCACGCAGAATGGCGGAACAATCATAATCAACATGCTCTGACATGGTTGAGACCGTCAGAGGGTTGGCAGATAACTTGATGACCGGTTCAATGGGGTTCCCGATAATGTTTCCCTGCCCTGTAGGGAAGAAATGAGCCACATAACCGGCTGCTGCCCAAAGCGTACAAGCTTCAGCAGCTGCTGAAGAGGTGTCCATGAAGGCAAGTCCGGGCTTGGATGGCGCTTCAGCAGGCTCCAGAACTTCGACATACTTGATATTCTTGCCGATCTTCTGCATGTTGCCAAAAGCCTTCTCCTCAATGGTTGTCAGTCCGCCACGGATATTACCCTTGGTAGGCTGTGAACCGGAAAGATCATCGGTCTTCTCTGCATTGATGAAATCGTTGTAGGCGTTCCATGTTTCCATGAATTTTTCACCGAGTTCCGGTGTCGCTGCTCTATCCTTACAGATCATCTCAGCACCGGTGATTTCGGATGTCTCACCGAATGAGCAGTAAGCGCCCATCTCTACCAGTTTGTCCAGGGCATTCCCGACAGTGGGGTTGGAGGCCAGACCGGAAGTCGTGTCGGATTCGCCACACTTGACAGAAACCCGGATCTCAGTCAGGTCACACTCTTCGCGTTTCAGCTCGGAGGCCCATTGCACATACTCTTTTGCTTTCCAGGATGCATCGGCAATAGTGGCAATGTCCCCGTTCCGTTCAATGGAAAATCCGGTGACGGGCTTGCCTGTTGCAGCGATACCGTCAACAATCAGCTTTGTCCACTCTGGTTCTATACCGATCACAACGACAGCTGCGACGTTGGGATTGGCACCGGTGCCGATCATGGTGCGGAAAAAAAGCTTCAGATCGTCACCAAACTGCAGACGCCCATATGCATGGGGAATCGCTTTGGTGCCTTTGATGTTATTGGCGACTGCCTGGCAAGCGGCATTGGACAGATCGTCCAGTGGTAGGATCACAACATGATTTCGAATTCCAACTCGACCGTTTTCCCGGCGATATGCAAATACTTTTTTCTCACTCATCTTACCACCTCCTGGTCTTTAAGTTGTGAACGTGTACGTGATCTCCGACAGCAATGTCGGCCACGACTTTACCAATGTCATAACCATACTTGAAAACAGTGTCCTCGAGCTTGTGCTCTTTCATGGCGATCTTGTGCCCAAGAGGGATGTCCTGCAGTACTGTCACGGTTGCCTGCTCCTGACTGTCCATATACAAACCCTGGGCTGTTTCGCCCTGCTTGATATCGACCGTCGCCACACCTACGGTGTCGGCTTTTTCATGTATCAAAAACTGAATCATTTTTATCCTTTTTTAAAAGATAGGCTGCCGGTGATGGCAAGCCTGTTACTGATTCCGGACCCCCAGGCTGCCGAAGCAGACTGGAAAGTCCCCCTTAAAGTACCTGTCAATTGAAACAAACCTATTCACCGCTTGTTTCTCATACGGTTGCATCTGAAGCGGGATGGCAGATACGAATTTAAAAACTCTTCCTCCTATAACTGCAATGACAGTACCACAACTAGAAGATTTTATAAACTACTGATATAATGACTAAATCTTGCGATAGCCGCGGAGAGGCAATGGATTCTGCTGCCTAATAATCGGCACATGGGCCCGATATCCGGCACAGAATTGGGCTTGTTTTTCGGCACAAATCGGGTAGAATAGAACTTGGCTGAGCGAACGGAGTTGCCTCCACTTGGACCATGCCGTAAAATAAAAACCGAAACCGCAATGTCCGGTCAGGTTTTTGCGGAAAGCTGAACGATGAATCCCGGATCGAGTTTATAAGGATTTTTGTACGATCCCTTAGTTTAGCGTAGCGAAAACGAGACTTGTTTGAGCGAGGCAGGCGAGTTTGGCGGTTTTTCGTGAAGCAGACTTAGAACATCTTTAAATCCTTATGTGCAGAGACGGGTTTTATCATTCAGCTTTTGTATTGCTAAAACAGAAAGGAAGAGACACATGTATTGGAGTTCAGAGATACGGTACCAGATCCTGCTGAAGATCAACAATGCCATTATCACGCAAACCACGAGTGGGGATCTGTTTCACGCCTTGGCGTTGGAGCTGCGCAAGCATTTTTACTGCGACCGGATCAGCATCAATCTTTATGATGCCAAATCCCAATCCATCAGCTATTTTGCAGCGGCGGACGGCATTGCTCCTGCCGGGATTTCGAGTCTGGAGAGTCGCTCATTGGTCAAGGGCGCGATCTCCAAGATGGTGATTCGTTCTGGTCAGCCTGTGATTATCAAGGATCTGAGGCGTTATGCTGATTTCGAATCGGTGAAATCCATGGTGGAATATGGCCTGAATACGACCATGGCCTTCCCCCTGGTGATCCGTAAAAAAATTCTGGGCACGATTCACTTTTCTTATCAGCACCAGCCTGACTACATGGAGGAACTGCAGGAGGTGTTGACAGAGGTCTCCCGACAGGCTGCCATTGTTGTGGACAACATGCTCTCTTATACCCATCTGAAAGAGAGCCACTCCAACCTGATACAGCAGAAACGCTACCTGATCGCCAATATCGATGATGGATACCAGCAGGACAGCTTTTTTTATGCAGCACCCATCATGCAGGAAATCATGAGCCTGGTGGAAAAGGTCGCCAATTCCGACGCCTCCATCCTGATTACCGGAGAGACGGGTACCGGCAAGGACTACGTGGCGCGCACAGTTCATAACATGAGCCCCCGCAGGGAACATCTCTTTGTCAAAACCAACTGCCCTGCGCTGGCGCCGACGCTGTTTGAAAGTGAACTTTTTGGGCACGCCAGGGGGGCCTTTACCGGGGCAGATGCGAAACGGGTGGGTCGCTTTGAGTTGGCAAATCATGGCACCGTGTTTCTGGACGAAGTGGGGGAACTGCCGGCCGAACTCCAGGCAAAGCTCCTGCATGTACTCCAGGACCAGCGTTTCGAACGGGTGGGTGATAGCCGTCCCATCGACGTGAATTTCAGGGTGATTGCAGCGACCAACAAGGACCTCAGAGGTCTGGCGCTCAATGGGCAGTTTCGAGAGGATCTCTACTATCGCCTGAATACGGTCAATATTCACGTTCCGCCTTTGCGGGAGCGGGTGGAGGACATACCGCTCCTGATTGAGAAGCTTTCCATTTATCAGGCGCGCAAAACCAATGGTCTGGTGCCGATTTATAGCGACGGGGCGCTGGAATCCCTTTGCGCCTATCATTGGCCGGGAAATGTCCGGGAATTGAAAAATCTGGTTAAACGGATGGTGATTTTGAGACCGGGAGAGCGGATTACCAGTTCTGATATTATCAAGATCACCGATATCAACCCCGCCGAGGTGACGGGACCGGATGTCACCACACTTGCGGATGCAGAACGACAGCACATCATACAGGCGTTGCGGAAATGCAGGGGTATGGTAGGTGGAAAGCGTGGCATCGCTAAACTGCTGGGAGTTCCGCGGACCACGCTGCAGTACCGGATGAAAAAGCTGGGGATCAACCCTAACGATTTCATCCATTGAGAGAAGACGCCAGGCGCCCTCGGGATGGGACTATTTCCAGTTTGGTTTGCCCCAGAGCTTTGAAACCTTGAGGATGATCAAAGCAACGATAAACATCCCTGCGGCCACGCCAATATTAATGGGCAATCCGACTTGCGGCATCGGGAATGTGAGGAAGCTCGTCGGCACAAGCAGCAGCAGAAATACATTCATAAGCCCCACTTCCTGGGCTACCGGTGTTTTGAATTCAGGGTCGACGATTCTCAGCAGTAGCAGGCCGCTGGCGGCCGTTCCGGTGCAGGTTCCAAACAGAGCAATGAAACGCTCGAAACCCAGATGATCCAGGCGATTTCCGAAGAACATCAGGAACAGGGTGGTCAATATGGCAGCAGAAACCGAGAGAATGAGGATGGGTACGATGAAAGCCCAGACAATAGCGACTTTTACAGCCATCAGGGTGGCGACCACCATGAAATCCACTGCGACGCCAGTGATGCGGCGTTGGACATTGTTATCCAGGTAGACGGTCAGGCCCAGTTTCCCGAGAATCATTCGGATGATGGATGCGACGATCATGCCCCAGAGAAACATCAGCCCGAAGGCGATGGCCTTGATGGGGCCCGGGAGGATCGCTTGCAGTCCGAGGCAGACAAAGTAGGTGATGAAAAAGGCGACCATCAGAACGGCCAGTTGAAACGCCATCCCGTCAACATTACCTGGATGTGTGGTCAATTGCCCGGCGCTGGGTCCCTTGCCCTTGTCAGACAGACCCGTGACAAAATCCTGGGGAAGATCCTTGGGGGCATTCTGGGTCAGCCCTTTTTTAATCCCCCAGTTGGCCAGGGGGACGCCAATAAAACTGGAAACCAGGAACCCGACTGCTGCAAAAGTCAGCCCGAAGGAGACGGCGTTGGGGATCTTAAATGGACCCTGCCAGACGCTGGCCAGCGCCACAGCCTGTCCCGGGCCCTGGGCGAAACCGGACGGGACCAGCCAGGCGAACCCTTTGTAAACCGGAGTTGTGAACATATTTGTCAAAGACAGCCACCCCAGGCTGGTTAATGCCTGCAGAGCGAACACCGCGGCCCAGAGGCAGGCCATCCAGATCATACCCCTCGCCATTGTCTTTCGAATCGTGCTGCCGGGTTTGACAGACGCTTCATCGGCTCCTGTCAGTCCGATGGAAATAAAGTTGATGGTGAACAGGTAAATGGCAAACTTGGTAAACTCTGCGTGGGGGATGTTGATCCATCCAATACTGATCAGGATGAAACCCAGGATACCGCCAATTATGGAGGCGGGAAAGAGGTACTTCTGAAAAAATCCAATCTTGGCCCGCAGGATCACACCAACGATCAGCATGATCGAAAGCCAACTGAATGTGCCGAAGAACGGCATAAAAGACTGCTGAAGCATAAAATCTCCGTCTTGCCAGTTAAGTTAGAGTTGAAAACAAAAAAGTGTACTGTCTGAAAACCGGGTTCAAGGTATTGATTGACTGCAAGCCTTTACAGGCTTTCATTGTAACAAGAATATTAAAAAATAAATGCCTTGTAAACACTCCTTTTCCTGCAATATTGCACTATGTTATCCTGGACTGGCTGAAGAAAACCAGTTAACTATCTGTTATCAAGTGTAAAAATATCAGAAGACGGCATGTTAAGGAATGTTAAAAAAGTAAAAAATCTTTATATAATTACGCATTTCGTAATTATCGCTTGGGCATATGTCTTAAAGCGTAAGACAAACCTGTGTGATTTTGATTTTTTTGGAAGATTGGCAAAAATCAGTTTTCCCAGGAATGGGATCTCCGAAAATAGCCTCAAATGCGGGTAATTGGTTTAACCGCCGCCGATGGGAGGAAGAATGTCGACAAAATCGCCATGCACCAGTTTCTGGTCCAACATGGCCTGGTGCTGGTTGATACTCAGCGCTCCCACCTCTGCCAGTGGGAGGCCAATCTGGTGGATCAGGTCAGTCGCATCGGAGCCATCTGCCAGCTGAACACTCTGGAGAGGTTGTGAGCTGTAATTAATAAACCGTTTCACGGTAACTGTGATCATATCAATCTGATATTCCTGTCATCCCGGAATGAGGACGATTTTTGCTGATGCGCAACGACCCTGGTCCAGGTCGCTGAATGCTTGCCCGCCCTGGGATAAGGGACGTGTGTCCACCCAGCCCAAGTCGCCCAACAGTCCTGTTTCGATTGCCTGAGCTGCGGCTCTCATGTCAGCTGCAGTATAGCAGTAAACACCGATCAGTGTCACCTCAAACAGGGTCAGCTTTCGAATATCCAGTTCTCCCGCTGAGTTCATCAGGCCGATGTGTACGAAAATCCCACCGGGCTTGACTGCTTTCATGGCCATTTTTCTGGTCATGTCACCACCAACGGCATCGATAATCAAATCAAAGGTCCCTTCTTCCGGATCACCATCCTTGATTGGATTCAAAAGATCGCAACCGGCAACTTCTTTTGCAGATTGCCCGCGTAAATCGTTTGTTTCGGCCAGCAGGGTGGTTCTGTTTCCATAGCCTTTCAGCAGCAAGGCCGCCAGCAATCCGATGGCGCCCCCCCCAATAACCAGAACCTTCAATTCAGAAAGGGGACGTGGGGACCGAATTCTCGCCAGGTTCAATGCATGCAATGCCGTTGCAACGGGTTCTGACAAGGCCGCCTTGACCGGGTCCATGGTCTGGGGAATGGCGATCAGATTTCTGACCGGAATGACCAGTTTTTCCGCATAAGCGCCTGCCAGACGCATGCCGATCAGTTCACGCTCCGGGCAGAGATTGGAGAAACCAGTGTCGCAGTATTGGCATTGTCCGCAAGTGATCAGGGGGTTGATGACCACCCGCTGTCCAGCTTGTGAACCGTCAACGATGGTTCCGACAATTTCATGTCCTAAAATCAGGGGTGGCACCCGTCGGGCATCATGTCCATGATAAGCGTGCATATCAGACCCACAGATGCCGGTGGCTTCCATTTTGACCAGGACTTCTCCGGGGCCGGGTGAGGGATCAGGTTCGTCCCTGTAAATGATTTCGTTGGTATTGGTATAGACTAGGGCTTTCATGGTTTTGGTTTGTATGAAAAAGTCTGAAAAAGAGTGGCTGGTGTGAAGCTGTTTCAGACGATTGAGATGAGTTGCTAGATGATCTTAGCGAGTTTTGAGGTTTAGCGAAATGAGCTTAGATCATCTTGAAACGAGTCTCCGTCTGAAAGAGGTTTATACCAGACACGGATGTATTCCATGGACTTGATGACAAATACGGGATTTGACCACTGGAGTTATTTTGCCGTCCAGCCGCCATCCAGAAAAATGGTTTGTCCGGTGATGTAATCAGAAGCCTTTGAGGCCAGAAAAACGGTCACACCATGGAGATCCTGTGATTTGCCGTTGCGACCGATAATGGTCTGATTGGCCAGAGACTGGATCACCTCATCCTGTTCGAACAGGCTTTCCGTCAGCCCGGTTTTGAAGAACCCGGGTGCAATGGCGTTGCAGGTAATTCCACCCTCGTTTGCGGACCATGCTTCTGCCATGGCTCTAGTCAGCTGCATGATCCCCCCCTTGGAGGCACCGTAGGCGGCACCGTTTGGAAAGGCTCTCACGGACTGCAGCGAGGCGATATTGATGATCTTTCCCCATCCCTTTTCCTGCATGGCGGGAACGAGCTGTCGCGCCAGGAAAAAGGGCGCGCTGAGATTCAGGGCCAACGTATTATGCCAGGTTTCAGGGCTGATTTCATCCCAGGGTTGTCTGGGGTTAATCCCAGCCGCATTGACCAGGATATCGGGCGGCCCGAAAAAACCGCCGGCTTTTTCCGCCAGCTCCGGCAGCTGCTCAATTTCTGCGACATCCCCCATCACACAGGCCGCTTTTCCGCCAGCGGCCTGGATCTGTGCTGTGGCATTTTCCAGAAGTTCTGCCCTGCGGGCTGACAACACTACCGCTGCGCCCGCGTCTGCAAGTGCGGATGCCATGGTCAGGCCGATGCCCGAGCTGGCACCCGTCACCAGTGCTGTTTTCCCATCCAGCCTGAAAAGTCGGGTCAAGGTGTCCTGTTTCTCAGCCATGGCTATTTCATTATTTTGTAGACAGCGTTGCAGTCTTCGGCTCCGAAACCCGCCTCGCTGGCCTCTTTGAAATACGCCAGGGCGGTTTCCATCAGTTTTGTCTGCAGTCCCCACTCGGTGGCCATTTCACATCCCAGCCGCACATCCTTCAACGCCAGATCGAGGCCAAAACGGTTGGCATAATCACCTTCGGCCAGCCAGGGACCGCGGAGGTCCAGCTGAAAACTCTTGGCGCCAGTGTCATTGAGCAGTTCCAAAAGCATTTTGGGCTCGATGCCGGCTTTTTCACCCAGGCGAAAGCCTTCAGCAATGACAGCCACATTGGTCATACCCATCAGATTACTGATCAGTTTGAACGCTGCAGATGCCTCAACCGTACCCATATAATAGATCGGGTCACCCACGAGGGCCAGCAGATCTTTCATTTTTTCATAGACCGCTTTCTCCCCGCCAACAAAGATAGGCTCTTCACCTTTCTCTGCGGCTGTGGGGTTTTTACCCAGGGGGCATTCCAGGAAGTCGATTCCTTTGGCTGCGGCCGCATCTGACAGTTTGCGGGCGGATGCCGGATCGATGGTGCTGACATCAATATAGGTTGAGCCCGCCTGCATCTTATTCAATAACCCTGTTTCACCCAGCATGACCTGTTCGAGGTGGGTTGGCAGTGGTAGAGAAGTAAACAGGACGTCGACGGCGGCCATTTCATCGATTGAGCCCGCGGCGCTGCCGGAGTCTCCGACAGCTAAAACCTTGTCGATTGCCTCTTTGCTCAGGTCAAAAAGCAGGGTCTCTTTTCCGGCCCGGACGAGATTTCGGGCCAGTCCACCCCCCATGTTTCCCAGTCCAATAAATCCAAATTTCATTTTGTCGCTCCTTTAATCTGATTGGGATTTAATTCCCCTGTCGTCGTGTTTCCTTCACACAAATGGGAAACACTTAGAACCGTGTTTTGATTTGTCATCCCGGGTTCGCTGACTGTATCGCACTTCAAAAAACCAGGGATGATAGCGTTTCTGTCATTCTGACCTTGAGCCGCTGAATTTCAGCGGCTTGCGGGAAAGAACCAGTATAATTTCAGAGATGACGACTGCCTGGATCCCGGACCAGGTCCGGGATGACAGTCGGTACGTTTCAGCAAGCTGCGGCCTGTTTACCTGTTTTCTTAATCCATCAGCCAGGCCAGATTCAGCTCCAGCAGTTTGGCCGCAGAGGGTTTACCGTTTTTATCCCACCCGGAGATGGCATAATAGAGATCGATGGCTTCCCGAAAGGCTTGGCGATCGATGGCCTGACCCTTGAGGGGGCCGTCCGGCAGAGGTTCGTGCCAGCGCCGGATCACCCGGTCGTCTTCGGGGCCGAAGCCCTCCCGGTTATTAAACACCCGCTGCATCACAGTGCCGCGTTCAGACACCTGTATCATATCAAAGAGACTGGTATCCCAACCTGTGATCGCTCTGACCATCTCCTCAAGCTGTAGAAATGTCATTCCATGAATGGGAACCGAACAGAAATTACAGACACCGTAACAGTTGTTCATCTGCCAGGCCTTCTGACCAATAGCGAAAAAGCGGGCCTTGTCCATATCTGTTGTCAGGGGGTTAACCGGATCGTGCAGACCGAGGGCGGACAGTTTGCTGACACCGTCACCCTGAAAAGCTACGTCATGAGGCGTTTCGACGTGCTCGGCGCCGGTGGGAGCCAGGGCGAAGCCCATTGCCATGCCGGATTTTCCACGACCATCATGCAGCGGTAGTTCCTGTCCTTTGATATGAAAGGCGTACTTGTCGGCTCCTTTGCCGATGATTTCAGCCGCCCGCTTGACGCCCTGGCCCAGGATTTTTCCGATACCCCGGTTGGCTGCCATCTCTTCGATCACCCAGATCATGGCATCGGCGTCTCCGAAGTTTATCTCGCGGCCGCCCGTGTCCTCGGTGGTCAGGATGCCATGCTCGAAGCACTCCATGGCAAAGGCAATGATGCACCCGACAGCTATTGTATCCAGCCCATTAAGGTTGCAGAGCTGATTTCCCCGGGCTATCGCTGGCAGGTTGTCAATTTCACAGAGCGAACCCAGAGCTGAGAGTGTTTCAAATTCAGCGCCACCCAATTTGATATTCAGAGGGTATCGATCATCCTCCAGGCTGACCCTGCGTTTACACCGCACTGCACACGAGTAACATGATCCAGCTGACTCGAAAATAGTGGAGTGGTAGGCATCCGCATCAATTTTGTCAGCACCCTTGAAGGTCCCATCGCGGAAGTTGTGAGTCGGCAGGATGCCGGTATCGTTGAGCCCTTTGATTAATGCGGTTGTCCCTGCAGTGCTCAGGCTGACGCTGGGAGCATGTGCCTTGAATCTCCCATTAACCTCTTTGCGAAGGGCCTTGACGCGTTCCGGGTCTGCCATTTCAGGTTTTTTCTTACCCCTGGCCACAACCGCTTTCAGGTTTTTGGATCCCATGACCGCGCCCATACCGGTGCGGCCGTTGTAATGCTCCAGATCGTTTTGCACACAGGCAATGGGAAGCATCTGTTCCCCGCCCGGTCCGATAGACGCAACTCGAATTCGCTTGTCTTCCAGCTCTTCTTCCAGGATCTGCAAGGTCTCAAGGTTGTCCTTGCCCCAAATAGGGGTAGCGTCCCTGATTTCAACCTCACCGTCATGAACCCAGAGATAGACCGGTTTTTCAGACTTGCCGTAAAAGACAACGGCATCGAAACCGGCAAACTTCAGTTCCGGTCCAAAATATCCACCCGCTTCTGCGCGACCGATGGCACCGGTCAGCGGAGATTTGGCAGCCACGCTGTAGCGGTTGAAGCCCGATACTGGCGCTCCGGTCACGGCGCTGAGCGCAAAAACCAGGACGTTATCCGCTGAGAGCGGATCTGTCCCGGGCTTGATGTGTTTTAAGAGATAATAGGCTGCCAAGGCTGAGCCACCCACATAGGTCCGATACCATGCGAGATCGGGTTCTTCGATCTCCCAGGTGGACTGGGTCAAATTGACATGCAGAATTTTTCCGTTATATCCGTAGGGCATTTTTCAACTCCTTGATTCTAGCACCGGGTTCTGAGGGTCGGCTCATAAATTAGTCAGGTGTTTCCCATTCGTGAAAAGGAAACACGTTGCTGTCAAATTCTTTTTGCAAAATGTCCAGTGTTTTGGGGACTTTTGCAAAAAGATTATGTGAAGTTATTTATGAACGATCCCTAAGTGACATTGTTTGAACAGGTTTCCACGATCAGCCGGCGATTCTGAACGTGGATATTTACCTTATTTATTGTGCCACAGCTTTACAACAGCCAGGTCGAGATGCTGGGCACAAACATCAAGAGCATGACAACAGCCAGCATCGTCACCACAAAACTGACAGCGTGTTTGGATATCGCCATCACCGGTTCCCCTGCGACACCGGATACTACAAAGAGATTCAAGCCCAGAGGCGGCGTGATAAAACCGATCCCCAGGGATGTGATCATCAGGATACAAAAATGAATCTCATTCATCCCGATCTCTTGTGCCAGCGGCAGTAAAATCGGAGCCAGGATCACAATATTGGGCGTGGTCTCCATTACGCAACCGGCAATCATCAGGATTATAACCATAATGATCATGATCAGGTAGCGATTGTCGGTCAGCGATGTCATGGAAGCCACAAAAACCTGGGGCACTTCCAAAGCGGCCAGGGTTTGCGCAAGGGGGAGCGACATCGCGATAATCGGGACAATCACCCCATTGACCTTGGCAGACGTCTCCAGCATCTTGGGAATGTCGCTGAGCTTGATGGTTTTCTGTAGAAAGCCGATAATCAGCGTTGTCACCACAGCCACAGCTGCGGATTCGGTCGGGGTAAAGATCCCCGAATAGATACCACCCAGGATGATAAAAGGGATCAGGATGGCAAAACGGCCGTCATAACAGGTCCGCAGCCAGTGTCTCAGGTTGAAACCGGCCCGAGAGTCTTCATATCCCTTGATGCGATTGACGAAAAAATTGGTGATCATCACCGACATCAGAATCAGTACACCGGGAACTGCGGCAGCCAGGAACAGGGTGGAAGCTGAGATACCCAGAATCAGTCCGATAATGATGTAAGAGATAGAAGGTGGGATCAGGACCCCCGTACAAGAACCGGCTGCCACCAGGGCACAGGCATACGCCTTGGGATAACCCTGCTCCGTCAACCGGTCGATCGTAATCCGCCCGATCGCAGCTGCATCTGCTGCGTCAGATCCGGAAATACAGGCGAAAAAACCGCAGCCCAGCACCGTTGAGGTGCCAAGTCCGGCCCGCTGCCAACCCATGGTGGCCTCGGCAACATCCAGTAGTTTATTGGAAAGTCCCGTCCGGACCAGCACGTCTCCCGTTAGAATAAACAGGGGTACCGCAATCAGGGCGAATGAATCCACTCCGTCAAACAGTGCTTCGCCCAAAAGTGTCGGCGGCAGGACTTCGGTGGTGATCAGCATCGTCAGCGAGCCCAGTCCAACCACAGCCCAGATGCGGACCCCCAGGATAATCATGACGACCATTCCCAGCAGCGGCCAGTAAAAGCTCCAGCCCAGACTTGCATCGGCTGCTTGTATTAAATAATTTTGCATGGCTGCTCCCTCTAATCAAAAAGTTTGTTGCCTTCAAATACGGGACGTCCCGCAAAAAGGTCGGAAAAATCCCGCTTCATGGATTGAATCAGACGAACGACCATCATCGCAAATCCAAGAGGAACAGCAAACAGGAACCAGGCATGGCTGATCCGCAAACCGTGTGTCACTGAACCGAAATGGATGGAGTTCAGCACCGGTTCCATGGACCAGTATAAAGCGATCACTGCCAGGATCAGCGTCATAATATCGCCGAAAATATAGAGGAGTGTCCGCCATGTGTTCGGCAGTATGGGGAGCAGCACGTCGATCCGGATGTGTGCCCGTTCACGGACGGCTGCAGACGCTCCGATCCAGGCAATATATATAAATGCATAACGAGCGATCTCCTCAGACCAGATCGAGGAGTAGGAGAGAAAAAAGCGGCGAAACACCTCCAGGAATACCGTCAATACTACCAGGGTATACAGCGGCAGGGTCAGCCAGCGTTCTGCTTTCTCATCCAGATGTTTTAAAAACTCTTTGCCGGTCATAAATTCACCTCTGGGGATATCGTAAAAAGCAGGGGAAAAAGGCGACAGACGGTATCTCCCGAGTGTCGCCGTCCACCCGTAAATGACTAAACATCAAGGTAACCATTCAGCAAAAAACAGGCTGAAGACGTCCAGGTAAAACATCATGTTTACCTTCAACCTTTGGCCTTCAGTCTTTTACCTGAATTGTTAGACGTCGTGCACGTAATAGCCGTTGAAGGTATTGGCTGCTGCAGCCAGACGATCAAATCTGCTCAGGGATCCGATCAACTCTTTCTTGATCCCGTTCCAGGCTGGCAGTTGCGCACCTGCTTTATCAACCCACTGCTGTTTTTCACTGGCAGTCGGGACATAAAAGGTGACACCCTCTTTCTTCAATTCGGACATGGCATAGTTACGAGCCGCGGGAACCTTGGCAAGATTCTGGCGGAATGTGATTTCGGCTGCGAAATCAATTCCTTCACGAATGCTGAGGGGCAGCTTGTTAAACCACTTCAAATTACAGGAGTACACCTGTGCATCAGGGACGGCGCCGGTAAAGGTGATGCTGGAGAGCACATCCTTGAAACCGAAGACCAGCAGTGCTTCAACACTGGGGTCCAGAGCGTCGGCGACACCCTGCTTGATGGCAGATGCGGTTTCACCCCAGGCGACCGGTGTCGGATTGGCACCCACCAGGCGATAGTACTGCTGCAGGATCTTGGAGCCGGGAACACGGAACTTGATCCCTTCCATCTGGTCCGGTGTGCGAATAGGGCCCTGTATCCCTTTGCGCAGTGCCACAACCCTGGGGTCGATGGTGATATACATCAAGGCCTTGAATCCCCGGGCCTCAATCTTGGGGTTGAGCTCATTCTGCCAGGCCTTGGATGTGACCAGGTTCACGAAACGCTGGTTTTCGCCACACCAGTAAGGGATGTTGATCACGTCCGCTGCCGGAGCAAAGGGGGCAAAGTTGGAGATGGAATGCTGCGCGGCCTGGATGGTTCCGGTCTGAACTTTCTGGGCCAATGCACTTCCCGCACCCAGCTGTCCGGCCGGGGCCAGTTTGACATAGATCTTGCCGTCGGTGGCGTTCTGGATGTTCTCCTTCATATCCAACTGCATCAGCGGATAGGTCCTGGAGGCACCAAGAATATAGCCAGTGGCGATATTCATCGTATATTTGGCAGCCTTTTTCCGCTCCCTCTCTTCCTGCTTGAAACCGGCAGCTTTGGCTTCGCGTGTGCCAACTACCCCTGTTGTCATCGCAAAAGCAGCAGCTGCAAAGCCGAATTTGGCTGTCAGTTCGACAAACCGCCTGCGGTCGACTGTTGTCAGCCCCGTATTTTCTTTTCCTTCCGTAATCTCATCAGTCATGACTCTTCTCCCCTTTTTAATGATTATTTGATTCCCGGCTCTCCTCCACGTGTTCGCGGTGCAGAGCTGCAGCAATTAAAGTGATTGACGCAACTAAAAGCAGAATAAATTCACCGACGTTTCCGAGGTAGAATGAATTCCAACCCCAATGAATCGAAGCCTTACCCAGCAGGACGTTGATGATGTATAGGCCGAAAGAGAATGCAAATAACATCAACATCAGGCGCTCGCTGGTTGTGTAACCCCCGTTTTTCTTTTCACTGTCCATTCTCTTTCCTCCTGCTATAATTCATTGGCCAAAAATCATGCCTTCTGGCAACCGGTTTCAAACTCGAAAACGAACTGCTCAAAAGCCATGATGAAAAATACAGGGTTTTTCAAAAACCCTGCCGATAAAAAGTCGTTTCAAAAAAATATGAAATAGCCGGTCTTGCTCTGTCTGTTATTCTCGGTGCCTATGTTTATCAGGGATCAAGGTCAGAATTAAAGAGACCCTGGTCGCTCCCGGTAAAAATTAATTGATCTTCGGTACCGAACTGCGTAAAATCAGGTCGGTTTCAAGCACATACTGCACGGTTTCCTGATTCTTTTCTTCTATGATATCGATTAAGGCATTGGCGCCCATGGATCCCATTTCATGACCTGGAATTCGAATCGTCGTCAACGGTGGATCCATCACGGCTGACATCTCCAGATCATCAAATCCGATGATCCCCAGATCTACTCCCACACGGCGGTCTAAATCCTTGGCGCCAGCTATGGCGCCGTAGGCCAGGATGTCATTGCCACAGAAGATCGCTGTGGGGGGTTCTTTCATTTTCAGCAGCCGTCGGGCAGCTTCCCGGCCAGATGCAACTGAATAACCCTTTTGTATAACCAGGGTTTCATCATAGGGGATATCCCAATTCGTCAAGGACTCTTTATATCCCCTCCAGCGCCTGTGAGCCCTGCCAGTTTCCTCAAAAAGACCTGTTATCATAGCGATGCGGCGGTGCCCCATGGAGACAAGATAGTCCACTGCCTGCTTCGCTGCCTTCACATTGTTAAATGAGATATAGGGCGTTTCATTATCGTCAAAAGCCTCCCAGGTCATCAGATATGGAATCCCCCTGGATTTCATATAATTCAGTGAGCGCTCCGTAAGGGGAGAGCCTGAGAGGACGATGCCATCCACACGCTTCTCCAGGTATAAACGGACCAGGCTATGCTCCGCCTCAGGTTCATATTCCGTGCTGCCTAAGAGCAGTGAATACCCCCTGTTTGCTGCCGCATACTGTACCCCACCTGTGGAAACCGCAAAAATCGGGTTGGTGATGGTAGGGATGATTAATCCAAGTGTGCGGGTAGCACTTTTACTCAGACCGCCGGCAAGCGCATTGTAAACATAATTGTTCTCCTCCATAACCCGTAAGACCCTGCGTCGCGTTGCCTCTTTGACTCGCTCAGGTTGATTGATCACTCTGGATACTGTGGCTAAACTCACTTCAGCCAGGCGGGCAATATCTGTAATCGTGATCGTCATGATGATAACGTTGTCATCTGGGTAAGTCTTTAATAGTACCCTTGCAGGGAGGAATATTCCCCTAGTTATGTAAGCGTTTACATTTATCTACAGATATTCAGTCAGTTTGTCAACCAAAAAAAATATTTCTGCAGGAAATAGTCTTTAATATACTAAAATATTTGAAAAAATAATTATCAGAAAAATGGTAGGGAGAGATAGGGAGTGTTATGGGTACAGCAAAAATTTTTGAAAATAACTGAAATAAAAGGGTATTTATCGGATAAGGATCCTCAAGGGCGACCTGTGGGGGATTGGCGCGAGTTTTTTAGGGTTTACTGTTATTGGATAGAAGGCGAGATGAAAGAATTAATGTAAGCGTTTACATTATGCTTAATCTGAGGAGAGAGGGCCGTTGCGGCGGCCCTCCAGGGGCAGGGATTAATACTCGCGCAGGATACGTTTGGCAACGCTGATTTTGTGGACTTCATCAGCACCATCGTATATCCGTGCGGCACGTTCTCCACGGAAGTAGCCAGCGATAGGTGTGTCGTCTGACATACCCAGTCCACCGTGGACCTGCAGGGCTCTGTCCATAACCCGTCCCAGTGCGTTGGCGACGTAAAACTTGATCAGGGAGATATCCTTCATCGCGTATTTCACGCCTTTGGTTTCGATGATATGGGCTGCATTGAGGACCATCAGGCGGGATGACAGAATATCGGCGGCACTGTCGGCGATATAGCTCTTGATGATATCGGAATCGGCCAGAACCTCGGTTGGTGTGCGACGTCGTTGTTTGACATGGGTACACATCAGGTCAAAACAGCGGTTCATTATTCCGACCCAGCGCATGCAGTGATGAATCCGGCCGGGTCCCAATCTTTCCTGGGAGAGGACAAATCCCATGCCTTCGCCGCCCAGAACGTTCGCCTGGGGAACCCGGCAGTTCTGATAGCTGACTTCGGCGTGACTGGTAGCGCCTTCTCCGACGTGCCCCATGACTGAAATATTGCGCACCAGGTTGAATCCCGGTGTATCGGTCGGCACAATAATCATGCTGGCCCGCAGGTGGATGGCTTCTGCTTCGGGGTTGGTTTCGGCCATCACAATCGCAAATTCGGAGCCATCTGCGGCGGAGGTGTACCATTTATGTCCATTGATCACATAATCGTCACCATCTTTTTCAGCGGTGGTCAGTAGCCAGGTGGGGTTAGAGCCCGCCACTTCCACTTCAGTCATGGAAAAGCAGGAACGTATTTTGCCATCAATCAGGGGTTGCAGATACTTCTCTTTTTGCTCCGGGGTTCCGTACTTGTGCAGAATCTCGGCGTTACCGGCGTCGGGGGCAGAGCATCCGAAGACGTAGAGTCCGAAAGGTGTACGGCCCAGTGCCTCATATATCATGGCCGTCTCCATCAACGGCAGTCCCATACCACCATGTTCTTTTGGATGTACCGGAGCCCAGAGTTCCATATCGCGCACCATCTGCCGCTTTTTCTCCAGTTCATCCGTCATGCCGTAGAACTCCTTACCCTTTGATTCGGCTTCCATGGGGATGAGTTCCTTATCTACAAATTCATTGATCATATCCAGGATCGCCTGGAGTTTTTCAGATGGTTCAAAAGACATAAGATCCTCGTTTGGTTGTGATGTTTGAGAACTGTTGTGCCAGGGATGGTCCCCCTGGTAAGGTCACAGGGGGATCAAAACCAGGATGAGCCCGATTCTAGTACTCTCTCAAAATCCGTTTGGCCACGGAGATTTTGTGAACTTCGTCGGCGCCGTCGTAGATACGGGCCGCCCGATCCTGTCGGTAGTACATGGCGATCGGTGTGTCGTCTGACATCCCCAGTCCACCATGAACCTGCAGCGCTCTGTCGATCACCCGTTGCATCGCGTTGGCCACATGGAACTTGATGATCGAAATATCTTTCATGGCGTCTTTGACTCCTTTGGTCTGGATGATATGGGCTGCGTTCAGCACCATCAAACGAGATGAAAGAATATCGGCGGCACTGTCGGCAATATAGGACTTGATGATATCGGAGTCGGCCAGGACTTCGGTCGGTGTACGACGTCGTTGCTTGACATGGATACACATCAGGTCAAAACAGCGGTTCATGATACCGACCCAGCGCATGCAGTGGTGAATCCGACCGGGTCCCAGTCTTTCCTGAGCCAGTACAAAACCCATGCCCTCGCCACCCAGGATATTCTCTTTCGGAACCCGGCAGTTTTGATAGCTGACTTCGGCGTGGCTGGCATAGCCCTCACCGGTGTGCCCCATCACTGAGATGTTGCGGACCAGGTTGAAGCCCGGAGCGTCTGTGGGCACGATAATCATGCTAGCGCGCTTGTGGATGGCTTCGGCTTCGGGGTTGGTCTCGGCCATAACGATGGCGAATTTAGAGCCGTCCGCAGATGAGGAGTACCACTTGTGCCCGTTGATCACATAATCGTCACCGTCTTTTTCAGCGGTCGTCAGCAGCCAGGTGGGGTTGGAACCAGCAACTTCGACTTCGGTCATGGAGAAACAGGAGCGGATTTTCCCTTCGATCAGGGGGCGCAACCATTTTTCTTTCTGTGCGGGGGTTCCGAATTTGTGCAGAATCTCAATATTACCCGCATCCGGTGCCTGACAGCCGAAGACATAAAGGCCGAAAGGGGTGCGGCCCAGTGCTTCATAGATCATGGCCGTGTCCATCAGGGGCAGTTCCATGCCGCCAAACTCTTTTGGATGTAAAGGAGCCCAGAGTTCCATGTCCCGTACCATCTGCCGTTTTTTCTCCAGTTCGCCCTCAAAGGCAAAAAACTCTTTACCCTTCATCTCAGCTTCCATCGGGATGAGTTCCTTGTCTACAAATTCATTGATCATGTCCAGGATCGCCTGGAGTTTTTCTGACGGTTCAAAAGCCATAAATTCCTCTCGTGATTGTGTTAATTTAAGTTAGTGCAATGAAAAAAAATCTTATCTTAGGGATCGTTATTAAATAACTTCACATAATCTATTTGCAAAAGTCCTAAAAGCTGGACATTTTGCAAACAGAATATGACAACAACGTGTTTCCTTTTCATGAATGGGAAACACTTGACTAATTTTCTAGCCGACCCTTAATACTCTTTCAGAATGCGACGTGCGACAGAGATCTTATGAACTTCGTCTGCTCCGTCATAAATCCTGGAAGCACGGGCTTCCAGGTAGTAATTGGCAATCGGCGTATCGTTGGACATGCCGAGTCCGCCATGAACCTGCAGGGCTCTGTCCACGACCCGTTGCATTGCATTGGCCACATAGAATTTTATCAGGGAGATATCCTTCATGGCGTATTTCACACCTTTGTTTTGGATCGTCCAGGCTGCGTTGAGAACCATCAGCCGCGAGGAAAGAATATCTGCGGCACTGTCTGCAATATAGGTCTTGATGATATCGGAATCGGCCAGAACCTCACTCGGTGTGCGACGGCGTTTTTTGGCGTAAGCACACATCAGCTCGAAACAGCGGTTGCAGATCCCGATCCAGCGCATGCAGTGATGAATTCTGCCCGGCCCCAGACGTTGCTGAGACAGAATAAAACCCATGCCTTCGCCGTCCAGAATGTTCTCTTTGGGAACCCGACAGTTCTGATAAAGCACTTCCGCATGACTGTTCCAGCCGCTGCCGACATGTCCCATTACGGAAATGTTGCGCACGATGTTGAACCCGGGTGTGTCGATGGGGACGATGATCATGCTGGCGCGTTTGTGTGGAGACGCCTCTTCAGGGTTGGTTTCCGCCATGACGATGGCATAAGTCGCTCCATCAGCGCAGGATGTGTACCATTTGTGACCGTTGATGACATATTCGTCACCATCCTTTTCGGCAGTTGTCAGGAGCCAGGTGGGATTGGAACCGGCCACTTCCACTTCCGTCATGGAAAAACTGGAGCGGATCTTCCCTTCGATATTGGGTCGGCACCACTTCTCTTTCTGCTCTTCGGTGCCGAATTTGTGCAGAATCTCAATGTTTCCGGCATCGGGAGCCTGGCAGCCGAAGATATAAAGTCCGTAAGGCGTTCTGCCCAGGACCTCAAAAATCATGGCCGTATCCATCAGCGGCAGCCCCATGCCACCGTATTCCTTGGGATGAAGTGGAGCCCACAGTTCCATCTGACGAACCATCTCCCGCTTCCTTTCGAGTTCGGGCTCCATAGCGTTGAACCCCTTGGTATCCATATCATGTTCCATGGGGATGATTTCCTTATCTACGAATTCGCTCATCATGTCCAGAATGGACTGGAGCTTTTCCGAGGGTTCAAATGCCATAATCTTTCCTTTGCTTTTATGATATTGCTCTGATCAGTTTGGCTGAAAAAGGTTACAACTGGCTTCGGCCAAGGGAATGCGAGCCATTTACGCCAATTTTCTGTAAGGTGTGCTGCATATCTGGGTTATGTGCTCTTTTCTGATTTCACGTTAAGGGTAAAAAATCCAAGTGTCAAGAAAAATAGAGCATATGCTCTATTTTTCTGACTCTAAAACGGTTTCTTCTTGTAATATCGTATGATACCAGCAAAAACCTGACGTTCATTGCTGACCTAGATAGGATTATAGCTGTGCATCCCTTAGCAATCATGATTACCAGATTTTGCAAGGTTCTAGCGCTGTCCGCTTAGGTTTTTGCAAAAATAAAAGCTGAATGAAAAACCGCCAAACTCACTTGTGCCTCGCTCAAACATGGCTCATTTTCGTTACGCTAAACTAGGAAATCTAATAAATCCTTATAAGCTCAATCCAGGTTTCATCAATCAGCTTTCTGCTAAAACCTAACCGGACATTGCTGGCAAGGCTCAAAAAAGCAGATTCCTGGTTTACAATTTTTCAAAATTCATCGATTCTGTTAACATATAGAAAAACGATTATTCAAACCAGCATGCCCTGACCGGCGCAAGGAAGAGTGAATTCTATTGCAGGTTTATGCGGTCGGTGACGGTTATATTGTTGGTCTGTGACAAACGCCAGCTTTGGGGAATTCAATGAGATATTTGCAGGATGTCGTGACACTCAGCTACGACGAAACAAAATGTGACGGCTGTAAACGGTGCACTGAGGTCTGTCCCCATGCTGTCTTCGTGATGAACGGAAAAACAGCCCGGTTGACCGACAAAGACAAATGTATCGAGTGCGGTGCCTGTCAGAATAACTGTGAATCTGAGGCGATTACGGTTACTGCTGGCGTCGGGTGCGCAGCAGCGCTTATTAATAGCATGATCACCGGCAATGACCCCTATTGCGGTTGTGCTACCGATGGTTCGGGAGACAGCGGCGGCTGTTGTTAAGTGGTCCTGTTCACGTCGATGCCAACGGACTTAATTTCCTCCGCGATTTTTGCGGTTGGTGAGTATTCACTTTTTTTTGATAGGGTTTCAGGTCCATTTCATGTTTCTCATCTTAAACAAGAAGGTTTGATACTGTGAAAATCATGGTTGTCAGCTCTGAATTAGCTGGAGACAGAACAACTGTAGGCTTTGATGAGCACAAAATCAGGCGGTACATTAAAGAACAAGAGCAGACACCAAGAAATACATTGCATCGTCTGTGGAAGAATACGGCAGGTTGGATGACTGTGTGCTGAATGCCGGAATAGAAGGGGAGATAGTGCCAATCACCGATTTTGAACTGGATGCATTTAAAAAAGTACTGGGTGTGAACATTTTAAGTGTGATATTAGGGGTTTAGCACGCCGCATCAGAAATGCGGAAAAATAATAATGGAAGAATTGTTATTACTTCATCCAACTCTGGAACTCAAGGATCGGCCGGTGGTGCCGGCTATGTTACGAGCAAGCATGGCATCATAGGTCTAATGAAAGTTGCTGCCATAGAATGTGTCCCTTTTGGTATCCGGGTTAATACCGAAAACCCTTCTGCCATTGAGTCAAGGATGATGAGATCAATAGAAAACCAGGCAGATCCCGATGCTCCAAATAAAGTTAAAGAGAGTATTGAGGCTATTAATCCAATGAAACGCTATGGAAAACCGGAAGAGATTGCCAATATGATGTTTTTTCTCATCGGCGATGAGAGCAGCTACTGCAATGGTGGTTGTCACACCGTAGATGGTGGAGTGACGGCCGGTTCCGCTGTCTAAGAAATCACGAGTATATCATTGTATCGGAATGAACCTTGAAATTCGCCTTTCTCTTGCACCAATTGGAATAATTAAGCCTGTCTTTGGTTATTTCGTCTGAATGCTTAACAAGAATTCGGACGAGATGTGCGTTATGCCAACTGCTGTCGGACGAATGTCATCAAATTTCGTATCTATTCGGCAAAAGAGAAACTAAAGGGGGTTTAGGCAAGGCTGCAAATTTGCAATATAGTGTTCGGCAATCATAGTATTTCAGAAAACTGACTCCCCTGCCTCATAACCACTACTATGCCAATGTCATTAACTTAAGCATCAAGTCCCGTGTCTGATATGAACCCTTTTCAATTGCGGATACGTTTTAAGATGATCTATAACTCATTTCGCTGAAATCCCGAACTCGCGTTGCTCAAACAGAGGGATTTCGGGCGCTCAATTTCGCTAAGATCATCTAAAAACTCCTCCAAGCAATTGAAAAGGGTCCATAACAGACACTCTGTATTCTAATAATCCTTAAGTTAATGACATTGACTACTATGCTGGAAAATTAAGATGTTGCTTGAAGGTAAGAAAATCCTGATAACCGGTGCCGCTCGGGGCATTGGACAAACTATGGCTTTAATGATGGCCGATGAAGGAGCCGATATTGGATTGGTTGATCGACTCCCGGAAGTTGAGGAAACTGCCGAGGCAATTCGGGGAGTAGGGAGCCAGGCAGAGGCTCAAATATTTGATATTTCGAACCAAGATCAAGTTAAAGAGGGAGTTCAAAAGATTCGGGAAATAAATAATCAGGTGACAGCTTTCTCGAAACCTCTCTGCTGATACAAAACGACTGGTCTGCAAAATTTGAACTCCAATACAGTACTGAGCGGAACATAATTAAGCTGCTGTCTTGAGTTAATCTTCCAGGACAGTTACTTTTTCTCCTTTCACCGTAATGTAAATTTGTGAAAATTCTGAGTCGTCAGAACCATGCCAGTGTTTCGCTCCTTTTGGAATAACGATCACGTCGCCCTCGGTGACTATTTTTTCTTCATCTTCAAGAGCCACAACGCCTTTGCCGCCTGAAACCATTATTATCTGTTCCTGGTCGTGAGCATGCCATTTGCATCGTACGCCTTTGCTGAAATGTACATTGTTGACCACCAATTGTTCACTTGCGCCGGCTAGTTCCTGCATTTCAACTTCAACCTTCATTTCTACTTCCGGCCCTCGAAATATCGGATGAGATATTTTGTGCCGTTGAGCTTGTTTTATATTGACTAAGTTCATTTTTTCTCTTTTTGATTCAGTTCTAGAATAAGATAAAATCTGAAAAACTAAAGTGCGGGATAGGGAGTTCTACGAATCAAATGTGGCCCTCGCAAACCCGCAACTCCAATCCAACCACCTTTTCCATTGGAATGATGGCGACGTCGATATTCTTCGACCCCAGTCCTTCATCTTTTGCTTTAAAGTATGTTTCAAGAGCCTCCTGTGTCTGATGAATCGAAATTCCATATTGTTTGGGCAGCTTGGCCAATGATAGGTAATTGCTTTTTCGGTGTCAAGCGGTGTTTCCCGCCTTTGATCAAAATTTGGGTCTGATCTGGAAATCTTGGTAAATTTGTTGGTAGGATTTTTTCAGAAATTTGAATACCTCCGCCTGAAACAACTCTGCGAGCGGTTTCAGAAATATGATGGCATGATTAGTTCTCTCGTATCGGAAATGGTAAGCATGATTTTGGCGCAGCCCGAAGATCCGGGCCATAAAATAAGGCGACGCTTATTTGCCATTACTTTTACAGATGAAGTACGGGGAATATTTTAGAAGCGCTTTGTCATAACTTTAATCGACTTATACGGCTTGACCGAGACGTATGTCCCTTGTACTGTCATGCCCATAAGTGGAGGACACTCACGCGGATTGGTGGGCCGGCCTAATTTCCGAATGGAAGTAAAGATCGTGAATGTTGTTCGAAACGGAGTCCCGACTTCGGAAGTCGGTGAGATTGAAATATGCGCCTTTTACCATCCTGTACAATATCAAGTGCCTTCTCAAGGGACTACTTGGTTTGTTTAGGATACTCTAATTCGGAATAAAGCCTTTACGAAGGGGTAATTATGATTTCCGTCCCAGGTTACAAGATTATCGAAAAAATCCACCAGGACACCAAAAATAATCTTTACAGAGGACGAAGAGAAACAGATGAGACACCCGTCCTCATAAGAATGCCTTCATTAGAATATCCGTCTTCAGGAGACCTCGGCAGATTGAGTCATGAATTTGAAATCACAAAGGACCTGAACTTAAGAGGTATTCAAAGGCCCTACGCCCTTCAGAAAATCGGCGGAACGTTGGCCATAATTCTTGAAGATGTTGGTGGCGAGTCTTTGAAATCCTTTGCCGCATCAAGGAGGCTAAGCTTACGAGAATTCCTTGATATCGCCATTCCTCTTGTAGAGACATTGGGTGAGCTCCACCATAAAAATGTTATCCATAAAAATATTAACCCTGCGAACATTATCATCAACAGAAAAACAGCTGAAGTGAAGCTGACTGACTTTAGCATAGCATCCGTTTTACCTCAAGAAGACCCACGAATCATAAGTCCAGCCGTGACGGATGAGGGTTTTGCGTATATTTCACCGGAGCAAACCGGCAGAATGAATCGTATCCTCGATTATCGAACTGACTTTTATTCTCTGGGAGTGACGTTCTATGAGGTCCTCACTGGGAGATTACCCTTCCAGGCCACAGATGCCCTGGAATTGGTGCACAGCCACATGGCCAAGAGATCTGTGCCGGCCCACGAGGTGGACCCTGCCATTCCCACTGCAATTTCAGAAATAGTATCAAAACTGATGGCGAAGACCGCCGAAGAAAGATATCTGAGCGCTTCAGGTCTCAAAGCGGACCTCGAGAGATGCCTGAGGATGCTTGAGGAGACCGGCAAGATCGAAGAATTTGAGATTGGTCATCGAGACATTTCTGAGAAATTTCGAATAGTGCAGGGTTTATATGGCAGAGAAAGGGAGATCGAGGTCCTGCTGGGATTATTCGACCAAGTCAGCCACGGGAAAACTGATATCGCAATGGTGTCCGGGTATGCCGGAATCGGAAAAACATCTCTCGTAAAAGAAATCTATAAGCACATCACGACGAAAAAGGGTCGTTTCATCTCCGGCAAGTTCGATCAACTCCATTGGAACGTACCTTATAGCGCCTTGATTCATGCCTTCCAGGAACTCGTTCGTGAGTTATTGACCGAAAGGAGAGAGGATCTGGAGCATTGGAAAGAAGAGCTCCTGACGGTGTTGGGGCCCAACGGACAGATCATTATTGATGTTATATCCAATGTGGAGCTGATTATCGGCTCACAACCACCAGTCGTTGATCTGGGGCCTGTGGAGTCCCAGAACCGGTTTAATCTGGTATTCAGGAATTTCATTCGCGTTTTCTGTGAGAAAGAGCATCCTCTGGTTATCTTTCTGGATGACCTGCAGTGGGTCGATCTGGCGACACTTAGACTGATTGACCTTTTGATGACAGATGAAGACATGCAATATTTTTTCCTCATCGGTGCATACAGAGACAATGAAGTTGATTCCTCTCACCCATTGGCGATTTCGCTTGAGAGTTTAAAGGAAAATGGCGTTTCCATTGCGCAGGTTGAAGTTGAGCCCTTGGGAGATCAACATGTGACCCATCTCATTGCTGATACGCTAAGCAGGGATCAAGAGTCGGTTATGACTTTGGCAAATCTCGTGGTTCAAAAGACCAATGGCAATCCTTTCTTCGTAAACCAGTTTCTAACGACCCTCTACGAAGAAGACCTGCTTATTTTTGAAGCGGAAGAAAGAGAATGGCAATGGGAGATGCCCCAAATCCAAGCACTGGATATCACGGGCAATGTCGTCGAACTCCTGATCAAGCGTCTCGAACGGCTTTCTTCTGAAACACGGCATTTGCTTCGCTTTGCCGCCTGCATCGGGAATAAATTTGACCTCAAGACTCTGAGCCTGATCACCGATAAAACACCCGCTGATACTTTTCACGGATTACTTCCGGCCTCACAGGAAGGCATCATAATTCCAATTTCAGGCTCTGAGACCAAGGACCTGCCCGACCACGACGACATCGAAGGGGGGAAGAGTTTCAAGTTTCTTCACGACCGTGTGCAGCAGGCAACTTACGCTCTTATTGAAGAGCAAGAAAAGAAAAAGGTGCATTTGAAAATAGGGAGGCTGCTGCTTGAGAACGCTGAAGGCGAAGCGCGGGAAGAAAGCCTTTTCGACATCCTCAATCACTTGAATCCTGCGAGGGATTTAATGACACTACAGGCGGACCGGGATGCATTGGTAGAACTCAATCTCAATGCCGGCAGGAAGGCCAAGGTATCTGCAGCTTATGAGATGGCATTTGAGTACCTTAAGATGGGCCTGGGTCTTCTTGATCCCCATAGTTGGCGGGACCAATATGAATTGGCTTTAGAGTTACATAATGAAGCAACCGAAATAGCCTGCCTCTCGGGACATTTTGAGCAGATGGAGCACCTGGTTGAAACTGTGATTCAAAATGCTTCTACCGTCCAAGACAAGGTCGCTGTTTATCAGTTTCGGGTTCTGGGGTATTGGGCACAAAACAAATTATCGGAGGCACTGGGAGCGGCACTGGAAATTTTGCAGATGCTGGGGATGAAGTTCACAAAAGAGCTGACTCTAGCCGACATGCGCCGTTCTGTGAACCAAACTCAATCCGTTGTCGGTAGAAAAACCGCTGAAGAGTTGCTCAACCTTCCTCAAATGAGAGATCCTGTCAATCTGGCAATACTTCGTATTATAAAAGATGCTGCCTTTTGTGCCTATTCCACCCGTTATGAATTATTTGTCCAATTACTCCTTGCAGGCATTAATTTGATTCAACGTAATGGGAATACTTCGCTTGCACCTTTCTTCTACTGCTTCTATGGCTCAGTTCTTTGTGGAGTTGCGGACGATATCGAATCCGGCTATAAATATGGTCAACTGGGTTTAGATCTTCTGCAGAGACTGAACGCAAGAGAGATCATGTGTCGGACACTCTTTGCTTTCAATGTTTATATCAGGCACTTCAAAGAACACGTAAAGGAGACTTTCAAGCCGCTTGCTGATGGTTATCAGGCGGGTCTTGAAACGGGTGATTTATCATATGCTGCATATTGTGCGCTATCCTACTGCGTTCGCATGTATATGGCAAGTACAAATCTGGTTGAAGTTAAGAAAGAGATGGGAATATATGTTGATGCCATCCGAAAAATTAATCAGCCATTAGTTGTCGATGTGCTTCAAATGTTCCATCAAGCTATCTCCAACTTGTTGAATGATTCTGAAAAACCGTGGATGCTGATTGGAGAAGTCTACGACGAACGGACCAAGTTGCCGTTTCATCAGGAAGCGAATAACAGATTTGCCCTTCATTACTTTTATTTCAACAAACTGATCCATACTTGTGTGTTCATGCAATATGATGAAGCTGTCGAGAGCGCAGACATGGCAGAGAGATATCTAGACGAGGTAACAGGAGGCTTGGCGGTGCCTGTTTTTCACTTCTACGATTCCATCGCCCGTCTTGGTGCTTACGACTCTACCATAGAAGACGAGCGGAAACGTAACCTTAAGAAGGTAGCCTCCAATCAGAAGAAGATGAAAATGTGGGCCCATCATGCCCCGATGAACCATCTGCACAAATACCATCTTGTAGAAGCTGAGCACTGCCGGGTCCTCGGCAAAGAACTGGAAGCCCACGATCACTACGACCGCGCCATTCAACTTGCAAAAGAGAATGAATATATCAATGAGGAGGCCTATGCGAATGAATTAGCCGCTCGATTCTGGCTGGCAAAGAAAAAAGATGAAATCGCAAAAGTATATCTTGGCAAAGCCCTTCATCTCTATGCACTTTGGGGCGCTACCAGGAAAGTGAGAGATTTGGAGGAAAAGTATGGGCTATTGAAATTAGAAACACAGATTGAGGATTCAACTGCGGATCGCCTTCTCCCGAAAAGCGGTACTTTGAGTCTGGATCTTTCAACGATGATGAAAACGTCGCAGGCTATCTCCAGCGAGATTGTGCTTGATAGACTTCTCAAGACATTCATGAAAATAGTGATTGAGAACGTTGGAGCACAGGCAGGTTCTCTTATTCTTCAGTCGGATGGCAGGCTCTTGGTAAAAGCGCACTGCGCGGTTGACCAGAACGAGGTTTTGCTGGAGCCATTTCTCCCCGTTGCGGAAGCTGACTACCTCTCCGATGCAATAGTGGCCTACGTTGCAAGGACTCGGAAACATCTCGTTTTGAACGATGCCGCCCAAGAAGGGATGTTTATGAACGATTCATATGTTAAATCACGTCGCCCAAGATCTGTCTTGTGCGCGCCCATCCTCCACAAATCGAAACTGATAGGAGCCCTGTATCTTGAAAACAACCTTATATCCAAAGCCTTTACTCCCGAGCGACTTGAAGTGCTCAATGTTTTATCATCCCAGATTGCCATTTCATTAGAAAATGCAAGATTATTTGGCGATCTGAAGGTAGCCGAGGAAAAGTATCGGAGTATATTTGAAAATGCGGTGGAAGGTATTTACCAGACAACCCTGGAAGGACGCTTTATGAGTGCCAATCCTGCAATGGCTCGGATATTCGGCTTTGAGTCGCCAAAGGAGCTTCTGGAGCAAACCAACGATATTGTGCATCAATTTTACGTGAACCCGGATCGACGTCAAGAACTCATCGCCCTGATGCGAGAGCACGAAACTGTCTCAGGGTTTGAGATTGAGTTCTACCGAAAAGACGGGAGCCGCTTTTGGGCGTCGCTTTACGCCCGGCCGGTGTCTGATGACAGCGGAAACCTCGCATTCATAGAAGGTATTGTCGCAGACGTTACAGATAAAATAAGGGCAATGGAGGCCCTGCACGAGCAGGGGGAATACCTGCGCAAGGAGAATATCCGACTGAGATCAAACATAAAAGACCGCTATAGGTTTGGCAACCTCGTGGGAAAAAGTCCTGCAATGCAGAAGGTCTATGAGCTGATTCTAAGAGCTGCGGCGACTGACGTGAATGCAATCATCTATGGAGAATCCGGAACAGGCAAAGAACTGGTGGCCAGGGCTATCCATGACCTGAGCGACCGGAAAGGGAAAAGGTTTGTGTCTGTGAACTGCGGTGCCATTCCGCAAAACCTGCTTGAAAGTGAGTTCTTCGGCTATAAGAAAGGGGCGTTCACCGGTGCCATCAGAGACAAGGGCGGCTATCTCGACTTGGCGGACCAGGGCACCCTGTTCTTGGATGAACTGGGAGAAATGGACCTGAACATTCAAGCCAAACTGCTGCGGGCAATCGAGGGGGGCGGATACATGCCGGTGGGAGGAACGGAGGAGAGGAAGCCCAATATTCGAATTATTGCCGCAACCAGCCGAGATTTGCAGGATCACGTCAAAAAAGGGTTAATGCGTGAGGACTTTTATTATCGCGTGCACATTATTCCAATCACCCTGACGCCATTAAGGAAGCGGAGAGAAGACATCCCCCTGCTGATCGATCATTTCCTGAAGATTTCCAAATATGAAAAAGACCTGCTCCCATTGACTGGAAGAGTATTGGAACAGATGATGGATTATGACTGGCCAGGCAATGTCAGGGAACTGGAAAATACCTTGCACCGCTATGCCACATTAAAGAAGCTGGATTTCCTGGGGATGTCTTCAAAAGAACAGGCCGTCTCTCTTACTCCATCTGTTGACCTATCTCTTGATCCAAAAGAAACAAGCCCGAAGCTATGCGATTTCGTTGCCGGTCTGGAAAAAAAATACATCATGCAACTATTGGAGCAATATCAATGGAATAGAAGCAAAGTCGCATCCATCCTTGGGATTTCAAGACGTTATCTCTTTACCAAAATGAGAAAATTCGGGGTCAATCAAGCCCATAACGAGAACATTTGATCTCAATCTGCTTCTCTCCTGTTTCATTCAACTCCTTACAGCTGAATGAACAATTGTTTGAAGAACAATAGTTCCCACCTTTCTCTCTCCGTCTAAATGGCAGAAAGCCTGCCTATAGGCAATCTTGTAATCATTTCGGTTGGTTATGAAGGTCATTGACTCTTGGCATGGACTTTGCTGATACTAATATTACAGAAGTAATTGAGTAAGTACTCACTAGGTATTTTACTTAATAGGGGTTCATGTCCATTTCATGTTTCTATTTCTCATCTTAGGGATGGGAGAACTCATCAGCCGGAAGCTGGGCGAACCGACCCGGGTTGAGTATCTTGGCAATCCGCAAGCCTCCCAAAATAAGACCCGCGACGGTTGGTTACGCAGCGGAGATATTTGTCATCGCGACAAAGATGGTTGGCTGTATTTTGATTTCCGCAAAGGGGGCGGCTTACGGCGCCAGGGAGATTTTATCATGCCGGAGCATGTGGAAGCGGTTATCGCTGAACATCCGGACATTGGGGATGTATGTGTCTTTGGGATAGAAGCTGCATCCGGCGCCCCGGGTGAAAGTGACATCGTGGCGGCGATTGTTCCCATCAATAACAGGACCCCGGACATCAAGAGTATTTTTAACGCCTGTCTCGACGGCCTGGAACGGAACAGTGTTCCAGGTTACTTGATGGTTGTCCCGGAAATACCAAAGACAGCATCGGAAAAAAATCTTGACCGACTCTTGAAGGCGGATTTTGACCTGACTGCCGCTAATGTTCATGAAATTGTAAATTTCCAGTGAACCAGGAAGATGAACGAGCATTGAAGATACGGACCAAATCAAGTGGAAGGTTGTTTTATCCAGGATTCGAGACTCAATTTTTTTTGGATCTGTGAATGGGCTCATGGATTATGAAGTTATCGCATTTGTGACATTCAGCTCTGTATTTTGAAATATCCCAATTTAACTGCTGACCAGAGAGGGAGCAATTAAATCATGGAAAAGGTATATGTTATTGGCGGTTCCGTGACCAAGTTTGGAAAACAGCCGGAACGAAATATGAAATCTCTGGCGGAAGAAGCGGTAACCGGGGCCCTGAAGAGCGCAAACCTTGAGATAAAAGATCTCGGTGGTGCCTGGGTCGGTAACTGTGTTCAGGGAATTTTTGACGGGCAAGAGATGATCCGGGGACAGGTGGTCTTACATACCATGGGAATCCATAGCATCCCTATCATTAATGTGGAAAATGCCTGTGCCTCTTCGGCGACGGCACTGAACGGGGCCTGGGCTCAGGTTGCTCTTGGTGAGATGGACGTGGCGCTTGTCCTGGGTATGGAAAAGATGTTTTCCGAGGATAAGGCTAAATCCATGGCAATTTTCAATGCGGCCATGGATGTGGAAATACTCACCAACATAGCAGCAGCCATGAAGGCGTCTGAAACCAAAGCTGAGAAGGAACGGGAAGCCGGTGGTGCTGAGAAAAAGAATCTGACCAACCAGGTTGGCAAGCGGCAGGTTGAAGGGGCTAAGATGGGTCTGGCCCAAAACGCCGGTGGAGCGGCGCCGAAAGGAGAGGGGGCGCTTTCGGTAACCATTTTAAAAGCATAAAATACGGTTCTGTCATTCTATGAAAGCGCATACGTTTGCAAACGAAGTAGATGCCTGACTGTACTGCCGCAGCCAGCAACAGTACGAAGGGGACAACGGATAGGCCAAGGAATAGGCTTCCTTGAAGTCCGGCGTTGCCGTGGCTTGTGCAAGTTGCTGGGCCGTCACGGCAAGCTGAGACCGCGTGTTCTATCTCCAACCCCAGTTCTTCCAGACCGGCGATTTCTTTTGGCATTTTTATAAAAAACCAGAGGTATCTATTCAGCTCCCCTCCGTCGAGGGGATGATAATTCAAAACACGCATGAATCCATCCATGGAGCTGTTAGAAAACGTCCTGTTTTCCATCGTTTTGAATCATAATCCCCCCGACTCCGTCAATGTGGTGAATAGTTACAAACCAGAATTAATTCCGGATGAGTATTACAAAAGACTGGAATTTGAAAAACCAAAAGACGTATAAGTCCTCTCTAAAAAGTTGAAGGGCAGCCATTCTTTTCACGCTCTTCAAAGCTGTTGACTCTAACCCGTTTTTTTAGCTGTAGACTATTGGACAAGTCCTCCGCTGCAGGTTAAGACCTGGCCTGTAATGTAGTTGGATTCAGGAATGCAGAATAGATATGCAGCTCCAGCTGCTTCCTCTGGTGTTCCACTTCGACCAAGAGAAGTAAAGGACGTAGGTAAGTCCATAAAGTCAGGTTCCAAGCCTACGTTGTGATTACGACCTTTAATATCAATAGTCTTTGGTCCATCATCAAGCGTCTGCGTTAATCGAGTTTGGATGTATCCAAATGTTATACAATTGACTGTGACATTATAGCGGCCCCATTCTTTGGCCAGTGTTTTTGTAATCCCTATCAAGGCTGCCTTTCCAGCAGAGTAGCTAAGCTGAGTTGCCGAACCGTATTGTCCGCTGACAGATGAAATATTGACTACCTTACGACATACATTCCTACCTTCAGTTTGCTCTCGTTTAGAAGCTTCTCTGAAATATTTTGCAGCTGCACGCAGAATTCTAAAAGGAGCAGTTGCATGTATATCAAGCATGGCATACCATTGCTCGTCGGTATGTTTTTGGATTGTTGAGTTCCAAATGTAACCCGCATTATTGACTATTATATCTATACCTCCAAAGTGATCGATTGTTTCGTTCACAATTCGGTCTCCAAAGCCAGGTTCTGTAATATCGCCAACAACTGCTTTGGCTTGACTACCGTGAGTAATGATTAAATCACAAGTATCGCCCGCAGCCTCACTTATTAAAAATTTCTTCGGACCGCAAGGCTCATGGAAAGAGAGTGGATGCGAATATACAAGAAAAATACTCACAACCAATATACATCTCTTCCAGCATGAGTGAAATCATAAACAAGGCTAGAAAAGTAGCCGATTTTGCTTCAACAAAAATGCTACTTGGGGAAAGTGGTGTAGGTAAGGAGATATTGGCAAAATTTATTCACGCAAATGGACGACGAGCTGCTCAAC
>Ga0233431_1001270_pt1 | contig 45060 bp, 34 predicted proteins | sample SI_118_April2016_FD_179867 | JGI IMG/M metagenome (GOLD analysis project Ga0233431, IMG submission 179867) | Seawater microbial communities from Saanich Inlet, British Columbia, Canada - SI_118_April2016_200_MG | ecosystem: Environmental > Aquatic > Marine > Inlet | place: Canada: British... | reverse complement strand
TTTTCCTTCTTGTAACCATTCTCTTAAAGTTAATACCTCACTACCAGAAATTAATTTCCAATAAAAAGTGTAGTCCGGATGTAAAGGAATTTTTAGTTCTTTGCTTAAGGTTGTTATTTCTTTCCACCTGGGTTGATATTCCAATGGTTTTTCTATGATTTCTCTTAACTCCTTTTCTTCTATCTTTAGTTTTTGGGCTGCTTTCTTTAATGGCTCTTCTGAAAATAAATTATTAATTGCTTTCTCCGCTTCTTGTGCCCACCATTCTGGACAATAACCTGCAGGACAAAGATCATGTCCGCTTTCACTAAAATCTCCATAAGCAAACATTATATCTCCTAAAAATAATACCTCATCAATTTCTTTATTGATTTCTTTTGCTGCATCTTCAGAATTGAGATATACTACCGACCCATCTTTTAATCTAACTACTGGGCCTTCTACTGTATCACAAACTGTTACGGAAGCACCTTTCCTTGGACGTTCTACTTTCATTTGGGTTCCTACAGCTAAGAAATCATTTGTAACAACCATCGTTGAGGGGTTCATTCCAACGGCATACATCCCGCATGTTCTGCCCCTTCCATATCTAAGTCTAAATCCCCCCGTTGCCATTGGATGGGTTAAAATTGGTCTTCCTGCCACCAAATCCATAATGAATGTGTTGTTTGGTTTTATCCTCTTTTCTTCTTTTTCTCCGGTGTTTTCTTTTTTCTTATCTCCGCCCGCATGAATTTCTTCCTTGATCTTAATAAATTCCTCTAGAAAACTCCAATGTTCCATCCCAAAATCTTTGCCCCATTTTACTAACTTTTTCCAAAGTTTTGGTGCTTTTTGAGATAAACCTTCAGCAAGAACTAATGCTACTCCTCCTCTAATCAAGTTTGTTTCTATTCTAGGTAGGTCTTTATAATTAGATACTTCAATCCTTTCTGTTGGTTCTCCTCCAACTTCTACAGGAAGATGTGAAATTAAAAATTTTAATTCTTTATCAGAAGGGTGATATTGTAAATTAGTTACACGATCATGATAATCGTGAACTTCTGAAGTATAACGATTAACTTCAGCTTCTTCAGGATCATAAGGAGAGTATCCCATTTTAATACGAATATAGTCTGCTAAAAGTACAGAAACTGATGCTCCTGTTCCTCCTGCTGCCCTAATCGGTCCTGCGAACTGTACAGAAAAATATTCTTTGCCATCTTTTCTTTTTTTAATGTTTAGTTCAATAAATCCTTCCAAAGGAGCAGAAACAACCCCTAAGGTGATATAAGAAAAACCAATTCTAATTCCAATTTCCATTGCTTCTTTTTTATCTTCAAACTTACAATATTGTTCTTTAGCAACTTCTTCAGCAATCGTAAACGCTACTCTCCAATCTAATTGGCCATACTGTTTTTCTAATTCTAATATTCTTTCTGGGATTTTCGTCCCACTAATTTGTGGAGCAACTACAGAAATTAAGCCAACTACCCGTTCCGCCATGTTTTTTGCTACTGGAATACATACTTCATCTTCTGGGTCTAATCCTAATTTTCTTGCTTTGTTTGCAACAACATAACACTTCTTAACAGTATTGTTAATAGACTTAAAGTAGTTCAACATTTCTGGAGAGGTTATTTTTTCCATGTTATATGAATTTCAAAATTTTAATTGCTCTTGTCTTTAAATTTACAACTGGGACTCTCGCCGGTTCAGGTTCATGTCCAAGTTTTTCTTGAAATGATGTTTTTGCCTGCCAACAACTTCCACTAATCATTGTTACACCTTTATAATTTGCAACTTTAGAATAATGGATATGTCCCGTAATAAAAAAGTCTGGAATTGATCGAATCAATAAAGGGTCTTCTTTATGTCCAGGAAAATAAGGAGTTGATTTGAATGATGGCGCCAAGTGTCTTCTTTTTAATAAAAATTTCATTATTAAATCTGCCCGATGATATCCTCCATTGTTTCTAATTGATTCAACATTAGCAACATAATAATCAAAACTATACCCGTGGTACATTAATACTTCAAATCCAGAAAAGTCTTTGGTTTTTCCAATTTTAATTACTCCTGGATTAGTTATGAGAGTTACGTTTTCCATTTCATGTAATTCTTGAGAAAATTCTTTATAACAAATTGGTTGTGGTTCAGCTAGATGAACCATATCGTGATTTCCCGGACAAATAATTATTTGTTTGTCTTTTGGTATTTGTTTAATCAGACGACAAAACTCATTATATTGACCTTCAATTGTAGTTATTGCCAATTCTGATTCTTGAGAAGGATAAATTCCAATTCCATCAACTAAATCTCCGGCAATTACAATATATTTTGCTTTTTCTGCTATTTCTCTTTGTACTTCAGTTCCAGATTCTCCCCTGATCCAAGAAAGAAACTTTTGAAATTCTTCCATTAAAAATAATTTTGAACCAACATGAAGATCGGAAAGAAAAATGGCATGTTCGTCTATTGGTGAAGTTTTCATTTCCCTAGTTCCAGGTATGTCTGGCCAAACTAATTTTTCCGCAAAAATGATTTTGTCTGCACTTTTTCCCATGATGCCTATTATTTCATCAGGGATTATGTCCTTGGCCTCTTCAAACAAGGCTTTATTGTTTTTAGAAACTAAAACTTTTATTTTGCCAGTTAAATCTTCTAAAGTTAACATTAAATGGCCCCCCCTAGTAATTCCTACTTCTTCAATTATTCCAATAATAGAAACCGTTTCTTTTTCCTTTTTGTCCAAAACCCTATTAATGGAAGCCATTCCATTTAATTCTTGTCTAGTTCTTAGTATCCTTTCTAAGAATTTGTATCTAGATACAAAAATATTTGCAAAATCTTTAACTTTATATTTAAATGGTTTATTTTCATAATTAATTAAGATTTCAATAGAAGAATGAATTATTTTGGTTATTTTTGGTTCTTTTATTAGCGCAGAGATTTCCAGACTGCTTTCTTCTTTGTTTTCTGTTGTTTCTTCAGAAGAAAAATTGCTTTCGATTTTGTCTTTATTTAACTCCGCCTTAAAACTAGAAACTTCTTGTTCTTTTTCATTTTGTTCAATTGATAAACTAGTTTTTTTGATACTTTGTAATTCTGTTTTATACAAATCATCATTTCTTTCTTTTTCTGATTCTACTCGATGTTTATCTAATTCATACCAATCTACTAACGTAGATTGTTGCTTCATTACATTAGCATAATCTGTATTAATTACTAATAGATCTTCTTCCATTTCTATTTTTTTGGAAAAGTCTTCAGTTTGTTCACTTTCGAGGAAGTCTTTACTAATTAAAATACCTTTTTCAAATAGTTCTTCAATAAGTTTTGATTTGTCTTCCATTTTTAGTAATTGTTTTAATTCAGTTTCTTAGTGAGGATATAGTTGTAAATATTGCATTTAACTAGTTTATTTGTAATGATTTTTCAATAATTTCTTTTGATTTGATAATGATGTTCTCTTCAATTGATAATGCAACTTCTCTTGTTCTCCCATATCTTCCCTTGGAAATTATTTTGGCGTTAATAATTCCTAACATATCTAATTCTGCTAAAATGTCTGAAACTCTTCTTTGAGTTAAAATATTAAATTTAGTCTGTTTACAAATGTTTTTGTAAACTTCATATATTTCTCCAGTATAAAATTGTCTTTTTTGAGGGGAAATCAATAATATTGAATATAAAACACTTTGAAATTGTTTTGGTTGATTGATAATTGCATTAATTATTTTATCTGATTCAACTTTTCTTTCCGCATCATCTAAATGCTCAATCTTAATTACACTACATCCAGTCCTTTCAGATATTTCTCCCGCAACTCTTAAAAGGTCAATTGCTCTTCTAATATCTCCATGATCTCTAGCAGAATATGCCGAACATTTTTCAATAACCCCTGGTTCTATTGAATTCTCTTTAAAGGCATGTTTTGCTCGGCTCTTTAATATTTCTTGAATTTGAATGGCATTGTAAGGAGGAAATATTAATTCTTCTTCGGATAAGCTACTTCTGACTCTAGGATCTAAGTTTTCTGAAAAAACTAAATTATTAGATATTCCAATTAAACAAATTTGTGAATTTTTAAGTTCGGCATTGATTCTGGTTAAATTATAAAGAATTTCGTCGCCTATTTTTTTAGTTAATTGATCAATTTCATCTAATACTAATAAAACAACTCCTTTTTTTTCGTCTAGAAGTTTATAAAAAACATTATACACTTCATCTGTAGGTAATCCTGTAGAGGGAACTTCTTTTCCAAACTCTTTAATTAATTGTGAAATTAATCTATATTCTGTATCAGCTACCCTTTTTAGTTTACAATTAATATAAATTGGTTTTAAGGGAAGATTGTTCTTTTTAGCGATTTCCATCATTGAATTAAGAATATGTTTAACTGATAATGTTTTACCTGTACCAGTTTTTCCATAAATAAACAAATTTGATGGTCTTTCTACTCTTAAAGCCGGAGCAAGAATATTAGCAACTTCTTGAATTTGTTCTTCCCTATATAATATACTTTCAGGGATATAAGAAGAAAGTAAGACTGATTTATTAGTAAATATAGATTCTTTCTTAATAAAATTTTCAAAAAAACTGTTAACTTGCATTGTATCCTACCCCTTCATTTCCTATGGAAATGTTATTTTTTAAATTTTGATGACCTGTGTGATTGTTTGTTGTTATGATATAACTCTTCAACCTCATTTGGTATATAAGTAATCTTAAGGTATGAAATATAAACCCTCACCTATGTTTTGGTATACCTATATTACGAGTGGAACTAATATAAATAGTTATCCAAAAACTTCATAGTGATAAATAAGAGAAAAACATAAATTAAAAGTCAAATGGGCTTTTGAAGTTAATTTTTTTAGAAGTAGAAGAAGAAGAAACATTATTATTATTATTATAACTATATTTATTTATATATATATATATATATATTTTCAATATTGTAAATAAATAACAACAAAGAAAGAAAGTTTTCATTTTTAATCTTATTATTATTATTGATTTTAATCTTATTAATTATTATTAACAATCAGTTAAACAAAAAGAACCAAACAAAATAATTGCATTTAACTCCATTGGTTTGTGTTTTATTATTCCATCAGAAACAAACAAAACGTGAAAACCAGATTTATTTATTTAAATTATAGAATGTTGTTTTTTGTTTCATATTTATATTATTAACAATTAACCACCATCAACAACATACAACAAACATCAAACTTTTTGTTTTTACATTCTCCATGAGAAATAAGGGGGTAGTGGTTAAACAAACCAAATTAACTGAATTAATATTTTATTATTTAGAAACGTTTAAATAATTATATATATATTCTTTAATCTATGGTTTTAGAATCTCTATTTAATCCGTTCGTTATTAAGAAAAGGCCCTGGGAAATGTTTCTCGCAGGATTTATTTATTCCACTGTAGGATTATCTCTTTCATATTTAGTATTTAGGGAAATTTCAGGTCTATTAACTGTATTTTTAATAGTAATGGCAACCCTACCTATTCTTTATACTACTATAAAAAATGAAGAAGAACTTGATTTAAAATATGATAAGGAATGGAAATTACTTAAGGAACATACAAAAGTATTAGTATTTTTAATGTTTTTATTTTTAGGAATTACTGCTGCGCTTTCTTTAGCTTATGTTGTTTTACCAGAAACGGTAGTAAATACTGCGTTTAGTTTACAACAACAAGCAATAGTTAATACTAACAGCAATGTTCAAGGAAACTTTACTTCTTTTGATTTTTTTACAAAAATATTAATGAATAACATAAAGGTTCTTTTCTTTTGTATTGTTTTTGCCTTTTTATATGGCGCAGGAGCAATTTTTATTTTAACTTGGAACTCTTCAGTCGTTGCTACAGCAATGGGCTCAGCGTTCAAAACAGAGTTGGCTAAAGGGGCATCCTTAGTTGGTCTTCCAAGCGTTGCTAATTATTTTAGTGCTGCATCGTTTGGTTTTTTTAGATACATGACACATGGATTATTAGAAATGGCTGCATATTTTGTTGCTGGTTTGGCTGGAGGGATAATCTCAATTGCTTTAATTAAACACAATTTTAAGAATGATCGTGTATTTATCGATGTTATAGACCTTATTTTCATTAGTGTTGGATTAATAATCATTGCCGGGATTGTAGAAGTTTACGTTACTCCCTTACTTTTCTAAATTATCAAAAGAAATAAACCAAATACTTTCATTTTAATCTTATTGTTTTAAAGAACTTTAACTCTACCAGGAGAGTTTTGAAATATATCTCCTTTTTCTAACATTTTTCCTAACACTTCTTCAGTATCCTTAATTTGAGAGTTAGAAATAATTTCTTCAATCATAACTCCTTCGCCAGAATCCATTTCTTTAATCATTTTGACTATTTTTTCTACAGGAAGCAAGGGCGACTCTACCATCTCCTCACCTTCAATAAATTCCTCTACCTCATCTGGAACATCTTCAATCTTTTCTTTATTCTTAACTAATTCTTCAGAAAACCCATTGTCTTTCTTAACTTCAATTACCTTAGATGTTTTGTTTAATTTTTCGCTAGTTTCTTGATTGTCATTACTGTCATTGCCTTCTTGTGTATTACTACTACCTTCATTACCATTATTATCATCTTGGTTGTTGTTCATTAATTCTAATGATCGCAATTTTAACCAACCAGGATTTATTTTTTTAATAATTTCTGGAGAAACATATTTTTCCTGATTATATTTTCTCAACTTACCAACAACCAGAACAGAATCTCCTACTGACAACTTTTCAATATTTTTATTTTCTTCAAACGACCGTAACACAATTTTTCCAGTTCCATCGTCAACTAACAAATTTGTGATTGCTCCAACGTTTTCTTTATCTAAAATAACTGCCATTAAATTTAAACGATAAAGTTTTTCTCCTGAGCTTAACTCTAAATAATTAGGATCATCGTCATTTTGTTCAACATAATTACAAGACAACAAAATACCAATAGTTATTTTAATTGCCGGTTGACGAGAAAAATCTTTTTTATTTTCCATTTTATAATCTTTGAATAAATCCTCTTTTTGGTTCAAAAACATCTCCCGACCTTCTTAATTTCTCTAAAATTTCTTCTACGTTCTCTGAAGAAATATTCTTCGCTTGAGCGGCTTCAATAATATTTTCTACAGGAATAACTTTAATTTGCATTTCTTCCTCTAAATGATGAATTATATCTTTAACTACGCTAATACCTCCTCTTTGTGTGGCGGTAATTCTACTTCCAATCCTATCAATATCTATTTGACCAGTATCTTTGTCTTTAGCAATTTGATTTAAACAATAATCCACAAGTTCAATGGCTTTTTGTGCATCTTTCTTTAGAACACTTTTACTTAAACGAAGTTTTGCTGCTGCTTCCGATAACCTTACTAATGCTTCTAACTGTCTAGCAGTAATAGGAATACTTTTAATGCCCGCTTCATCAGAAATTCCTGAGTTACGCATACTAATATAATATTCTTTTAATTCTTCAATTGCAGCATCAGTCATTCTAGGATCAACTTTATTTCTCACGTAACTAAAATACTTTTTTAATAGTATAGTGGAGATATCAGAAACTGCCTTTTTGGGATCTTTATGTAAACTTAAAATAAATGCTGCAGTTTTTTCATCCTTTTCTCTATTAGGCATATCTTTAATTGGAAATATTAAATCAAATCTGTTAATTAAGGTAGGAGGAAGATTAATTTGATTGGCGATTAAATCATAAGGATCAAAACGTCCGAACTTTGGATTTGCTGCTGCTAGAACCGTAGTCTCACAACGTAATGTTGCTTGAATATTCGCTTTAGCAATACTAATTGTTTGCTGTTCTAAAGCCTCGTGTAAAGCAGACCTATCTTCTTTAGTCATCTTATCCAACTCATCAATAATAGCAAACCCCCTGTTAGCTAAAACTAAAGTTCCTGCTTCTAAACTCCATCCACCTAAAAATTCGTCTTTTACAACCGAAGCAGTTAATCCCGCTCCCGTAGCACCCTTACCACTAACAAACCTTGCTTTTGGCGCTACTTTTGATAGTCTCTTTAATAATTGTGATTTTCCCGATCCAGGATCACCAATCAAAAGCATATGCATATCTCCTCTAGTTATTACTCCATCTGGTCGAACTTTTCTACATCCGCCAGCAAGTTGTAGAACTAATGCTTCTTTAACTTTATCATGACCATAAATAGAGGGTGCCAAACTCTTTGCTAAAAGATTAACCGTATTTGGTGCTTTAGAAATTTCTCTAATCTGTTCCATTTCTTCTTCTGATATTTTCATATCAACAGATTCATCTTGCAAGGGCTCAATATAATTACAATCAACAATTAAATCGTATTTAGTTGCTTGTCCACCACTTCTTAATGTAATCGGTACCTCAATAACCCACCCACATAACTTAACTCTTGCACCGGGACTAGTTTTTCTTTCTGGTAACGGGGAGACTAAATCATCTTTAAGGAAAACATTCATCCTTTTTGGTTGTGCCCCATCTAAATCGTCTGGTGCTTCTTCTAAAACTAACCCTTGTCCATCAACTAATTCTTTAGAAATTTCTTTGAACTTTCCTTTTCTTCCACATCCACATCTAGTGGGTTCTTTGTACTTTTTATCTAATTGTAAAACGTTTAAAATATTTCCACAAGAAGGACATTCAAACTTAGCAGCAGTTACGTGTGGGCGTACATCTGATTTTTGTCTAACAATTCCTTCCATACTAATTAATTTGTCTAAATGTTTACTTCGAATTTCTGAAATAATTACTTTTTGTGATTCTGGAATATTTCTTAATCGGACATTAAATTTTGTAACTTTTTTAGGTAGATCAAACTCTTTAACTGCTAATTCAGCTGCTTTTAGAACTTCTTCGGGGCTTTCTAATAATTCTTCACAAATTTCTGTATTAAATTTAATTAAACTAGAAAAATCTAAGACCAAAAACTGTTTTCCTTTTCTTACCGCTTCTAAAAGTTGAGGATAGTAGTTTTGTTCAATAAATTCCCGAAATACCTTTATTTGTTCGTCTACTTCCATATGGCCATTACAAAAGAGTATCAATTAAGATAAACTTAATTTGATTCTCCTAACCCCCCAATGAAGATATAATAAAAAGAAATATTTAAAGGTTTATACGTTCTTGAAAATCTATTTTCCACCCAATAGTTTTTTAAGATTCTCAATCAGTTTATCAGTAGCTTCATGAACTGCTTCTTCTGTTTTGGTTCCAGTACAAACAATCTTTCCATTACTAAATAATAAGAACGTTGCATTAGTGCCCTTTAACTTATGAACTAACCCCGGAAATTGTTCTGGTTCATATTCTGTATTTGGTAATTGAATACCTAATACATTTAAGTTAAGATCCATACCAATACTTCCACTGGCCACAATATTTTGAACAGTAATTTCTGGTTTAATTGTAACGTTGATGTTTAATTTCTTAAGACTTTTAATAATACTTAAGATGCTTTTATCAACATCTTCCATCGTTCTTGCTCCAGTACAAACAACTTTTCCACTTGAGAAGATTAACGCAGATGTTTTTGGATCTTTAATTCTTAATACTAATCCTGGAAATTGTTCTGGATTATATTCTGTATTAGGAAGTGTAGCTGCCATTTTTTCTAAAGGCACTTCTTTTTCCAATGCAGTTGAAACAACAATATTTACAATAGCGATTTCTTTTTTAGCATGTTTAACGCCTCTTTTAGCAATCTTAACAATTTTTTTAGCCATTTTTATAACCCCCGTAGCACTCTTGGGTTTATAAAGCACTCTTGGGGTTTTTAAATGTTCCCTTTATAAACATCTTGATTTTTTGGAGGCATTTGATGTATATACTTCTGGTTGTCGACGTTAACCTTTGTTTCTTATGGAGTTTGTCGACTAATAAGTATTAAATCATTAATCTGCATCTGCATTAAAGGTGTTTAAAAAGGAACAACTTTTTTAAAACAGCTAACAATATAACATAAAACATGGATTACAACTCAATTTTATTGCGGTACGGAGAAATATTTCTTAAAGGTAAAAACAGATCCATGTTTGAAAGAAAATTAATCTCAAATATAGAACATATTGCTGAAGTTAAGGTTAAGCATTTAAGAAGTCGTTTAGTTACAAAGTATTTTGCAAATCATCTTGTATTAAAGAAAGTATTTGGATTAGTGTCGTATTCTCCTGCTCTAAAAATTGAAACAGACGTTGAAGAGATTAAAAAACAATCTTTGGAAATTTTAAAAGACAAAAAAGGCGTTTTTAAAGTAAAAACTAAACGTTCAGATAAAAGATTTCCAATTAAATCTCCCGAATTGGACGTTTTAATTGGTCAGCATATTGAAAAAAATTCTAACCTGAAATTTAATTTTCATTCTGAACTTATTTTGAATATAGAGATTAATCAAGATGGAACTTTTTTATTTTTAGAATCAATTCCTTGTTTTGGTGGGTTGCCAACAGGAGTAGAAGGAAAAGTCAATGTTTTAATTGAAGACCAAGCTTCTTTATTAGCAGGATTATTATTTATGAAACGCGGAACTGGAATCTTACCAATGGCTTATTCTGATAAAGATATTAGTTTATTACAAAAATATTCTCCTGCCCCCCTTAAGTTGGAAATAGTTAAAGATTTGAATAAGTATTCAGACGGATGTTTAGTAGTGGGAGACAATTTTGATGAATTAAAGGAATACAATACAGAATTATTGATATTCAAACCTTTAATTGCTTATTCTGATGAACAAATTAAAGAAGAACTAAAGAAGTTCAGTTAAGAAGTTCTTTTTGTAATTTACAAGCGTTACAAACTTTATTGTTTGCAGGTTCTCCACATTCTTGACATAATTGAATGGTTTCATCGGTATCGTTAGCATTTTCTTTAATTAACGGAAGAATTTGTAAAAATGATTTAACAATTCCATGTTTTGTTCCGGGGTAATTATTTTCAAACCCATTCAACATTTTTTTAATTTGTGCTCTATACCCTTCTTGTGAATAAATACAATCACAAAAATCTAATTCCCATCCCTTGATCTTACAATACATTTCAGTTTCATCATTACTACAAAAATATAGGGGTTTGATTCTTCTTACAAACAATTCGTGATCTTTCTTTCCCGAAATTGGTCCTAAACTTGCGGTTAGAGAAATGTTTGCTTTAAACTGGTTCATTATAATGGCTTGAGCTTCATCATCTAAATTATGACCAGTAACTAACCGTTTAGCTCCGTTTTTCCGAGAATATTTGTTTAATAAATATCTTCTCCAAATTCCACAAACCATACAAGGTTTTCTTCCAACTTCTCTGATTTTATTGGCAGATTCATCAATATTAGTCTTGAAATTTTCTTTTACGTTAATTTTTATTAACTTGATATTTTCATCTTTACAGAATTTATTTAGATTTTTTAATGATTCATCTCTGTGCCTTTCAATCCCTTCATCTATTACAATTGCGAAGAGGTTATCTAATGGAATTTTGTACTTTTCAAAGTACTTTTTGGTTAAGTACAGAGCAGCAGTTGAATCTTTTCCTCCAGAAGCGGCAACACAAATCTTTTCATCTCTAGGAAATAATTTATATTTTCTAATTGTTTTGAAGACTTTGTTCTCAAAATATTGTAAGAATTCTATTTTTGATAGTTTTCCATGTTGTAGAACTATATTATTAGTGTCTTTGGTACAAGTTTTATCTTTATCGTTACATGTCATATTGATCTCCTAATAAGGTCAATTTTAGTGTTTATTTCCTTCGTCTCCTAATAAGCCGTTGGTTAATAGTTTATTTTCCTCTGCTCTTTATAAAGATTTTGAGAATTTTTTCCTAGTTGGGGGTGAATCATTATTTAAATATCTGAAATCATCCACTGGTCACTGGTCAGGTCCGGATAAGTTATATAAAGGGGTTTACCACCTAAGTTTATTATGATAGACAAAGGAAAATCTTTGCTTATTTTTCAAGGTAATGAAATAAGAAGGGCTTGGTTTAATGAAGAATGGTGGTTTGTAGCAATAGACATTATAAAAGTTTTAACTGGTTCCAAAGATCCAACAGGTTATTTGAAAGATATGAGAAGAAGGGACGAAGGATTCTCTCAAGGGTGGGGGCAAATTGCCACCCCCCTTTCAATAACAACAGCCGGAGGGAAGCAGAATTTAAATTGTGTTTCTACCAAGGGGGCTTTTAGATTAATACAATCAATTCCTTCAAAGAAAGCTGAACCATTTAAGCAATGGTTAGCCCAAGTAGGTTCTGAGAGAATTGAAGAAATTGAGAATCCTGAACTGGCGCAAGATAGGGTTAAGAAGTATTATGAGTTAAAGGGTTATCCTAAGGAATGGATAGATAAAAGATTAAGAGGAATTGCTATTAGGCAGGAATTAACTGAAGAGTGGAAGAATAGAGAAGTGAAAGAACAAAAAGACTTTGCAATTCTAACCAACGAAATCTCAAAAGCAACTTTTGGAAAGACTGTGGGAGAATACAAAGAGTTTAAAGGGTTGGAAAGACCTAATCAAAATTTAAGAGATCATATGAATGATTGGGAATTAATACTGAATATGGTTGGAGAGAAAGCAACAACAGATATAACAAAAGAAAACAATTCTCAAGGATTAAGTGAATGTAAGGAATCTGCTAAAAAAGGTGGAACAGTTGCATTAGAAACTAGGAAGAATATTGAAGGCCAGTTAGGAAAATCAGTAATTTCTAAGGAAAACTTCTTATCTAAGAAGAAAATTAAGAAGTTAATAACTGATGAAAATGGATAATTACATACTAATGAAGTATTCAAAGGAAATTGAAGAGTTAAGTAAATCATTAGGTTTCACTAGAACTTTATTTCTTGATAGAGATTTTGTTCTAATTGAAACTGATAAAAAGAAAGAATTGTTGGATAAATCGAACAAAACAAAATTAGTGAAGGTATTTTTAGCTAAATCTGAAGAGATGTTACGTTTTGCGTTAGAAAAGAGCAAAGTAGACATTGTTTTAGGCGCAGAAGATATAAATCCTAAGGAATCATTGCATTTTGTTCGCGGAGGATTAGATCAAATAACTTGTAAAATTGCTTCTGAGCGTGAGAAAACAATTGGATTTTCATTTAGTTCTATTTTGAAAAGTAAAAGTCGAGAAAAGCTGTTACGAAGAATTACATTTAACGCAAAGTTATGCAAGAAATATAAGGTTCAAATGTTGTTTAGTTCCTTTGCCCGAAACAAAGAAGAATTAAGAAGTGCCAAGGACCTTCAAATAATGTTCAAATCCCTTTCTCGTTACTCTTAACTTTGTTATTTTTACCTTAGTGTTCTCGTTAAATTTATAAACAATAGAATTTTATATATTTCTATATTACTATGATAAGTAAAAAAAGGGGGATGTTGTTATTAGTTCTAGTTATAGCTTTGTTGATTCTTAGTGTGGATGTTATTGCTCCAACCTTACCAGTTAATACAGAGATGTATGTTGCAATTGGTGGAAAATATGATGAAGGTCCGGGCTGTTGCTCTGATTGGAGTTGTGGCGAAGAGTGCTGCGATAATGCAGATGTTAACATTAAGAACCTAGCCCGTAAAGGTACAGAACCAGGTTGGGAGGGTTCCAATTGGTGGAGTGGATGTAATGCGTTTTCTGATTGTATGGTTCCACCCACAAAAGGGTGTTGGTTTTTAATCGAAGAGACAGATTCTGCTGCAGCAAACGATGATGATAATGCTTGGCTTTGGAGTCATTTTGGAGAATATTTTTATTATGGAGATTATCATGATGCAAAAGAAGGAAACCAATATCATTCTGATTACGATGACAAATACACAAAAAACGACGATGGGTATGAGTGTGTTTTAAATTACAATTTCAAATATCACAATGCTCTAATTTGTGCTAGTGATGGTTATTGGCATGAGTGTGCCGATGAAGGTGGAGAAGAAGGAGAAGAGGGCACACTTGGAACTATTGCTTGGGTCAAAGGCACTATAGATGGTGAAACCCCTTTTGAATACATTTACAATTGTACTTTGGATGATCCCGGTTTTCCTATTTGGGAAATAATTGCAACAGATTTAGATTATGATGGGTATACCAGTGATGTTGATTGTGATGAAGACATTTTTGATGACGATAGCCTTACAGAATGTCCGGAATTAGATGGCGACAGTGGTGAAATCGCCTGTGAATATCCAAAACATTCTAAATGTGCAATATGTATCAATCCAGGAGCGCCAGAAACTTGTGGTGATACTGTTGATAATGATTGTAATGGTAAAATAGAAACTTGTGATGAATTCAAAGAAGGTTGCTCCCAATCAGAAATTCCTGTAGATAATCTTGATGTTGAAGGAGGAGCCTGGCCGGGCCCACATGAAAACATTCATGGAATCAAATTCCCTTGGGTACAAACTGAGAATAATGGCGACGGCTTTTGTTGTGGATTTAATGGGCTTGAAGATTTGGGAAAAACCGTAATAGGAATTAGTTCTGAATCAGGTGGTGGAGATTTGGGAGAATTTGTTTGCTTGAATAAAGAGTTAACTGGTAAGGATACAAAAGCAGTTGTTCCCGGTGAAGAAGAAAAATATTGCATGGGTGATTGGTGTTTATCTAATGCAATCGGCATGTCTCCTGCAGGGGGAGAATATACAATCTTTACTGTTAAACAATTAGGAGAAACTCCTTACGATATCGTTTCTAACGGAGAAAATTGGTGGACTTGTAATGAAACTTCTCTTGGTTGGCTTCAAGAATATCCCAAAAGTGGTTTAGATAAAGTGGAAGTAGATTATGCGAAACTTAAATCGTACGTAAATAGATTTTATTGTTATGATGAAGGAGACCATTATGCCTGGGCTGAGTGTGCCGACGTGTTCACAGATAGAAAAAATAAGGGTGTTAAAGGAAGATATCCTGGGGATGGACTTTATAGTCTTCCATTAACTACGGGAGAAACAGATGGAGGAATTAGAACTTCTTTTTCTCATGAAATTTTCATTGCCCTGCTCAATAATTATGAATCTTTCTATGGGAAGGATCATTACTTAGATTTTACTGATTATAAATATATCAATTTCATGGTTCAATTTTGTGATGGAGATTGTACGGATGCAGAGATTTTAACTTTAAAAGAACTAAAAGAAGGAGATTATCTTCCTTTGAATATTGACTTATCTTTAATTGGTACAGGATCAGACGGCAAAGATACTATTTTATTTAGCAAACCAGTTTTAGGTGATATGACAAACTCTCCTCAATTTGATCCAACTGTCTGGTTACATATTAAAACTAAAATACCTTCTGATATTAGAAGAGTTAAAACAATTTCATTTAAAGCTGCTCCACCAGCAGAAATGAGAGTAAAAAACGTTTACTTGAGTGTAGACGAAGATAATGTCCCACTTTGTTCTGGACAATATGCAGGAGATGAAAGTTCTTGGTTAACTGATATGGACCAAGGAGTTTCTAAAGAAGACATTACTGGGGAAAAATTATGTACTGCTTTATATGGAACTAATGCTTGGTTGGGCAAAGATAATCAAATAAACACCGCTTACCAAGAAGCAAACTGCTGTGGCGATGATGAGAACGAATATTATGCTGGCCCAAGTATGGGAGAAGAAGAAGAACGTTATGGTTGTTGGAATTCTCAAACAATTAAAGATAAAGGAACTTCTATGAATGTGGAGTTTAAAGTTGATTATACAGAAAATATAATTGATTTTACGTATAAACCAGTACCAATAACTGGAAACTTAAATATTAATTTTAATATTAAATATAAAGCCTGTACTGATGAAGTTCTTGATTATGTAGATGGTGATGCTGTGATCGAAACAACTTGTGAAATTTATGAAACAGTTAAAAGTAGATCAAAAGATCTTTCAACACTTAATGCAGAATTTGACCTTAAAGATTATATCAATGAACAATTTGGAGAGATTAGAACAGATTTAATTTATACCCAAAGACATTACAATGACATTTCAGTTCACGTAGAAGACATAGATTTAGAGATAATAAACCCCAATCATCCAGCTAATAAAGTATACTTATTTGACGCAGTGGATTCTGGTGATTTAGGAACGGAAGCACAAGTAAATTTAATCACTGAAGTATCTTTAATTATTGAGCAAGGAGAAACAGTTATAACTAAGCCTTCCACTAATCAAACTAGTTCAACTTACGATTATTCTTGTTCTGAACCAGAATGTCTTTATCCTCTGCCTGGAGATCCATCGAAAGAAAGAAAAATTGAGAACCCGCATCCAGAGCTATACGATCTTTATTTTGTTTATTATGATGAAACCAGTGGGATTACTGAAGAAGAACTAATTGATGGCAAGGCCTCTTTTTCTAAGCCAGGAAATGTAATTGCAAAAGCAGTTCCTCAACAAGTAATTTTTATTGCCGATGATTTAGACTCAAGTTTTTACAGTTGTCAAGCTGCAGAGTATATTTCGAAGAATGTTGATGCACAACCTTTCTTAGAACCCCAAGATTATTGTTCTTTTCAAGGAGATCAATTCTGTTCTCCTTCATACAGAGTTCCGGCAACTGGTGAACAAGACCAATATACTTTAGTAAACTCTTGGAGTCCTGAACAAATAACTGAAGTTGGTTATAAAGACGAAGGAGACGATGCCACTTTTGATGACTTTGAAACTTACTTTGACAATTTAGTATTACAACTAAAGCCCCCAAATACCATTATTGAACCAAAAGACAGAAATTATACTACTAGCGTAGTTCCTTTTAGAAACATTATTCCTAACGCAGAATTTAGAAGTAGTGGCCCAGAATTTCCTCATTGGGAAATCTTGAAGAATGACAAGTTGGTTAAGAACGAAAATGATTATACAGATAAAGAAACTAAGGGAATGATTAAATTGAAAGGGTCTGAGACACTAAGATCAGAAAAAATTGCTATTAACAAATCCGGAACATATTATATCTCAAATAATGGAAGTGCAAAAGATATTAAGATAATCAGTGATGATCCAACGAATAAAATCACTATTGACAGCGACGGAACTTTTGAACCAGACTCACAGTTTATTATTATTGAATTTTCTAAAGGAACAGTATATCAACCATTCCTTCAATTAGTTGATGATTTCGGTCCAGGAGAATATAATTACGAACATCAAAATTATCCAGACAATTTTGACTTTCGTTCTGGACTATCTTGTTGTAAGCAAGATCAATGTTGGAATGGTTATACTTGTGTTGAACCAATGGAAAATGTAGCATTGATGACAGAACATTTTGGCGTTGGAAAAGATTATCGTTGTATTGATGGACAATGGACACATCTACCATTAAAATGGGACTGGAATAATCTTAAGCGGGGTTTCTGTACTCAGGAAGAACAATGTTTTGTAACCAAGAACGGAGAAGCAGAGAATACAATTAGTTCCTTCTTGGACGAGGGCGATGCACCAATTTGTATTAATCCTGGCGAATCAATTTTGGACCATTATTGTCAAGATGGCCAATGGACTTCAAGAACAAAATTCTTGGCTTCAAAGTTAGTAGAAGTTGCCGGCAATGACGAATTTATATTGTACTGTACTCATTATACAGATTCATTATTAGACTACGGGGATGAAATTTACTTGGGAGGAGAATCTCAAGAAGAAAGTGAGAACACTCCTAGCTTAGGAGAAGACCCAGTTAGCTTAGCTCAAGAAGATGAATTAAGTTATACTTGCTTTCCAAATCTTTGGGATGTGGAAGGCGGCAGAGAGCTTGTTTTAGGAGATGAAAACACTTGTATTAACAATATGTGTGTTTTAAGATATACTGAAGGAGGCAAGTTCAAAACAGCATTTGCTACTACGTTAAATAAAGATCTTAACGATACCGCATCTTCATTCTTGTTAGGTTTTAATGTTGATCCAGAAGAATTAAACACTATCTGCGAAGGAGGACCTGGTTTTGTTAAATGTGCTTTCGATGGTCCGGACATGTGGTACTCTAAAGAGTTAAACGCAATTGTTTACGGTAAACAAGGGATCCAATTAAGTGGCAATATTTTTGGAAATGCCTTAAATGGATTTTTAGATTGGGTTAAAGATATCTCTGGAATAGGTACAGAAATTCCTGAATTTGAACAGTTTGTTTTTCAGGCAAGTAATTTTAATGAAATTTATCTTTTAAATAAAGAGGGTAAGAAAGCTAAAGTCGTTAGAGAACTTGTTAATGGTTCAGATGTACAACAACAATCAATCTTAGCAGAATATGAAGGGTTTAGCACACCAATTTGTGACTATGTTGATAATTTAGCTTTGCCAGAAGATTTGCAAACAGAATTCCTTTTAACCGTTGAAGGTTATAACAAATATAATTGTACTTCTGAAGCAGGTAAACAAAAACTACAAATTATTGTAAACCAAGATGATATTAAAGGATTAGATTATTTCTGGCCGCAATTAACTGGTAAGTTAAGGGTTGGCAGCTTTGATTAGGGATTAATTATAACAAACCAATAGTTTTTTTAACTCTTCTTTTTAATCAATGTTTATTCAATCATTAACTAGATTTAATATATAATACAAAAAGAAGATTTTATAAGGTTTATTTTATTTATTCTTATATATGGGGAAAAAGAGGATAGCTAGTTGTAAGAAGATAGAAAAAAGAAACAATTGTATTTTAAATCCTCGTTTAAGTAAGAAAGCACAAATAACTATTTTTATGATAGTGGGAGTAATTATTCTTTTTACATTCATTTTCTTATTTCAATTAGTTAATTCAGCACAAAAAAATAAACTCGTTTCTGAACAAGAAAAAGTTTTCACTAAAGCGTTTAAGAAGGAAGCGATGAGAATTTATGTTGAAGATTGTCTTAGTGATGAATTAGAAGAAGCATTAATCATGGTTGGTCAACAAGGAAGAGTTTGGTCAGGCCAGCCCGGAGGAATAAAAGAATTTTCTGCGGACATTAACGGAGTTGAGAACCCTCCTGGTTCTGGGAACAGATTATCATATGGATTAGCTAGAACCCAAAACTTACAATATGATAACTCATATCCTTGTCATAATAAAACAAATTCTTCTCCAGAGTTTTGCCAATATAAATTCCCTGAAAACAATGAAGGTTTTGGAGAACTTGATTTAAAAACTAGCACAATTCGTAATGATTTGCGTCGATATTTAATTAATAGGACTGTAGATTGCATTATTAATTACACTAAAACAAACATTTCAAATAAAGCAGATGTGGAAATAGATGATCTTAGCTTAAGATTGAATATTGAAAATGATGGCATTAATATCAATGCTGAATTTCCGTTAAAATTTTCCTTAGGCGGAGAAGAGTTCTTCCACCTTTCACAATTTGATTTCTTTTATCCTACACAGTTCAAATGGCTACTAGAAGCAGCGGCTGTTCGACCATTATTCTATGATTGGAGATACCTAGACTTTAATTATACTGAGGGAACGTTAGAACAACAAAACTTTGACTACGCTTCTAACTCTCCAGATTGCATAAATGGAACTTGTACCGGAACGTTATTTTATGACAAATATTCCACTTTGGGCATTACAATGCAAAAAGAAGAAAATGAAAATGGGGACGACATCTTTACTTTTTTATCTCCCCAAGTAATTAATCGCCCAGAACCATATGAATTTAAAGTTGCCAGACAAAATCGTCCACCTGCATTAGATTATATTAATAGGTCTCAATGTTTGTCTGCTGAATATGATTACTTAGTAATTCCAGACGATGAAGAATTAGGTGATATCAACATAACTCTGTTTGCTTTAGATCCCGATGAAGATAACGTTACCCTTGGTTATAAGTTTGAATGTGATGATCATATTTTTACTGGCAACATGGAAGCCCCCTCACAATTTGAAGAAGGAAACCATTTCAATCGTACTATCGAACAACTTCCCGGTTCTCCACCGCTATATTGTATCTTAACATCTATTGCTGTAGACGAACACAAAGAAGCAGATTGGCAGGAAACAAGAATCTTAATCGACCGGCCAATAACTTTAAACATCAGCTTACAACTACCTTATCCTAATGTTTCATCTCAATTCATGGATTTTTACTATGTTTCTAGAGAAGATCCCATTTATGTTAACATTACTTGGCCCCAAGATTCTTTAACGGTTGAAATAGAAGATACTCACGTAAATCTAATTTACACTTCTCCCGAGGGGCTTGAAAATTTTATTGAAGATGTTCCTAGTTTGGCAACGATCCAAGGAGAGAGCTGTATTAATTTCCCTTGGACAAATGATCGTAAATGTGACATAAATGATTATGAACAAGATTTTGTTGGATGGGAAACATATTTTGATCGTCCACTCAGCCATTTTAAAGAACTAACTGAAAACGGTGTTTTGAATCTAAGCTTCACTGCAGATTATTGTAGTGACTTAACTAAAGAAGAATCAATTAGTGCCAACATAGTTGTTAAGGAATGTGTTCCTTATATCAATCCAGAAAGGCCTTATGCTTATAATGCAATTGGCAAATATCATCAATATGTTTTTGGTGTAACTGAAGATGGAAAAACAAATTTAAGTGAATTTGGAGGGATTTTACCTAATCCCTACAATCCTTTCTTGGCTACTCACAGTTGTTGTGCAGGAGATTTAGAAACTCCCGGAAATTGGAAATTAAAAGGAACAGAAGAAGTTTGTTTTATTAATCCTGAACCTGGATGTTATGGGAATATTGTGGGATATAGCACCACACCCAATTCAAAATATATTTTAGAAGAACAAATTAGGTACTGTGATGGTAAAAGGGGAAATACTTGTGATGGAAAAATCAATAATCAATTATGGGACGGAAAATTAGTTTGCGGGGACATTGATGGTTGTGATGGAGATTCAATTTGTCAGGGAGAGAATGCGTGGGGTATTGTTGAATGGTCTAACGGAAAAGATGGAATTTGTCATGGTGAAATGGGTTGTGAAAAATATGACCAAGATATTATTTTAGTTACTGATGCGGTTCTTACTTCAAACAATTATTATAACATTAACCAAAAAGCAAAAATTAAGGCAATTAGCGATCCAACACACGGGTTTATTGATGATTCAGTGGCTCAACTTTATACTTCTTGTTCTGGGAAAGACGGATTGCCTTGCGATATTAATTTAGATTTATTTTTTAATGGCATTTGTGATTCTGGCGCGGGTGGCTGTTGTAACAACATACTTACTCCTTCCGTAACCGAATTAGATGCTGTTTGCGATACTGGTTGTGCAGACTGTTCTGATCCTGGTTGTCACAATCAACCTTGTGATGACGGGTGTACTTGTATTGGAACTACTAAAAAAGAAACAGAGTGTTTAGATGGAATAGATAACGATGGTGATGGTGATACAGATTGTTCTGATGATGACTGTCTTAACTTTTATGATGAAGATTGTACTAATGGAATAGATGATGATTGTGATGGATTAATTGATTGGAACAAAGACCTTACTCTTGCTGATCCAGATTGTATTTTTGAATGTAATGATGGAGAAGATAATGATAACCCTCCCGATGGATTATGGGACTCTTTTGAAGCTTTTGATTATGAATATGTTGCTAGCGGGGCATTGACTGTTGGTTTGTCTTTGGGATCTCACAATTGGCCGAACACTCCAGTGGGTCATTTTACTCAAACTTTTGATTATATCTCAGGATGCAAAATTGGAACTAAAGAAGAACAAGCGCATTGTGCCCAAAACATACCAAATTCCATCATTTATTCTTATGGGCCTAGTTCTTCAAATTATCATAGTATTAAATTAAATTCGGGGGAAGAATATGAAATTGATTATGACTTTCCAGGATTTATTGAAGGCAAGATTAGAATCAAATTAGAAGCAACCAGTTCTAACTGTCCAACCTTACCCTACGATTGCAATAGTTGTTCTATACAAGACAAGCCAGGCATCTGTTATGATTTAGACCTCAAAGGAGACCATTCAGATCCAGAATGTACTAGCACTTTTGATAACGATGAATCTTCCTAGAAAAATGAAAGCAATAACCCTAATTATAATTGTACTTTTACTAATGCCTTTAGCAATAGCAGAAACAGGTTGCTTTACCTATAAAGATTCTCCTTTCTTTTGTTCAGACATTCAAAGAGAACAAGCAATTAACGAATGTCAATTATATGGGTGTAATGTAGAACAGACTTTTTATTCTGAAAGAAGTTGTTCCGAACCAGAAATATTTAAAAAATGCGAACTTTCAACAATTGTAGATATACCAGAAGAACTTTCTGCAGTCCCTGAATTAATCCAAGAAACAGAAGAAATTCTCCCACAAGAAGAAGAAACAAACCCAGCATTAATAATTGGATTAATTATTCTTTTCGTCGCTATTTTCATAATTTATCTTCTCTACAAACAAAACCCTGATTATATTAAAACATTGTTTCAACAAAAAAAACAGCAACAAAAACAACCGTTAAATGTAATCAAAGAAGCCCCCAAATGGTTAATTCTAAAAGACAATTCAAAGCTTGAAAAACAGAAAAATCGTTGGAAAAAAGAACATAAACACAAAATTAATGAATTTCATCGAACTGAACTTTTAGAAGAATTCGGACCAAAATATCAATCTTCAGTTACAAAAGAATTTCGTAAATTAAAAGGGTTAGTAAGAACATATAAACGAAGAAAAAAACAAGTTCACAAATCTAATTCGAAAGAACATTTCATCAAATTAGAACAATTGGGCAAAAAAATAAAAGAAAAGGAACAACTTATCATTCAAACGCATAGTCAGGTAGATCCACAAATTATCAAAAAACACGACTTGGATAACTTAATGAAAGATTTAAAAGAAATTTCTAAAGGCAACAATTAAGCTCTTCGGAACATTTATATACCTATAATATTTATTCTTTTTAAGTATAATGAATATTAAAAAAAGAGGTATACTTGTAATAGTACTTACTTTGTTAGTTCTATTCTCATATTTAGCTAGTGCCGATATTTCTGGATGTTATCTTTATTCACAAAGTGAAGATCTTTATTGCGTTCCAGAAATTTTAGATACTGAAGCCCAAGTTGATTGTGATACTTATCCAAATTGTGATATGGCCACACATTTTAAACCTAATTCTGATTGTTCAGAATATGGGGTTTGTGAAGAAGTTATGTGTAATGTTGATTGTGAATTCCATTCATTAGGGGTTTGTGAAGAAATGGGCGGAATTGCCATTGCCGATTCTGGCGTTGAATACAGTACTTGGTGTGATGTAGGATGTTGTAAATTAACGGAAGGCCAAACTGTTGAATTTTGCAGTTACAACATAAAAAAGTTTGATTGTAATGAGAAAGCAAAGGTTCTAAACGTTTTTGATGAAATTTACTTTAACAACGATTTGTTTATGAATGCAGAAACTTGCAATAAGAATATTTGTGACATTGTGCAGGAAAAGGGAACTCTGACATTTACCGTTATTGATGAATTAGGAGAACCAGTAACACAAGCAAAGGTTGTTTTGAAGGGAACGGGCCAAGAAGGTTTTACAGACACTTCCTTGGGAAAATTAACCTTCCCTCCAATGACTCCTGGAACTTACTCAATTGAAGTAAGTAAGACAAAATATTCTACAGAATCTTTAGTTTTAACTTTAAGTTCTAACCAAACTTTGGAAGAAACTGTTATGTTAACAAAATTAACTGGCATAGCAACAGTGGAAGGAGCAGTAACTGATATTGGTGGCCCAATTGAAGGAGCAACAGTTGCTTGGACTGGTCCAGTAAGTGGCAATACAAAAACAACTTCAACCGGATCTTATTCAGTAGAGAACCTTCCTATTGGGGATTATTCTTTTACTGCAAGTAAAATCGGATATATAGCAAAAAGCACACCTAAAAAAATAGATTTAGACGCAACATACCCAATTAACTTCCAACTAGAAGAAAAAACAATGCAAGGAATCTCTGGAACAGTTTATGTTGATACCGATCCCGATAAGGTTTTAGATATAACCAAAGACTCTTTCAAAATTGATGCTAAAATTTATTTGAATGGGGTGTATAAAGGAAATTCTCAATATCCAGATGGAACTTATTCCATAAATGTTGAAGTTGATGGAAAACAAACTTTTATACTTTCAGCAACGTTTCTTGACTATGAGTCAGAACCAATAGAAATTGATTTCGAACCAGGAGATTCAATTGTTCAACCTATTTTACTTACTAAATATGTTGGAGTTTGTACTGAACCTGATTCTGAAAAAATTGCAGAAAACTTTACTGGACAACCAGTACAAGGAGAAAAAGCAATTAAATTACAATGGACAAAACCATGTCCAGAAGTTTGGGGTTATACCATTAATGTTATGGAAGGCGAAGAAGTCATTAGAACAATCACTGCTTCACCAGCTCAAACATTTATTGTTGATTATCACCCTAGTTTGGAATGGGGACAAGATTATACTTACCAAATAACTGCAGACTATGATAAAAATAGACATGCAATTAATGAAGAAACGATTACAATTAATGTTGGCGATAAGGAATGTGCAGATCGTTATGATCAAAATTTGGCTAAGTGGGATAGTTTTTGTTTAATTGGAAATATAGAACTCAGAAAATTAGTTTGGACTTGTAATCCTCAAAATCAATTAGTTGAAAATGACAACTGTAATCCCTTAGATGATGAAGCAACTCAAAAAGATTATTACTGTGCTCCTTTAACTTCAAGTGAAGCTGCTTGTAGGGACCAAGGTAGCTGCGGGATACAAGGCCAATCTTCAGATCCCTTTGGGTTGTATTATTCAAGATCAAGTTGTTATGGAACAACTACGCCTGAGGATGGCGCAGCAACTTATTGCTACTTTGATTATACCGAAACGGTTGTGGATGAATGTAACCAATGTAAGGAAATAGATTCTTGTTACAGCTATCGAAGTAAAGATGCCTGTGAAATTGATAATTGTTTGTTCGGCGGAGAAAAATGTCAATGGGTAAATGGGGCAGATAATACACAAGTAATTAATTACAATGCAATTAATCTTCCTGTTTTAGTTACAGAAGAAACGGGCGCCGGTTATTGTGTTGAAAAAGATTATACTGGAACAGATGATGATAAAATCGGAGATTCTTATTGCTCTTTATGTAGTCCAAAAACAGATTTGTTTCCAGAAGAAGGAAACTTATTTGAAAACTTCTTCTGTACAGCAGATGTTTGTTCGGGATTAGGAAGGTGTTATTCTCAGTTTGAATTAGATGAATGTAATGGATGCGGTGAATCCCCTACTGATGAAAAGAATTGTTATAGTTACACTACTGAACATGAATGTTCTGGCGGACAAGATACGGACATGGATGCATTTAATCAAATAACTCTTTCAGAAGATCGTTGTGGCTGGGAAAGATGTTTCTGGAAAGATTCCAGTGTGCAACATAGTGAGGAAGGTTGTGTTAAAGATGGAAATGCCGATAAAACTGATGATTGTTCTGAATTCATTAGTGGGGAAATCACATTATGTAAAGCAGATAACTCCGCCCCAAGAACGAAATTAGTTCCTGAAGGTATTAACATTGTATCATTAGCAAGTCCAAACATTACTTTTTATGGAGACGACACTTATCACAAATACTCATTCCAAAGTAATCAATTAGGATTAATTGGTTTATGTTTAACTGAAAGCAATGCTAATGCTCAAAGTCTTTGTGCTAAGGGTGATTTTGAAAAATTTAATTATCCTGGAAATGATCAAGACGAGCTTGTTTCCATTAACTTATTGGAAACAAAATTCCTACAAGATGAAATAATTAACGGAGAAACTTATAGATTATTATATTATTCAGAAGACAGATACTACAACCAAGAAAGTTTACAAGAAACATACATTTTTGTAGATAACGTTGCCCCACAATTTGATATTAACACATCAATAGAAACTTCTGGAGATGTTTCAAAATTGTCTGTTTGGTTAAAAAACACTAATGAAATTATGGGTTGTTCATTTACTCTTAAATCAATCCTTCCTGCAGGGGATGATAAAGTTATTAACGTTCCTAGGGAAGAAGAAAATAAAGCCGCCGAATTTGAAGGATTAGAAATAATTAAAGGAAATTTAACTGTTATGTGTATAGACGATCAAGGAAACGTAAACACTAAATCTAAAGAACTTACTTTTGATCTGGAAACAAGAATTGATGTAATTTATCCGGCAATGGACAGCACAGTATCAGAAACTAAAATTAAGTTTAAAGCCGAAACTGCTGCAGGGGCAACATGTGGGTTGTACTTAACTTCAACTAATGAAAAAGTTGCCGATTTTGTTAGTGATGAAAAAGGAAAGGCGCACGAATCAACAGAAATAACTGAGTTTTCAGAAGGAGTCTATGCTTCAGTTTACAAAATTGTTTGTCAAGAAATCTTAGATCCAAGTAAGGCGTATGAAGACTACTTCCATTTTACTGTTGACTTTACTCCACCAACTACACAAATAAAATTAACAGAAGGCACAAGAGAAGTTTTACCTGGAGGAAATTACTGGGAAGAATTCTTCATTGAATCAGTTTCTGTAGATTTTGATTGTAGTGCTGATGGATTTGAATGTGATAAAACATATTATTGTTTAGGATTTGGTTGTGACTTCATTGGCGATGAGAAATTCCAAGAGTTTACAGAGCCAGTTGAATTAACAGAATCAACAAACATTTGCTATTACTCCACAGATTTGGGAGAAAGTCCAGTGTATCAACCACTCTGCGGAGAGGTTAAGATTGAAGGCTATGGTATAGTTTTAGATAAACCAAAAGCACATTATTATGAAAATGAACAATGGGGAATCAGTAATGAAATTGCCTTTGAATTTAGGTTCTTTACAAAAGTTCCAACTACAGAATGTAAGATTGATTTCTATCCACAGTTTGATTATTACGTCACACCACAACATCAAGTAAGGTACAATAGCGAAGGATACTATACTTTTGAAACTTTCCCAGAGGACGTGTTCAAGGTTTATGAAGAAGATTGTGTTGGAGATCAATGTGTTAAAGAGATTTATGTTAAGTGTACAAACTTAGACGGCCTACTTGGACCAGAACAAAAAATATACCTTGAATATGATAATAGCAACCCAGAAATTATAAGTGCTTATGCAGATCCAGATAAGGTATATGAAGGTGTAAGTACAGAATTATTTGTTGAAACTGATGATAAAACTCTTTGTAAATATGATGATATCTCTGATGGTGGAGAAAAAGAATACGCGGACATGGCTTATTTCTTCCCAGGTTCAACAGCAGAAGAAAGAATCCTTAACTTATTACATACAGATACTTTTTACATAGACTTTTCTGGACCAAGTAAAAATTATGTTCTCTCGGCTCAGTGTGCTAATGGGGCCGGAGATTTATCAGAAACAGAAAACATTGAATTCTTGGTAGACTATTCAGATCAAGGTTATATCTTACCAGAATCACTTTCACCAAGCGGAATCATAAACTATCAAGAAGTTATCCTTTACGCAGAAACTTCCCGGAAAGCAGTCTGTAGTTACCGTTTAACCGGAAATGAATCTTCTTACGTTCCATTCTCAGAAGGAATTAATACAAACGCTCATTCTTCTCCCGTTACGTTATCAGGAGAAGGAGAATACTCTGTACAACTTAAATGTGTGATGGCAGATTATATTGACCATGAAAAAATTAATTTTATCTTAGATCAAACTCCTCCAAGCATAACTAGTATTGCTGATGGAAACTTCAGTTGTGGTAGTGATGAAGTTGGTCTGATGGTGTATACTGATGAACTTGGAGATATTGCCCAATACATCTATGAAGTTTATGATGCCGGAGAAATGGTTAATAATCCTTATAAGGAAAACGGTACTAGCTCTAGTAGTTCAGCAGTAAACAAAACAAAACCAACAACGGGACAATTAATTTATTCTGGAAATTATTCTGGGGCTTTACCAGTAAAAATACCTACTGAAGATTTAACTCCTGGAAGAAAATATAAATTTAAAGTTAGAGCAGTAGATTCTGTTGGAAATATTGGTCAGTTTGTTGAAAGCGATGGTATTGTAATTACAAAAAGTAATTATTCAATTTGTCAGATGGATCAAGATGCTCCAACAATTACTTTTTTACAAAATAAATCTTCTTGTAGTGCAGTTAAGGTAGAACTTGTCTGTAATGATATAGTTGGATGTAAAGAAATTCTTTATGGTCGGCATGGTATCTCTACAAAATGTAACGCTACTACTCCTTATAGTGGAAGTAAACTTAGTTTTGATGACAGTGAATGGTTATGTTATTACGTTGAAGATTATACTGGGGAAAATCATAGTGATGTTAAGAAGATTGAATTTTCAGATAGTGATGGTGATGGAGTAGCAGACCATTGTGATGATTGTTTAGCAACACCTTCAGGAAAGTCAGTAAGTGCTATCGGTTGTTCTGATGAACAAATTCCTGATAGTAAAACGAGTGAAGATTCTGATGGAGATAGTTTGCCAGACAACTGGGAAAAGATGTTTGATGCTCTTGACTGTGAATTTAATTATGCTAGTCCTGATTCAAATGATGATGGGGTTTCAGACAACTTAGAAGATTATGACGATGATGGTTATAGTAATTATGAAGAATACACCATGGGTTATAATCCTTGTTTAGCAGATGTCTATGAAGAAGACGAAGAAGAAGTAATTGTTGAGAAATATGATCCAGGAGCAATTACACCACAGGGAGATGGAGCGAGCATAGTTCCTTTGATTTTCTTGTTAATGGGAATTTTAATGGTTTTAGGTGGAATTGGATATTTAATTTATTATTACAAATATTCACCTGCGGCACTTACTTCAGTTAGCAAGCCACAACAACAAAGAAGAATGCCCGGCGCACCTAGAATGCCTACACAAAGAATACAATCTGGAACTCCACAAAGAACCACTGGAGCACCAAGTTTAATTGATAACTGGAAAGAAAAGATTGTCCAATTAAGAAGAGGAAGAGAGAAAAAATTAAAATCTCGAGCAAGAGCTAATGTATTTGGAGAATTTGGCAAAAAATCTCAAGAAATTCCCAAAGTTAATGAAATACTAAGTAAGAAAGCTCCGCACTTAAGTAAGTTAAAAGAATTATCTCAACATTATGTAGAACATAAAGAGGAAATTAAACCTGGGTTAAGGCCAGGTGAGAAAAGTATTTTTAATCGTCTAGAAAACATTTCTAATAAAACTAAAGATAAAAAGATTTCAGATGTCGTTAGTAAGGATGAAGCAAAAGATATTTTCTCTAAACTAAAAACGCTCAGTAAGAAGAGGAAAGAAAAATGAACAATCGCGGTAAACAAAAAAATCTAAGATTTTTTTCGACCTTTTTTCCTATAGGGAAAAAAGGAATGGGTATAGGCCAAGTATTTATTTTTATCATTTCAGCAATTACCTTTGCTTTAATTATGATTTTTGGCTATCAATCAATTAGCCAGTTTATTGCTAGCGGAGAAGACGTTGCTTTTGTACAATTTAAAACTAGCTTAGAAAATGATATTAAGAAAATTTACACGGAATTTGGTTCTGTGAGAATCAGCGAGTATAATCTTCCAGCAGATTATGAACAAATTTGCTTCGTAAATATGGATGCAAAGTATAATCCTAGTACTGATTCGGGATTATGTAAAAAAGATCCAGTTGCTTGTTCTGTCTGGGAAGATTCAGAAGGATATGGTTCAGTAGAAGAAAATGTGTTCTTGCGCCCCGTAGCTCCCGTAAAATTAAAAGTTTATGAACTTACAATTGATAATGAAGGAAAGAATTATCTCTGTTTACCAATTGCCAATGGTGGTTTTGGTCTTTATATGGAAGGCAAGGGAGATCATACAGAGTTAGCAAAGCCAGCACAATAAGATGGTTAATAACAAAAAAGAACTCCATTCAAATCAAAGGTATTTTAGCGGCCCAGCTGGAAAGAAAGCACAGATACAAGTCACTTTTAGTTGGGTTTATATTCTAATCGCTGGGGCAGTAATATTATTATTTTTTATTGGAATTGTTGTTAAACAAAAATCAATTTCTGAGGAAAATTTAGCCACTGATGTTGTTAGAGTAATGGAATCAATATTTACAGGGGCGGGAGTTTCTGAAAAGACTAAGAATTTTGTCGATATAAGCGGATTGGCAGACTATACTCTTTATTTTAATTGTGAAGAAGGAACAACGGACTTTGGAATTAAAGATAGGGGAAAACCTTCGCAAAATTCAATTGACCCAATCTTTGCACCATTAGAAATTAAAGATACTCAGTTAGTACTTTGGAGTCTGCCATATAAATTACCCTTTAAGGTAATTGACTTTACCTTTGTAACGGCATCACAAACGAAATATTATTTTTTAGGAAATAATGATTTTATTGATGAATTTATCAACTCTACAGCAGGATTTGAAAACATTGAACGTATCGATGACATTTCAGAAATAGATCCGCAAAGAAATTATCAATTTAGGATTGTCGACTTTTCCGGAGGACTATTTGTTAAACAAGGCATCCCTGACAAGTTGCAAAAAGTTGAAGATAGTAAGTTAACGGCAATAGTATTTACTGGAACTAACCAAGTTGATTATTATAAAAAATTAGGAGGTACTTGGGACAAATTAAACCAAGAACCAGTTAAAATAGTTTCAATTCCGGGAGAAAGAGATGCCGCGAAATATGCAGTAATCTTTTCTGGAAATGATGAAACTTACATCTGTAATATGAAAAAAGCATTTACTCGGTTTAAATATGTCTTAGATGTTTATGAATCAAAGTTAAAAGAGATGGAAACATTTTATGAGGCAGATCCCGCATTAGCCGTTGGAGATTGTTATAGTTATATCAAGGAAGACGGAGCCACTCCCAATGCCAAATCCTCTTTAAAATCATTAAAAAACAGGGTGGCGGCCTGTTTAGTTAATTATCCTGAAACCTACGACTTCTGTTTAGATATATTAGAAGATGCTGATAAATTAAAAGAAGCAAACAAAAATTTGGGGGAAAAAGGCAACTGCCTTACTCTTTATTAAAATGAAGAAAGCACAAATGAAAAATCAAAGATTTTTAGTCGTGCCTCGCTCACGCTCTGCACAAATTAAAATGACTGAGACGATTGGAGTACTTTTTATTTTCTTTGTTTTAATTTTGTTTGGCATTATTTTTTATTATCAATATCAAAAAGTTTCTTTAGTTGAGAAGCAACAAGAGTTGGTTGCGGCCAGAGCAATGGATACAACCTTAAAAGTATTATTTCTTCCAGAGCTAATTTGTACAAAAGGAGAAGCAGAACCAGAAGACAATTGTTTTGACATGATGAAATTACGGCATGTAAATGAAACCTTTAAAGAATATCTTACTAAGTATTATTTCAATCTGTTCTCTTATTCTAGAATTTATGTTCAACCAGTTTATCCTCCTGCAGAAGAACCAATTATGTTGTACAATAAAGAAACACCTCCTCAAGAGGATGGAAACAGGAGTTGGACACACCGAGAACCAACATATTTTGTTGTCGCTTTAAAAGATGAACTAAAAGGAACTGCTATTTCAGAATATGGTCTTGGTTATGTTGTTGTAGAGGTTTATTCATGATGGCAATTATTAACAAGAAAGGCCAAATGAAAAATCAAAGATTTTTAGTCGTGCCTTCCTCGCGCAAGGCACAGACGGAAATGATTGGGTTAGTTGTCATTGTAATTTTAATTACCCTTGGAATGTTATTTGCTGCCCAATTTGCCTTAAAAGAAAGTCCACAAAAGAAGATATTTACTCGTAAAGGATTATCATATAGTACCATGAGTACAATTATGAAAACCACAGTTTATGAACCTAATTGTAAGGGAGATTTTAAAATTAAAGTTAATCCCCAAATAGGAAAGGACTTGCTCGAAGATTGTGCTCGGAATTTCGAACTTGCCCCCGACGGATATTCATTATATAAATGCAGAGATCAACATAGTTGTGTTTTCTTAAAAGAATTTGTTACGGAATTGTTAAATGATACCCTTGGCTCTTGGAATAAACATTATGAATTTAGTGCTGTTTTAATTCAAGCAACTGAAGATAAGCCGACAAAGTTATTTGATCCTCCAATTACTGATTCAAAAAGTGGTGGATGCCAACGAAAAGAAAGAGATAGTTCGGGATTGTTTCCAATACATACTTCTAAAGGATTAGTTCAGGCAGAGCTATTTTTATGTGATTAATGTTGAAAACAAGGTTTTTGGTCGTTCCGAAGGTAAAATCTTCACAACATCCTTAAAAATCTACCATTTTTAGGCGTTACTCAGATTAAAATCTTCGCAACATTTATATATCAAATTCCTTTAATTCTTATATAAATAATATACTGAAAGTAATTACACTTAAAATAATAGCTTTGGTATATAAAAAAGTCCTAAAATTAAATTGGACTTTAATATGTTTATAAAAATGAGGTGTTAAGAAAAATGGTTTCTAATAAAGGTCAAGGGCTTTCCCTAACTACAATTATCGTAGCTGCTTTAGCTTTAATTGTTTTAGTAGTTCTTGTAATGGTTTTTACTGGCAGAATTGCTACTTTTGATAAAGGATTAAGTGAAGAAGGTAAAATTGAATTGGTTAAAATGAGAATTCAATATGGTGATTGTGCACCAACACCCTCTTCAGAATTAGTATTTGATTCTGCTTTAAGTGCAGCTGAGAATACTGAAGCCGAAACTACCGCAAAATCAAATTTCCTAGCAGAAATTGATACTTGTCGTGGTTATAGTGGAGATAAAGCAGTTTGTGAATCTAATGGCTGTAGGTGGAGTTAGAAGATGAAACGAGGATCTGCTAACATGTGGTGGATTATTATTGGAGCAGTTATTGCTCTAGTAGTAATGATCATCTTAATGGTATTATTTACTGGAAAAACAAGTAAGTTAGAAGGAGGATTGCTGGACTGTCAAAGTAAGGGTGGCGATTGTTCTGGTGATGACCCGGCTTGTGTTAAAAAAGGCGGAACTGTTTCTTGGGCTTTTGAATGTAAAACTGGTGACAATGTATGTTGCTTCCTTAGTGGAAAGAAGACCGGAGAATCTTGTAAATCAAATAGCGAGTGTAACTCTAAAAAATGTACTGAAAGCGTCTGCACATAGAAACATGTTCAATAACAAAAAAGGCACTGATTGGTTAAGTCCAGGAATATTAGTAATGCTTATGCTGGGAGTAATCTTAGGCATTTGGTTAATTTATTACATTTGGACTTTAAAAACGAGGTTAGCAGTATGAATAAAAAAGCAGCAATAGAAATGGGCAAGTTAATTGGTCTTATCTTAGTTGCAATTTTATTAATTTTTTTACTAATTTGGTATGGATTTTTAGCTGAGGGAGAAGGGGGTTTAGGGTCTTTGTTAGATAGGCTATTAAACTTCTGATAAAGATGGTAGCAATGAATAAGTTAGTAGTATATGTACTTGTGATGATGTTTGCAATCATTTTTGCGGCTGTACTTTATTCTCCTTCTGGAGCATTTGAGAAAGGCAAAAGTGCAGTGGAAGGTGTTAAAAACCTTGTACCAAACATTTCTATTGGTGATAGTGGCTTAGTTGGTGGAACTCCAGAAATCTCCTCTTTACATTATAAAGAAATATTAGATTTAAACACAACAATTAACAGAATGTTAAGCAGTTCTGATTCTGATTGTTTTGGCAATTATGGTGGTTTTACAACCTTAGGCTTAGGTGATGGTGCAGTTACAATAACTTTAACATACGATTCTGAAAAAGGCGGTACTCGGATGATGGTTAATGGTGGCGCCGGTGGAAAACAAATCGTTCCAGACCTAACAACATTTATTCCTAAAATGCGACCATGTGTAATTGCTGGTGATGATGTTTTAGTTAAGAATTTTTTTAATAATTTTGTTAATGGGGCAAGTAACGGAAATTACTATGCCTTTGCAAATTCTATCACTATTCGTTATGATGAAGGAACAGGAACCGGAGCAACATGTTCTAACGGAAATAGAATAACAGTTCCAGAGTTTGGTTCTAAAGGACCTAACAACAATTGTGACAATTTTGAAGATCAAGGTGTAATCTTTACTCCAGATAATTTACATGTTTGTTTTTTCCCAACCAATTATGTTACTAATTCCGATGAACACGGTATTGAGAATGCGTATGTTGAAAAATTTAAACAACAAAAACAATGCAGTTAAAAATGAACAAAAATAAAAGAGGTTTAGCAGCAGGACAGCTAGTGGTAATTATACTTGTCTTAGTTGCTTTTGTTTTAATTGCTGGTAGCGTTAGTCGTTTCATTGCTAAAGCACAACCAAAAGAAGCAGAAATTCTTTGTCAAAATAGTATTAATATGCGAGCAATGAGTACTGTTAACATTGGCAGTGCAGATGTGCGTCTAGTTCCTCCAATGTGTAAAACAATTGATGTTGAAGTAACTGGTAACAGAGAAGAGATAAAAGACCAACTTGCTTATTTAATGGCTCGTTGTTGGTGGATGTTTGGCGAAGGCCGTTATGAAGAACTTCTTGATAGTGAAACATTTAGTAGGGCACTTGGCATTCCAAAAGGAGGAAATGATTGTTTCCTATGTTACACTGCAGTAATTGATCAGAAGAACATTGAAGAGGGAGACATTCCTGCTCAAGAGATGTATAATTATTTAATTGAAAAAGACCATCGGCAAATTAAAGGGACCAGTTATTTAGATTATATTCAAAGTGGTGGTGGTCCAGGCTTGGCCCTAGTTGCAGATGGAATTGCTGGAAGACAATCTTATGGAGTTGTTTTCATGTCTAAGAATAAATTTGAAGGTGGTTCAAATTGGTTATTAGTTGTAGCCGCCGCCGCCGCCGTTGTAGGTGCTGCTGTATGTGGTATTGCAACCGCGGGTGTTTGTTTAGTTGTAGGTGCGGTGGCAGTTGCGGGAGCTTCGGTGTCGGTATTCAATTCAGCCGCATACGCTGATTTAAAAGCGAAATTGTATGGTAGTGAAAGAGATGTTAGTGTGGTAACTCTTGACCATTTAAAAGGAATCGAGGCCGGCGGTTGTATGGTTACTGATTTAGCGGGAGAATAAATTAAGATTATTTATTATAAGAAGAGGTGTTTGATAAAATGTTAAGAATTAACAAAAGCGGATTTGTGATGAAACAATTGGTTATCATAATTATCCCATTACTTGTTTTAATACTAATAGGGGTTTTATTATTCCCTAAATTTTCTCCAGCTATTGCTGGAGTTTCAAAGTTAGCAGATTTTGATGATTGTGATAAAGATAAAGTTCAGAATTATTTTGATAAATGTCCTTGTATCTCAGCATTTGGCTCTGAGGCAGAAGATTTGAGGGGCTGTCCGAAAGGCACTAGCTTGAACAAGTCTATAAATGATCGACAAACTTGTAATTGGTTAATTACAAACAGTGAAAATCCAGAAATTGATCCTGTAGAAAGTTGTGGTAAAGATAATATTAATGGATGCGTTCTTGATGCTGATGGTAATCCCAAAACTAGGTGTGGCGTGGTAAAAGAAAGTGCAATAGAAGTATCTGACAGTTCTGATGACGGCACTGATCCTAATGCTGTTACTGTAACATCTAATGTTGGTTTTATTGATTTGAAAGTGTATAAATCCGGAGAACCAAACCCAAAATTGAAATTTGAACGTGGCGAAGTTAGAAGTTGGGAACATAAAGGCGGGTTGTTCGCTCCAATACAGATAAGTGGTACAATTAACAATACTGGAAACGTTGATATTGTAAATAAATTCAATATAGAAGTTTCTGTTTGTAATTCCGCGGGAAATAAATGTCAAAGAAAAAACATGTATGACTCTTTTAGCACAAGTAGCTCTGGAAAACCAACGGGAAGTCAAACACAAGTTTACAATTTTAATGGATTGAAAGCTGGAAAGTCAGGAGATCTAGAATCAAAATATATCTTTGTTGGTACTCAAGGAGATTATTGTGATGGTCCAGGAGATCCTGACAGAAATTATGAATGTGTTGTTAAATTATCTATTAAAGGGATTAATGATGTTGATAAAACCGATAATGAAATTAGTTTTGTATTCCATTATCAAGATGAGTTATACGACCCTAAATTTGAATTAAATTGGTATCAGTTAGAATTTAAATTAGACGAAGACAATCAATACTATGGTGACACATATACTGATAGTGATCAAGGATATACTATTGAAAGAGCAACAAAAGAATGGACAAAATATTGGGACGAGGAAGGTTCAAATCACGGACACCAAGGGTCCTATCCAGGAGTTAGTGCAATTAGTGGAAAAAACTGTGTCGTTTACATAATTGATTATGAAGCAGAACCAGATTTAGGCTGGGGGGAAGTGTCAGAAGGATTTATTTTAGAAGCTAGCCATTCAAAAGAAATTCCATTACAGGACTCTGGTGGAGATATTGCCGACGCAGTTGAAACTTTTAGTATGTTTCCATGGAAAGCAATGTCAGATGGAGATATGATTTGTCATAATAATGCGTGGTATTGGTGTGGTAAGAATTATGACAATGGTTTAGTTGTCGTTGGCAATGATTACTTCCTTTGTAAAAACTTACAATGGATAAAAAGAAAATAATTTTTTATTTTTATTAATCTTAAAATGAACAAGAACAAAAAAGGGATTATGTTAAAGTTTTTAGTTACGGTTTTGCTAGCGATAGTCATCTTTGCTCCTGCTTGTGCTTTTTCTTCTAAATTTCTTAGATTAAGTGGCCAAGCAGAAAGTAACTTTGCAGATTTCTTTGAGAAAATTGATCAGTTAGGAAAGTATGGGCAAGAAGGTGAAGAAAGAACCTTTGTTTTAATTATGGATGAGGGAACTTGTATTGCTGATTTGTGGCCCAATAACTTAGATAGTTATGTTCGTTGTCCTTTGGAGAGTGATGTTGAAGAAAACTGGAAAGATGTCGGAAAATCTTGTAATAACGAGGATTGTATTTGTTTAATCCAGGATTTCATTACAACAGAAACTGATGTGAAAATATCTAATTGTGGTCAAGAACGTAAACTAAATGAAATTATGCCTACTAAAATTGGCTGTATTCAAGTTCCAGAGAGTTATTACATTTACGGATTGGATTGGGAGAGAACTTGGTGCAGATTTGAAGACGATTCTAGAAGAATGACTATGGGGATGGTTAAACAGGGAAATAAGGTTTTTGTATGTAAAGATCCCCCATGTCAACTTCCTGATAATCCAGTGAAACACATTTACAAAGGATAAAGATGAACAAAAAAGCTGTTGGGACATTAATGATGTTGTTTGAAGTATTAGCTGTTTTGGCAGTAGCGTACATTACCATTACTGTTGGACAAGTGTATGGAAGTTCTGATACAGTATTTAAAATAAACACTGCCGAAGAAGTTAGAATGATGATAGACACTTTAGCGGGAATCCCGGGAGATGCAATAGTTAAATTTCCCTATAATGTTTCTGGTTATATTTTTATTTTAGAACCAGGAGCAATAAATATTTTCAAAGATGGAGAAAAACAGAGTAGTGGAAAGTGGGTTACAAGAAGGTTCTTCCTACCTCTGAATTATGGCGTTGAGGGAACATTGAAAGATAGCGATTATTTTTGTCTGGAAAAAGAACGATTACAAAAACAAGTAAAAATTAGGTTGATGTCATGTTAGATAAAAAAGCACAGTTTGATGTTGCCAGAAAAACCATTTATTGGATGTTGGCAGGAATAATGATTACAATAGTAGTGTTTGCTTTTGCTATGATTATTGGTAGTTATAAAGGAAGTTTAACAAAAGTACCTGCAAACCTTAAATCAGAATTAATTTCGTTAAGATTTGCGAATGCCCCAGAATGTTTTGCATATCAAGATAATACTAGTAAAGTAGTTTTTCCAGGCATTATTGATCTGAAAAAATTCAATGAAAACACGTTAAAAGAATGTTATTCTACTGCAGGAATTGGGGGAATAAAGGTATTTAATTTTCGATTAAAATTACAGCAGCAAGGAACAGAAATATTCACAGATAAATATTACCATCTTGATCAGGGAGATTTAACAATTTACAAAGAGGTGCTGGTTAAAGATGGAGATAATTTAGAGAAGGACCAATTAGCGATTTATGTTCAAGAAAGAATTGGAGAGAAGTGATGAGGTGGCAATGAACAAAAAAGGAATGATGGAGGACTTGTTTGATTTTGTGTTTACAGTTACTGCTCTTTTTTTTTTGTTATTTTTTGTAATATTATTTTTCTCTGGTAACATTAACAATTCCCATGATACCAGTATAACTAATATCGCCGAGTTTAAGATCACTGATACTGCAATTAACAATCTACAAAGGCAAGCACACATTGCCGAAGTGGATTCCAGTAAAATAGATTCAAATATCAAAGGTAGCAATGTATGGAACGGCAAGATAATCACTTCTTGTTATGATTATGCCATAGAGCCGGACTGTGAGCAAGATCCAATGGGCAAAGGTCTAGGATCCTGTACTTGGATTGGGACAGATTGTTATTATGTAGAGCCAGCCGTAATGACTTAATGAACAGAATAAATAGTTAAAATAAATAAAATGAATCAAAAAGGAGCAATGTTCCACTGGATTTTCTTTATAGTCTTGCTAGCTTTGGCAGTATTCTTCATGTACAATAACAAAGATGTGCTTAATGTTGGCGTGAAAGGAGAATGGTCAACTGATTTCCTAACTGAAAACTATTTGCCAGCAAAAAAAATACTTCTGGAGAATAATGTTCTTGCAAAGGAAACGGCAACAGAAACTTTTTTTGAATTAGCAGGAAATGGTGGTTTTTCTAAAGATACCAGTTCTGAATGTGGAAAATACGGTGGAGCTAACTTGTGGAATGAAAAGAACAATAATTGCTTTCCCAATGTAGGGGATAGTTTTTCATTAGCAATGTCTAAAAACTTGCAACTTAAATCAAATAAAGCATTTTGGAATGTTATGTTTAATGAAAATTTTATCTCTGGTAAGGGGGACACTAATGTTATCATTGATGGCGATAATGAATATCGTTTTAATGACGGCTTTGCTACTCAATTATTTTACAAGATGGAAGACTATGATACTTTATTCGGAAGAACAGTAGAGTTATTAAGCAAATGTGATCAAGCCGCGTCTGCAGATTTATTAAAGAATTGCTTAGATACAGAAAAACCAACTAGTTGGGAGTATGGTGATTGTCAGAATCCAAATTATGTTGAACAAGACAGAAAGATTAAGTTCTGTGCCATTAGTCCTTACAATATTTATTTGACTAACAGCGCATCTGGGCAAAAAGAGTTAGTCATCTATAACTTTGCTCTTGACTTTACTCCAACAGAAGCAATTTCCGTGGGATCATTAGAAGTTCAAGCAGACGAAAATGAAATTCTAATCAGTTTTAATCATGACGAAACTGCGGAATCTTATGCTATATATTATACTGATTACCTCAACTTAGAAGGGCAAACTGGAAATGCTCAAGAAATGTTTAATTTAATTCCAGATTTCTTGGGATATACTGTCCAGATATTTGGAGTTACCAATTGGCAAGAATCTTGTTCCTTTACAACATCTAACCAGGCATATCTTTGTAATGGTGTAATTACGTATAAGTTCAATAAAGTAGATTTAATTACAAAAAGTGGAGGTTATCTATTTGCTATAACTTCCTTAAAAGAAGGTTCTGAGTCTGAAGTTAAAGAAATGCTTACTGTATCTTGAATAACTATATCCTCTACTATATAAATTCTTATAAAGAAAAATCCTCTTATCTTTCTCATTAAACGGGTGGTGTTTTCAATGTACAAGATTCCAATAAATGAGATTAAAGAGAAAATTATTTCTAGTGGCAAGTTAGACTCTGTTAAACTAGAAGAAAGAATTAAAGTTAAGATCAACGAGCTTTCTGGGCTAATTAGCGAAGAAGGAGCAGCACACATTATTGCTAATGAACTAGGAATAGAATTAGTTAAGGAAAATAGTGATAAACTCAAGATTAAAGAGATCTATGCTGGCATGAAGAATGTAAATGTTGTTGGCAAGGTCGTAAGAAAGTTTGATGTTCATGAGTTTGCTAAGGGCGATTCTACTGGAAAAGTCTGTTCTCTAATTGTTGGAGATGAAACTGGTTCTATTAGAGTTGTATTTTGGAATGATCAAGTTGATTTACTAAAAAATGTTAATGCTGACGATATCTTGTTAGTTAAGAATTCTTATGTTAGAGAGAATAGAAATAACAAAGAAGTCCATCTTGGAGATCAAGGAGAACTTGAAGTTAATCCTGAAGGAATTGTAATTGATAAAGTTCGCCAAGGATCTTCATTTGAAAGAAAATCTATCAATGAGTTAGTAGATGGCACAGATGGCGTTGAATTAATGGGAACTGTTGTTCAAGTATTTGATCCTAGGTTCTTTGAAGTTTGTCCTACATGTAGCAAGAGAGCCATGGACAACAATTGTGCGGAACATGGTGCAGTAACACCTTCATTATCTTATGTTCTTAATTTAGTATTAGATGATGGTACTGGAACAATTCGTGGAGTATTTTGGAAGAACCAAATAAATCATATTCTTGAAGCTGATGAAGAAAAGATGACTACGTTTAAAGAAGATATGTCTTTATTTGAAGATGTTAAAAATGATTTGCTTGGTGAACAGTTTAAGCTAATGGGCCGAGTTAAAAGAAACGATATGTTTGAACGATTAGAGTTTAATGTTCAAGTTGTTGAGAAAGCTAATCCTCAAGATGAGATTGCAAAGGTAGAGAAAGTTGAACCTGTTGAGAAAGTAGAACCCGTTGCACCATCTACTCCAGTTGTATCTGCTGAGCCGGTTACACCAGTTGAGGCTGTTGAAGCTGTTGAAAAAGTGGAGCCAGTTGAAGTGGTTGAGAAGGAAGAAGCAGTTGTACCAGCTGAACCAGATAGTCTTCAAGACGAAATCTCTAAATTGTAAAAATGAGTTCTTTAGAAGAATTAAAAGAGAAGATTAAGCAGTTTAATTTGGATCGAGATTGGGACCAATTTCATAATCCTAAAGATTTGGTTATTGCATTATTTTCTGAAGTGGGAGAGTTAGCTGAATGCTATCGTTGGTTAAACCCAGAAGAAGTTTCTCAAGTCCATCTAGATCCGGATAAAAAGCAAAAGGTTGGGGAGGAAGTGGCAGATATTTTTATGTACATGTTAATGTTCGCTTACAAGACAGATATTGATTTAGTTAAGGTTATTGAAGATAAGCTAGAAAAGAATTCTCTGAAATATCCGTTAGACAAATCTAAGGGAATACATTCTAATCCCTTAATGGGTTTCAAGGGCAAATTAAATAAAGACGTAGAATAAGTTTTATTCTTATGTTATTTCATACCCATATAATGTTTGGTATCACTGCATTTATTTTATTGTCTCCTTTATTTTCTGGAGGGAATGAAATCTTGTTTCTTGTGTTTGTTTTATTGGGTTCAGTACTTCCAGATATAGATGATGGCCATAGTAAGATTAAGAAGGCTTCTGGGGTAATTGGTTCTATAGTTAGTTTTATGTTTAAACACAGAGGAATATTCCATTCATTAGTTATGGTTATTATTTTGTTTATTGTAATGTCTTTTTGGAATTCTTATTATGCTTGGGGCTTGTGTGTTGGTTACCTTTCACATTTAATCTCTGATGCTTTAACCCCAATGGGAATAAAATTTCTTTACCCTTTCTCTTCATTTAAGTTACGCGGTCCAATTAAAGTAGGTGGCATTGGAGAATGGGTTGTTTTATTTGGTCTGATTATACTGGTTGCTAAAGAATTGTTGTTTTAGGATTTAAGGAGAGAAGAATTAAATTTGCTCAGACTATAACAATTTGTATAAGCAGACCATATTTTTAATATTCTTATGCTCTATTAAACTCCTATTTTTTTCAAGAAATTCTTTTGGTGGTTTAACGAATCCTAATTTCTTGCCTAAATTAATAGAAGCAACATTTTTTCCATCAGTTCTAATTAGTAATATTTTTATTCTTTTCTTCTTAGCAATTTTTATAATTTCTTCTGAAAGTTTTTTGCCAATCCCTTTTTTATGAAAATCAGGATGAACATGATATCCTAAATTTGCAATTTCTGAACCCTCCTTCATTAAAAAAACATTTGCTTGTCCCACTACCTTATTATTAATAATTGCAACTTTGGTAGCAATATGTCTATTCATGTTTTCATCAAAACACATTCGCTCAGCAAGTTCTGGTTTTTTAGGATAAATTGCTAAAAACAAATCCCTAACTACTTTACACATTTCTTTTTGCTTATAATCTTTTATTATCACAATAAATATTAAAATATTAGAATTTATATAATTTCTCTTTAAGGAGCCGAAATTTTATTACACTTCAGTTCTGTTTAGTACATCCTCCAATATTCTAAAGTAAGAAGCCCTGAAACTTAAGAATTCTAATTACAATAACCCACTACCCACTGGTCAACCTCGGAAAAGGTATTTAAAGTATCTTGACTCTGAGATACTATATGAATAAATCTATTAAATTATTCCAGAATAAGAAGATTAGGACTAAATGGGACGAAAACGAAGAAAAATGGTATTTTTCTGTTGTTGATGTTATTGCTGTTTTAACTGAAAGTGTTGATGCTAAAGATTACTGGTATAGACTAAAGAAAAGAGAAGCGGAGCAGGGGGTTGAGTTATCGACAAATTGTCGACAACTGAAATTACAAGCTTCTGATGGGAAATATTACTTAACAGACGTAGCTGACACAGAACATTTACTTAGAATAATTCAATCAATTCCTTCTAAAAAAGCTGAGCCTTTCAAAGTATGGTTAGCTAAGGTTGGATATGAGAGAATAGAAGAAACTGAAGATCCAGAATTGGCTTTCAATAGAGCAATGAGAACTTATCTTAAAAAAGGCTATTCTAGAGAATGGATTAATCAAAGACTTAAAACAATTGAAGTAAGAAAAGAATTAACAGACGAATGGGAAGATAGAGGTGTAAATAAGCCCTCAGAATTCGCAATTTTAACTAATGAAATCACTAAAGCCTGGTCTGGACATACAGTAAAAGAATATAAAAACATTAAAGATTTGAAAAAAGAGAATTTAAGAGATCACATGACCAATTTAGAGCTTGTTCTTAATATGCTTGCTGAAGTTTCTACAAAAGAAATTTCAAAGAAAGAAAAACCAACAAACCTTGAAGAAAATAAAGAAGTGGCAAATAAAGGAGGAAACATTGCTGGAAATGCCAGAAAAGACATTGAAAAAATAACTGGCAAGAATGTAATTGATTCTAAAAACAAACTAATAAAATGATTAAAGACTTCCAGCCAAGATTGTATCAACAGACTATCTTAGGCACTATTGCAAACTTCAATTCTTTAGTCGTATTACCAACAGGATTGGGAAAAACTGCTCTAGCCTTTCTATTAGCAGCACAAAGACTTAGATTATATCCAAATTCAAAAATTCTTATGCTTGCCCCTACAAAACCATTGTGTGAACAGCATATTAATACATTCAAGAAACATCTTAATATTCCTGAAGAAAAGATTGTTCTCTTTACAGGATCAGTAAAACCAGAAAAAAGAGCAGAAATGTGGAAAGAAGCGCAAATCATAATTTCTACACCACAAGGATTAGAAAACGACACCATTAACAGGAGAGTTAAGTTAGAAGAGATTTCATTATTAATTTTTGATGAAGCCCATCATGCTACTGGAGAGTATTCTTACGTCTGGTTAGCACAACAATATGAAAAACTATCAAACAAATCAAGAATCTTAGCCTTAACAGCTTCTCCTGGTTCGGACTTAGAGAAAATAAAAGAAGTATGCAATAACCTTAAAATTGAGAAGGTTGAAGTTAGAATGGATAAAGATCCAGACGTAAAGCCTTATGTTCAAGATGTTAAAGTAAATTGGATTAAAGTTAAATTTCCAGATGAACTAAAGAAAATACATCAACTACTAACACTATCAAGAAAATCTAAATTAATGGAAGCACAACATTTAGGTTATTGTAAATCACCAACTTTAAACAAAGGAGATCTATTAAGATTACAAGGAGAACTACAAAGAAAGATTTCCTCTGGTGAAAGAGACTTTGAGGTTATGAGAAGTATTTCTTTAATTGCAGAAGCATTAAAGGTAGATCATGCTACTGAGTTATTAGAATCTCAAGGAGTATCACCATTACAAACCTACTTAAATAAATTAAAATCAGAATCAAGAACATCAAATGTTAAGGCTGTAAAGAATTTGATGATAGACGAAAATTTTAAATCTGCAATGTTCCTTACGGAAGAACTTTCTAACTCAAATTTTCATCATCCTAAATTGGTTAAATTACAAGAGATGGTTCATGAACAAGTTAAGAATGACACAGAGGCTAAAGTAATTATCTTTACACAATTCCGTGATTCTGCCGAAACAATAGTTTCTAAGTTGGATGAGCTTAGAATTAAGAACCATATTTTCTTTGGACAAGCTAAAAAAAATGGTAAAGGTTTTTCTCAAAAACAACAGAAAGAAATTTTAGACCAGTTTAGAAATAATGAGTTTAATGTACTTATCGCAACTAGTGTGGCTGAGGAAGGATTAGACATCCCTAAGGTGGATAAAGTTATTTTCTATGAACCTGTGCCCAGTGCAATCAGATCTATTCAAAGAAGGGGAAGAACGGGCCGTTTAGAAGAAGGGGCAGTTTCTATCTTGCTTACAGAAGGAACAAGAGATGAAGCGTACAGGTGGGCATCTTTTCATAAAGAAAGAAAAATGTACACAAACTTAGAGAAATTAAAAAAAGGATTAAAATTAGAAAAAGAGGAAACTCAAACTTTAGATAAGTTTATTCCTCAAGATAAACCAGTTGCTATTCTTGCTGATCATAGAGAAAAGAACAACCGTATTGTTAAAGAGTTAATTGACTTAGGGATTTCAGTTAAGACAGAACAATTAACTTCTGCAGATTATTTGGTTTCAGGAAGAGTTGGAGTTGAATTAAAGAAAGTACCTGATTTCGTATCTTCAATGATTGATGGAAGATTATTAACTCAAGCTAAAGAATTAAGAAGCAACTTTGAGAAAGCAGTTTT
>Ga0233431_1001267_pt1 | contig 45114 bp, 37 predicted proteins | sample SI_118_April2016_FD_179867 | JGI IMG/M metagenome (GOLD analysis project Ga0233431, IMG submission 179867) | Seawater microbial communities from Saanich Inlet, British Columbia, Canada - SI_118_April2016_200_MG | ecosystem: Environmental > Aquatic > Marine > Inlet | place: Canada: British... | reverse complement strand
AGTCACCTGATTTCAGTCACCTGATTTCAGTCACCTGATTTCAGTCACCTGATTTCAGTCACCTGATTTCAGTCACCTGATTTCAGTCACCTGATTTCAGTCACCTGATTTCAGTCACCTGATTTCAGTCACCTGATTTCAAGGAAAGGACAATCTGCTGCTATTCCCAAACCCAAAAATTGCGTTCAAACAAGGGAAAGATACAATCCCGAAAAAGACTAACCGGAATACTAAAATATCATTATAGATCAGCAGTCTGAACGGGAACAGGTGGGATTTCTGAGTAAAATCCTTTGTTAACCAACGCCGTACCGGACTTTCCGAGGAAAATTACATTTCTACCAAACAGCATATAGTATTTACTCGAAACGCCTTTCCACTACATTTAGATTTTTGTTGTTAAAAGTGCTTCAAAACTAACGATCTTAGCAAAAAATCCTGTTGCTTCAATATTTTCTGCAAGTCCGCCCGCGTATATCAACACCGGGCGTATTGAAAGTGTGGAAGGGTAGTTTAAGCGGTTGATTTTTTCTGATACTTCATCAATGACTGATCTTTCAATCTTCTTTCTAAATTTAATCTCACAAACATAAAGCGTATATTGCGTTTCAATCAACAAGTCGATCTGGCATCCTTTTTTTTGTTTCGTCTGTCTTTGAACATAGGGGCCCGAGCTAACGATAGTTTCAGGATTTATTTCAGCAGTGTGACAAACGGCAGGAATATTATTTAAGACAAGATTTTCAAATTGAAATCCCATAATTGTCTCCCATTCAGGCAGTGATTCCAAATTCTTACCATGGTATGTCCCAGACGTGATCTGCTCTGCAACGGGTTGTAAATACTTTATGTAAAAACGCAAATAGTTATCTGAAAGTCGGTACAAGGTATTTTTTTGAGATTTTTTCATACCAGGTTTTTTGGAGGCATGACGAGAGATGAAGCCTGACTTTGACAAATCGTTAAGATATTCACTTATCCGTCCACCTTTTTTCCAACCCATATGGGCAGAAATATCTTCGATTCCGAAAAAACCACTACTGAGTTTTTCAATGATGGTTTTATATATTGGAGCCCGCCTGCCAAATGAATCTCTGAACAATTCTTCAAACTCCTTGAAAAGATATCCCTCAGGCTGATAACAAAGCCTTTTTATGTTGCTTTCGGCTGATTTTGAAGGATCGATTTCTTCAAGATATTTAGGCACACCGCCTGCGATGGAAAGCAACTTCAGCTTTTCAATTGCAGAGACATTGTTCGCATATCGCCCCCAGAATCCATTGCAATGTGTAAGCGCAAGTTCCTTAACATTGATACTGACTGAAACCCGACCTCTGAAACCGGTGTTGTTCAAAATATTCCTTTCAATCCAGGAAGAAACCGATCCGCAAAGCACCAAAACAAGACGGGGATTCTTTGATAATTCAGTATCCCATGCAATTTTAAGAAACCCAGCAAAATCTTTCTCACCTGATGACATCCATGAAATTTCATCCAACAGAACAACTGTTTTTGACTTACCGATTACGGAATTCAAGAGACTGAATGCCTGTGACCAGGTTTCAGGAAATATTTGAGGCAACGCTGTATCTTTAGAAAGCTGGATCCCAAATGCTTCCAATTGATGTTTTTTTGTTATTCCCGGTCTTGGTGCCAGCCCTTGTATTGAAATAAATTTAGTAGCCTTCTTTCCGAACTCTTCGATGAGCCTGCTTTTCCCTATCCGCCTTCTTCCTTTGCACACCGCAAGGGATGCTTTTTTCAAATCGAATAGCGCCCCAAGCGTTTTTAATTCTTGCTCTCTGTTGAGAAACATTTTTCAGCCTTCAATTGATTATATCATAAATTCAGATTAATATGTTTTTACATTCCTCACGTTTATCTACCCTAAGGTATGCCAACCGTCAACAGTTTTGTGTCACTAAATTTAATTTTTTGCGATATGGTGACACATATTAGTGGATTTTAAACTGTCACTATATTCTGCTTTTCACAATATAGTGACAGTTTTTTTAATAAAAAAAGTGTCACCAAAATTTCGACCTGTGAAATCAGGTGACAGCATACCTATTTTGACAGGGTTGAAATCAGGTGACAGCATACCTATTTAGATAATTGGTATGCTGTCACCTGATTTAGTCACCTGATTTATAGATAATTGGTATGCTGTCACCTGATTTAAATGAGAGAAAATTCGTAGATATGACTCTTTTGCGACAGAACTGTGGTTTTTGACATATACCTAATTTTTAGGTACAAGTGAACTATGGAATATACAATTATCATAAAAAAGAGGGTTCTCAAGGGATTAAAAAAACTTCCTGAATTCACCCAGGACAAATTTGAATATCTTATTGAAAGTTTAAAAAAAGGTGGCCCGGTTCAGCCTGCGTGGCCGAACTATTCCAGAATTGGAAAGAATGAATTTCACTGTCATCTGTCACACTCTTGGGTGGCATGTTGGAAGCACGAGAAAAACACTATAATAATCGAGGTATACTATGTTGGCAGTCGTGAGAAAGCCCCATACTAAAATACCAGTTTTTGAAGTCCGGGGAGAAATCCCTGAAGAATTACTGAATTATATTAAAAAAGAAATGAAATATACCGTTGATATTGACGATGATGATGGGGACGAATACGTTGATATCACTGAAACCGACTGGTACAAAGAGAGGAAAGCAAACCGCTCACCCGGCCAGGCCGTGCGGGTTTATCGTGATAATTTCGGTTTTACTCAAGCAAAGCTTGGGGAAAAGCTCGGCGGGTTGTCCCGGCAGAATGTTTCCGATATGGAAAATAATCGGCGGGGAATCAGTAAGGATATAGCCAAGAAGCTTTCAAAAATATTCAAGGTTCCTGTTGATCGGTTTATCTGATGGTATTGGCTTTTTCGATATCTTAACGGTTCCACCGGTATTTTAACGATATCCCCGATATACTACGAATGGATTTTCAGCTAAATTGCAGCAGCTTCTTGGCCGCTTCCTGTACACGCATGCCCTCCTTTACGCCACAGTTCACAGCCAATTCGTTTACACTCGATACAATACCATTTTCCCATGCATCCCTGGCATCGCCGATGCTTGCGGTCATGCAGTCGACTGCGGCGGCCGATTATCGTGTCGGCGAGAATAACCCTGCCCGACTCATTTTCCAGCACGACTGCTGTATCTGATACTTTAACTGCCTGCTCTTTGGCTTTAAACATCAAACGGGCTGTCTCCTTGACAGGCACCCCGATTTCCACCCCTGCGTCGCTTGCCTTTTGGTTGAGAGCTGAAATACGGCCGTGGTTGTACGTGTCTTCGCCTTCACCGATGTGGGCGCTCATGCCGTCGACGGCAGCAGCCAGAGTACCCAGAGCCTGGAAAAGTGGCAGACCGGATATACCCGCATCATTTTTACCCCTGCCGGCGTCATGCAAGACAATTCCAAATGGTTCAAATTTGGCGACATAGCGTGCGGCAAATTCAGAACAATGTGATCCCGCCACCACGATTTGACCTTTATCAGCCGCCGATACCGCGGCCCCCGAATCCATAATTACAAGCTCTCCCCAATCTTCCTTCTTTACGATCCGTTTTCCGGATTAAAAAAATTATGCCTGTTTTACTTCTTATTATAAATCAATCCATTACCTCCGCAGAGGTTCAAATCCTCTCACTCCAACCACATGGTCAGTGAACCCTTAGGGCTTACCACGTCAGGCCTGACACCATTTTACCTATCATAATACCACGCTCATTTTACCTTCGTACGTACACTCTCGTGGAATGAAAAAAGCAAAATGCCTTCAAAGCATATATTCACAGCGCATCCAGCCGTAAATGAAGCGTTTTTTTCATACGTTATGTCAATTGAGTTTTTCAGTTTTAACGCCTAACATTTTGACCATACACCTTTCAGGTTGACAATGTGCATAAGTTGTGTACAATGTGTTTGAAATAAACCTATACATAGGAGACATGATGAGAACTAATATTGAAATAGACGAAAATTTGTTGGAAGAGGCCTTTTCCGTCAGTCATTTACGGACCAAGAAGGATCTAATTCACGAAGCGTTACAAGAGTATGTCCGCCTAAAAAAAAGAAAGGATCTAACTGAACTTGCCGGTTTTATTGAGTTTGATTCCAAATTTGATCATAAAAAAATGAGAGAAACCAGATCATGATAATCGTCGATACGTCTGTTTGGATAGAGGTTTTGAAGGATAAATCTGGATTAGTAGTGGAACGGTTCAAATCGATTGTCGGTTTCAATGAAATCCTGTTTTGTCGTTTTGTGCAGCTTGAATTGCTCCAAGGAGCTAAAAACGAACATGAGTGGAAAAAGCTTGATCAATATTTAGAAACTCAATATTACCTTGAAGCTGGAGAAACAACATGGAGAAAGGCTGCGTTTATCTATTTCAGTCTTCGAAAACAAGGTTTGACAATTCGTAGTCCCATTGATTGTTGTATTGCCCAGATAGCCATCGAAAATAGTGTAACGCTAGTCCATCGTGATCAGGACTTTGTGAGGATCAAGGATCATTATCCGTTGGATCAAATGTATTTCGAAGTCTAAGAGAATCAACTTTACATATGAACTGACCCGGCTTGGATTTTCTTCAACAAGACAGATCACAAGAGCTTCCTGTAAGGTCACCCATTAAAGTGTTAGTCAACAATAATCACACTCGTCCCTGCAAAAAAAGTGGTTGTTTTTTCGCCCCAATCCGCACCTGTTATTTCTTTCTCTTTTGCACGTTCACAGTCGATTTCCCGGATTCGTGACGAGGATATGAACCGCATTGCGAACGCGGGGATGTACAGATGGCGTGCGGAATATTGAGGAGTCAAAAAACCACTTGACAAGAAAGTTTTGGATAGTCACTATAAGTTAGTGAACGTTAACTATTATTTTAACAAGATTTGATTTTTGATTTTGTATTTCAACATCAACCCCCCGAGAGATCATTGTGGAAAAGATGACAGACCGACAGTCACAGATAATTGCGGAGTCGATCAATCTTATTTCTGAAAAAGGCATTCAGGGATTGACTATCAAAAATCTCGCCAAAAAAATTGAAGTCACGGAACCGGCCATCTACCGCCATTTCGCCAGCAAGATGGATATTTTAGTGACCATACTGGACACTTTCAAACTGGAGAAACAGGTCGTCCTGACAAAAATTGCAGTCAACAATATCTCGGCTATTCAAAAATTGGAAGAGATCTTTACCTACCATTTCAGTTCCTTTAACCGGAACCCGGCGATGGCGGCCGTAATTTTTTCAGAAGAAATTTTTAATAATGATGATCGCTTGTCAGGGCGAGTATTGGCCATCATGGAAACCAGCCAGCAAATCATGCTTGGCATCCTGGACAACGGACAACACAACGGTGAACTCAGAAACGATATTTCTGCAGAGCAGATCGCACTGGTCTTGATGGGATCACTGCGTCTTTTGGTGAAACGTTGGCGACTCACGGGCCTCTCTTTTGACCTTGAAAAAAAGGGGGATGAACTATGGCATTCACTCAAAAAGATGATCGCCCCGGATTAAACCGATACTGAGGGGAAAAACCCATCACGTCATCCAGATATTCTCAAGGGGTACGTTTTAATCAAAAGTTAGTTAATGTTAACAAACAGCATGGATAAATAGTATGGAACAACTATTCAAAAAAACAGTCGCTCACCCCTGGATCATCTTATTGATCACGGTGGTTCTTTCAGTGGCATTCATGGGAGTTATGAAGTCCCGCTCACGGATGGAAACGGATCTGGACAAATATATGCCTCAGGATCATCCGGCTTTTGTGTACAGCGACCTGGCGGAAGCACAGTTCGATATCAAGGACGGCATTATCATCGCGATTGAGAATCAGGACGGCATTTACAACTCCGGAACGATGCAGAAGGTGAAGGACCTGACCCGAGCGCTGGGAAAGTTCAAGGAGATTAATAAAAATGATATTACCTCCTTGTACACAGCAGAGAATATCATAGGGACAGAGCAGGGACTGGAGGTCAGAGCGTTTTTTAAAAAAACGCCCAAAAGCGAAACCGCACTGAAAGAAATGCAGGCTGCGGTTTTTTCAAACGAGATGATATATGGGCGTCTGGTCTCAACTGACGAAAAAGTGACCGTGATCATCGCGGAAATTGACGATGATGTTTTCTCCCAGTTGTTTTATAGCCGGATTCTGGAGTTGGCTGAGAAATTTCAAGGACCGGACAAAATCCATGTGGCCGGCCGGCCTATTGTCGAAGGAACTATGGCGTATCTGGGTCCTAAAGACATGAAAAAGATGGTACCCATCGTTATTCTGGTCATCATTCTGGTTTTATGGCTGGTCTTGCGCAGCATTAAAAGTACGGTGTTTACCCTGCTGGTGGTAATGTTCAGTACCATTTGGACTTTTGGGTTGATGGCGGCATTCGGCGTCCCGGTATATGCTGTTTCTACTATGATTCCAGTTATGTTGATTGCCATCGGTGTGGCGGACGGCATTCACCTGTACAGCCATCTCCATCTCTATATGTTGCAGCATCCGGACAGCGGAAAGAGGGAGGCGGTCCTGGACATGCTGACGGGGATGTGGAAACCGGTTGTCATGACTTCTGTCACAACAGGGATTGGATTTATTTCACTGGTATCTTCCCAGGTATATCCGATTAAATATTTTGGTTTGTTTACCGCTTTCGGTGTCATGGCGGCCATGGTTTTTTCGCTGGTATTGATCCCTGCGGGCATCATGATCTTCGGGCTTCCGGGATGGAAAACGCCCCCGGGAAAAGTGGCCTCTGAAAAGTCCCGTTTCAGTTATCTTTTTGCCGAGAAAGTCGTGCAACACAAATATCTGACCTTTGTCAGTACCGTGATGATCATTGCCCTGTCACTCACCGGTATCAGTAAAGTCTGGATTAACTCCAGTTTTCTGGAGAAGTTTGAAGCAGACAGCGACATTGTACTTACCGATAAATTCATCAATGAAAACTTTGGCGGGACCTCCAGCCTGAATGTGATATTTGAGGGAAAAGAGAAGGACTCGCTGAAGAGTCCGGTTGTCCTTGAGATGATCGACCGCCTTCAAACCGAGGTCGAAAAACTTCCGGTTGTGGGCAATTCGTTTGCGCTGACCGACTATCTGAAACGGATGAACAAGGTGCTTCACGCAGACAGCCCCGACTTTGACAACATCCCCCCGTCCAGCGAACTCATTGCCCAATACTTGCTGCTGTATGAAATGTCCGGCGATCCGGATAATCTCTGGAAAGTCGTTGATTATCAGTACAAAAAAGCCAACCTGACCTTTCAGCTGAAAAGCGATAACTCAAAGGCAATCAACAGTGCGATCGCCATTATCGAAAACCACATTCCTGAGTTTCAAAATCAGGGTATCGAGATTAAATATGCAGGATCGGGATATAAGGGGCTGGTTTTCGCTGATTTAATTCTGGAGGGACAGATCATCAGTCTCTTGATGTCACTGGTTATTGTCATTGTTTTGCTGGCATTGATGTTTAAAAACATTGGCCTTGGATTTATTGGCGCAATACCTATTGCGATCACAGCGGTCATCAGTTTTGGGGTTATGGGCCTGCTCAATATTCCATTGAGTACGACCACAGCCCTTGTTTCCAGTATCGCCATCGGGATCGGAATAGATTATGCGGTTCATTTTATTGAACGATACAAGATACATGCTATCGAAACAGGAGATAAAGAGACGACAATTCGGGCCACCATGCACCATTCCGGACGGGCGATTATTTTTAATGCGGTGGTTGTCATTGCCGGATTTCTGGTCCTGCTGTTTTCTGTTTTTCCGCCCAACCGGTCACTGGGCGCACTGGTCTCCCTGAATATGTTCACGAGTTTCCTGGGAACCGTCACCATCATGTTCCTGGTACTGGTCATGTCAAATATCTTTTTTAGACACCCTGCCAGTGAAAAAAATATAAAAAATTGAATTCCAAGACACGATTTCGAACGAACCTTAAAGGATCGTTCATAAATAACTTCACATAATCTATTTGCAAAAGTCCCTAAAGTAACGGACATTTTGCAAACAGAATGTGACAGCAACGTGTTTCCTTTTCACCAATTGGAAACACTTGACTAATTTATGAGCCGACCCTAAACCAATGAGGACTAAATGAGAATAATGAAAAAAGCACTGGTAATCGCAGTCGTTATGATGACTGTTCCATTCCTGGCCCTGGCCGGGGAAGCTATAACAGGCCAAAAGGCGATTGAAAATGTCTACAATCGCCCGGCAGGTGACGATATGCAGTCTGATTTGACCATGACATTAACCAATTCCCGCGGGCAAAGCAGGGTCCGTAAGATGGCGCAGTTTTCAAAAGACTTTGGCAAAATTGAAAAAAAGATCATGTTTTTCAAATATCCCGCCGATGTGCGCGGCACCTCTTTTATGACCTGGTCATATGATGAGGCTGGTAGAGATGATGATCAGCGGATCTACCTGCCGGCTTTAAAAAAAGTCAAGCGCATATCCAGCGACAGTAAAAGTGACTATTTTATGGGATCTGATTTCACCTACGACGATCTGGGAGACCGCCATCCCGCGGAAGACATTCATAAACTCCTCAGGGAAGAGATGATTGAGGGTGAATCCTGCTATGTCGTCGAGAGTACCCCAAGGGAAGATGAGTACATCTATTCCAAAACAGTTACCTGGATTATCAAGGACAAATGGATCGACCTGAAAAAGTCATTCTACGATGAAGACGGCGACCATCTGAAAACATTAATGGTCAAAAAATATGAGAATATCAGCGGTTTCTGGATCATCACGCATAGCCAGATGAACAACATCCAGAAAAAACACACCACCGATATGCAACTGAGCAAAGTCAAGGTCAACAGTGGTATTGCAAATAGACAGTTCACGGAGAGAATGATGCGACGGGGCGTACGATGAAGAAAATAACATTATTGGTTCTGGCACCCTTGCTGCTGTTGCTGGGCGGGGTACCTCCAGCGGCAGCACAATCGACAACATTTACCGGATATGTCAGAAATTATACTGCCATTCTTCTAGAGGGGGACCAGAAATACGCTATACTCCAGGATACGCTTGATCTTAAAATCGAGCACTCCCGAGGTAAGGTCGATTTCAAGGCAAACCCGTATATCAATTTTTTTCATAACAAGGAGACGGAGATCGATTTAAGACAATCCTATCTGGATATTATGTTGGACAGTGCTGATTTTCGAATCGGGAAACAACAGATCGTCTGGGGCAAAGCCGACGGCGTATTCATAACAGATGTCATCTCGCCGAAAGACCTGAGTGAGTATCTGCTGCCTGATTTTGAGGAGATACGGCTCGGTGTTCAGGCACTGAAGATCGACTACTATATTGGGGATCATACGATTGAATTTGTCTGGGTCCCGGATTTCACACCTACGAAAACACCAGCAACAGATTCAATCTGGTACGTAAAACCGGAATTTTCTATCTCCCCAACCTACGACTATTCAAAAAAGGAGGTCCCTTCAAATTTTGGTAACAGTGAGATTTTTTTAAAATTCTCAGCAATCACATCGTTGATCGATTTTGAGATTATGGCCGGCTCCATGTGGGACGATGACCCGACAATGCATATCAATCAATCCATCGATATCAGCACCAACCAACCCGTTTTGAGGGTAACACCTGAGCACCACCGGCTCGAACTGGTTGGCGGGAGTTTCAGTACATCGATCGGCGGATTTGTGGTTAGAGGGGAATCAGCATTCTATAACGGAAAATACTTTCGCTCAGAAGACCCTGCCTTAAAAGACAAAGTGGTAGAAAAGGGCTACACCCACTCTCTGTTGGGCTTGGATTTTACCATCTGGAACACTAGAATGAGTGTTCAAGTTATCGAACAACAGATTCAGGACTACGATGAACAAATCGTCAGCGATGAAAAGCAGGATACAGTGACAATCCTGATAAGCCGTGATTTTCTGCGGGAAACTCTTAAACTGGAGCTGTTCTCCTACTTCGATCTGAATAATGCCGGATCACTGTTACGGCCAAAAATGGCCTATGATTTGATTGACGGCTTTCAGATTCTCGCTGGTTTCAATATATTTAACGGTAACAAGGGGAATTATGGTCAATACGATGGGAATGATATGGTTTTCGCCAAAGTCAAATACAGCTTCTAAATCCTCATTCCTCCTTTCAATTCTCCAACCAATTTATTTCGGGGACTCGCTTGCCTTCTCATCAGCGAATGAAAACAAAATTAATCGCGGCTTTGAACTCGAACCGATTCGTCCTCCCAGTGAAGCAAACCAGATTACACCGGATAATGTCGAACAATTTACTGCAGAAGTCATGAAACGGTTCATCTGAAGAATTCGGGATGTTACTTGATTCAGAGCAGGTGATTCCGAGGGCTACTCCAATTTTGGGAAGAATACCTTGACCACAGAAAAGTAAACTCCTATCCTGCTAAGAGTTTCACAGGAAGATAATAAAAGCAGAAAACGGGAGAGATATGTTAACGTCAAATGTGGATTGGGCTTGGCCCTGGTGGACTGTCGTCGTCAGCCTAAATGTAATTCAAGTAGTCGTTTGTTTTCTTTTGGCACGTCGCGCATTTATTGTACCTGATAAAACCGATTTGGTTTACCGAACCCGCATGGTTTGGATGGGCACCGTATTCACGCTGGTGGCCGCTTATCGTTCGGTGTTTGTGTCTCGTTATTTTAGTCAAATGGGGTGGTTTGACAGTATTGCGAATAGCGTTCTCTTAATCCGTTCGTTTGCCTTTTTTGCCGAGCTCTCTTTTGCGGGTTTGTTTGCCCTGGCCATGCTTCAGTTCAACAAAGACCTACCAGAACAGACTAAAAAGAATCAAAGCAGCATCGCGACATTCTTCAAAGCAAAAAGCCCTTACTTTCTGTTTATCTGTATCTTCATCGCCCAATTCTTTGCCTACGGTGGCCTGATATTCAAGAGCCATTTCCTGTTTGCGATAGAAGAAACGCTCTGGTCGCTCGGCTTTGTATCCATATTGCCATTGGCATACTTTCAGCTGCGCAGAGTGTTAGCGGTTACAGATACTGAAGTAGTTAAACAGGTAAAAATGCTTCGTGATTCAGCGATCCTGATTTTTGCCTGGTGTGTAATTTATTGCTGCTACGGGATATTTTACCATTTGCCCTTAGAAAATTGGCCGGGTGCCTTGGCGCAACTGAGAACTGGAGAGCCGGCCATAAAAACTGGTTTAGTTGCAGTCAAAGATGCACTGTGGAACGTAAATGAGTCCAAGGAATACGCCGATTGGGGCTTTGGATTCTTACTGTGGCATTCAACTTACTTCACAATTTGTGTATGGATTGCACTCGGTTTGATAAGAGCGCCCAGGGCGTTAGTGGAGGATATCAGAATTTCCTCCTCAAATTTAGTCTCTCGTAAAGTCTAACCAACCCGCAAGACCAACTGCCGCATACCTGAATTCAGGAGAAAAAAACAGTGAACTATGAAACCTTACTCTACCAGGAGAACGACCATCTTGACCTTTTGACATTTTAATTGTCGTTGTGAGCAGAGCAAGGCAGGGACAACGAAATTCAAGCTTGTCAAGAGACACATCAGAGGAATAAACATTATGCGCAAAACAAAATGGACAACCGACAACATGCCCGCTTTGACGGGTAAAGTCATCATCGTAACCGGCGGCAACTGCGGCTTGGGCTACGAATCAGTCAAGGCCTTCGCCGAAAAAGGTGCAGAGGTCATTCTGGCAAGCCGCTCGGTCGAAAAAGGCGAAACGGCCAAGGCAGAAATGGGCAGCGTCAAAGGCAAAATCGTGGTCATGCCGCTCGATCTGCAGGATCTGGCTGCGGTCAAAAAATTTACGGCCGACTTCACAAAAAACTACGACCGTCTGGATGTGTTGCTGAACAATGCCGGCATAATGACGACTCCCTATTTTCTAACCAAAGACGGCATTGAAGGGCAGATAGGCGTGAACCATTTTGGACATTTCGCACTGACCGGTCAGCTGCTGGATTTAATTGCCAAAACGCCAGAATCGCGGGTGGTAAACGTCAGCAGTATGGCCCATGTAACTGGCAAAATGAACTTCGAGAACCTGCTTTTCGAAAACGGAAAGGAGTATACACCCATGAAATCGTACGGACAGTCCAAACTTGCTAACTTACTGTTTACCTACGAGTTACAGCGATATTTTGAAGCCAAAGGCATCGACAGCATTGCTGTTGCTGCCCACCCGGGGGTTGCGCATACAAACCTGGTGCAGCACATAGAAAACAAACTGATATTCAAGCTGTTCAGTCCCGTTTTAAAGCTGCTGGCCCAGCCCGCCGCCAGGGGGGCTCTCCCCCAGATCAGGGCTGCCGTCGATTTATCTGTCAAAGGCGCAGAGTATTATGGCCCCATGGGTTTTAAAGAAATGGGAGGGCATCCGGGGCTGGTGAAATCAACGCGGGCGTCGCATAGTCGGGAGGATGCTAGAAAGCTCTGGGATATTTCTGAACAATTAACCGGCACCACCATACTATTTTGAGGAAGCACAGGATCAAATCCGGCCTAAATCGTGGAATGTTAAATCTGTCTCACCTTTAGGCAGCGGTATTAAAAAAACCGGTTTTCTCACTCGCCGCAGAACCTTTTGGGTCATGCTTCCTAAATCTGTATCCCTTATGATCCCCTTTCCATGGGTTCCCATGAGGATTGCGTCGCATTCCAACTCATCCATCTTCTTGAGTATTTCATTCGCCGGATAGCCTTTACAGATTTCTATGGATTCAATTCTGTCCATGGATTCAGGATCATCTTTAATGGGTTGGGATGAAGAATGAGGTGATTTCAGATGCTTCACGTATAACCCCACGGCTATCCGCACATAACTCGGGGCCACAGTGGTTAGCTACGCCTTCTGTGTAAGGCTCTTTCATCCCGAACTCTATGCCGGTTTATCCCGGTACTTTCGGTTTGATCCGTTTTATTTTCAATAATTTTCGCAGGTTTGAAATAATTGACATTTAAAACATAAAGGGTTAATAATGACTTGCCTATATTTTAATGATTTGGTGTTAATCATTCTGTTTTAATTATTGCTTTTTACCCTATAAATTATCTAGCTGAAGTCTTATTTTAACGTAGCTATTCACCACATTACCGGAGTCGGGGGATTATGATTCAAAACGATGAAAAAATGGATGTTTTCCAACAGCTCCATGGATGGATTCATGCGTGTTTTGAATTATAATCCCCTCGACGGAGGGGAGCTGAATAGATACATTTTAACTAAGACATAATATAATAACAGAATCCAAACAAAACCATGGATAATTCAAATAAAGATTCTCAATTGGTGAAAGTTCGCGGATCAATCAAGAAAAAATTTTTTAAGCATCAAAATAAAAAAAGGCTTTCTAAGCTACCCTGGATTTTTACGAGTCTTGTCATACTGGCGATTGTCGCGGTAATTTTTATTTCCCAATCCAAAAAACCTCAAGCGCCCGTTATTGCTGAACAAAAATTGACCAATGTAGAAGTGTTGACCATTAAACCTGAAAAATTTATTGAGGCGCTAACCCTACCCGCAATTATCAAAGCAGATCGTGTCGCCCATATCAAACCTGAATTTACGGGGATTTTTGAACGATGGCTGATTCCGGAAGGTGGACAAGTTCAAATCGGTGATGTGATTGCAGAAATGGATACAAAATCCCTGCGACTTAGTTTGGAAGAACTTGAAGCCGCCCTAAAAACAGCTTCACAAAATGTTACGTTAAGCAATATTTCAAAAGAAAAGGCCCGAATTAATCTCACCAATATGCAGGAAAACGTCAAGATTCAGGAAAATGCCTTAAAATCTGCTGAATCTAATTTGAAGCTGGCCAAACAACAACACAGTAGTACTCAAAAAACGGTCAATCAGAAAATAGCCAAATCCCAGGTCAATCTTGCCAATATGCAGGAAAACGTCAAGATTCAGGAAAATGCCTTAAAATCTGCCGAATCCAATTTGAAGCTGGCCAAACAACAACACAGCAGTACTCAAAAAACGGTCAATCAGAAAATAGCCAAATCCCAGGTCAATCTTGCCAATATGCAGGAAAACGTCAGAATTCAGAAAAATGCGCTGGCATCCGCTGAATCCAGTCTGACGCTGGCAAAAAAGCAACACGATCGTATTCAAGAAATGGTTAGTCAAAAAATTGCCACCACTGCCCAACAGGATGATGCCCAGAATTCATTAACCCAGGCCGAATTATCAGTGGTCCGGGCCAAACAAAACCTTAACAACGCCCTCTTGAATGTGCAAGCTGCCAAGTTGGCGATCAATGAGATTGAGACCGGGACAAAAGCCCAACAGGATGATGCCCAGAATGCTTTAACCCAGGCTGAATTATCAGTGGTTCGGGCCAAACAAAACCTTAATAATGCTGTGTTAAATGTACAAGTTGCTCAGTTAGCCATCGAAGAGGTTTATACAGTGACAGCTGCCGAGCAGGATGATGCCCAGAATTCATTAACCCAGGCTGAATTATCAGTGGTCCGGGGCAAACAAAACCTTAATAATGCCATTTTAAATATACAAATTGCCAAATTAGCCATCGAAGAAGCTGAAGCAGGAATAAATCTGGCTGAAGCGCGGATTGTTGAGCTTGAAGCATCCATGGAACTGCTTAGTTATAAAATTGAAAAAGGTAATTTAAAAGCCCCTTTTTCAGGCATACTTGAAGCACATTTGATTGAACCGGGGGAAATGGCCTCTCCTAATGCTACCATTGCAGCCATCTACGATCTTAAATATTTGAGGGCTGCCATAGATGTGCCGGATCGCTATATTGCCCTGCTGGATCCAAACAATAATGAAGTAAAGACATTTATTAAAAAAAATATGGCCGGCGCCGAACAACGCATTCGTGTTAAAATCATCATTCCAGGTTTACCGGATTTGAGCGACGAAACTGAAAGCGGTATTGAACTGGATGCCAAAATTGCCAGAATTGCCCAATCATCCAACCCGGAAAGTAATACATTTGAAGTTGAATTGAGATTTTCAAACCCAGGAAAGGCTTTAAAACATGGCTTAATTGTCCGCAGCAGAATTGAATATTTGTATTACCCTGAAGCCTTAATCATCCCGGTAAAAGCCATTCAGGTAACCGATGTCGGACCACGTGTCCTGGTTGTGAAAAAAGACAATGGGGTAGACGTAGCTGCTTTAAAAGATATTAATCCAGTTTCCATTCATGGAAGTAACGCTTTGATAAGAAGCGGTTTGAAGCAAGGGGACCGGCTGATTGTGGCCGGTTGGAAAGGTCTGGTGGGTGGTGAAAAAATTAATATTCTGGTTGAAAATGGCGTTTTTAAGAAACCTGAATATGGTAAGTGAATCACGCTTATGGCGATTGCGATGACACATTGAAAGAGGTTATTGAAGTGATTATTACTAAATTTTCTATCAATCATTTTATGGCTGTCCTGGTCATGTGTGCAGGGATTCTTATAGCCGGTAGTTCCTTTTATAGCAAAATGCCACGGGAGAATTTCCCGGACATCAAAATTCCCTACGTTATTGTAACGACAATGATGACGGGGGCGAATCCAACTGATGTGGAAATTTCGATTACAATGCCGTTAGAAACTGAGTTGGAAGGCATTGAAGGGTTAAAAAAAATAAATAGCACCTCTTCGGAAAGTACATCTGTCATTGCGTTGGAGTTTGATCCGAGTCTTGAAACCGAAGTGGCGCTTTCACGGGTTCGTGATGCCGTTGATAAGGGAAAAGCGAATCTACCACCGGATGTGGATGCCCCTATTGTAAAAGAGTTTTCCCTCTCTGGTGAAACCCCGGTTGTCGTATTGAGTCTCGTCGCCAGCAAAAACATCTCCCTGTCCCAATTACAGGAACTTGGGGAGAAAATCGAGGACAACCTGGAAAGAATCCCCGCGGTGCTGGATGTCAAGTTGCGGGGGGGACGTGACCGGATGATTCTGATCGAAGTCAATCCTGAACGGATGCGGTATTTTAAAATCTCTTTAAGTCAGATTCAACAGATATTAATGAGCACAAACCGAAATGTCAGTGCTGGTGCTTCAGAAGGCGCTACCAATCGAATCGTGATGCGTGCGCCGGGGGAATTTCAGACCCCTGAAGAAATTTTTAACCTGGTTATCGGCACCTCAAGTAGAGGAACCCCGGTTTATATGCGGGATATTGCCACCGTGAGCTATAGTTTTGAGAATGAAAAATCACGGGCGCGTCACTATAACTTTACGGCCGCAGATGGCGAATCAGCGCTTAACCAATATGTAAAACCGGAAAAATCGATCAGCATTGAGATTATGAAGAAATCCGGTGAAAATCTGCTGGCTTTGATCGACGCCGTGAAAAAGACTATCAAAGCGCTGAACTTACCCAAGGATGTCAAACTCATCATATCTCTTGACCAAAGTAAAGAGGTTAAGATGATGCTTTCGGATCTTGAAAACGGCATCGGTACCTCATTGATTTTGGTCCTCCTGGTTATTTTTGTCGGTTTAGGTGCCAGAAATGCCGTCCTGGTGGCTGTCGCCATTCCCTTTTCCATGTTTCTCTCCATCATTTGCCTCTCAATCATCGGGTTTACACTGAACATGATGGTCCTTTACTCTTTGATTATGGCCCTGGGCATGCTGGTTGATAATGCCATTGTGATTGTTGAAAATATTTATCGTCATTATAGTTTAGGAGAAACCCGAGCTAAAGCGGCTTTTGTGGGAACGACAGAGGTTGCCTGGCCGGTTATTGCCTCCACGGCGACCACTGTGGGTGCTTTCCTGCCCTTGGTTTTTTGGCCTGGGATCATGGGCTCTTTTATGAGTTTCTTACCCAAGACCGTCATCATTGTGCTGCTTTCCTCACTATTTGTCGCCCTGATCATCAATCCGACGTTGTGTTCATTGTTGATGAAGCGGGAGAAAGGGGCTGAAAAGTTGGCTGACTCCGAATCAAAACGGCCGTCTTATCCCTTGGTGGTTTTATATGGTCGCTTACTGGAATTTATGCTGGCCAGACCCATTTGGACAATTTCAACCGCAGCTCTGATCCTGGTTTTTTCCATAGTGCTTTACGGTGCTTTTGGTTCCGGGGTTGAGTTTTTCCCCACCCTTGATCCAGGTCGTATAAATGCCAATATCAAACCCCCTGAAGGGGTGAGCCTGGATGAGTCGGATCGTTTGAGCCAACAAATGGAGGATCGTATTTTTAGCAAACCTGGCAGTGGGTATCAGGCGCCTGTCAAAAATATAAAAAACGCCAGCATCACCATTCCCCTGGGTGGTGATCAGTTAAAAACCCTGATTCAATTTGTTGACAGAGAGTACCGGATCGGCAGGACATCTGCTTCGGTTTCAGAAATCAGAAATCGAATTGAGGGATTAGATGCCGAGGGCAATCGGGTGACCTTTCCGCTTTATGATGCGGAGTACGATGTGGTTACGCCCAATGATGGCCCTTCTTCCGGGAAGCCGATCTCAGTTGATATATTTGGAGAGGATCTTAATCAGATGACCTATGTGATTAAAGACATGAAAAAGCTGATGACTGAGACCGACGGTGTGGCGAAACCGTCGGATAATGCTGCAACCGCACAACCGACATTGGAGTGGCGAATTGATCGGTCCCGGGCTGGTATGTTTGGTTTAAATCAATCCACCGTTGCCAGTTATTTGCAATTGGCTGTGGGTGGCGTTAGGAGTGGTTCTTTTGGCCATGGCGATGAGGAACAGGATATTCTGTTTCGGGCCCCTGATTATGACCAGTCTTCCGCAACCCAATTAAAAAACATTACCATACCCACACCTACTGGGGGTTCCATTCCCATCACTTCAATTGCATCAGCCTCTCTGGTGCCCGGGCCGGTATCAATAAAACATAGTGAGCGTCAAAGGGTGTTAAACGCCGGTGCGGAAATTCAACCCTGGATTCGGGCGGATGCGGATGTTAGAGCCCGTTTTCAGGAAAAAGTTAAAAAATATTCATTCCCCCCTGGAATCACCTATAGTTTCGGTGGTGCGGCTGAAGATCAGAAAGAGTCAACGGATTTTCTAATGTTTGCTTTTTTGCTGGCGCTCTTTATTATGGGTATTGTGCTCGTGATCCAATTCAACTCAATTATTGTTCCGTTAATTATCTTTGCCTCTATTATATTATCACTGATTGGCGTTTTTGCCGGGCTTTTGATTTTCGACATGCCTTTTGGTATTATTATGAGCGGCATCGGAGTTATCAGTTTAGCTGGTGTTGTTGTCAATAATGCCATTGTGCTGCTCGATGCCATCAAACAGATGCAGGAAAAAGGTCATGAACTCTATGATGCTGTAATTACTGCGGGTATGATACGTTTTAGGCCGGTTCTATTAACCGCGATCACAACTATTTTGGGTTTGGCTCCCATGGCGTTTAAAATCAATATTGATTTTGCAAATCTGACCTATCAGTATGATACGGATTCGTCTCAGTATTGGCAATCGATGGCTGTGGCGATTATCTTTGGGCTTCTGCTGTCTACATTATTGACATTAGGGGTGGTACCAACTCTTTACGTCATCTACTTCAAAAGTAAGACCTGGCTATCCGAAAAATGGGTCGGCCATGAATCAGAAAAAACAGGTGAATAACACCTGTTTTTTGACTTCATATCCTGAAGGTTTAATAGGAAAGTACAATTAGCTAACGGTCTTTCCAGGGACTACTTGAGTCCGGTTTCCTTATAATACTTCATTGCCCCCGCATGAATCGGTGCAGACATGCACTCTAGCATACTTTGCTTGGTAATCAAGGAATAAGCCGGGTGTAATTTTTTAAAGGATTCTATGTTTTCAAAAATGGCTTTTGTAATGCCGTAAACAACGGATTCTGCAACTTTAGATGACGTAACCAGAGTTGCACAGACACCAAATGTTTTAATATCATGTTTGTTTTGAGCGCCCGGATAATACTTAACGGGAATTATCATCTTAGAATAATAAGGTACGGCATCGATAATCCTATCAATGCCTTTATTGCTTATTGGAATAAATTTAATTTTTCTGGACCCGGCCGTTGCTTCCTTTAAAGCACTACTGGGGTGTCCCACTGTATAGAAAAAAGCATCCAAATTCCGATTCTGTAAAAGGCTGGGAACAGTTATAATTTCATTATATTGGGCTAAAATATCAGAATTTGGATTAATGCCAACACTTTTTAAAACATCCATTGCATTTCCTAAGTGTCCTGAGCCTCTGTTTCCCAGATTAACGCGCTTGCCTTTTAAGTCGGATAGTGAATTAATATTGGCGTCAACGGCTGCAATAAGGCTACATGATTCAGGATAAATATTAAAAACAGATCTAAGCTCTGTCTGCGGGCCCTTATCCTTCCATTCTCCAATACCCTTGGTTGCATAATATTGTCTGTCTGACTGAACAATACCGAAATCAAATTGTCTACTAATAACAGCATTGACATTATAGACCGAACCTTCGGTTGATTCGACTGTTAATCTGATACCAAATTCTTTCCTTTTTTTATTAACAATTTTTGCAATGGCACCACCGGTAGGATAATAGACCCCAGTCAGGCCAGCTGTTCCAATTGTAACAAAAGTTGTTTTAGCCACGACTGGTAGCGTTGCAAATAAAAAAAATAAAACATTTACAATTAAAAACAGGACTTTCATGCTACCCCCCCTAAAAGAATTTTTGATTATAATAAGAAATCAAAGGTTTGAAGTCAAGAAAGATGTTTCTAAAAAAAATAGCCTATTGAGATTAGAAAGTAAAATGCGCTGACAAACAACATTATCACACCGAGCTCTCAACAGGGTACCCATTCCCAGCCTTGCCTATCGGATAATCGAGTCAAAGGACTGTTTTCTACCTTTATAAACCGGAAAAGCATCGGTAAGTAATTTTCCCTGCGTATCAGCAGTGTAACCAGCGATATAACCGTTAGCAGTATTCAAATAAGCAAAACTTCCCTCGTAAGAGGATAGGAATTCGCTTTTTCGATGTCAATCCTTTTGTTCTGGGTTTTTTCAAAATTGTGATCTAATCTTGAACCTATCGGATAATTTATGGGCAAGACCTTTGTTTTGATTGGGTAAAATGGAGAGCGAAGGTACGTGTAACTTATTGTATTATATGCAGTTCCCGGCAGGGATCGAACGGGCAACGTATTTCCGTTTACGCCAATGGGAAACACTTGCTGCAGCTGAGGATTAGGAGTTTGAAATATTATCGACCTAAAAATCCGCGCCCATCTCAGCCAAGAGTGACAAAGAAGACGGTTAAGAAATGGTCAATTTTAAAAAACCAAAAACTAGCGAAAGCTTAATTCAACAGCATTGGGATCTGAGGGGGGTACGCCCCAGCAATGGTGTGGAAATTCGAGCACTTGACAATCGGTTTTTGCCTTAGTATTATCCATGTATATCAATAAAAAAGGTTTTTAATATGCATGGTTATGTCTCAAGGTTTGCAGAAAACGAAATATCAGGAGCTCTTTCCCGTTCTCCTGCCGTAGCTATTCTTGGTCCTCGACAATGTGGCAAATCTACGACTGCCAGGATGTTACTGGAGAACATTCCGTCCGTTTATCTTGATTTACAGGATCGTGTTGACCGCAATAAGTTGTCCGAACCAGAACTCTTTTTCGATCGTTATCGGGATCGCCTGGTTTGTCTGGACGAGATCCAGCGCTTACCCGATTTTTTTTCCATTCTCCGCTCAGAGATCGATAAAGATAGAAGACCGGGAAGATTTCTGATTTTAGGTTCAGCTTCCCGCGATCTTATAAAACAATCATCTGAGTCTCTTGCCGGCCGTATTGCCTATATTGATCTCACGCCATTTTTAATTAAAGAAGTCGCCATCGTATCATCGTGGTCGGATAACTGGCTTCGCGGCGGGTTCCCTGAGAGTGTACTATCAAATAATGATCATGATAGTTTTGAATGGCGGCTTAATTTCATTCGAACCTTTATGGAGCGAGATATCCCCAACCTGGGCTTTCGCATTCCGGTTCCGGTGATCGAACGATTGTGGATGCTTCTCGCTCACAATCACGGGCAGACGGTTAATTACCATAAACTGGCTGCAGCAACTGATATTTCAATCCCAACGTTGAAAAAATACCTGGCCATCCTGGAGCAGACATATATGATTAGGTTGCTTCAGCCGTCTGAAACAAACTTGAAAAAACGACTGATTAAATCTCCCAAAATATACCTTCGAGATAGTGGAATCCTTCATACGCTTCTTGATATTGAAAAGTATGATTCACTTTTAGCCCACCCGATTGCAGGTGCATCTTGGGAGGGATTTGTACTTGAAAACATTATCACTGAACATGATCGCTGGAAACCATCCTTCATACGTACTTCTAATGGGGCTGAGATAGATCTGCTGTTGGAAAGGGGCAGACGTCGTCAGATCTTTGAATGCAAACTATCAAAAGCACCCAAGCCCTCACGGGGATTTCATGAATTGATTGAATCCGTAAATCCTGAATCTGCATGGATCATTGCGCCTGTTGATGAAACGTATGAGTTAAAGAAGAAAATTTTTGTCAGTTCTCCAGCAGACTTAAAACCAATCTGAATTCTGTCTTTCCTTACAAGATTCTTAAAAAAAAGGCAGGCAACCGGTTTCCGCCAGAACGGCATCCACTCTTTCCCTGGAGAGGCATGAACGTAGTTTGAAAGTTTGATTTGCAAAGTTATATGGGATTGATACCGCTGGAACATATTGTGGCTATTCAATCGATCATGTTGGCTTCATAGGTCAACTATTTATCCATGCTATACGAGCCTAACTGAATTGGAGAGCATCGAAAGACCATTTGGTTTGACGATAGAAAGGGATCTGTACTTTCAGCAGAAGTGGATGAGTGAGGTGAAGTAGTGATGATGGCGGTGTGAATCCGCCAATCAAAAACTAAGCTGAAATGAGATCAGACATTAAGTAATTTGTTCATTTGACTTAATTCTTCTAGGGCTTCTTCGAAGTCATATTCAGCTATGGCTTCTTCAATCAGAACCAATTTCTGTTCAACTTCTGATCCTTTCAGCTGTTTTTTTAACGCTTCAATAACTTCTGCAGCCTCTGTATCATCATCTTCGAGTAAGGCTTTGAGCTGTTGAGTTAGCTTTTTAATCTCGGCAATGTCTGCGGTAGGCTCCGTTGTGTCTGTGGGAGTTACCATTTCCTCTTCTAAATCACCAATGGATCTAACTACCAGCTCTAACTGAGTGTGCGTCGATTCAATGAGAATCAGGTCAACATCTTTCCCATGCTGTTGGATCCCAGATTCCAGATCCTTGGCTGCAGCTTCGAGATGTGTGGCTCCGATATTTCCTGCAACTCCTTTTATCGTATGAGCAATTCGTTTTGCCAATTTGATGTCACTGTCTTCAAGTGCTTTATTTAACTCTTCGGTCGAATTGCCTTGGTTTTTGGCAAACTTCTTCAAGAGATTTCGATAGAGTTTCTCATTCCCGCCGACTCTCTCCAACCCGGTTTTGGTATCTATTCCAGGCAGGTCATTAGGTATTTTTTTTAAACCATCTGTTTCTTTTTCATCGACTTGTTCAGCCGAATCCCTTAATTGGTCTGGAACCTCTCTTTCTCCTGGCTTTATCCATTCAAACAAGGCGGAAAACAGTAGATTGATCTCGATCGGTTTGGCAACATGACCATTCATCCCGGCTGCTAATGCAAATTCTAAGTCCTGGGTCATGGCACTAGCAGACATGGCGAGGATTGGTAAATTATTGAATTGTGGTCTTTTTCTAATCTCCCTCGTTGATTCATACCCATCCATCACAGGCATCTGAATATCCATGAGCACCAGATCATAGGAATCCTTCTCCACAGCTTCCACAGCTTTCTGTCCGTCTTCTGCAATATCAATAACAAATCCTGCCTTTTCCAATAGTTCCTGGGCCACTTGCTGATTAATTTCGTTGTCTTCCACTAATAGAATCCGAGCCCCCTGGATAGATTTCAATTGTTCTATATCAAAACCCTTCCGTGCAGAACGAGCTGTTATTTCTTCCTCGTCCCCATGCCCAAAGACAGCCGTAAAAATAAATGAACTGCCTTTTCCCGGTTCACTTTCCACCCAGATTTTTCCGTTCATCATTTCCACCAGCTGTCTACTGATAGTTAATCCCAGACCTGTTCCTCCAAATTTCCTGGTAGTCGAACTATCGGCTTGAGAAAAAGACTTGAATAATTTTCCAATTTGTTTTTGTGTCAATCCGATGCCAGTGTCTCGAACTGCGAATTGAAGGGTATAGTTTTCTCCAATTTCTTCGATCAATTTTGTCTCGATGGTGACTTTCCCTTTTGCTGTGAATTTTACAGCATTGTTTGCCAGATTGATCAGGATTTGTCCCAGTCTTAGAGAATCTCCGACTAAAAATCTAGGGATTGAAGAAGGCGTTTTGAATACCAACTCAAGCCCCTGTTCTTCGGCTTTAATTGAAATTAGTGTTGAAACATTATCCAAAACATCATCGAGATGAAAACCGACAGCTTCCATGTCCATTTTACCGGCTTCAATCTTGGAGAAGTCAAGAATGTCATTAATTAATCCCAAGAGTGAAGTTGCCGAACTATGGGTTTTCTTTAAATAGTCTTGTTGTTTGGGAGTCAAATCAGTTTCCAGAGCCAGGTGTGTCATTCCCATAATAGCGTTCATGGGTGTTCGAATTTCGTGGCTCATATTGGCCAGAAATTCGCTTTTTGCTTTGGTTGCAGCCTCAGCAGATATTTTTGCATTTCGCAGCTCAATTTCTGCTTTTTTGCGTGGGGTATAATCGAATAGAATACCGTAAACAATGCTGGGTGCACCTATCGCGTCGTATTTAGTGTACGATTGGGCCAGTACATGGGTATCCTGCCTGTCTGGATGTGCTATTCGGTACTCGATTTCAAGACGTTTATCTTGTGCTTTCAGCGAACTCTCGACTTGAGCCCCTATGGGGCCGATGTCATCGGGATGAAGCAGTGCTAACCAACTTCCCATGGACCACTCAGCCTGTTTAAAACCAATAATCTCCTGTGCTCTGACATCAAAAATAAGCGAATCACTTTTATGATCATACATCCACGTTCCTGCGTTTGCCCCGGAAAGTGCAAGCATCAATCGCTCCTGCGCTTCCTCAAGTTCAGCGGTGCGTTCTTCGATGCTTTTTGTCATGGAATTGAACGCCCTTGAGAGAGAAGCAATCTCATCTTTTGATCTAATTTCAATATGATGGTCATAGTTACCTCCCTCCACAGCCCGAGCACCTACTTCAAGCAGAGATAGGGGATTAATAATCCGACGTTTCAACAATAAGAAGACAAATATTGCAAATGAAATTGTGATGACAGTGAGGATGGTAATCCCCAATATAATAGCCTGGTTTCGCTCTCGAATTGAATTCAATTCATTGGTAGATCTCCACTCCAGGAGAATGAAAAAGTCATCGATTGGCCTCATAATTCTTGATTTAGCATCATGGTATGCTTTGCCATGCAAAAGAGTCCGAGCCATTTCCAAATCCGGCTCTTTTTCGACAGTGAATTTTCCTTCTTCGTCTTTAAACATTCCCTTCACGGCGTTCATGGCCATGCTTTCGAGTTCTATCAACGTATCAGATTCCTTTTTACTCAGGGATAGTTTTGCCAGTTCTTCATTGGAAAGCCCCAAATTAAGCATTCTTTGTGAAATACTATAGGTTTCACCTCCTTGATCGAATTTGACAGTTCCAGCTGTGATGTGATCCCAATACGAGTGAGTATAATTATTTGGATGGGCTTGCTTTCCTTCGCGGATACCAATAATAGTGTTGAAATATCCCTCGTAGTTCTCGTCTCCGGTTACAGAATAAAGACGTGCGAATCGGGTTAAATCGTCAGATGATTGCTTGAGTTCATGGGCAAGATTGAATGAATCGTTCTTTAAGGATTCCACATCTGATTGTTGTTGTCCTTCTAGTAACAATGTGACAAAGGCGCCAATGGAAACTATTAGGCCAGCTAATATGAAGAAAACGAGAAATAGTGTTTCACGAATGGACAATTGCTTGGGTCTTCCACGCACTATCCAGGCTATAAGTATGACAATTAAAATAACTGCAAAGATTATTACGATCTTTTGTAGAATGAAACTGGTCTGGTTAAACTTTACATGATCAGGCATTACCAATGCCTCCCCTGCAATTTGCTCCTCGCCAAGCCATTTCGACCGTAGTTGATTGATTTCCTCCGGCGTAACAGATTTCATGGCTTTTTTTAGTATTGAGGCAAGTTCTGGCCAATCATTTCGTACAGCAATATTCAGATTTTCAGTTTCAGGATCTCCTGTTTTAAAATACTCTTTAATTTCTATCCCTTTGAGCAGGTTTTCTCGAATTAGGTATTCTACCGTAGCAAGTTCGCCCAGCGCCGCATCTATTTTGCCGATTTGGACTCCTACTAATGCTTCCAATGTGTTTTTCACTGGAACTCGCTCTATTTGTGGGAATTTAGTTTTTAATAGTTCGCCATAAAAGAAACCTGCTGGGTATGCGACCTTTTTACCAAAAAGTGATTGAGTGTCTGAGATGAAGCTCTCTTCTTTGGCAATGATCACATTTGGGTTTTTAAAATAACTATCTGTAAAAATCAGGTGATTTAGTCGTTCTGGTGTTTTGACGATGTTGAGCATCACATCCAGCTTTTTTTCAAATGCTTGATTAAGCAACTCAACCCATTCTCCAGAAATATATTTGACCTCAATACCAATTCGTTCAGCTAACAGATCCATATATTCTATGGAATAACCTGTTGGTACGCCGTATTTGTTAAAATTAAATGGAGGCCAGTTCAATTCATTATGGACCCTTATGACAGGATGCTTATCAAGCCAATCCTGTTCCTTAGGGGTTAATTTTATGACATAGTTCTTTCCGTCTTCTAAAAAAATACCCCATTTTTTATGTAGTTTCGGTAAGTCTTCTAATTTAGAAGCATCAATTGCTTTATTCAATATGCTAAGGAGTTCCGGGGCATCATTATGGACATAAAATCTCAGCACTGTTGATTCAGGCCTGATGTACGTAACCTTTATTCCTCTTAATAAATCCCTTTGAATGATGTAATCAGCTGTTTGATAGATATCTAGCCAACCATCTGCTTCGCCGAGAAGTACTGCTCTTAGCCCTTCCTCAACCGATTCATAATACACAAAATCATTCTGCAGCAGTCCTTCGATCCCAAGCAGCGCAGGATCAACCCCATCATACATTGCTATTTTTTTATTGGTGAAATCTATAAAAGAAAAAGGGCTGATGAAAGCCTCATCTTTCACAAATAGAGCGTAATCCATTGAAGAATATTGTGATGAAGCTGTATGAAATTTCGATCCGGGGTCGTCAAAATATGAAGCTATATTAGCATTTTGTTCCCTAACTCCCTGGATAAGCTCAGAATCTAAAAGAAGCTTAATTTGAAAATGAACGCCCAACATATCACTGAACCTCTGGACAAGATTTACGGTCAGTCCGTTGGCTTTTCCATTTTTATCCAAAAAACTCCAAGGTATCAAACCAGTGGGCGCAATGATTTCTACATTGGGGTGTCTTTTGAGCCAAGCTTTTTCTTGCTCGGTAAGTTTTAACTCCTTTCCATGGCCTTCGATTTCTTCCAGATAGATCTCAATCACACCTACAAGTTCATCTTTATAGAAAGATTTTTCTTTGGCATGTTTGAAATTTTTAAACTTTTCAGGTATTGATTTACCAAAAATAAGGTTTCCTTCCTCTCTGTAAAACACCAGCATTAAATCATCGTCAATCGTTTCAATAATACGCAGTGCCTTAATGGAAGGGTTATCCTGTAGGAAAGGAGTGAGAATGGTCTGCAACTGTTCATTGTCAAGATTATAGATGGGCCCCGCACTTAGTGTTGCAACTTTTTTTGGCAGATGACTATCGGAAGGCTTGTTGGTAACAGTTTGAGCGAGAACAGGATAAAATGTTCCAATCAAAACTACCGAAAAAATAGTCAGCAATATGCCCCCAAGCTGAAGCAATCTATTGAGCATGGATCTTCTCCAATAGCTAATATTAGCGATACTTTGATACGATCTTTTTAAGTGTTCCGTCTAATTTAAGACTGTCCAGGGCTATCTGCCACTTTTTGATAACACTGTCTTTCGTCTTTGCATTAAAAGCCAAATAGAGTTGCCCTTCAAAGACTGGAAAGTCAACAATGGGTTCAATCATCCCTTCATAGCCCAGTTTTTTGGCATTATACAGGCCTCCAAAATAGGTCGTCGGCCATAAATCAATTCTTCCTTTGACCAATTTCTTAATGTTTTTTTCATCAGCCCCACTTTGGAGAACATCAAGATTTTGAAATCCCATGGCTAACAGCATCTCATGATTACCAACATTTTTGGTGACACCTATTTTTCTTATTTTTTTCGCATCTTTAACAGAGCTTAGTTGTATTGGCGAACCCGATTTCTTAAAAAAAACGACCGAAAAATCAACTAAAGGACCTACCCACTTAAAAAATTCTTCCCGTTCAGGTGTCCTTAACATGGAAAACAGAGCGCTGTTCCCTTTCTTTTTTACAATTTTCAGTCCACGACTCCAGGGAACAACCTTGATCGGATCATTGCTTTTGATCTTTGTTTTGATTCCATCGATGATCTCGATGGATATGCCGGTCAATACTTTCTCTTCATCATAATATTGGAATGGCGGTAGAATTTCAGTCATTAAATTAATCTTTTCTTCAGCAATCAATAGGTTACTAGCTATAAGAAAAACTACCAGCAGAATAACTTGTTTCATTGCACCCTCTTTTGAAATTGATTTTGAAAATTTGATAAATTTAACGCTCTTTAGCAATTGTTCATTTATCAGCCATCTCAATGCGATAACTTGCATTTATATCTATTCGATTTTGTATGGTTTATCCAAACTGCATTTGGACTTTGAACTGCTAATATTTAAGGGATATTCCTAAATCGTGCTTAGATTCCCATTTGTCGCACATCGATGGAAAATATTCAATATCAAGGTTGAAAAAGTCACTCGGCTTAACATTCAAATACTCCGATGCTAACAATTATCTTCAGCCCAAATTCCAGCCCTATTCAGCCCATTCCCTTGCGATATAAAAGTAACTAAATGTAACTTCCGGGACAAACGAATCTTCAGATAAAATTCTTAATAAACAAAGAAATAGCTATGGTTTGATAGAGTTATAGCGAGTGCGGCAACTGATATGGAAGGAATACGGGGTCTTTTGGTGGAGGATGTTCCCCTTCACTGTTTACGGGGGTTTACGGGGCGAGTTGTCACTAGTTTGACGTAAAGGATTTTCCAATTCAAATCAGTTATTTGAGAAAGGCATGTGAGATATTGCCCCAAAATCTACAACAAAGTACTTCCATTCTTGCCTTTACAAGGATAATAATTTTAATGGGTGACCATACAAGATCGCGAGCAGACTCATCTTCCCATAAGTTCAGACGACTGCCAGCACCACCGAAGTCCTCCGCTGCAGATTCATACCCAGCCGGAGGACTCCTCTAATCAGAAAAATTACTCGTGTCACCAATGCGATCACCTTCTTTAAGAACCAGCCTCTTCTTGAATTAAATCAGAATCCTTCAGCCTGCTGGCCAGAAAGACATTGCAGAGTTTGAATATAAGCAAGACCAGTAGAATTGTTGTCATGGACCCGGTTTTGGCGTCCTTGAACATATCCATACCAAAAATAAAGATGATGCCTGATAGTTGGCCGACCATGATCAATAAACCGTTAGAGGTTCCTTCAGGAGTAGGACGGGTCACTTCCGCTCCGAATTGAAAGACAATCGGACCAACGCTCATGGAGAAGAAACCGAGAACAATACCTGACAGGAGCAGTACAATAAAACTGGTAGCATATATCAGACCGATGAGTCCTGGAACCCCTAACAGGATAGCCCACATCAGAATTTTGCCCCTTATCCGCAGTTTATCCGAAAGTACCGGCCAGATGATCGCGCCGAATATACCAGCAAAAAGGATGACAGCCCCCAGCGTACCAGCCTGGGTAATATCGAATCCTCTGGGCCGAATAATAGGTTCGATCCAGGTCGTAATACCGTTAAACATCCCGAAACCGATAAACATGACCACCATGATCAGGTTAAATTGCTTGACTTTCCAGACGCTCTTGAAACCGTCGAGAACCAGTGCTCTTTCCTCATGTCCCGGTGGGCAAGGAGGAGTGGCTGGTGCTTCTCTGGCAAAAACGATGTAAATCACCGCACAGACCACAGAGACCCATCCATATATAATCAATGTTGTTACCATGCCATACGCCAGAAACAGTGGCGGAGTCAAGGCCATACCGATGATAATACCGATGAACGTCGCAAGTGCAACAAAACCACCGGCGGTTGCTCGTTGGGTAATTCCAAACCACTTTGCAGCGATAGTGGTCGTAGCGTTCATTACAAATGGCTGCCCCACTGCAATCCCAATAGTAGCAATCATAACCATGCCATAGTCCGCACCAAAATAGCCGCGCATTAAACCGAAGACAGCTGTCAGGATTGCTCCGATGGATACTCCTACCCGGGCACCGCGTGTATCGATAATCCACGAAGCCGGTATGGATACAACGAGATAAACGATCATCCAGACCAGGGATAGAAGCCCAATTTCCAAATCAGTGACGTGATAGAACTCTGCTGCACTCCCTGTGATTGGCGCAAACGTTATCCAGAGTGTTTGCACGATCGCATTGATAATCATATAAACACCGAGTGTGACAAACCGGTATCCATATAACTCGAATTTCTTTTCTGTCATAGTCAATCTCCCATTATTAAAAGGGTTAACGATAAGTTAATAAATACTAGACGGAGGATAAGACGGCCAAGAAGCTGCTTGAACGTCGACATGTCCGAGGCAGTAATTAGAAATGAATCACCAACACGAACCACAACAAAAACAACAGAAGCAGCGCATTTATGCACATCGGGCTGCTTTCAGAGGATGATAAGAATTTGGTTTTTTAAAGTCAAGAGCTGTTTTCAAGTCTTTTTTCCGGTTTCCAGTCATGATTGTCTTTTCGGAGTGGGAAAATGGAATGGAAAAGAAGACCAATGGGGAAAAAAGGATCAAACGTCGGGTAGAATGTTGAGCAGGTCGCAATTTTTAACCTGTTCGCTGAATTCAGAATAGAAGGATTCCTTCCTCGAAACTTCCGTTTCTAAAAGTCTCGGAACCGTTAAACTGAAAATCCCAGCCCATTTCAGCCCTTCTGTAGTTACATAAAAGTAACTAAATGGAACATCCGGGACACACGAATCTTCAGACAAAAATTTTAATAAACAAATAAATAGCTATGATTTGATTGAGTTACAGCAAAAGAAGCAACTGATATGAAATGTATTGGGGGGAAAATGGTGGAAATCCTAAATTTGTTGTTATTATTGGATTTCCGGGGAGGGTGGTCGGTGTAAAGACCATTTTGAAGAAAAGAGGTTATTGATGAGTCAAGGGCAGACCTTTAATAAACTTTAATGGGTAACCCCTTAAAAAAGGCAAAACAAATACTAAAACAAATAAACTTGGGGCTTTTGTCAAATGAGTGAAAGACCTTTGACTGATTTGAAATGGACGTCGGTTGAAAATAGTTTTAGACCATGTTGAAAAGCAATTGCAGCAATCCAGATATCGTTTGTTGGGATGGGTGTACCGGCTGTTCTCAAGTTATGTAATACTTCTGAATAGAATTCGGCGGTTTCGTCATTAACTGGATAAACGACAACCCTAGGGGAGTCCAGAAAGTTTTCCAGTTCAGTTTTATTCTCTGATTCCCGATTTCCCCCTTTGAAACCCGAAAGCAATTCCCCTATACTGATAACCGAAAATCCAATTTCTGCTTGTTTCTTCAGGGTATTTACAACAGACTGATCCCCCCTAAATGCTTTGGAGTAAATATTCGTGTCAATAAGTAGCCGCCTCATTCCCACAACTCCTTATCAATTTTTCTCCCCTGATCTATTCTGCTCTGAATCTGATTGTATTCCTCATCTGTCCATTTTCCGAAGAGGTGATCGAGATCATGGTAAGTATTAGAATATTTTTTTTTCTTTTTAAATCCCAAGTTTTGCTCAATCATGTCGATGATGAACTGGTTGACACTCTTTCCCTGATTTTTTGCTTCCCGTTTCAGTTTCTCGGAAACTGACGGTTCAACATTACGAATCGTGATTGCCTTCATTGTATTTTCCCTGTCAATGTATTGATGTCAAATTTCGATATCATAGTGATATCACTATATGGCTTCATAAACTGTTTGTCAATTGTCATGTTAAAAAGAAAAGAGACTGTCGAGTATGGAGAGAAAAGAATCCTGGGTGAATCGTTCGGTAATGCCAAACAGGTGTATGATCATTTTCATGTCCGGCTCGGTACAGCCAAGCAGGAAGAGTTTAATATCTTGATCCTGGATAATAAACACCGGGTCATTGAAGAGAAGATGATCACGCTTGGTACTCTGAACCAGTCATTGATTCATCCCAGAGAAGTTTTCGCACCAGCCATCGAGCTAAGGGCTGCTGCGATAATACTTGTTCATTGCCATCCGAGTGGAGACACCAAACCAAGCAAACAGGATATTGAGATTACAAAGCGGTTAGCCAAACTGTTTGATCCGGTAGGCAGCGCTACATGGTATCTCACTGAATATGATCCTGTTGAGAAGATTGCATTTTGCTATGTAGTCGGCCTGCAAGTTGAGTGGGGCTATTGCTCGCTAGAGGATCTGGAGAGCGGTATAGCCGGTGACCTTCGGTGAATGTACATGTTATGCGATTTTTGAAAATGCATATCTTATTCGTTTGTTCTTACATACATCAATGCAGGTTCCACATAGAATGCATTCTGAATTCTCCAGTTTATCTTCTTGCACCATCAATTCCACTGGGAGACTCATCGGACAGTTATTGGTACACTTATGACAATGACTACAGTTTTCATTATTTAATGCGAGTTGCAGAGATGGCAATTTTATTGTGTTTCTGGCTTTCCTGCCAATTATTAAAAATGGAGCCATCCAGCAAATGTGATGACAAAATGATCGCTTGCCAACTGTCAATGCCGGAATGACAATTAGGGAGAGAATGCCTAGGTAAACTATCAGTGAATAAACACTTTCTATTGATAATCCAAATTTGGTTCTATAAAAAAAATCAATTTTTTGGTAACCCCGATTCTTGATTGCTAGAATAGCAATCGTACTTATCCATGGTATCCAGATAATCCATTTTATGAAGTTTCCTTTAGTTATTTTTTTGTTACTGGCAAGGAATATTGCTTCTTGACATCCTGCGGCCGGGCACGCCCAACCACAGTATGCCCTGCCTAGAAAGAGTGAACTTACAAACAATAGTACAAAAAAAATGAAGCTACCATTGATAATTCCTCGAATCGTCGCATCAATAATTAAATATGGGGATAAATAATAGAATACTGCTGGAAAAAGGAAAAACGAAGACAAAATTATCCCGATTCTTAGCTTTTGTCTTTTTTTTCTTATTTGTTTGTTCATAAATCCGTTGTTTGTTGGATATCTCGTATAACTTCTATAACATTCGTATCGCCCTGAGTGAAATTGGGGCGGCAGGTGAAATTAGCCTGAATGTTCTTGTGTTATCTCAATTTGACGTTTAAACCACTATTTTTTTACCTGGTAGAAGACGCGTCTCTCCAATTTTCATGATCCAGGTTTTTTCCTGAGGGATGCCGGCCTTTGCTGCGGATGCTCTGAATCGTTCTGGTGGTTCCCAGGGAGGTTCTTCTGAAAGATCAATGGTTCCCCAATGCATGCCGACAGATATATCTGTTTTTATATCCAATCCCATGGTTATGGCTTCTTCTGGATTAGCGTGATTGTTAATCCCATACTTTCTGTTTCCGTAGGTACCAATCGTCATCATCGACAGATCAAAAGGACCATAATCCTTGCCGATCATCTTAAAAATGGTGGGTGAGTAAGCGGTGTCTCCGCTAAAATAGTATTTCCCGGTATCGGACATAATCGCCCAGGAGCACCACAGTGTTTCGTTTTTATCCCACAACCCGCGTCCGGAATAATGAACGGCAGGAAGCGACGTTATCTTGATACCGCCGATTGAAAAACTCTCATGCCAGTCCAGTTCATGAATCTGTGAGTATCCTCTTTTTGCGAAGAACGGCCTCATCTTCAAAGGGACGAACACCTGAATTCGCTCTTTATTTGGTAAAAGCTCAATTACATCCTCACTCAAGTGATCGCGATGGTTATGGGATAAAACAATGAAGTCAACCGGTGGAAGATTTTCCTGACTGATACCCGGCGGCAGGAACCGTTTGACGGTTCGAAACGGATCGACATATTCGTCGAAGAAGGGGTCTGTCAATATGACCTTGTTATTAATCTTTAACAGAAAGGTGTTCTGTCCCAACCAGGTCAAGGTGTTTTTTTCTTTCAGATTATCGTAGTTTTGAAGCGCCTGTTTTTCAGGTAGATAGTGGTCCTCCGGGATAACGGGTGAATTAAAGGAGGCTTTCGTTCTATTCCACCAGAATTCCAGCCCAAGGCCTGATGATTTTGGAATCGGAGGAAAATTCTGAAATCCATCTAGTGTATGGTGGTTTGGCATTGTGTTGGCTAATGCTCTGGTTTCAGAACTTGCAGTGCAACCGCATAAAAACCCGGCGCCGGCCAATGATCCCATTTTCAAGAAATTCCTTCTGGTGCGCATGTGATGTTTCATCATATAGTTCCTTTTATTTTTCAGTTTTGTAACGTATGATTCTTGAGTGATTTTGGCTGATTAATGAACGATCTTGGCCGGTTTTTGCGAATAATCGTTCCGCAGGAATTCATCGATTAAGTCGGCAATCATCATTGCACCTCTGCGATTGAGATGAATATTATCTGTTTGAAGCATAAATTCATTCACTGTTGAAACCTCATCCCAGCTATAACCTGCCACATGATGATAAAAAATGGCTTTGTATAAAAGGGATCTTTCATAACCATCAAAATCAGATTGTGCTGCTGGATTTTGCTGTCTCAGTATTGTGTCCATTTTTTCATAAAGTGGAAGATAGCTAACATTCTTTTCTAGAGCCACCTTTTTAATAATCGAGGAGTATAACGCTGCTTTTTTATATCCTGGATGGTCCGGTGCTTCGGTAATCGGAGCAAGTGACAACAATACAATAGTCGCCTCTGTTTCGGTTTTTAGTCTATCGACCATGACCGACAGGTTTTCCCGGAACCATTCCCGATCCGGCTTTTACGGTAACTTCATATTCTTCATATATTTTTCGCTGCACTTTTCGCAGAGCGTAGCAAGAACATCATTGGTACCGATCAGTATCGTCACAAATTGAGGATTGATTCGTATGATATCATCCAATCTTTGCAATGTATTATGGGTAAGTTCACTGTTGAATCCCGCGTTTACAAACCCATAATCGTCCTGGCTGAATCTTTGCGCCAATTCATTGACGTAGTTATAACTCACATTGCCCATGGTCAGACTGTCGCCGATACAGACCACAACAACTTTTTCCTCGAACTGCAGACCCGATTGTAGAAAGTCTTGTGGATCTGGTTGAGGAGATGATGTGCTGAGATAACATCCGCTAAATGTGCCAAAAAATGTGATCGATATGAACATTCTTATCAAAACAGTGTATGTTTTTATCATTAGTTTCTCCTAAAATTGGTATCAAAACATGCTTTCTCATAGCCTGAATTTCCAGCTTGCCATGAAGCAGGTTTATACGCAGGGAATGAAGTTATCATTCATGTTTGGGTCAGTTAGCTCCATATCAGCTATTTGCCCGCTTAAAAACGATATGTCATTATACCCAAAAAAATACTGCGACAAAGGAGTTTTACGTGAGATTTCACGAAATACGTAAATTTAAAAACGGGGAATTCCAGGCGAGATTTCTGTGTTTCGGCAATACAAGTTAACGGTTACATTTATATCGTCTCTGGTCTGGCGCAAGCCATAATCTATCGATAAGGAACAAGAATGGTGGGGTCATTAGGAAAAATCATTGGTATCTGCCTGATAACGGCCGTAATGATGTTCATTTTTAAAAACTATCAAGATCCCGATCCCAATATCGCATTTATCAGTTTGGTAAGATGGATATTTCACATGTTGTTGGGCTTTTTTATTCATGTTGCTCTTTTGCTGATCTTTATGGCGCGCAATCTTCTGCCGGAAAAAAAATCACTGAAAGGGCTGTTTCCGCTATTTTTCCTGGGTGCTTTTTGCACTTTCCTTTTGTTTTTGGGCATTAAAGATCTGAATTTTTATAACCCGCTTGCGGTTTTTTTCCTGATTGGTCTGATCTTTTCAATATCAGCTGTTGTTCAGCTTTTTTTATATATGACCAATGTGTATGATCTGGCAATCCAGAAGCAAAAAGTATGGAGACGTCAAAAACTTGAAAAGGGCGCCAGTCATGAACAACCGGAATATATTCTGGTTCCCCTTAACAAGGAAGAAACCCGGCAGATCCATGTGTCAGAGCTGTCGACCGTATATGTAGAGGACCATTACCTGTACTTTGTTTATCGAAGAGACAACGAATTTCAAACGCTTAATGCATATGGTAAACTGATAAGCTATGAAGAGAAACTACTGCCCGGTTTTCTTAAGATTAATCGCTCCACCTTGATTAATACAGAATTTATTCAACAGATTATCCAAAAGAGGGACAAAAGCATCATCGTTATGCAGGGTCTACCGGAAAAAGAATTCCCAATTCCAAAATCAAGACAGGATTTAATGGAGCTGTTGCCCAGCGATCATTAATCACACCGTTCTGTCTAAAAATTAAAAAAACTCTCAAAGTCAGTAATCGTAACAATCCTTGGCTGGAATTTGACGAATTCTTCATCTGTCTTTAATACTACGCTCTTTAATGTTCAGTAATTTACTCTGATTATTGAATAACCTAAAGATGTTAACACAAGGACGGGAAAACAGATACGGAAGCAGTGTATCCCTGTCTGTACCGTGTCATAACTTATGAGACTGATTTAGACTTTTCGTTAAGAGACACTTCATGCTAATTTGAACCACTGAAAGACCGGAATAATCACTATTACAAAAGTTGAAAATCAGGGAGAACAAGACGATTGGAGAACCATTTAGGAGAATCGAATAGAAAAGGATTTGTTTGGGAAGTACAAGATAATTAAGACTAAATTCAGCCCAAATCCCAGCCCTATTCAGCCCACTTTGTAGTTATCTTAAAGTAACTAAATGGAACTACCGGGACAAACGAATCTCCAGACAAAATTCTTAACAAACAAAGAAATAGCTATGATTTGATGCGGTTACAGAAATTGATGTGATTGATATGGAAGGGATTAGGGGTAAAATGGTGGAAATTCTAAATTTGTTATTATTATTGAGTTTCCGGGGGATATGGTCGGTGCTTAGCCCATAATGGAGAAAATATTTTTAAATTTACATTTCCCAAAGAGGGATTGTTAAAAAAATCTTTGCGGAGTTTGATAATGGTTTGCGTTGAGTGCAACGGAGAGGAGTCTATTCGATAGAGAAAACCGTTGGCTACATGACTTGTATATTTTCCCCTCTATTCTTTTTAAAATTCTCTGCTTGTTCAAAAATTTCCACATAAACTTCGTCTCTTTCAACTGGGGGATAACCGAATTCATCCAATAGTAATATCAAACCAACTTTTAAGGCCGATTTTATATCATCCCGTTTATTCCAATCAGGAAACTTAGCTTGTCCATCCACCAAGTCTTTAACAGCTTTTGCCAGTTCAATTAGTTTGTCCTCGGGATATTTGAAATCGTATTTTACGCAAAGCTCTTTCAGTATATCGTAAAATGCTTTTTCTTCAAAATCGATTCCTAATTCGTCTCCCGCTGAAAACTCTTTGTGTACTTCCCAAATTAAATCGGTGAGTTGTTCCGCCATTTCATCGTAAACCTCGCTACGCAATACATCAGATTCATCACGTTGGTTATAACGCTCAACGAGTGTTTGCATCTTTTTGCTGAAGTCTATACCTTTTACTTTGTTCACTTTCCTTATCTCACCAATTACTTTAGCTAGGAGTTGTTGAAGTAATTTGATTTTAGTGTTCGGTAATTTTATTTTATCAATCTTCGCTATGTAATCTTCATCAAAAATATCTTGTTTGGTTTCTTGTTCATCGCCTAATTTGAAGATTTCCTCTACGCCATCACTTGCCAAAGCATCCTTTATCATTTCGCGTACACGGGTATTCATTTGCGCAATATCAGGAGCGTTACCTTTGGTAAGTTTGAAAACGATGGAACGAACAGCCAAATAAAAATGTGTGTAATCTCTTTCTTGCTGTGTCAGTTGTTCGCTTCCTACGCAAATATCATAGGCTGCTTTTAAACGTTTTACTAAACCCATAAAACGAGTTTCTAGCTCCTTGGTTTGCTGTGCAAATTCAGCAGCCAAATTAAGTGTATTCAGTTGTTGTAAGGCTGTGCCATTAAAATACTTTGAGCCATCGAACTTGTGAAACAGCTTTACCAACAGGTCTAAGTGATTGCGTACAATGATGAGTGATTCGGCAATATCTTCAAAATTATCTTCATCGCCCTTGTTGTATTTGGCCAAGGCAAGGTTCATTTGTTTTTTAATGCCGATATAATCGACTACCAAACCTTTGTTTTTGCCTTCGTATTTTCGGTTTACGCGCGAAATAGTTTGAATAAGGTTGTGTTGTTGAATGGGTTTGTCAATGTACATGGTATCGAGAAATGGTACGTCAAAACCTGTGAGCCACATATCAACCACAATGGCAATTTTGAAATTTGATTTTTCGCTTTTGAACTGCCTGTCTAATTCTTTACGGTAATCTTTAGTGCCTAAAAGGTCGTACAATTCTTTAGGGTCATCCTGTCCACGGGTCATTATCATTTTGATACGTTCCATAGGTTTTATTTCCCGTTTATCTTTGTCGGATAAAACAATTCCTTCTTTTGCTATCCTCACCTCATTCCATTCAGGTTTTAGGGCAATTACATTTTTGTACAGTTCATAAGCAATTTCTCTTGAGCTACAAACAAACATGGCCTGGCCTTTTATGGAAGCCCCTTCAGAAATTCTATTTTCGTAATGCTTTACAAAATCTTCCGCTAAGGCTTTTAAACGGTCGGGATCGCCAAGGATAGAATTCATTGTAGCTGTTGCCTTTTTGCTCTCTTCTACTTGGTATTCATTGGCTCCTGCTTCTGCGGCTCCTTCATAATATTTTTCAATCTTTTCAAGTTCTCTATTTTTTAACGCGATTTTGGCGGCTCTGCCTTCATAAACAATCCGAACCGTGATTTCATCTTTAACAGATTCGGTCATGGTGTATGTATCAACCACTTTTCCAAAAACATCTAAGGTGGCATCTATTGGAGTGCCTGTGAATCCAACAAAAGTAGCATTGGGTAATGAGTCGTGTAGGTATTTGGCAAAGCCAAAAGTTTTAGTTACGCCTTTCTCGGTTACTCTTATTTTTTGGTCGAGATTAACTTGGCTGCGATGAGCTTCGTCGGATATGCAAATCACATTGCTGCGGTCTGTAAGTAATTCAGTGTCTTCAGTAAACTTGTGAATGGTTGTTAAAAATACGCCACCACTTAACCGTCCTTGGACCAATTCACGTAAGTTGGCTCGGCTTTCGACACTCACCACGGTATTATCACCAATAAATTTTTTAGCATTGGTAAATTGCACAGAAAGCTGGTCGTCCAAATCTGTGCGATCGGTTATTAGTACAATGGTTGGGCTCTCAAAGTACTCACTTTTCATGAGTAACCTTGTTAGGTAAAGCATCGTGAAACTTTTTCCACAACCTGTTGCTCCGAAGTAGGTGCCCCCTTTTCCATCTCCTTGTGGTTTTTGAGCTAATTTAATATTGTCGTAAAGTCGTTTGGCGGCATAGTATTGCGGATAGCGACAAACAATTTTTTCGTTTTTCTTTGAACTATCGGGCAGGTAAATAAAATTGCGAATAATATCGCGTAAACGGTTTTGGTGTAACATGCCCTGAACCAGGGTAAACATGCTATCGATTCCGTCAACATCTTTTGCCAAACCAGCCACTCTGCGCCATCCATAAAAGAACTCGTAAGGGGCATAAAACGAACCTGCTTTATTGTTTACGCCATCTGAGATAATACAAAAAGCATTGTATTTGAACAGTTCAGGAATATCTCTGCGGTAGCGGATGGTTATTTGGTTAAATGCATCGAAAATTGTAGCTTCCTCGCGAATGGCAGATTTAAACTCGAATACGACCACAGGCAAACCATTGATGTAAATAATACCATCAGGTATCCGTTTTTCGAAACCAACAATTTCAAGCTGATTAACAAACTTATAAATGTTGTAATCTTTGGGGTATTCTTCTTTTGGTTCAGCTACAATGTTGTCTAAATCAGAACTGGCAAGTTGCGCCTCTAATCCGTTGTAGTCGATTAACTCGATATGAATATCTTTTTGGCTACGGTCCTCCCGTTTTAGAATAAAGCCATCAGAGAGCCAGCGCATAATGGTTTTATTGCTTTCGTAAAGATCGGAAGCGGGCAAGGTTTTTAGTTGAAGAACAATGGATTTGGCTTCGGTTTGCGAAAGTTGTTTACTTTTGTATTTTGCTAATAAGTAGTTTATTAGGTCTTCCTCAATCAACACTTCATCTACAGCCCGTGTTAAGGTATTACCCAAGTGATGCGGAAAATTTTCGTTTTTTAACAACTCAATAAAAGCCTTTTCTAATTTTTCTTCAGTGAATTTCATAGATTTAATTCTTTATTATCGCAAGTTTGTGAATACAATCCACAACTCCCTTTATTAACACAGGACAGAGCGGTTTTATTGTGTTTTTCAACTTCTCATTGATCTGCTTTCGTGTTTCAAGTGTATTGTAAATGGTTATTATAGCTTCTTGAACTTTAATGTCTGGAATTGGTAATTTTACGTCACACATATCTGTCCAATCGAAAGTCTCCCTTGCGCTCCCCCAAGAATGGAAGCGTGCATACCGGTCGAATTCAGGACGAGCAAACCATAAATACAAATATTCTGATAAAAGCTCTTTGGGTTTATTGACTCTGAACACAGTATAAATGCCAGAGACGATACAAGGTTCTGCACTATTCATAGCTAATGCGATCTTGTCACCTCTCCTTGAAGTATCTGCTACATAAACAAATTCACCTGTTCTTACAACTTTATAAGTTTTAAAATTAACACCAGTAGTATTTGCCTTGGTTTCAATTAATACCTTTGCCGTTGATACACCCTGCAGAAGGGTAACCTGTAAATCCTTATTTCGTTCATCAGACTGCTCTATGAATTCCCCAAGAACTTTTGGTTTTTCTGTTTTTATCAAGTTTTCAATGAATGTATCACAAATCAATTGTAAGTCCGCTAGACTGTTTTCGTAGGACTTTTGATTGAACAATAATGCATTGTAAAGCATTACCTGTTTTTGTTGTTCTTCAATATCTGGAATTGGGATTTTCATTTCACATAAACGTTCCCATTCCAAGCCACCTCTAATGCTCGAATCACAATAATACCAAGAAAGTCTATCAAATTCAGACCTTTGAAACGTAATCATTAAATACTCGGGTAATAGTTCATTTTGATCAATAACTTCAAATGTCATATAGGCCGGTGAAATAATGGCTGGTTCGACAAATCCGTAAAGTGCTACCGGTAATCGTTCATCTCTTCCTACATGCATGATATTTGTTGCAAATTGATCTTTACTAATGATCTTATATCTTGATAGGTCAATATTAGATGTATTAGCAATTGAGGGCATAAAATTTTTGCTAATGTTAATACCCAAAAGATTTGTAATCGATAACTCTTTGTTCCGACTATCCACTAATTGAATGTAATCACCTAATCTTTTAAAATACTTTTTACTCTCTTTATAGTTCATAACCCAGCACCTTAAAAGCGTTTATTAATTGCTCTTGCGATTGTTTTTCTTCTATTAAGAGAATTTTAAAGTCCTTTTGTATCCGCTTCATTTCTGTGTCAAAGTCAATATCACTGTCACGATCAATAAACTCAATGTATTTACTAGGTACCAATGAGAAGTCGTTGGCTTTTATTTCTTTGAAATCTGCAGAATAACAATATTCTGGGATATTGTTATAGGTAGTTTTGTAGTCTGTTTGTTGCCAATTGTGAAAATTTTTTGTTATTTTAGTTATATCTTCAGGAATAAGTTCAATAAACTTTTTTTCGTATTCTGTTCCCCACCGTCTTAAATCTACAAAAAGGACCTCTTTTTCACGGTTCCGGTATCTTCGAACTTCATCACCAATATTTACTTGGGTTTCTTTTTTATTTTTGTTCAAAATCCAAAGAGTAACACTGATATCAGTGGTATAAAACATGTTTCTTGGTAAAACAATTATCGCTTCTACTAAATTATTTTCAATCAGTTTTCTCCGGATCTTGTATTCTTCTCCACTACCGCTTAAAGCACCATTAGCAAGTAAAAAACCAGCTACGCCATTTTCGGATAGTTTGGACACCATATTGAGTATCCATCCATAATTAGCATTGCTTTTTGGTGGCACATCGTAACCTCGCCAACGCGGGTCATCAATTAATTCATTTTCGGCGCGCCAGTCCTTTTGATTAAAAGGTGGATTTGCCATGATGTAATCAGCTTTGAGGTCTTTGTGTTGGTCGTCACCAAAAGTATCGGCTGCCTTTTCACCAAAGTTTCCTGAAATACCCCGAATGGCAAGGTTCATTTTCGCCAGTTTGTAAGTGGTATTGGTGTATTCTTGTCCATATATGGAAACCTCTTTCTTGTTTCCATGATGGTTTTCGATAAACTTTATAGATTGGACAAACATACCACCTGATCCACAAGCTGGATCATAAATTATGCCATTGTATGGCTCAATTGTTTCAGCAATCAGGTTTACTATGCATTTAGGAGTATAAAATTCTCCTTTGCCTTTTCCTTCTGCAATTGCGAACTTTTTAAGGAAATATTCATACACTCGCCCAACAATATCTTGGGAATTATCCTTGATGGTATCAATGTTATTAATCGTATCGAGCAATGCAGAAAGTTTAGTAATATCCAGTCCTAAACGAGAAAAGTAATTGTCGGGTAGTGCGCCTTTTAAGGCTTTATTATTTTTTTCGATGTTATGCAAAGCGGTGTCAATTTTTAATGTAATATCGTTCTGCTTCGAATTTTTGATGATATAACTCCAGCGAGAGATTTCATCGAGATAAAACACATTTGCTTGCCCGTAGAAATCGGGCATCTCAATATATTTTTCTTTGCCTTCTTCAATCAATATCTTTCGGTGTTCTTCGAACTTATCGCTTGCGAATTTCAAAAAAATCAAACCCAATACAACGTGCTTATATTCGGCAGATTCAACACTACCTCTCAGTTTATTTGCGGAATCCCAGAGGTTTTCTTCTGTTGATTTCGTATTGTTCTTTTTCTTTGCCATTTATGATTTCGTTCCTGTGTATTAATGATAAGGCTCTTATGTATTTTCAGAGTAATAAATGTAAAAAGAGTTTTTCTGACTTGAAAAAATATTCTCCCAAACCGTTCCCGGCAACTTACTCCTATCGCAGAACAAATACAAGATGGATACTGATATTTAAGGTAATTAAAACCAGCGACCGAAGCCGCCAGTCTATCAAATTATAATATTTCTGATTCTTGTGATCCCACATTTTCTAGCGAATCTGTGGAATCATTCTTCAACTCTTCTCGAATCAACTGCGCTACACGAATCACCGTATCAACCACTTCAATGACGAATTTAATCTTGCTCATGGCAACCTCAGTAATCGTTGTGATTGGAATATTTCTCAGGATGTGAATCCGCAACAGAACCATAGTCCCGCAGGTAATCACCATATGACATTATCTGTCGTTCCCCTGACATTGTTTTTAGAATGAACAGAATTGCAGCAATGAAACCGATACCAAAGAGTATTCCAAGTACTATATCCATGTTCAACCTCCTGTTTGGTTATAAAAATACCGCCTCCGAAGAGACAGTATTAATGAGAGAGAATTGATTATATCTATATTTGAAGAGTGATAACGACACGCCGGTACTGACTGATCAATGGGGTTTTGTCCCTTATCAATAAAGGAATTGGGGAAATCTATTTATAAACAGCGAAATATCGCAGGAAAATGGATTTGTTTCAATCCAATGGGGAAATATTGGTTTGGGAAAGGGAATGAAAAAAACCGGGGTTAAAATGCGATTTCTTAAAGTCAAAAGCTGTGAGAGTGCGGTAGAAAAGACTTCAAAAGCGATTAGCATGGTATACTGTTACAGGGCAATAGCATTGTCCACTATTTATTTCTTAATATCATCCCAATGATCCTCCAACCAAATAACTCTATCTGCATATTGCTGTAAATCAGGTGATACTGTTCCATCAAATCCGGTACCACTCTTTGAATAAGAATTCATCATATGTCATCCCGGCAAAACTAAATCCCTGTTTCAATGCAGCCAATTCTAGATTTAAATCTCTTTCTAGTTTGATTGCTGCTGCACGTTTAACGTCTTTTAGCTTTCGCCTTCTTCTCACCTGCACGCCATATCGATCCGTTCCGTACGCCTGGACTTCAAAGCATGTCTTTCCATTCTCCATAAAAGGTTTTATCATTTCTCACTCTCTCGTTGATGTTTAAGGAAGTACCGAAGATCTTGTCTTCGATAGCGAATAAGGGATTTTCCTATTTTAAAGGATTTCAAAAATCCATTCACGGAAATCTTTTCCAGCTCCTTCTCGCTGCATCCCAAGTAGGCTGCACTTTCTCTCTTATTGAAATATTGTTTTTTCATAGTTTTCATTGTCTAGCTGCTCCCATTGAGGAGCAATTTTTTACCGTTTTAGTACAAACATCTTATCCAAGTCGCTTTTTTTAAACATGTTGTAGCGTCCCATCTTATAGACAGTGATCCTGCCCTGAGAAACCCAGTTGTACAGTGTCTTATGGCTTTTCAATGACAAATAAATTTGGGCCTCTTTCATATTCAAAAAGTCGTGTTCGTGTTTATTCATAAATTTTCTCGCTATTGTTAAAAAAAATTGGGGAGCAAATGCTCCAAGTATATTCATGAATATCTGTAGTTTTTTAGTCGATTTTAATTAGCTGATATGATGGAAAGATGTAGTGGCAGGACCGCTAAGTGGATAATGGGATGTCAAAATACTACTGCTGTGTTTTTAGTGAATCAGTCCACCGCGGTGGACTGACTAAGTATCTAAAAATATGTAATATATTTAAATAGCAATTTATCCCGGGGGACTATTAGCTGATATAACGTCTACTGATAGATATCAGGATTAAACCATCAAGTGGAGGGAGTCATGACAATGCTAATATCAATGGGACTTAGCTGCTTATTTGCAGCGTTCATGTATGGCTGGATTCGGTCATTTACATCGATATAGGAGCGGAGGCAGTCATGCTGCCTTTTTTTGAAATCAATAAGCTATTTGTTATCATTATGAAAAACTCTGTTAAACTGCTTGCACAGACGGTTTATAACAACTAGTATTACTGATTATACCTAAATTCATTTCATATTGTCAGATATTACCGTCCTTTTTTTATGAATTTCTCAAGAGAAGATTTAGACGCCTTTAATGAAGAAAAGATTAGGTTAGCTAACGAAATATCAGAAATATATGACCTAAAAGATATCCAAACAGTCATACGTGAATATTTAAATCGGCTTTCATTGCTATTTGAATATGAGATTCAACAGAGTTCCGTTAAGATTGCTTGTTCACAAGGATGTAGCTACTGTTGCCGACACAACAGGGTAGAGGTTTTTATTTTCGAAGTGTTTGTCATTGTTGACTACATCAACCGTACATTTAGTAAAAAAAGAATTGATCAATTAATTGACAGTCTACGATCTACTGTTTTGGCAGTATCTAATGAGACAGCAACTATTCACAGCCACTATTTCAAGAAATGCGTT
>Ga0233431_1001263_pt1 | contig 45182 bp, 35 predicted proteins | sample SI_118_April2016_FD_179867 | JGI IMG/M metagenome (GOLD analysis project Ga0233431, IMG submission 179867) | Seawater microbial communities from Saanich Inlet, British Columbia, Canada - SI_118_April2016_200_MG | ecosystem: Environmental > Aquatic > Marine > Inlet | place: Canada: British... | reverse complement strand
CCATACCGCCATAGCATTACCGCTGGGATCAATTGCTAGCTGGGGATTATATGCACCACCTACATTATCGGTCCCGATCAGCTCTGCCGCTCCCCAACCGGTCCCAGTGACATACCGGTTTGTCAGGATGTTATATTTGGTACCGTCATGTTGAGCCCATACCGCCAGGGCATTACCGCTGGCATCAATTGCTACTTGAGGATAATCCGCACTACCTGCATTATCGGTCTCGATCAGCTCTGCCGCTCCCCAACCGGTCCCGGTGACATACCGGTTTGCCCAGATGTTATCTCTGGTGCCGTCAGATTGAAACCATACCACCATGGCATTACCGCTGGCATTAATTGCTAGCTGGGGATCAAGTGCACTACGTGCATTATCGGTCTCGATCAGCTCTGCCGCTCCCCAACCGGTCCCGTCGAGATACCGGTTTGCCCAGATGTTATTTCTGGTGCCGTCATGTTGAGCCCATACCGCCATAGCATTACCGCTGGCATCAATTGCTACCTGGGGAGGTCCCGCAGTATGTGCATCGGTCTCGATAAGTTCTGCCGCTCCCCAACCGGTCCCGTCGAGATACCGGTTTGCCAGGATGTTATATCTGGTGCCGTCAGATTGACGCCATACCGCCATAGCATTACCGCTGGGATCAATTGCTAGCTGGGGATCATATGCACTACCCGCATTATCGGTCTCGATCAGCTCTGCCGTTCCCCATTCGCCATCCCAGGTGCTTATATATTCAGCGCTGTGCACAACGCTGGTTCCATCACTGACACTTACCTCAAGAAGCCCGCTGGAAAAACCTTGGTTGGTTAATGTAATACTTGAGGTGCCGGCTCCTGTCTGTAATGTGAATCCCCTGGGAGGTGTCCACATATATGTTAACGCGTCTCCATCAGGATCAGTTGCATAAACCCTGGCTGAAATCTTTCCAAACTTTTTTATCATGTCCGGCATCGCCACCACAGCTTGGATATTGGGTGACTGATTGACATCTGTGTCATCTTGCTCATCTGGACTATTCAAATCATCAGTATTATCTCCACATGTGATTAGCATGGCTGACAGGATGAATAAGACCGGATAACGAAATAGTTTTAATAGGCTCATATCCCTCTCCTTTTGATTAAGAACGATTGATTTTACAATCATTATGTCTCTTCGATTAGCCATCATCAGTCAGCAAGGTTACTGAAAACCTTTTCTGCTTTAATATAGAGGCCATATCACTGGCATCACTCACTGGGTTTCGAAGGGGTGCTGATTGATAATTGGAATTACCAATCACCTGGGTGATTCTCGATGATTTGGAAGTAATATCGATCCCCCGATCAGTATAAATAGTGGTTGAACGAAAATCCAATTATTGGATATAAGTCCGGTAATTAGGGTACACGTAACAACTTGGTATTTAATTATTGAAGTGCTTTCTACAAATTGTACATGTCCCCAAATTACCTACTTTTCGTTCAGACACTAAATAGTCTGTAAAAATAGTGTTGAAATAACAAATAATAGTAGTTGGCCCATTTAAGTCCCGGATTTGTTTAAGATTACCTGCAAGCTAACTAATTTAAAGCTGTTATGACAAGATGAAATAAATTTCGCTTAGTCGGTGCCATTGAAATGCAGATCTATTTTCTATTTTTTGCGCTGGTTCGGCATCATTCATAACAATGCCTTGCCATATAAATATGGTTGTGATTAGGTTGGATTTGATTAATGCTATCTGCTCTCCCTGGCCAATCCCGGGTTGTTGTCCAAAATGTAATGGTCGAATCTGGAAACATGGTTTTACCACCGCTTAACGATGCTCTTATAAAGAAATTATTTTTTTAATTTGATACTCATTTCCAATACTATTTTTTTGGTGTATTCACCATATTCATCAATTTTTTGATCTCCAAAAACACCTAATACTAAAATACATCCGACGATAGTTTTATCGGTATCAAAAACCGGAGCACTGATCACGTTAACTCCGGGATACGCCCGGCTTTTTGCAAAAGAAAAACCATCTTTTCGACATTTGATAAGTTCAGCCTTCAGGCTCTCTGAATTCAGAGGAATATTCCGTTGAGATTCTGGTTGTTCTGAAGTGTTATTTGGAGCCAGTGTTATATCGCTTCTTAAGAAATTGACATTTTCCTGATTTAGAATCTTCTTCTGCTCTTTCTCACTGGAAAAAGCTAAAATTGTCTTACCATGGGCACCGTAGTTGATCGGAAACCGTTGACCTGGATTCAATGATAATTGTAGGTTGGCTTTAATTTCATGCTGGGCAATATTATAAATGTAGTCCCCTCTTATTTGACCAAACGTTGCCGTACACTTTGTGCTTGCGGCCAGTTTTTTAAGTAAGGGTATTGCCAACCCTTTGAAGTTAGCTCCTTCAAATTTTGCGAAGGCCAGGATAATACCCAGAGCAACACTTATTAGCGGAATTAAAGTTTAAGTATGCTGCAAAGAATGAGGGAATAAAAAAACAGTAATTGAATAGTCAGTTAATTATACATGTTTGTAATATTGCAACATCATTTTATCTTATCTTGTAATTTGCCATCATTTCAATGTCAATAAAGATATAAAGCCATCAAGTCTTCCTTAATGTTAAATTTAAAAACTTGACAGTTCGTGAAAAAGTTACCTATATGTTGAACAGTCAGTTAATTATAAATTGTTAAGGTTGAAAATGGGGAAACGATATAGTGCCGAAACCCGAAAACCGGAGATTCTGGAATACTACTATCAAGTAATAATAAAAGAGGGAATTGAGGGCGCTTCCATCGCAAAAGTGGCAAAAATGATGGATATTCATCCCAGTTTGATTATTCACTATTTTAATACTAAAGATAATATGAATGTTGAACTGGTCAACACTATTGTTGAAAAGTTTAATTCCCCTCACTTTTTAAAGTTTGAAAGCATTCAGGACCTGAAAAAGCGCCTTAATAAATTAATGGATACACTCTTTTCATTTGAATGGTCTAGAACAGTGCATCCCGGTGTTTTTTATGCTTTCTATTACTTGAGTTTTCGGAATCCCTTGATTAAAGAACAATTCCAGAAAATGTTTATAAATTTTCGTAATTATCTGGCAGAAGAATTTCGATTTTATAAAAAGGCAGGAATCATTAATGTTGAGGATCCAGTAAAAGCAGCTGATATCGTTGTGACAATGGTTGAAGGTTTGGAGTTTCATGCCGGATTTTTAAAAAATGGTCAATCATTTGAAACATTTGCCAAATACTCTAAGAAGTTGGCACTCACAATGTTGGAAATCCCCGGCACAAACTGATAAAATCGGAATTATTAATGAAATATGAGTTTGGAAGTGTCAAAACCAATTAACTGTATGTTCAATTAAAAACATGCCCGCCACAAATAATGATATGAGTAGAAAAATTCATTTTAGGAGGTCAATTCAGTTAATCATTGCCAGTTGTCACAATTTTATTCCGTTCATAAAATTTCATATTTGGATTTTTATTCGCTGTTAATTTAGAGTTTAACGCTAAATATTAGGAGAAGTTATGAAAATCTTAAGAGTAGATTTAACCAATAAAACCATTAAAACAGAAACCGTACCTGATAAGTATCAGGATTTAGGTGGGAGGGGACTGACATCAACATTTTTAGGTGATGAAGTACCAGCTACCTGTGATCCTCTGGGACCGGAAAATAAACTGATTTATGCCCCCGGTTATTTAACAGATACGCCTTTAATTAATACGTGTCGCTTATCGGTGGGTGCCAAAAGCCCTTTAACTGGTGGTATAAAAGAGAGTAATGCCGGGGGTACAATTGCTGTTGATTTGGCTAAAATGGGATTTAAAGCCGTTATCGTCGAAGGGAGTAATCCACCGAAAAAAACTTCTTTACTTAAAATTGAAGCGGATGGTTCTGCTCAGTTATTGGACGCATCCGAATATTATGGCAAACGCACTTATGAAACAGTCGCTAAAATGAAGGAAACATTTGGTGAGGATTACAGTTTCACTCTGATTGGTCCGGCTGGTGAGTATCAACTGGGTTCGGCATCGATCCAAACGACTGACCGTGATGGAATGCCCTGTCGAGCTGCTGGTCGAGGTGGTCTGGGAGCCGTAATGGGTTCCAAAGGATTCAAAGCTCTGGTGGTCAGTCAGAAAGGAAAAGTTCCCGTTAAACTCGCTGATAAAAACGCCTTTCGGGATGCTTCTAAAAAATATACCAAAGCTGTTAGAGATGATGAATTCAGTGGTGAAACCCTGGCAGAATTTGGAAGTGCGGTTTTAGTGGGGCCCATTAATGCTGCCGGTGCTTTTTCCACTAGAAATGCGACACAAGGTCAGTTTGAACAAGCTGATGAGATTAGTGGTGAAAATATGACCAAAATTATGAAAGAACGTGGTGGTCAACCAGCTCATAAAGGTTGCGCAAAATGCATTATCAATTGTTCAAATGTTTTTGTTGATAAAGATGGGAAATATATGACTTCCTCTTTGGAATACGAAACCATTTGGTCAATGGGAGGAATGTTAGGAAATGCTGATTTGGATTCCATCGCAAAATTGGATTATTTATGCGATGACATCGGTTTGGATACGATTAATACTGGCGTTGCTATTGCAGTAGCGATGGACGCAGGGTATCGGGAATTTGGTGATGGTCAGGCTGCCATAGAGCTAATGGAGGAAGTGGCTGAAGGAACCGAATTCGGTAAAATATTGGGTAACGGTCCGGTAGCAGTCGGTAAACACCTGAATCATGATCGTGTACCGGCTGTAAAAGGACAAAGTGTTGCTGCTTATGATCCCCGTGCGATTCAGGGAATGGCTGTGACATATGCCACAACACCCATGGGTGGAGATCACACAGCTGGTTGGGTCGTTGATCAAAACCTGACAGAATTTGGCGGTACCATTGATGCCTTAAAACCGGAAGGTCAAATGGAAGCTTCACGGGATACACAGATTCATATGACAATGGTTGATTCTATGGGAATCTGTGATTTTGCCCAATCAGGTCTAGCTGGAGAGGAAGGTATTGAACCTGTTTATCAAATGATCTCCGCTAAAACCGGAAAACCTTTTACCGGTGATGATTGGGAACTACGTGGTAAACAGATATTAAAAATTGAACGGGAGTTTAATCGTCAGGCAGGTTTTACGAACAAAGATGATCGCTTGCCGGACTTTTTCTATAAAGAACCACTGCCTCCTCACAATGTGGTTGTAATGGTCAGTGATGAAGATATGGATAAGGTCTTTGACTTTGAAAAAGAGATTTAAAAATGCAAGTGCAGGTTAAACTATTTGGAACTCTGGGTAGTAGAAGGGGCGGTTATAATCATGATGAAGGGTTAATCATTGAGTTGGCTGAAGGAGCAAACGTAGATGATCTGGTGAAAACGCTATCTCTGGAAAATTCACGAATTGGTATGATTTGTGTTGATAATCAAAAGATTAACCCGGAACAAACACTGACAGCTGGAGCAATGGTATCAGTATACCAGCCGATTTGCGGCGGTTGAAAAAACCAGGTGATGGCTGGATCTAGTAGATTAAAAATAGACCTTTAGGTGCCCTGTCTTGAATAACCGTTAACGAACTTGAATTTTGTGCCTTTAAAATCAAACTGCTACCAATTGTCATCTCGACGAAGTATGAGAAGAGATCTTTTTTATCTCAATTGATAAGATTTCTCCTCGCGTGCTCGTCGAAATGACAGGGGCAAAGAAATTATTTGATTCTTCAGGTAACATGTTCAACCCAAGTGCAATTAGCTATAGTTTAAAAGTAAAGCAGGTAAAAATAAAAAAGGAGAAAAATGACAGATAATAAAAAAGCCTTAGAATATTCCCAAAAATGGTTGGATATCATTCATAAAGAAACTGTTGACATGACAGAGGCACAATGGATTTCTAAAGAAACCACCAACAACTTTGTAGACCATTTTAATGCAGGTTGGGTTAAGTATCGAAAATCTGCCACTGAAGGTGTTGAATCCGGTGAGTCAGTAACTGAATGGAGAGGTAAAGGGAGCAAATTTTATGATGTTCAGGGTAATGAATGGTTAGATTTTCTGGGTGGTTATGGCGCTTTGGATTTAGGTTGGTCACATCCGGAAGTTGTTAAGGCTGTTCAGGCTCAGGCTGGAAAATCTGGAATCCCAACCCAGGAATTAATGGATCCTCTGAGAGGTGCTTTAGCTAATTTAATAACTCAAATTGCTCCTGGTGACATTGATCATGCCTTTTTCGTTTCCAGTGGAACAGAAACGATTGAAGGAGCCTTGAAGATTGCCAGACTACATACTAAAAAACATGCCTTTATAGCAACTGTTAAAGCTTTTCATGGGAAAACCTCTGGTTCTTTAGCGATGATGGGGAAAAAAGACTACCGTGAAGCGATGCAGCCCTTTGGTACGCAGGTTTTCCATGTCCCCTTTGGTGATGCAGATGCGCTCCGAAAGCAATTGGAAATTTGTGATATTATTGGTATCGGAATCGCTGGTTTTATCGCTGAACCCATCCAGGGTGAGGCCGGAGCCATTGTTCCTCCTGATAATTATTGGCCGGAAGTTAGAAAAATTTGTGATGATTTTGGTATTTTGTTGATTGCGGATGAAGTTCAAACTGGTCTTTGCAGAACAGGTAAAATGTGGGGAGTGGATCATTGGGGAATTGTTCCCGATATTATGTGTGTGGCAAAATCCTTAGGTGGTGGTGTTATGCCAGCGGCAGCTTTTATCGGAAAGAAAGAAATCTGGAAAGCCTTTGAAGAGCCAAATCCATTTATGCATACGACTACGACAGGAGGTAATCCGTTGGCTTGCGCGGCAGCGATTGCGACCATTAACGTTATGTTAAAAGGAGATATTGCACAAAAATCCGCAGAGATGGGTAATTATTTTATGGGTGAACTAAACAAGATTGCCACGCAGTATGATGATATTTATGATAAAATTACTGGAAAAGGGCTTCTAATTGGACAGCATTTTAAAGACAGTGATGTTGGTTACCAGGTGGCAGCAGGATTGTTTAAACGTAAAGTGTTGGTAGCGGGCACTTTAATTAATGCTCAAGTTATTCGATTTGAACCGCCGTTGATTGTAACCAGAGAAGAGGTCGACGATGTATTGAATCGATTACGTGATACTTTGAAAGAAATAACTGGCCGATAAAGGAAAAAGATATTAAAGGGGGAATAACAGAATTTAATAATGCAAGCCTGTATATTTCATTATTATACTTGGGCAAAAAAAACTTTTGTCATTTTCCCGTAAAATAATATGTCGACTGAGAAGCAAACAAAAGACCTAAATAACCCCGCCCTAAACAAAATACAGGTAGAGAGGATCTCTACTAAAATTCGTTGTGCGATCGATGAGATTCATAAAGAAGCAAAAGCGAATCTCGAGTGGCTGCTAAAATCAATGAATTCCTATTTTTTTGCGGTGATGGAGGATGAACCAGAAGCATTATCAACGCTTGTCACAAATTTGTCATACATATCTAAAAATGAAGTATTAATGTTAGCTGATAGAGAAGACAGGCTAATTGTGGCACGTTTGAATCAAGTGTCTTCTTTTTGTGATACACTTGAAAGACTGAAAGATAGAAATATCTCCTATTCATACACATCCAGTTCTTATCTACCGCTTCCAAGAATAAAAAATGAACTGGAAATTCAACGATTTGAGTTTGATTCCAAAAGTAATTTGGAAGTTGCTGGGACGCATACAGAAAGCATACCAGAAGTAGTTACAAAACCCATCAAAGAGAGTTTAAGAAAAGAACATCCAAATTTTGAGTTAGATAAATTTGACCAGGTATTAAAACTATTTGGGGCCAATAATGCAGGATATGTACAAATAGATTCACCCCGTAGAATTGCTCGTTTTTTTTGGCTTTATCAACAAACAGTGAACAATGGTGATATTTACTTCGATATTGAGCAAATTACCGCGATGGGTAATAAAAAAGAAACAAGAATTTTATTCGGTGTTGGAAACCCACCTCAGCGACAGTTTATTCTTCAAATTATTAATATATTTAAACGTTTGAATATTCATGTTTCCCGATCTACCTGTATCGGTGTCAATAATGGCCAATTTCCATACTTTTTAGGTGCTTTTTGTGTTAATACGGAAACCGGTGGTATTATTGAAAAAGGAACCAAAATTTATGATTTAATTAAAGATGAAATATTTAATACCTTGATATTGGCGCCAACCTCTGCTTCTTATATAAAGCTGTTATTACCGGGTTTGATAAATGGTATTGACTGCTCTTTAATTGAGATTCTAATTGGTTTTTGTCATGCCAATTTAGCCCACAATCAACAGAGTCGTTTCGGCTTGCAGGATGTCATCCGAGCTTATCATACACACCTTGATATCTCTCTCCAATTAATTAAGCTACTTAAAAACCGATTTGATCCTGTCTTAAAAAATCGGGAAATTCAGTATCAAACCTTATTGGATGAAACGATAAGCATTGTTCGTAACTTTAGTACCGGGCGTCGTTTTCTGGATGAACTCAGAAAGGAAATTTTTGAGTGTGGTCTTTCTTTTATTCGTCATACACTGAGAACTAACTTCTTTATAACCGATAAACTTGCATTAGCATTCCGTCTCGATCCGATTTATTTAAATGAGCTAAATACTAACATCACCCAAAATTTGCCGGTTGATCGTCCATATCGAATCACTTACTTTCACAGTGAGCTTGGCATGGGATTCCATATAGGTTTTTCCGATATTGCCAGGGGTGGTTGGAGAACAATTATTACCAAAGGTCAGGATGATTATGAAACTAACGCAAGTACGGTGTTTAAGGATACTTATCTCCAGGCGCAGATTCAACATTTAAAAAATAAGGACATATACGCTGGTGGATCAAAGATGCTTACTATTTTAAATGTTGGGGATGAATATAATTTTGAAAATATTAATAAATTTCTCTATGAGATACAATTTGGTTTTATTAATGCGCTTTTAGATATTTATCTGACCGAAAATGGAAAGCCAAAAAATCCCTTGATAGTAGATTATTATCAAAAAGATGAAGCGATTGAATTGGGACCCGACGAGAATATGCATGATGTGATGATAGAGCGAATCGCTAATGTGGCTGAAAAAAGAGGTTACTCGCTGGGGGCAGGAATTATATCGAGCAAGAAGACTGGAATTAATCACAAAGAATTTGGAGTGACGGCGTTAGGTGTGGTAAAATTTGCAGACCTGACGATGCAGGAACTCGGTATTAATATTCAAAAAAATCCTTTCACAGTGAAGTTTACAGGTGGTCCAAACGGTGATGTGGCAGGTAATGCGATGTCTCAACTACTGGATTTATGCCCTTTTGTAATGATCAATATGATCTTAGATGAAACAGGTGTATTTTATGATCCCCTGGGAGCGGATAAGAAGGAGCTTAGACGAATATTACTAAAAGAAGATCTTGAAGGATTCGATCCAAAAGCACTCCATCGCGGTGGTTATATTCTATATCGCCAAAAAACTAAAATGGATGGAATGAGACAAGTATTTAAAAAAGTGGTTTGCGGCCATACAGGTTTAAAAGAGTACTGGGTCTCAAGTGACGAGTTTTATCATGAATTTGATCATGTGATTTTCAAGGTTTCTGCTGATCTTTTTATCCCGACAAATGGCCGTCCGGAAACTATTGATGTGAAGAATTTTCATCGTTTTTTCAATGAAGATGGCAGTTTATTAAACCGGGCCATTGTCGAAGCGACCAATTTATTCATCTCCCCTTCTGCTAAAATAGAGTTGCAAAAAAAAGGAATGATCATAATTAGTGATACTTCTGCTAGTAAATGTAGCGTTATTGCTTCGGCTTATGAGATTATCGCAAATTTGCTTTTATCAGAGAAGGAGTTATTATCCATTAAGGAACGATATGTTTCGCAAGTGATTGCTATTCTTAAAAAGCGGGCTGAAGAAGAAGCCAGCTTGATTTTTGATCGCTATAAAAAGGCTCAGGGTAGTTTACTTTATTCCGAAATATCCGATGCTGTCAGTACCGAAATTAATAATCATTATGCTACTTCGTATGACTTCTTCAGGCATAATCCGTCATATTGTGATAAGCCCCTTTACCAGAAAGCGATTTTATCTCACCTTCCCGAAATTTTAAAAAATAATGAAACATTCTGTAAACGGATTGATAGTTTGCCCCAAAAATACAAAGCGGCAATACTGGCAAGTGAAATTGCGGCTTTTATAGTGTATCGCGGAGATAATAAAGCCAGCTTCATTCACATGGTAGAAGGGCATCTATCTCAAATTTAAAAGTGTGTCAGGAAAGTCAGTTAGTACTTCTTTAAACCTTGTATCCAAAGACCTTATGTTTGCTGCTTGGCTAAATAAAAAGGAGTCATTTGCATTAGCATTGAGAATCACTTAAACTGCATTAACCGTTAACCAAATACCCCCAAATTCCAGTAAATTAAACCAAATTTTTGCTTGATAATTATGACTAGTGACCTTGTTATTGATCATCTCCCTTTGAAAAAATCGATTGCGTCCAGGTTGTTTGGAATTGTGTTTTCCATATATTTTATTGTGACGTTTTGTCTAACGATTGTTCAAATGGTTGCGGAATACAATCATACTAAAAACGAGATTTTCAGAGAAGTTAAACTTCTGGTTTCCACCATTGAACCTATCCTGGGGAAAAGCATTTGGGATATCGATATGCCGCGTGCCTATTCAGTTGTTGATATCATAAGTAAACAATCTATTGTTGAAAGTGTCGAAATTGAAGATGAAAAGGGGACTCTTATCATGTCGGCCACTGATAAGGCACTAGACCGTCAGCCGGCTAATAACAAGTATCAAAAGCATATTCCTGATCTAAACAGAAACAAATATCTCTACGAATTTGAAATAATACATCCCAATATTCAAACAAAAATTGGAAAAGGAACAATTTATTTCAGCCAGGATGCGGTTTTGCAGCGGGTGAAATACGGATTTGCACTAATCATTATTAGCTCATTATTAAAGACAATGGCATTATGGGGTATTTTCTTAATCGTGTCTCGAAGATTGTTAGCGAAACCACTGGGTCAGTTGATTGAAATAATAGAACAAATAAATTTTGAAAATTTGGAAAAATTATCAGTTAAAATTAAAAGTAAAAGTTATGATGAGTTGAAAATATTTGAAACAACACTTGACAAAATGGTTCGGAACTTGATTCAGGCAAGGCGCAAAATTACAGAAAATGCCAGAGAATTGGAGGAAAGCAATCGAAAACTTCAAGAAATGGATCAATTGAAAGATGAATTTCTTGCCAATACTTCCCATGAATTAAGAACACCATTGCATGGTGTCATTGGCATTGCACGCTCATTAAAAGAATATTTAGCCAGTCACCAACTAATAGAAGTGCAGTCAAATTTAACCATGATCGTTAACATTAGTAAACATTTATCTAGGTTAGTTGATGATATTCTGGATTTTTCTAAATTAAAGCATGGCACCTTACGAATTCACCCACAGCCACTTGATATCAACCAGGTATTTAAGGTTGTCATCCAAATATCACAACCACTAATTAGTGATAAAAAACTACAAATTGAGAATGGTTTGCACAATGATCTTCCCTTTGTCCTGGCAGATGAAAACCGTTTGCAGCAGATATTTCAAAACCTTGTTAACAATGCAATTAAATATACAGAAACAGGTATTATACGTGTGATAGCACAGGAAAACAATGAGTTTCTTGCGATTTCCATTATAACACCAAATCAACCTATTCCAGCTGAAAAGTATCAATCAATTTTTAACGCTTTTGAGCAAGGAAACGGCACAATCGAACACCATCATGATGGGGCCGGATTAGGGCTGGCGATTGTAAAACGACTGGTAGAGTTACACGGCGGCTCCATTACAATAAAGAGTGGCGATGATATTGGTAATTGTTTTACATTTGAGCTTCCAATAGCCACATCAGTGAGTGAGTCTGTCCAGGTTAATAAACTAGCCACCCCGATGGTTGTTCCCCAAAAGGCACCGATACCGCTATATCAACTAAATATCGATCAAAATTCTCTGTTCAAATTATTGGTGGTGGATGATGATATTACTAACCTACAGGTGGTTATGAACTATCTGACTCCTTATAAGTATTCTATCAATTGTGTACAAAGCGGAATAGAAGCGCTGAACTGGATCGATACCAACGGACCTCCAGATCTTATTTTACTCGATATTATGATGCCTCAAATGAGTGGGTTTGAAGTGTGTCGAAACATTCGTCAAAAGTTTGCCGCCGAAAGTTTGCCTATCTTGTTTTTAACCGCCTCCCATCGTAGAAAAGACGTGGAAACTGGTTTTTCAATAGGTGCTAATGATTACCTTACCAAACCATTTGAGAAACCTGAATTATTGTCCAGGATTAGGGTTCACCTCAAGAATTTGCTTGTTAAAAGACAATTACAGCTTTTGCGTGACTGCGCGAATCAAATTTCTGAATTTAAGGAACGAGAGCAGATGTTGAGTTTTGCGGTTGACCATTTAGTTTCCTCGCGGTTAGTGACCAACGCAGTTCTTTTTAATGATGATAATTTCTATCACCCTAATTCCGAAAATTATCTGTTTTTGGAGAAACAACCATCCATCGATATTCTTGAACCATATCAGGATAATCCGGAGCAGCGAATCATCATTATCAACACCATCAAGGAAACTGACTCTATCTACCAGTTTTACAGGGACCTGGAGCATGGTGAAGAAATTCTGGGCTGTCATTTGGTCTTTTTAATACCTGAATGTTGTCAGGAAAGCATCATCTGTTTATTTCGAAATAAAGCCAGGATGCCTTTTAGTGAGTTGGATAAAGAATTTATGTCCAATCTAATGGATCAAATCAAGACCATCGAACACAATATTCAATCTATGTTGAGCAATCAGTTGGTAATAGCGCTTCCTGAAATTCAACCTAACCTATCCAGAATTTCACATATTTCTGCTGATTCTCCTTATTGTCATATTTATATTGAACATGAGCCTGAACCCAGGGAAGTACGAATTTCCCTGTCCAATCTGGACCTTTATTTTAATGATGATTCATTGTTGAGAATTCACCGCTCATATTTGATCAATCCGGGAAAAATCGTAGAAATCAAAAAAAGATATGTGGGTAACAAAAAATATCGATATGAAGCAACAGTAGGTGCTAAAAACAATCTGTATTTTCTGCGTATCGGAGATAGTTATGTTAAAAAAATGACCTACATATTCCCTCAATATTTTTAACAATATTGGTAAGCTATCGTTCTAAATTTAGTTTGAATCAAACCAAAAATGATTTAACTCTCCTTATCCTCCAGCGTCTTCCTGCAACATTTATTTTATATACTATATTTTATATGTTTTTGTAATAAAAGCCTTTTTTGCGACAATTAAGGTTTTTTTCTGCGCCGTTTGCCGACAACATGCTTGTGATTAATTCCTGATTTCATATGTTTAACTCGTTAGTGATACAAAAGCTTTTATGATCATTTTCCGGTTGAATAGTTATTCACCTAATAGAATTAAAGGAGATCATCAATTATGAATGAAGTCACATTAGCTGCAACCCAAATGTCTTGTTCCTGGAATTTGGACGAGAATATCAAAAAAGCAAAGGTAATGATTCTCGAAGCAGCCAAAAAGGGCGCTAATATTATTTTAATCCAGGAGTTATTTGAGACACCTTATTTTTGTATCGAACAACATGTAAAGCATTATGACCTCGCCAAACCCCTGGAAGGGCACCCTGTTATTATTAAAATGTCTGAGCTAGCAAAACAACTGGGTGTTGTTTTACCAATAAGCTTTTTTGAGAGAGATAATAAAGCCTATTTCAATTCTTTGGTAATGATTGATGCCGATGGATCTGTAATGGAAACCTATCGTAAAACACATATTCCTAATTCAATTGGATACCATGAGAAACATTACTTTAATCCAGGTAATACAGGTTTTAAAGTGTGGAATACACAATTTGGGAAAATTGGAGTCGGGATCTGCTGGGATCAGTGGTTTCCGGAAACAGCACGCTGCCTGTCTTTAATGGGTGCCGAAATTCTGCTGTACCCCACCGCTATTGGTTCAGAGCCTCAAGATGCAGGTTTGGATAGTAGTCAACATTGGCAACGGGTGATGCAAGGTCACGCTGCTGCTAACATACTCCCTCTGGTTGCTTCAAATAGAATAGGTCTGGAAAGCTGTGAATCCCTGGAAATGACTTTTTATGGGTCGTCCTTTATCGCTGACCATACAGGCGCTATCCTGACGGAAGCCAATAAACATGACCAAACCGTTCTAACTGCGACATTTGATCTGGATGCCATCAGGAAATATCGTGAAGACTGGGGGGTTTATAGAGACCGGCGACCAGAGCTTTATCAAGCTATCTCAACCCTGGACGGTAGATATTAACAACTTTTATAATCTTTCGACGAACACCTAAATTAATTCAAAGGAGATATTAGATGGAACATTACGGAATTATAAGTCTAATCCCGGCAGCATGTGTGTTGATTATTGCTCTTATTTCTAAACGTACATTTGAAGCCTTGGTTGGCGGAACACTGATCGGATTTATCATTTGGAAAAAATCAGAGTTTTTTGGTGGATTTGCCGATACTGCCTTAAAAGTTATGGGGGATGGTACCATCGGTTGGATTATTTTGGTTTGTGGGTTATTCGGTAGTTTGATTGCCTTATTGATCCGAAGTGGTGGGGCCATCGCTTTTGGGAATTTCCTGGTAACCTTTATCAAAAACAGAAAAAGTGCCTTATTGACGACCTGGATTTTGGGGTTGGTTATTTTTATCGATGACTATTTGAATGCGCTGACGGTGAGTTCTTCCATGAAAAAAGTGACTGATAAATTTAAAATATCTCGTGAAATGCTGGCATATGTGGTTGATTCAACTGCCGCACCCGTTTGTGTGCTGGTCCCGTTTTCCACCTGGGCAGTTTATTCCGGAGCGCTATTAGAGAGTTCAGGTGCCGCTGAAAAAGGGCAAGGTCTTAGTGTTTATATCTCATCGATTCCCTTTATGTTTTATGCCTGGGTCGCAGTTATCCTGGTCCCTATAGTTGCTTTGGGTATTATTCCCCCAATATTTACAATGAAAAAGGCTGAACAGCAAGTTGCCAATAGATCTAATAGTAATGGTAAAACCGGGCAAATTACCGGTGAAGTTAAAACTGAACTTTTAACGCCCGATAATGAAATTGCACCGGAAGCCAAGGAAAATCCAAAACTCTATAATTTTTTAATACCTATTATACTGCTGATAGCGGCGACTATCTATTTTGAAATAGACATCTTCAAGGGAGTTCTGGTTGCAATAGGTGTTTCAATCGTTATGTTCGCTGCCCAAAAGATTATGACTTTCGGTGATATTTTTGACACCCTTATTGAAGGCTTTAAAACCATGATTTTACCGCTGGCAATTGTTGTTGCTTCTTTTATGCTGATTGAGGTGAATAATGGTTTGGGTTTAACGTCATATGTTATTGAAACAGTAAAACCGTTAATGAGTGGTGCCTTTTTGCCAGCTGTCGCTTTTATTTCGCTCTCCATCATAACCTTTTCGACTGGATCATTTTGGGGGGTTTATGCCGTTGCGTTTCCGATCATTATACCATTGGCTCAGGCAATGAATACCAATTTACCTTTAGCTATCGGTGCTGTAATATCTGCCGGTGCATTGGGAAGTCATGCTTGTTTCTATGGGGATGCAACGGTATTGTCAGCAGCCGGAAGTGGTTGTAGCAACATGAACCATGCTTTAACACAAATTCCTTATGCGATTATCGCAGCCATAGTAGCATTTTTTCTTTTTATTATTGCTGGCTTGATGTTATAATAAAAGCCATAGATAATTTAAGAAATTTAATATTTTGAAGGTGATACAGATATGAGCGGGAATAAAAAACCGTTTATATCAAAAAGAAGTTATTGATAGTTTGCACTTGGAATATATGATGAATCAGATAGGTGTCGACATCTGATTGGCAATAAATCATGATCAATTTGACAAGTGAAACAAAGCCGAATAGTAAATTATAAACTTTGGAATTTTCATCAACTATAGCGCTTTTCAATCGCATTGAGCCTTTTGTCATCTCGATCGAATGTGAGAGATCTATTCAGTCAACTAAGATTTCTCCTCGTTCCTCGTCGAAATGACATGGGCAAAGAAATTCTTTGTTTCTTCAGGAAATATGTTCAACCCAATTGCAAACTGCTATAGGAAAAATTACTCGATGAAAAGTTTGACGATTTCGACTTTGCATAAAATTACTTTTTTATATTCATCATACTGATTTTTAGTTCAAAACGAATTGTTAAGATAGATAGATGAAATTGAACATAATCATTATATTGGTTATCATTTTCCAACTATTCCATTCCTTAATATATGCTGATACAATAATTATCGCTGCAGATCAGTGGTGTCCTTATAATTGTGACCCTGAATCAGATAAACCCGGGTTTATGGTGGAGACAGCAATAACAATTTTCAGGGAACACGGGCATGAAGTGAGGTATGTCATTCGCCCCTGGAAAAGAGCTCAAAAAGAAGTGATGGAAGGAGTAATTCATGGATTAATCGCGAGCACTCCCCAAAATTCTATTGGTCTAAACTTAATATATCCCCGAATAGAACAAGCCCGGATGAGTAATTGTTTCTTCACTTTAAAAGACTCTTCGTGGAATTTTGATGGAGCAAATTCACTCAAAAAAGTTAAATTGGGCATCATTCAGGGATACCATTATGGCCCTGAAATTCAATCATACGTTGATAAAAATATTAACAATCAGGGGATGATTCAGAATATTGCCGGAGAAAACGCATTAGAAAGAAACATTAAAAAACTGATCAAAAAAAGAGTTACAACCGTATTGGAGGATAAATCTGTTTTTCGATATACTGCCAATCAGTTAGGAGTATTCGATCAGTTGAGATTTGCCGGAAATGACGGTACCAGCCCAACTTTCAACGATTTATATATCGCTTTTACACCATCAGCTGTTAATAATCATTCAAAAGGATATGCTAAGATTCTGGCAAATGGCATGGAACAATTGAGATCCAAAGGAAACCTGTCTATAATATTGGCAAAATACGGTTTAAAGGATTGGAGATAGAATCCATGGCATAAATTAATTAAAATGATCCCAAGGGTTTTCCAATAGAAAATCAACAAATACCCGGTTCGCTTTAGATAGGTAACCATTTTTCTTCCAGGCAATTCCAAAATCAAGGATCACCGGTGGATCGAATGAAACGCCTGCCAATGCTTTGTCATCTTTTAAAACCATTTCCAGACAAATTCCAATGCCATATTTATCTAAAACCAGTGATCGGGTGAGTGTCATAAGATTGGTTTCAAAGGTAATGTTTGGTTTGATTTGAAATTCGCGGCTCATCCGGTTGACAGCTTCCCTCAGGAAATATCCCTCTTTTACTGTGATTAAGTCTTCATTAATAACTTCTTCAAATTTTACTTTTTTTCTTTGGGCAAAAGGATGATCTTTGCGAACAAAAAGCAACATTTCCTGACTTAAAAAAGGTTGAACTTCCAAATTATCAGGCGTTTCTCCCATAGTCACAACACCAAGTTCTATTTCTCCGGTGATTAGTCTGTTTTGAATGATCTTAGTTCCTTCATCATGAACCTGAATATTTAAGAATGGGTAAGCTTTTTTAAATTTACCAAATACTTCCGGGAAAAAGTAAGCTCCCATCATGGCGGGCATCCCTATTCGAACTTTCCCCTTTTTTAATTCTTTTAGATCATTCATATTTGATATTGCCGCATTAAACTGGTCATTGAGAGAGCGGGCATGTTGCAATAAAACTTCCCCCTCCGCTGTTAAAAAGACTTTTTTTTCCGAACGATTAAACAATTGAAGATCAAGTTCTTCTTCCAGTTTACGGATGGCAATACTGACGGCTGGTTGGGCAATTCGGATTTCATTGGCAGCTTTGGTAAAACTGCGGTGTCTGGCGACGGATTGGAAAATTTCAAGCTGGCGCATGTCCATAGGTAATCAACTCTTTTTAAAAAGTGACATTGAATATAAATATTAATAATCTAGCTCTAACTGTCATTCTGAGTGTTTACACAGAAAAATCTGTGATATGTTTGCAATGAATTTTCTTGAATATATAGGGTGGATCAAGGAGCTTGCGACGGATCCACGCTGAAAAAAATTGCCGGATCCACTTTGCTTGATCCGACCTATGAATTTTTGTAGCTCATTGTAATCATATGTTAATAATTCAAGTTCATTAACAGTGTTGATCCCGATTCCCGACAAAATGTTTGCAACGAACTTGCTTGGATGTGTAGAGTGGGCAGTTTTTTTTGCCCACCCTGAAAAAGATGGGTGTGTTCTTGCTGCAAATCTCGCAATTCAGTGCAGGCCCATCTTTTTCTAAACACTCGACCAAGCGGTAAAGCCTTTGACTTATGAGTATTCTCAGAGAGGAGCATTTTATCCTTTAGAAAAAATAGTATGCATATAATATTTATATCAAAATAATATAATATATATATTTTACATATGTATATAAAACCAAATAGCATGTAATCAAGCCTTAAAATTAATTATAATTTAGAAAATAATCATTACTACTATAATTACCCTACCAGAGGAGCAATCATGAATGCGGAAAAGAAAAGAGCCTTTTTCAACTGGCAAGACCCATTATTAATCGAAGATCAGCTTGATGAAGAGGAAAAACTGGTGAGGGATACTGCCAGAGACTTTGCTCAATCACAATTACTACCGAGTGTCGTTGAAGTTAATCGTTCCGAGAAAGCAGATCCTGACATTTTTAGGAAAATGGGAGAGTTGGGATTACTGGGATGCACGGTTGAAGGATATGGATGTCCGGGCGTAAATTATGTCTGTTACGGATTGGCAGCCAGGGAAATTGAACGTGTTGATTCCGGATATCGATCCATGATGAGTGTGCAATCCAGTCTGGTGATGTTTCCTATTGAAAACTGGGGAACCGAGGCTCAAAAAGAAAAATTTTTACCTAAACTGGGTACTGGTGAATGGATTGGTTGCTTTGGTTTGACAGAACCGGATTATGGATCAGATCCCGGTGGCATGATAACAAGGGCTAAGACAACAGATGGCGGGTATATCTTGAATGGGACCAAAACCTGGATCTCAAATTCCCCCATCGCAGATGTCTTCATCGTCTGGGCTAAAACGGATGATGATAAAATTAAAGGTTTTATTCTTGAAAAAGGTTTTAAAGGTTTAACAGCCCCTAAAATAACGGGCAAGCTTTCCCTTCGGGCCTCAATTACCGGGGAAATAGTTATGGATAACGTATTTGTTCCCGAGGAAAATAAACTGCAAAATATTTCGGGTTTAAAAGGTCCTTTTGGTTGCTTGAATAATGCCCGTTTCGGAATTGCCTGGGGAGCATTGGGGGCCGCTGAAGCGTGTTGGCATGCTGCCAGAACCTATACGATGGAACGTAAACAATTTGGAAGGTCACTGGCGGCCAATCAGTTGATTCAAAAAAAATTAGCAGATATGCAAACTGAAATTACCATTTCCTTACTGGCTTGTTTGCAGGCAGGTCGATTAAAAGATAAAAATCAATTAGCACCGGAGGCCATTTCTTTGATTAAGAGAAATTCATGTGGAAAAGCACTGGATATTGCTCGTACTGCCCGGGATATGCACGGTGGAAATGGAATTGTAGATGAATTTCATGTTATGCGACATATGGTAAATCTGGAAACGGTGAATACTTACGAAGGGACCCATGATATCCATGCGCTGATTCTTGGAAGAGCCCAGACAGGTTTGCAATCCTTTTCCGGGGCTTAAAATGGCTGGACCCTTAAAAAACATCAAGGTATTAGAGCTCAGTCGGGTGTTGGCCGGGCCATGGGCAGGCCAAATATTGGCAGATTTAGGAGCGGAAGTCATAAAAGTGGAACGACCGGGTTTGGGTGACGAAACCAGGGCTTGGGGGCCACCTTATTTAAAGGATGATGACGGAGCCGAAACCAAAGAATCTGCCTATTTCTTAGCCACAAATCGAGGCAAAAAATCGGTCACTGTTGATTTTACCAAACCGGAAGGTCAGGAAATCATCAGAAAGTTGATTAAACATAGTGATGTTTTGATTGAAAATTTTAAGGTGGGTGGTCTTAAAAAATATCACCTGGATTATAAATCCGCACAGAAAATTAATCCGGCTATCATTTATTGTTCGATTACCGGGTTTGGACAGACCGGACCTTATGCACATCGGGCAGGTTATGATTTTATGATTCAGGGATTGGGTGGCTTGATGAGTATCACCGGTGAAAGTGATCATTTACCCGGGGGTGGTCCTCAAAAAGTTGGGGTGGCCCTGGTGGATGTGTTAACCGGATTATACTCTACTATTGCGATACAAGGAGCCTTGTTTTCACGAACCATCACCGGTATGGGGCAATATATCGATATGTCCTTGTTGGATGTTCAAACAGCAAGTTTAGCTAATCAGGCTTCTAACTATTTAATTGGTGGTATTCTTCCCCAACGATTGGGAAACGCTCACCCGAATATTGTGCCATATCAGGTTTTTACTACCAGCAATGGTCATATCATTTTGGCTGTTGGTAATGATAATCAGTTTAAGAAATTTTGTGATGTTGCCGGTCATCCGGAACTCTCAGCCGATGAGCGATTTATTTTGAACAGGGGTAGAGTCCAGTATCGGGATCAATTAATTGATTTTATTAAACCAATTATAAAAGGAAAAACTAGTGAAGTCTGGTTAACTCAGCTAGAAAAGGCTGGTGTCCCCTGTGGCCCGATAAATGATATCTCACAAGTTTTTGATGATCCTCAGGTACAAAGTCGTCAGACAAAAATTTCTCTTGATCATGCCCTGGCATCTGGAATTCCTTTAGTTGCAAATCCAATTCGGTATTCGGAAACAGAGATTGAATACCAAACACCTCCGCCACTTCTGGGTCAGCATTCAAATGAAATACTCACTGAAATGTTAGAATATTCACAAAAGGAAATTGAGATTTTAAAAATGAATAAAGTCATTTAAGCGGAAACCTGTTTATCTCTTTCCTGAGATGTTTTTAAAAAAATGGTAGTCAAATTTCCGCCACCTCCATCACAAAGAAACCTTTCCAGATGTTGATGAATCACTCTTACCATTAGATGATATTAGCATATGAATGCAAATCTCAAATACTTGTTAGATACATACATTATTTCTGAACTAGTGAGAAATCCCCATGGTATTATCAAGAATAGAATTTCAATTAATTAGGAGAAGAAACCATATGCACAAGTATCATTGTATCCAGTGAGCTACACTTCGGTGTTGAGAAAAAAGGGTCCAAAAGGCTACGTAGTCAAATGGAAGCAATTCTTTCAGCAATTGAAATTATTCCATTTGAGGAACCTACCGACAGACAATATGCGATTTTAAGATCAAATTTGGAAAAATCTGGAACACTAATCGGCCCCAACGATAAGCTGATAGCAGCTCAAGCCATTGCATATGGCCTAACTTTGGTGACCGCTAATATTCGAGAATTTGAACAAGTTCAAGGAATAGCGGTTGAAAACTGGCTTTAGTAAAATAAAATCTGATTTCTGCTTTTTGATCTTGTACTAAAGTCAAACAAAGATCTTTCCCTTGGTTAATCATCATCCCATTTTCCATATCCCGGGATTTCAACAGTATCATCATCAAAGATTCCTTTTTCCGCTTCTTTGTGGCAGGAATCGCAATTACTTAGCGATTCAACTTCTGAATTTTCTGTAACCAATTTCAGAGGAATTTTTCTGTGTTTGTCATTGATATATCTTGTTTCAGTAATCCTTAATGGACTTTCATTAGGACTGATTGATCGATTTATTTTTTTTGATCTCTTATATTTAGATTTATCAGCGGAATCGATGGTTAAATAGTTAAGAATCTGACTTTTTGTAGGTTTATCCAAATCAATTTCTTCACCGAAATGCTTGTTTAAATTAGAGTCTGATAATAGTAATCTCCATGACTTACTTGGCAACATTCCAGGAAAGTAGGTAAAATGGCAGCTTCCACACTCTTCAGTATAAGATGCATTCGGGACCACCTTAAAATCGGTGTTATAAGAATCGTCATCATCCGCTAGTGCAATAAAACCAACAGACATGAATATTATAGATAAAATTAAAAGTAAATTTATTTTCATGATCAATTATTTTTAACGTTTCACTAATTTGATTTTTTTCAATTCAATCATTGTTTTCTTAATTCGAAAAAAAGCCCAGAAGATTGTTAGATCAGGTAATACGACTAGTTCATTGAAACCCATATTTCTATCAGCAGTCAATCAAATATTCAAAGAAAGAATGAAATTGGTTGGCATCGAAGGTAATTTGTCTGCGCATTCAATTCGATCAGGATTTGTGACTTCAGCCGCATCTGGTATCAAAGATCCTGTTACTGGAAACATTCAAACTATTCCTATTTGGGAGATAATGAGGATGTCAGGACACAAGACGTCACGTTCTGTCGATGATTATTATAGAAATGGCAGCATATTAAAGAATCCAGCTAGTGATATGTTGTGAATCGTAGAGGTTGAACCTATACGTTTCAGTTAATTGATTAAATCAATCAAGCAGGTGCAATGGCCTGCTTGATATTTTTTAGAAACCGGCAAAATCCAATATCAATACCCACACTACTAAAATCCTATTTTATCCATTTTGATGAAGGCTTCCCCGAAGACCCTTAAAAACATGAAAAAGGCACCACTTCTACCATTCAACCACTGCTCACTTGCGATTATTAAAAATCATAATTTCACAGGCATCGCTTTCTCAGATGGAATCCAGGGGAAACGAGCGAACCCAAAGTATTAAACACAAAGGTTTCAAATGAGATAGGTTAAGCCATGGAAAATCAAAAATAGATAAATGCCAATCCCGAAGACACCTAAAGCATTAACAACTCCTGAAATTGATCTTCTTTTCTTCCAATATACATATAACAGCAACGAAAATACCACCTTCAATACTAGAAATAATGTCCCTGTGGATTCAACTTCGAACAACTTTGATGCTAAAATATTAACTTCGAATTTATCATCAAAAAACTTCAGCAGGTAAAATGACAGGAATGTGTCGAGGAGGTTAAGTGCAGAAAGAACCGGGAGAGTGTAAAGTATCAATTTATTTTTTTTAGGTTTCATTCTTGATTACCTTCATCAAATCAAACACTTTTTATTTAATATTATTATCAGTAACTTAGATATATAAAAAATTAAAAAACCTTCTCTTTTACCCATATCCATTGGAAGAATATGGGTAATTAAATACTAAGTATCTATTTTATTAGTAGGATTTTTCACTAACTGCAAGACCCTTTATTGATAACGTTTTTGAAGAAAATTTTCTATCGGCGATTACAGGAACTCGGGAAGCTGTTCGCACACCAACAACCAAAATGTATAAAATTAAACATGCCAACCTGATCAAAAGAGAATTTAGTGGAGATTAGAAAGGGGCGGGGGAAATGAAAAGACCTGAACCAAGTTTACTCAATTGACTCAGACCGCTATATACTATAGCTTCTTAGCAATAAAGCATTTTTAGATAACCGTATCATTAAAAAATCCACGAATACCTTCTCCAAGTTTTTCCTTAGCCATGGCATTTTGATTCAGCATCCACCGAAAAGTACTTTCATCCAGGTTTAGTTATTCAATAGACTTTTTTGACTCTCTGACGGATCCAATTTCAATGGTAAATCCCCAGTATCCTGCTGATATTTTTTATTGGGCATACTGAATTACTTTTTCCGGGATCCTAAAACTCGGAATCCCTTGGGCGAGCGAAACAGCATTCGGATATCGAGACACTTCTAATTCCATCGCCTTGATGAGGGACAGCTCAAACTAGTCGGATGCACCGGTTTGTTAAACAGGTTCATTGTCGTTTTGAGTAAAAATGGATTGGTGATTAGCTAACGGTTATTTTCTTTTTTAGAGGATGATGCCGATAAGCTGTAAACAAATATCTATTCAACCAAACCCGTTATCTTTTAAGAAAAGGGGGGAAAAGGGGTCAAAAAAGGGGTCAGATCTTTGTTTGACTTTAGTTTAAGCTCAGATAACGGAAATCAAACTTTATTTTATCCATTTTGATAACAGATTCCCGAAAGCTCTTAAAAATATGAAAAAGGCATTACTTCTACTGCTCACTTGCGATTGTTAAAAAGCGTATTTTATATTTCAGCATTATCACATAACGATTAGATAAAGAAGTAAGAATTTAATATCAATTGACAAAAAAACCAATTAATTACATTATGTAATATCAACTACCAAAATGTAATAAAACAAATATAACAGTATGGTAAAAAGAAAAATTAGTGAAATTTTAGTTGAAATGTCCATATCATTCCCAATAGTGACAATTACTGGTCCTCGGCAGTCCGGCAAAACTACATTGGCAAAAATGACATTTCCAAACAAAAATTATGTATCTTTAGAGGATTTGGACACTCGGCAATTCGCTGAAAATGATCCACGTGGTTTTTTGGCCAAATATCCAAAAGGTGCTATCCTTGATGAAATTCAACATGTCCCATCACTATTATCCTATATTCAAACCATTGTTGATTCAAAGCAGATGAATGGTATGTTTATCCTAACCGGTAGCAATCAATTTGAATATGTTCAATCCATATCTCAATCACTGGCTGGACGTACGGGAATGCTGAAGCTCCTGCCTTTTTCTTACAATGAAATATACCATGGTCAAGAATCGACTGAAAATATTTTATTTAATGGTTTTTATCCACGAATATTTGATCAAAAAATTAAACCTGAGCTTTTCCTGTCAGCTTACCTGGAAACATATGTGGAGCGGGATGTCAGGTCATTGATTAAACTCAAAGACCTCCTGCAGTTTCATCGGTTTTTACAACTATGCGCAGGTAGAACCGGGCAAATAATAAACTTCAGTAACATAGGTAATGATTTAGGTATTACACATAATACCATCCGAAATTGGATTTCTATTTTAGAAGCCAGCTATATCATATATTTATTACCACCTTACCATCAGAATTTTAACAAGCGAATTATCAAGTCTCCAAAATTATACTTTGTAGACACCGGGCTTGCTGCCCACTTATTAGGAATCGAAAATTCTAACCAGTTGATAACTCATCCACTGCGGGGAGAATTATTCGAAACCTTTGTTGTCGGAGAGTTTCTTAAATATCGGTATAATTGCGGCAAAAGAAGTAATCTCTACTATTTTAGAGACCATGTTGGTAATGAAGTTGATCTGGTTATTGAGACTGGTAATGGAAATGTTCCGGTCGAAATAAAATCATCGCAAACAATAACAGCAGGATTTTTTAAAGGATTAAATTATTTTAATAAAATATCTAAAACATCTCCGCATTCTATTCTAATTATTAATAATAATATTGAACAGGAAAGACAGGAGCATTCTGTAATAGGATATCCGCATATTGAAAAATTTTGCAAACTTTTGAATTAAGGACCTGAGGGGGTGGTTAGAGAAATCACCAAAAAAGAACCCCAGTCCATTGTGATGATTTTTTTAATGAAAAATATTCGCAACAGGCGGAGGTTCTTAACAAATTCGAGGATTATCTGATTAGAGCTTTTTCTTCCAGTATTAATTTTCTTATAGCTTCTTAGCAATAAATGATTTTAAGGTAACCGTATCATTGTAAAAGCCCCGAATACCTTCACCAAGTTTTTCAGTCGCCATGGCATTCTGATTCAGCATCCACCGAAATGTACTTTCATCCAGGTTTAGTTTTTCAATAGACTTTTTTTGACTCTCTACCGGGTCCAATTTCAAAGGTAAATCCCCAGTATCCTGCTGCAATTCCTCTAATAAATTCGGGCTAATGGTAATGCGATCACAACCGGCTAATTGTTCTATTTCTTCGGTATTTCTGAAACTAGCCCCCATAACGACTGTATTATATCCGAATTTTTTGTAATAATGAAAAATTTCGGTGACAGACAGTACTCCGGGATCTTCTTCAGGTGTAAACGTCTTTCCTTCTTTTTTAGCATACCAGTCCATGATTCGTCCTACAAAAGGTGAAATTAAAAACACCTTGGCTTCCGCACAAGCTACTGCCTGGGCAAAACTAAACAGGAGCGTTAGGTTACAATTGATCCCTTCCTGCTCCAGTTTTTCTGCGGCCTTGATGCCTTCCCAGGTTGCTGCCAGCTTAATCAGGACACGGTCCCGGGAAATACCAGCCGCTTCATAAAGCGAAATTAGCTGCTGCCCCTTACTAATCGAAGCTTCCGTTTTAAATGATAATGATGCATCAACTTCTGTGGAAACACGTCCCGGTACAATTTTTAATAACTCCAGCCCAAAATTAACTGCTAATTTATCAATGATGTTATTAATGGTATTTTCTTCAGATCCACCTTGTTGTTTCCCCCAACTGACAGCTTCTTCAACCAAATAAGCATATTGCTCCATTTGAGCTGCTTTCAATAATAAACTGGGGTTCGTGGTGGAATCTTCCGGTGTATATTTTTTTATGGCATTAATGTCTCCGGTATCAGCCACTACTGTTGACATGGTCTTTAATTGATCGAGTTTATTGCTCATTTAATTCTCCATTTTTTATTAATCCCTTCGACTTCGCTCAGGGAACGCGTTTTTGTGTCGTCAGTATCTTCCGACTTCGCTCAGGGAACGCGTTTTTGTATCGCCCGTCCCCTGAGCACTGAATTTGCGATACTTTGAGCAAGAATGAGAAATCTTTTAATTTCAACAAGATCTCTCGTCGCAAGCTTCTATAAACTTGAATTTTGTGCCTTTAAAATCAAAGTGTTGTCAAATGTCATCTCGACGAAGAATGAGGAGAGATCTTTTTTTATCTCAATTAATAAGATTTCTCCTCGCAAGCTCGTCGAAATGACAGGACCAAGTTTATTGCAAACATATCACAGATTTATCTGTGTAAAAACTCGAGATGATAACGGGACGTACTTTTTCTTCCAGTAAACGTATTTACAAAACAGTCCCATGGTAAATATCCCCTTGGTTTTTCCATGCTATTGGAAATCCGGATCTTTTAAATCCCCAATCGGTTTCTACGAAGCAATTCACCATTGGTTTGGTTGGAAGTTGGAACATGGTTCTCCAAAGGAAGTATTTTTTCATGGATAACATCCAGAATCCAATTTTCCTGGGGAAAAAACATCTCTTCCAGTTCCGGTGCCGGAGTAATCCAATTCCGGGATCCAACAACAGCAATCGGTGCATCCAGATAATCGAAAGCCAGCTGACTCAAGTTGTTAGCAATCGTATGCAGAAAAGAGCCACGTTCGCAGGCATCAGATACCAATAATCCCCGCCCGGTTTTTTCAAGCGAGGATACCAACATATCATAATTCAACGGATTAATTGATCGTAAATCAATCACGTCGGCATCCAAACCATATTTTTCTTTTAACTGATCTGCTGCCATTAAAGCGCCATAAAGTGCACTACCTAAAGTAATAATTGAAATATCGGCTCCTTTTTTGCGAATGGCCGGCTCACCAAATGGAATTTCATAATAGCCTTCAGGAACGCCATCTTCCACAAAATCTTCACCGACATCATAGATCCCCTGGCTTTCAAAAAATATCACCGGATCGGTTCCATTCAAAGCTGTATTCATGAGGCCTTTAGCGTCATAAGGCGTCACCGGATAAACTGCTTTCAGGCCGGGAATATGGGAAATTAAGGTTGTCCAGTCTTGTGAATGCTGGGCGCCGTATTTTGCACCGACAGAAACCCTGAGTACAACCGGCATCTTAAGGATGCCACCGCTCATGGCTTGCCATTTTGAAAGTTGATTGAATATTTCATCCCCCGCTCTTCCCATAAAGTCACAATACATTAATTCCGCAATCACTCTACCGCCTTCCAATCCATACCCTACGGCTGCACCGACAATTGCTGCTTCAGAGATCGAAGAATTAAAAATTTTGTGATAGGGTAATGCTTCTGTTAGCCCACGATAAACACCAAATGCACCGCCCCAATCACGATTTTCTTCCCCAAAAGCCACCAGGGTAGGATCTTTACTATAACGATCATAAATAGCTTCAAAAATGCCGTCTCTGATATTAAATCGCTTCATTTTTGATACTGCTTTACCATTTTCGATTGATTTTCTTATTTTCCTGGCAATTTGTTTGACCCGAACATTTTCCTCCAGTGGCGTAGTCATTTCAATCTTCCCTTCAGCCATTTTTTCCAGGCTTTTATTAGAAAACATAACATCCCCAATTTCTTCGGATGTTAAGGTCATTCTGGGGCTAATATCCAAATCAGTAGAAAGACGGAAAAGTTCTTTAGTTTCCTTGGTAATTCTTTTATTGATTTTTTTCAGATCAGTAGTAGTGGCTAAACCAGCTTCTATTAGCTGTTTCCCATAGGTTTCAATAGCGTCAGCACCTTTCCAGATTTCCAACTCTTCTTTGGTTCGGTATGAATTGACATCGGATGGAGAGTGTCCGCTGATACGATAAGTGATCACATCTAACAGGACCGGTCCCTTACCTTGTTTTAATATTTTTTTCTTTCGTTTTAGGGCATCCATCACAGCCAAAGGATTATAACCGTTAACACGCTCGGCATGCATTTGATCAGGATTAACACCGGCACCAATTCGGACCAGTTTCTCATAGCCCATGGTTTCTCCATTGGTTTGCCCACCCATACCATATTGATTATTAAAGGCATTAAAGATAATTGGTAATCCGCCACCCAATGAATCGTCCCAAAGTTTTCGATATTGATCCATGGCTGAAAACATCATGGCTTCCCAGACCGGACCACAGCCAAAAGAAGCATCTCCGATATTACAAACAATAATACCCTCTTTTCGATTCACTCTTTTAAAAAGTGCAGCTCCGGCTGAAATAGTTGCCGAACCGCCCACAATGGCATTATTGGGATAAATACCGAATGGTGTAAAAAAAGCATGCATTGATCCGGATAGTCCTTTGTTAAAACCTGTATATCGGGCAAAGATTTCAGCATAGGCACCATAAATAAGAAATTTCCGACCTAAATCTTTAACACTGCCTTTATGATTTTTTTCCACAATTTTTAAAATTTGCCCATCGAAGAAAGATTCCATAATTTCCATTAATTTACTTTCTTCCAGTTTAATTACAGCGGAAAAACCTTTAGCCAAAATTTCGCCGTGGGAACGGTGACTACCATATATATGATCATGCTCATCCAGATAAAAAGCCTGTCCCACCGCTGAAGCTTCCTGTCCCAGAGACAAATGCGCCGGCCCTTTATGGTCATACTGCATTCCCTGATAGATCCCTTCCTTTTTAATCAGATCCAGTGAGGTTTCAAATTCCCTGATATACTGCATATCAAGATAAATCCCCAATAACTCTTCTTTGGTAAATTCTTTTGAAACATCTTTTATTTTTTTATTGTACTGATTAACCGGAATATCCTTAAATTTCAGCTTTTCTTTTTTAAATGAAGCTTTAGGTGTAATAATAATATTTTGTGGCATTTGGACTCCTTAATGAGTATTTGTTTCTTTAATGGATAATCGTTTCTTTGATAGCTTCGCCAACTGTCGGATGGGGGAAAATAATCTGTTTGATATCATTAACACACATTTCGTTTTCAATAAAAGTAACGGCGCCCCAAATCATTTCTGAACAGGATCCACCGATAATGTGAACCCCCAGAACTTCATTGTATTTTTTGCCAAGCAGTACTTTACAGGTACCCGTTTTTCCTTCGTTTTCAACCAAAAACCGACCAGCGATTCCCAATGGTTTTTTAATCACTTTATAGTCAATATTTTTTTCAATGGCTTCTTCTTCTGTCAAACCAACACTGGCGACCTCAGGGTGGCTATAAACAACTCCGGGCATGGCTCGATAACTCATCTGATCTTTGTCCCCAAACATATTATTAACCGCCACTTGTCCTTCACGGGTAGCGCTGTGCGCTAAAAGACACCGCCCTGTAACATCACCGCAAGCCCAGATTCCTGAAATATTAGTTTGCCCGGCCTTATCGACCTTAATTCCCGTACGATCATAATCTACAGTAATTTCATCCAATCCCAGACCCTCTAAATTGGGCGTTCTTCCAGTTGCCAGTAGGATCAAATCCGAAGCTTTTTCCTGGTGTTGATTATTTTGAGTAAAGATTACTTTGTTCGATTTGATATTTTCCACTTTAGCTGACAGGAAAAAATCAACACCGTCTTTTTTTAATGACCGCTGTAACATTCTAGCAATTTCTCCATCAATACCAGGGCAAATCTTATCCAGCATTTCAATGACCGTAACCTTGGTGCCGACAGAAGAAAAAAAAGATGCAAACTCAATCCCTATCACACCGCCACCAATGATGGTTAATGATTTAGGTATTTCTTCAATGTTTAAAATACCGGTTGAATCCAGCACAAATTTTGAATCAGCCCCGGGTATTGGCGGTTTAGCCGGTCTGGAACCCGTAGCAATCAGAATATTTGCTCCTTCATAGATCTTCCCATCAACAGCTACCTTTCCTTTAGATAAAATTTTGGCTGGCCCGAAAGCAATTTCTACCTTGGCTACCTTAAGGGATGATTCAACCCCTCTGGTTAACTGTTTGACAATTTTATTTTTCCGGTTAATAACCGTCGGCATATCAAAAGCGGGATCTTTTAAATTGATTCCAAACTTATGGGCTTCCAGAGCTTCATGATAAATTTTCGCAGAATGAAGCAGCGTCTTAGTAGGGATACAACCAACATTCAGGCAGGTACCACCAATATATTCCTTTTCTATCAGGAGCACTTTTTTACCCTTTTTACCGGCATAAAGTGCGGCTTCATATCCTCCTGGTCCTGCGCCGATAATAATGAGATCAAACATATGCTTCTCCCTATTGTGCTAATAATAAATTGAAATTCTCGATAAAATGACAGAGATCTTTCAGAAAAAGAGAAGCTTGCCACCCATCAATCACCTGATGATTAACGGTTAATGAAAGTCCCAGTTGATCCTGATAGACAATTTCGTCACCGACACGAACCGGCTTTAGTCCAATGGCATTGACACCTAGAATCGCAACCTCCGGATAATTTAAAATGGGGGTAAAACTACTAATTCCCAGTGCACCCAGGTTACTAACTGTAAAAGTACCTCCTTGTAAGCTATCCGGGTTAATAGACCCCTCTTTCGCATGTAAGGCTTTTTCTTCAATAGCTAATGACAATTCATTTAAGGATAAACTCTGAGTATTAGGGATAACCGGCACCATCAGTCCTCTGGGTGTATCACAAGCGAAACCCAGATTGATACCTACATATTTACGAAATACATCATCCTTAAAAGTTGCATTAAAATCAGAGTACTTTTGTAAAACACGGCTAACGGCATACATCACCATGTCACCAATTGATATTGATGCCAGACTTAATAATTCTGTATTTTGTTTAAGTTGCTTACGAAATAGTAATAGTGACTGTGCATCAGCAGCGGTATTTAATGTCAGTTGAGCTGTTTTTTGAAGCGATTCATGCATTCTTTCTGCAGTAATTTTTCGAACCCCTTTAATCGGAATACCTTCAAATTCATTACTGTTTTCTGTATTAACATTTTGGAGTTTACCCTGATCTATTAAATCACTAGCCAACACCCTTCCTCCGATGCCACTGCCCAAAGCCGGTGCGATCTTTCCAGTTTCTGAAGCAATCGTTTTAGCCAGAGAGGTCAAGGGGCTAATCGATTCCAGGGCTAATTTAACATCACGTTCAATAACTCTTCCACCAGGACCCGTTCCTAGGATATTTTGAACATCCAAACCCTTTTTTAAAGCTAAATTTCTGGCTCTTGGGCTAATTCCCCTGTTTTCTGTAGGTATTGTTTTAACTTCAGTTTGTGTGATTTCCTGTTGTGCCTCCTGACTCAGGTCATCAGCAACAGGTTCATCAGGTTCAGGAGAATCTACAGAAGCCTTTGGCTCTAAAAAAGCACTAATATCTTCACCCGGGGATCCGATAACAGCCACATTTTGCATTACAGGAACAGTATCACCAGCCTCACATAAGAAGGATAATACATGGCCGGCAACCGGTGATTCCAAATCAAATACCGCTTTGTCGGTTTCAATGTCGGCAATAATTTGTCCAACCGTGATTTCTTCTCCTTCTTTTACTTTCCAGGAAATAAGCACACATTCCTCAACAGTATTACCTTGTTTGGGCATTATAACAGTAGTTGCCATAGGTGGTTCCTTATTTAAAACTTGCCAGATTATTATATTTTATTTAGATATAAAACTTATTGGGTTATAACCAAAATATAGTTTGGTTATAACCATTGGTAAAATAACTGTAAAATTGTCTTCGACTCTGTGTCAAGAAATATTAATATAAATAAAAAAATTAATTCCAAAAACCGGATGAAATCTATTCAGTTCTCCATTAGGTAATGGAAAACTATGATCCATTAGCTTACGAAATAAGGTTTAAAAATTCAAGATAATCAAAGGAAGAAACATCAATCGAATCAGTAAAATATCACTATGAGTGACCAACCCAAACAATTAACACTTTGTGAATCCGTTCAGGAAAAAATCCGGGCGATCATAGACAATATCTCAGAATCCAAAAATCAAAAACTTCCTAGTGAAAGATCATTAGCGGATCAATTAGGTGTCAGTCGAATAACGGTTAGAAATGCTTATCAGGCTTTGGTCAACCAGGGGTTATTGGTTCCCGGTAAAAGAGGTTATGTCATCAGGAAAACTAGCTATGAAGGCGTATTAACTTTGGATGGTTTCACTAGAGGTTTAGGAGAAAAAGAAAAAGTCGTTACTAAAATCATCGAAGTCAAAAAAATATTACCGGAAAGAGAAATAATGATTGCCCTGGGATGCGGCGTCGACGATGAAATTCTTCAAATCAAGCGATTAAGGATTATTAACAACGAACCTTGTCAATTGGAATACTGCCATTTAATCAATAAGAATTTCCCGGATATCAGCAATCAGGAGAATTTAACGTCACTTTATGGCACCTTTGAAAAGAAACATAATATCAGAATTATTCGAGCGGAGCAGATACTTTCCATCGTTATCCCGACAGCAGAGATTAGAGAATTGATGCAACTAAAAACCAGGGAAAAGGTCCTATTTTTAAAAAGAACCTCTTTTGATCAAAAAAATAATCCGGTTGAATATGTTCATCTTTTTTTAAACCCTGAAAATCGGGAATTCTATATGGAACTGAAACGATAAATACCTTTTTTCCAAAAATAGAAAAAGTAGTGCCCGAAGAAACAATATGAAAAATATATCATATTAATATTATAGAATATTTATATTAACGCTGACGAAGAATGAGGAGAGGTCTTTTTTTATCACGTAAGTTCGTTGCAAGCTTTTCACAGATTTATCCGTATAAAATCAAATTATCGTCATGTAAATGGCGATATTTAAACCAGACGAAATTGACTGTTACGAACGCAGATGCGCAATAGAAAGCTTGCTAAATGATTTCAGAGCGGAATCATTATTAAGGTTTTAATCCAGTTTATTCATCCAACCATTTGTACATAATATATATATCCACATAACCTAATTGTTTGTGTTTGAAGGCTCTCGGAATGACACCCACTACATCAAAACCCAACTTTCGCCATAAATAAACCGCTGGTTTATTGGTTGAAACCACTGATCTGAAAATCATGGCTTCATATCCTAAATTCAAAGCTTCATGTTGGGAATGGATACATAATTGGGTTGCAATTCCCTGCCCCCTTGAATCTTCAGAAACCATGTAACCACAATTACAAACATGGCTACCCGGACCAGCAGAATTCGCTTTTAAGAAGTAAGTTCCTATAATAAGATCAGCGTTTATAGCAACATACGTCATTTGTGAATCTGTCACCCAAATTTTATGGGCTTCATCTCTCATCATATTAGATTCAAAACAGTATGTCTCTTCTGATGCCACTTCTTTATGAATGATTTCCCATACCTGGTCAAAATCACCATCTTGTATTTTGCGAATTTCCATGGGTTAAAATTATTTAGGGTTATTAAGTTAGTAGATTATAGACTCAAAATTTAATCCTCAATTTGACAGATCAGAAACATATGTTTTTTGATGATGGTTAAGCAAACCTGTCAATATTATTTTATTTTTTAGACACCTGGAATCCAATTTTACCGGCTAATTCCATAGACACTTTTCTTACATGTTCATAATTGTTGTCGTATCGATCTTTCAATGATCCAAAAGAAATACTGTCATCTGAGGCAGAACAAAGTGTTGAAGAGTGTGGCAGAAAATTTTTAAAAATTGAAATTTCATTCGATGCTGCAAACTCTGATAGATCTTTATTGTGGAGTTTATATTGTTTCGTTCTCTTGTCTGTTTTATTAAGTAATAAACCAATAAGACCCGGTTCTTGAAAATTTTTCTGACTGAGTTGACTAATGCTTTGAATATTTTTCAATGTGTCCGGTAGAGAATTAATGGCTATTCGGGAAGGTTCTGTCGGGATCAGGATATAATCTGAAAGCATCAACCCCAGTTGAGATAACTTATTTCGTTCATCAATATTGGCAGGGAGATCAATAAATATAAAATCAAATTTTTCATTAAGCAATGATTTCAATTTCTTACTCAAGACTTTTAATCCTGTTTTGGTACATTTTTTTTCAAAGGAGAGGGAGTTCATTCGATCAGTCATCATGACCGATAACTCACATAATGGTTTTTTTCTATTGGGTGTAGTGTTCTTTAATCGTTTAATTAAGAATGGATCCGGGTCTGTTTTTTCTTTTAAGGCCAGTTTAAATAATAGGTGAGAAATCGTCTGTTTGTTCAATCTGGCTTCAGAAACGGTTTTTATGCCTAATAAGGCATTTGAGCTGGAATTTTGCGCATCCAGATCAATAACTAAAATTCGGGAAAGCTTTCCTGCTAGTTTCATGGTGGCAAAAAAATCTGCTAAAAACAGAGAAATTGTTGATTTTCCAACACCCCCTTTATTATTATAGACTGCAACGCTTTTCATCCCCAGGCTCCGAAAGACTAATAATCCATTATTGATTGGTTTGTTACCTTCATCGTAATATTTTCTACTATAAACAATTATTACATGTCAAAATTGGAGGCGAAAAATATTAATTTAAATCAAATCATCCTTGCTTTTGCCTTTCTTTTCAAAAAATGTGAGAATAGCCTTATTTTTATCCGCGTTTATTTTATCAGTTATGATGCTGGGCAATGAATGACTAGTTACCGTAATACAATTGTTTGGTTTATAGTGATAGTGGCCTTTTTTACCCACGTTCTTTATGCACTACCTATTTTAACCATTGAAGATGAAATTGTTATGAGTCAATTGGTTCGAAACTCATATTCAATAGATGAACTTCGCCTTTGCCTTAAACTGTTTCCAGAAAGCCCGTTTCAGTCTGAGTTCAAAAAGCGTTTATTTAAACTGGAGATGAGTCAAAAGAGCTATTCTGAGCGTCAAAAGTATGCTGAACTGGAAAAATACGATCTTGATGTCAAATTAGATCATACTTTAACAGCTGATGATGATATGGCAATGAGCCGATTATTAGAACATTCATTTGATCCGAAAGCACTTCATCTTTTTATTAAACTATTCCCGGGGTCAGCATTTCGACCGGTATTTGAAAACAGATTAAAAAATATTGAGCTTTCAAAAAAGGTTGCCTTATCCGGGACTGAGGTATCAACAATAGGAATTGAAGAGGATGCGGATGTTTTCCAGGATATCGAAGAAGAAATAATTGTAGCAAATGATGAAAAAGTAAATCAGGAGGAACAGGCTAAACCGGCAGAAGTTGAAAAAGAAGCATCCAAAACCCAGGAACCGGAAAAAGAAAAACAACCGGAAAAAGAAGAACCGGAAGAAGATTGGTCGAAGATCGATTTTGGTATTCCAACTCAAATAGATATAACTGATAATAGTGGAAATTCCCAAACTACTGATGGTTCTCCTTTAGGCCTCTATCTTGGTTGGTCTACAGAATATATGTTTGACACAGGTTGGGGAGGTGGTACCTATTACCTGGCACAGAAACTTAAAAGTTCCGGTGCTGAAAGGCAACATCTGTTTTTTGAAGCACAAGTAAAAGGACTGATCATCGATCAAATCAGCTGGGGTATCGGCTGGGGAACAGGAATTACCACAGCCTACTGGCCTGATAAACCGAGTGGAATGGAAATCGTTCCCGGAACAGGTACAATTCAATCATTGTCTTTGGGTTATAAATATCGTTCCTTTGGAATTAACTATGCGATGGTTATTTTTACAGGCTCATACCAATGGACCATCATTTCCGGAGCAAATACAACCAGAGGTGAGACCGAGTGGAAAGGCTCAATGAATATGTTTACTTTGGATTACTATTTTTAATTTAAGTTTCCCAGGCAATTTATCCACCTGATAAAAAGTCTTGGCAAATTGTTGCGAAGTAATTTAAACTGAAAATTACAAATTTTTAATTGATGCAGGTTTCCTAATTTTTTGTAGTCGTTTTCTAAAATATTTTTTGCTTCATTATTGTGATTTTGACTGGATCAGAACATGTTAAGATTCCAAAAAGCTACAAATTGCAGTTATGTTTTTTTTATTAATCAAAATTTAAAGGGGTAGCCATGATTCACCGACCATTTTATAAATTAAGTTTGATGATTGTTTTAACGTTGTTTCTTTGTGTAAATCTATATGCCGGTGTTCCGTATAAAGTTGATTTTTCAAGCGCTTCCGGTGACGTGGAAAAGTGGTTTAAAAAAATAGGCTGGGAATTTAAAGAAGATATGGACGATATGCAACCCAGATTTGAGAATGGGTCTTTGATTATTGAACCGGATGATGATGATCTGGGTGTAATTGCCTTCCAGTTCCCAAAAGGCAAAGGATTAAAGAATATTAAAAAGGTACGGTTAGAATGGGGAGTTAATCAATATTCTAACGGGGCTAACTGGGAAGGTCCAAAATCCAAAAAAAGGAATACACGCGAACCGATTTCTTTAATGATCTTTTTTGGTGATGATAAAGTAGAAAGCGGTAGTAGCTTTGTTCCAAACCTTCCTTACTACATCGCTTTGTTCCTAGGTAAAAAGGAAAAAGCCGGTCAGGTCTACTATGGTAATTATTGGCAAAAAGGTGGTCGTTATTTATGTGAACCCTGTGATGGTTCTCTGGATAAAACCTTTATAACAGAAGTGATGCTAGCGGATAAATTCAAGGAGCTGTTTAAAATGGATATGCCACCGGTTACCGGATTGACTATTGAAGTCGACGCCCAGGATACCAAAAAGAAGAACGGCAGACATTCAAAGGCTTTCATCAAAAAAATCGAACTTTTTAATTAGAAGAAGTTACTTTTCACCTAAACCCCTGCGATTAAATTATTCAAATAAAAAGGCGTTTTTTAACCTAGCGCCTTTTTATGCCTGACTTTTAACGGATATACGATTCGTGGTTTCTGGTCTGATTGATCTATGATGATCAGTTCAGGTTGTTCCTTAATGTTATCGCCTGTTGGTAAAAAACTGACGGGACTGTCCAATTACTGGCAGGACCAAAGGCTTCAGCCGCAATTGAACTGTCGATACCTGTACAATCACTCCCCCAGGTTACATTGTTTGGCCCGGTGGTACAAAAAGGATTTGGATATGCTGTCTGGGGCTGATCCCAAGTTGATGCTCACATCAAAAAATGCCCCGTCGGGTGTAATTGCCAGGACATCCCACTGCCGGGCAGAGATTTTTGAATAATGAATCGTCGTACCATCACCTTCAGTTACAATGCCACTAGCGCCGTTTTTGAGTTGCCCCAAATGACGACCTATTTCTCTCATAAACAATCTTGTCGCTCGAAACAACTCTCTCGACATTTTAAGATACAATTTAAGTAATCTGGGCTGGCACCCAAAGAGATCAGTATCGGCACACGGATCATCTGAACTTGCCATAGAAATAGCATTAGAGGATATGGAAAGCGTGGAATAGGAATGAAGTTTGCTGTTTTGAATGGAAAATACCACACGATAGTTGCCGTAATAGATGACCGGGAAGCCATTAAAAGTGTTGCTATTTACAAGAGTGAAATATCTGTATAAATTCGAATCAGTAAAAATATATCAGGATTATTACCAATTAAGAGCAATTTACCAATAGGAAACTGACTATGAAAAAAGCGGGAACTTTTTATTCGAATGCCGGACATCTTAACCTGGAGAAAGTAAAAGGATTTAAAATGATCAACCCACCTGTTCAAAGTGGGTCAACTGTTCTTTTCAAGGATTATGAAGCTTTATTTCAGGCCAGTCAGGGAAAATATAAAGGGATCTATTATGGAACGGAGGGTACTCCTACGCAATTTTTTTTTGAATCTGCAATGACTGAAATTGAGGGTGGGTATCGGACACAGGCTCTACCAAGTGGAATTAATGCGATTGTAACGGTTCTTTTAGCCTATACCCAAAGCGGAGATCATATCCTGGTTTGTGATAATATTTATGGGCCAACCAGAGATTATTGCACCCAAATACTTCCAAAATTTGGTGTTCAAACTGATTTTATTCCATCAGATGTTGGCGAATCGATTACAGAGTTCATTAAACTCAATACACGTCTGATTTTTTTGGAAAGCCCAGGGTCAAACACTTTTGAAATACAGGATATTCCTGCGGTTACAAAAATTGCTCAGGAGAAAGAGATTATTACAGTTTTGGATAATACCTGGGCAACACCTTTATATTTAAAGCCATTCGAATTAGGTGTAGATGTCTCCATTCATTCTGTTACTAAATACATTTCCGGTCATTCTGATGTATTAATGGGGACAGTTACCACTAATGAGAAATTTGCCCAACCTTTTTTCCGGTACTGCAGGATTGCTGAGCTTAATACATCACAAAATGATTGTTATCTTTCTCTCAGGGGTTTAAGAACGCTTCCCGTGCGCCTTAAACACCATGAACAGGCAGCCTTAGAGATTGCCAGATGGCTTGGAAACTTAGATATAATTGATCAGGTATTGCATCCGGCTTTGCCTGATCATCCTCAACATGATTTATGGAAAAGGGACTTCAAAGGTTCTACTGGTTTGTTTGGATTTACTTTGAAAAAAGAGTTAACTAAAGATCAGATTGCGGTTTTTGTAAACAGCCTAACACTTTTCGGTATTGGCTTTAGCTGGGGCGGATTTAGAAGCCTTGTGACTGTGGGACATTATAGTAGGAATCACAACTCACCATATAGAGATCGTAATATCTATCGTTTATATATCGGTATGGACGAGGCAGAAGATGTAAAAGCAGACCTGGAATTTGCTTTTAATCAATTAAAAATGCATTTTTAAATCTAAAATGGAGAAAGTATGGAAATTAATTTTATCGAAGGAGCACCCGATGCCATTGGCCCTTATTGCCACGCCGTTAAATCCGGGAATCTATATTTTTGCTCAGGTCAGACGCCGTTAAACCCTGAAACGATGAAATTAGTTGGTAACAATATTGAAGACCAAACGCATCAGGTGTTTAACAATATTCAAATCGTTCTGAAAGGTCTGGGGTTATCTCTTCAAAATATTGTTAAAACAACAGTTTACTTAAAGTCCATGGATGATTTTCAAGGGATGAATCAGATTTATGCGGCCGTTTTTGGGGATCATAAACCGGCTCGAACCACAATAAGTGTCAAACAAAACCCACTGGATGCCCTGGTTGAAATTGAGTGCATTGCTGAAATCCCTAATAAATGATTTTTTAGAGTTATTTGACCATGATTAGATCTAAAATAGAACAAACGTTTCAGGTTTTAAAAGAACAAGATGTTGATTGTTGGATAATTTATTGTAGAGAATCCGAAGAGATGACAGATCCCTCCCTTAAATTGAAGACATAGAACGCTTATATTTACCTAAAAAATTTGAATTGTTTTAAAGTACTTCTTTGTTAATGATTTTCATATCATGATTTGATAATAAAAAGGGTAAACCAGCATGGTGGGGGAAAAGCTTCTGAATTACATGATAGCAATATGTCGGGACATCATTACCCAATGCGAAATACTGCCAGCCAGGATAAATAAATGAAAGATTTCATGATAACCAAAAAAGTCTGAAATGGGATTCGGCTTTCTGAATGCGTATATAACAGCTCCGATAGTATAGAATAGACCTCCCATGACCAACCAGCTTAAAGCCGTTATGGTCATATTTTGCGTTAAGGGCCAGATAGCTATAATTACTACCCATCCAGCAGCAAGGTAGAGTAAGGTGGAAAACCAACGGGGAGCATTTAACCAGAATACTTTGGTCACAATACCAAAAACAGTTATCCCCCAGATAACTCCAAAGATACTCCATCCCCAGGCTCCTTTCAGAGCAATGAGACAAACGGGTGTATAGCTTGCCGCAATCAATACAAAAATTAACATATGATCAACCCGTTGCAACTGAATGAGCCATTCTTCTGAAAGATCCAGCCAGTGATAACAAGTACTGGCAGTATATAGTAGTACCAGCCCTGCACTGAATATTGAAAAAGTAGTGATGTGCAGTGGTTTGATCGGAGAAGTCGATTGCAATATCAAGATGATGGTTCCGATAATAGCTAATATAATACCAACAAAGTGCGTTAAACCATTGAGGGGTTCTCTGAAATGACGGTAGCGTGTTTTCACAATTAAAACCTTGAATTTTTTGATTGAGTCAAATTTACCATTCGGTTTATTTAGGTCTTCATTAAAAGATAACAGGTTAAACAGCGTTATCAAATCGGATCTATTATACCAGATTATTTTTAATATTTTAAGCACAATACGCGCTGGACTTCCAGAAAAAAAAAGGGTTTTACCTTATTATTACATTCTATAGTACATTACATTACAGTAGAGTTGAACTTTGTTATATAAATCAATTATTTTCTAAAAAAAGTTGCTTTTTATGATATAAATGTCTTTTCAATGATTCAATAGCTTTTAATAAACCATATATAGATCTATGATATGAATCTTGTTTTATAAGTTAGTTATTTTAGAATCTTTATACAAATGTTAAAGATAGTTAATCAGGAATGGATAGTATAAATGCATATTGATCATATAAATATCAGCGCCCCAAAGGTTCTATTAGAAGATGTTAAAAATTTTTATTGTTTGATTTTCAATTTAACTGAAAGTTCTCGACCCAGTTTTTCAACCATTGGTTACTGGTTATATGCCGGTGAAAAAGCTATCATTCACCTCGTCGAAAGTAATACCCATTTTAAAAATGAAAAACAGGGATATTTGGATCATGTTGCCTTTCAAACCACTGGCTTAAAAGGCATCATCAAGAAGCTTGAGGCAATGGATATCAAATACTCAAAGGCATATCTTCCGGAAATAGACCTGACACAGCTCTTCTTTAAAGATCCGGCAGGTATTGGAGTTGAAGTAAATTTTAATAGTGAAAAATTATAGTTAGGGGTTGGAGGCTATAGTGCACTATTGATAGATGCCTTTCCTTTTCAGAGAATAGCATTTTTAGCGCTTTAGAAATTATATTTAGCCTGGATTCTAACAAAGTATTGATCCTCCTGTAAGCTATTCCCGCCTTCACGTGGGTCAAAATCATTTTGTTCTTTTTCACTGCTTGCTGTTTCCCTGTTTTCTGTATCAATTTCTGAACCCACAAAACCTAAACCCATGTTAAAAGTGAACCACTCAACCGGAGTTATGGAGAACAGCAGGTCCATGTTCCAGACATAGCGATTCACTTCAACAAAAGTATGATCACTGTTTTTATTATTTTCAAAAGTTCGGCTAAACCAACCACCTTGCAGTGTTGCATTGTAAAATACACGTTTTCGCATAACGTTCATTTTCAGATAGGCACCCGTTTCTTCTAAAACCGGATTTCGATTGAAAACACCAAATCTACTGTTAATTCCTAGCCCAATATCAGTAAAAATATTGCCAAAGTTGCCGATGATAAATGGAGATACATCAAAATACTCCTTCTCTATCACTGAGACCCATTGCAATTTTATATTGGTTTGTAATACCATTTCATCACTGATTTGATGGTCCCAACCATTAGCATTCGGCGGCGTATCTTCATTATTGGCCTCCCTTTTTCCCTCATGAATTTTATTTTGCGTTTCTCCGGCCAGGGCACAAGGGCCAATGCAACCGGTTTGAATGCCAAACCGAAAATATTTGTTTTTCTGGTAATACTCTTCATAATATTCAATAAACAGATATCCGGCATATGGTCTCTGATCCATTAAAACTTCTTCTTCAATGATATCTTCAGGCGTATATATCTCCTGTCCGGTTAAAAAACCTGAATATTGATTAGGTATATCCGGTACTAAGTACTCAAATATCCCGAAGTTTGGGTTAAGTTGCAGATCAATGCGAAAACCGTTGCTGAAATTTCGGTCGGTATCATGAATATAGGTGGGAGCGTATCGAATTCCCGGTATCCATTCCACAAAGGAATCATTGTCAAATTGAATGACAATAGAACGATCCGGTATTTTGGCATCCGTTGAGGGATCTGAATTTTCAACATATCCCCAAACATTAGGTGAAAAAAGGCAAAAAAACAGGAAACCTAAAATCAAAACGGGGATTCGATTCATTACTTGTTCTGTGTTTATCTATAGCAGTTTGCAATTGGGTGAAACATATTACTTGAAGAAACAAAGAATTTCTTTGCCCATGTCATTTCGACGAGGAACGAGGAGAAATCTTCGTTGATTGAATAGATCTCTCACATTCATTCGAGATGACAAAAGGCTCAATGCGATTGCAAAGCGCTATAGTTAAAATAAACCATAGCAATTTTCAATTAAGTTGCCCCTATCAGTATGCTGAGCGAGGTCGAAGGGTTCAGAAACAGTCGCTTTATATAACAATGTTCAACCCAATTGCAATACGCAATAGAATCATCTAATAATGAATTTATAGACTGTCCCTGGCAATTGCAAGAGTAAAGGAATTCATAAATTATGGTTCAATAAATTGCTTGACGGAGTTATTAATTTTATATATAGTTGACTAATCAAGCATATATAAAGGAAAATAATATGGTAGAATTTAGTCAACATTCCAGGTTTTTCATGAACTATGCGATGGTTCATACCAGTATCTTTAAGAAAATAGACAATCAATTGAGTATTCATGGAATTAACTTCTCTGAATTTATGATCATGTTTCATTTAGTACATGCTCCGGAAAAAAAAATGAGGCGGATTGATTTAGCGGATAAAATTGGGCTTTCAGCTTCAGGTATTACACGATTGGTGGCACCAATGGAAAAAAGGGGGCTAGTTTATAAAGAATCAAATAAACGCGATGCCAGGGTGAGTCTGGTTAAGTTATCTGCCGCCGGAGAGAGAATTTTAAAAGAATCAGGTGTCAGTTTAGACATAACTGCACAAGGACTTCTTTCCGGTTTAAAAGACTTCAATATGGCTGAAATGCTTAATACGTTAAAGCAGTTAGGTGGTAATATTGAATAGTCAGCTGAGAATATTAAGGAAAACCTGGCTTCAAGGTAAGTGAAATAACAAAAAAAATAAAAAAGACAGATTTTTCAATCTTAAGACACCTTAGAAAGGATGAGGGGTTGACCATTGAGCAATTGTCCGAAAAATCAAAGGTATCGTTTACTGTGATTAGTAAACTGGAAAGAAATACCAAAGAATCGGAGATCTGTTCTGTAATGAGTGGCATCGTTAAGATTACCTATTCCAATCAAACATATGTTTCGAAAAAGGGAGAAACCATCCAATTCGGGGCCTATTTCAATCATAAATATGAGGTTCTAGAAGATTGTGAAATCATTCTAACGCATATTACTGAAAAGGAGTTTCCTGCCTGATAAAGGCTGCCAGTTATATTAGTCACCGGCAGCAGCCGGAGCTTGGGACAAGGATTTGCTTTGCGATTGGCGGAAAATGGTTTTTCAGTTGTGATTAACGATACGAAAAACGAAACAGCGGCCAATAATACTGTTGCTGAAAAATAAAAAAGACAAGTAAATGAAATTCAGTAATTTATTTAGAAAAAAGTTAATTATATTATTAAAGGTTTAAAAAAATGGAAAAGCAAGCGGATATTGGTTTAATTGGTTTAGCAGTAATGGGTGAAAACCTGGTTTTAAACATGGAGAGTCACGGTTATACTGTGGCTGTTTATAATCGGTCAGTTGAGAAGGTAGATAAGTTTATGGCAGGAAGGGGTAAGGGCAAAAATTTTATTGGAGCTCATTCTCTTGAAGCGCTGATAAAATCCTTAAAAAGACCACGTAAAGTCATGATGCTGGTTAAAGCAGGGGCTCCGGTTGATGCTTTTATTGAGCAGATCATTCCTTTTCTGGAAGCAGGGGATATCATTATTGATGGCGGTAATACTCATTATCCTGATTCTAACCGCCGCGCAAAATACGTTGAAAGTAAAGGACTTTTATACATCGGTACCGGAGTTTCCGGAGGAGAAGAGGGGGCTTTAAAAGGACCTTCTATTATGCCGGGGGGATCACCGGCAGCCTGGGAACATTTAAAACCGATTTTTCAAGCCATATCTGCTAAAGTTTCCGATGGTTCACCATGTTGTGATTGGGTCGGAAAAGATGGTGCCGGTCATTTTGTAAAAATGGTTCATAATGGAATTGAATACGGAGATATGCAATTGATTACGGAAGCCTATCATTTAATGAAGGACCTGTTAGGCTTATCCTATGCTGAGATGTTTGAGGTGCTAAAAAACTGGAATCAAGGAGATCTGGATAGCTATTTGATTGAGATAACACGTGATATTTTAGATTATAAAGACGACCAGGGTGAGTTCCTGCTTGAAAAAATACTGGATAGTGCCGGTCAAAAGGGAACCGGAAAATGGACTTCCAATTCAGCCCTTGATTTAGGTGTACCGCTGACCTTAATTAATGAATCGGTTTTTTCCCGGTTCTTATCTTCAATTAAGGAAGAACGTGTTGTTGCTTCGAAAGTACTGGAAGGTCCCCAATTCGAATTTAAAGGAGACAAAAAACAATTTTTAGAAGATTTACAGAAT
>Ga0233431_1001262_pt1 | contig 45199 bp, 33 predicted proteins | sample SI_118_April2016_FD_179867 | JGI IMG/M metagenome (GOLD analysis project Ga0233431, IMG submission 179867) | Seawater microbial communities from Saanich Inlet, British Columbia, Canada - SI_118_April2016_200_MG | ecosystem: Environmental > Aquatic > Marine > Inlet | place: Canada: British... | reverse complement strand
CTAACATTGAAATGTTTTCCTTTTCAAACCAATACTTCAATATTAAACTTTATCAATTCCTGCCTAAAAAAAACGCCCGTTTAATTAATACAGTTTTTGTCTAATAACTTGATAGGTTTAAATAATCAATTTTTGCTTGTTCTAATTGCATATATATATATAACATTGACAATTGTAATTTTAATGAGTTTTAGCTTTGATTTATGCTTATTTTAGCTAAAGTACAGATAAATCCCGCAAATTCTAATATATTTTCGTTGTAGTTTATGAATTAAATGATTGCTTTTTGGAAAATTGAAATTTTCTCTTAGTATTTTTCAAAAGTTCATATATTGTGCTTCTGAAATAAAAGACTTTTTACGTAATAAGAAATGAATACCAGTTTGAAATACAATTGCAAAAATGAAAATCACAGCTAAGATGTCCGCCTAAGTCAGTTTATCTGGAGAGTTTTAAATAAAGACAAATTAAATAAAGTTACAATTCCCGAATTCCTCAATTCCCCAAATTGTTTACTCAACCCACGGAGGAGTATCTCTTTCAAGGCAATACGTCCCGGTAGTATTCAGAGATAGATTAAGATCGAATTCTATCAAATCGTCGGGAGCGGCAGGATATGCTTCAAATACTTTTACTGTATATGCATCAATATCAACATTAGTAATCTGCATTTCAAGGTCGTAGAGACATTTACAATCGCTTGGCATACTTAATTCCTGATTTTCTTCAATAACAATCAAATTGTTACTTATGGAGATTTCGGCAAGAATATTGTCGGGCGTGCAGTTGAAGCCTGCATTTATATGTTTAAATATCAGCGTATTACCTTCCATAAAGTATTGAATGCATGTTTCATCGTTGGGAAAACTATCAACCAAGGCAACTGATTTTGTGTATTTGCAACCATCAAACGAAGTCAAAGAGCTTTCTTGCGTACTTTCTGTTTTTTCCTCGCATCCTGCTATCAGACTGAAAATTATAGTTGCTATCAAAACTAAAATTGTGTTAATATTTTTCATAATCAATATTTTATTTAAAAATTTAGAATTCAAAATTAATAAAACTTTAGGAACTAACTGAAATTAATAAACATCAATATTTTAAAAATATATTGCTCTAATGATTTATTTCCATAAAATAGTCTTAAAAATAAACGGACTCATCGCATTAAAAGACTGATGTAATATTTCAACCATGAATACTTATAGTTTCTAATGACTTCATATTTATTATTTTTATTTTCTTTCCGTTCGAATTAATTATTCCATCATCATTGAGCTGCGAAAGAATACGACAAATATTTTCACGTGAAGTATCAATAAGATTGCCAAGTTCTAATCTTGACAACGGCAAAGTATAATTATCGCTATTATAAATTTTATTAGCAAAAAACAATAGAGTATCTGCAACTCGACCAATAGTATTTTTTTGTTTCCTGTTTAGACAAACCTTAATATAATCAAGTTCACTACAACATAAATCAACTATTATTTCATATGCAAATTCCCCATTTTTAATAATGAATTTATTAAACAGATTAATATCGATGAAACATACCGTAACTTGCTCAATCGCGGTAACCGAATATTGATTGATTTTTTCCTTTAAAGTTGTAGGAATTCCCAAAAATAAGGGAGCTTTTAGAATTTTGATAATATGTTCTTTTTCAAAAACAGAAATGTGAATTTTAACAAGACCTGTTTTTAAATAAATAATATTAGATGATAAAGCCCCTTGTTGCAATATAATGCTCCTATTCTTAAAACTTACTTCTGCACAATTTTGACTCAAATTTTCTAATTCATTTTTATTTAGAAATGTTGCAGCAGTTGATTTTATTTTACATTCATTACAAGTTGACATTTTTTTATAAAATATTTTATGCAAATTTATTAAAAAAATGTGATAGATATCACATTTTTTATTAAATATTATCACCTGACATTTCTTGCTGATTTATAAGGCATTGTGTTACTTTGTTTAATGAATATTTAGATGAATATTGAAGTATCCAAATGTAAAAGTTTAGAATGGTGCTTATAAAGGAATGGATATAAAAACTAAAATAATATATTATGAGAACTGTAAAATTATTTTTTCTGTTACCGCTTATTGCAGTTATACTGCAAACTTGCAAAACTGAGCCTATAAAAGTTTATGATTCTGTTGAATGCATGATAGATGAGGCAAATAAAAAAGCAGAGTTTATTGATGTAGAAATGTTAAAAAACTTAATCGAGAATGAACACGATTTTATTATTGTTGATTGTCGTCAGCCTGAAGTTTATATTGAAGGACATATTCCGGGTTCAGTGAATATTCCACGAGGCATATTAGAATTTTCTGATATAATTTCGAATAGGAGGCTACCAGTTTATATTTATTGTAATGATTGTAAAAAATCTGTTTTAGCTGCAAAATCGTTAGAATTACTTGAATATCCTGTAGTTATGGTTATAAAAGGTGGTTGGAAGAAATGGAAAGAAACATACCCGGAACTTATTGAAATTGGGAAAGATTCGGCAGCTGAGGTTAAATTTCAAGTTGCGGTCCAGGATTGGGCTTTTTGAAAAAAAATTAAGATAAAAGTAAACTTTATCATGTAACAAATTGGACATTTTTAGTCTTATTATTTCTAACAACAATCACCGGAATATTAGTTCATATGTTCAGAATATATGGAATGCTATATCCCACATATTTTACATATGTTATTTATATTATGGTGCTTTTTCCAATGTTAATGATTGAAGTTCCATTTTATAAATGGTCTCATTTGGCATACAGACCAATTGCTATTTGTTTCAGTATTATTGTAAATTCAGCTCGTAAACAAAACTAAATAAATTATGTCTAATTATAAATGTATTGAGCGAAAACTGAAAATTTGAGCTTTATTAAAGGATTGAAAATTAAGTATTTAGATTTTATTCCTCTTTCATTTCAATAAAGAGTTATAAATTGTTTAGTTGGTAATATTAAAAGTTCTCAATTTTTGAAGACTATTTTTATAGTTCTTTTTCAAAGTTTTATATTTCATTGCAAAAATTATTCATGAATTTTAGGATTAAAAATTAATAATGAGATTTGTTTTCAAAAATCAGAATTTCTATTTCAAATTCAAGTGAAAGCAAGTGGTTAAGCTTGAATCAAAACTTAATTAAAACTTTGTGATATTCAGAATAAAAGTAGAAAATACAAGCATCTTTGTATCATCCCATTACACTAATTCTTTTCAGAGCAACGAAGTCTGTAATCTCAACATCTTTCCCCTGAAATTTCATTATTCCATCGTTCTTAAACTCTTTTATCATTCGTGAAACACTTTCCACCGAAAGACCGGTAAGTTCTGCAAGTTCTTTTCGTGAGAGCAATAATTGAAATTTTCTCTGTTTGTAAATTCTTTCTGAAAGGCAGCAAAGAATGTCAGCAAATCTTCCGTAGGACTGTTTTTGTGTAAGACAGAAAAAACGACCATAAGTCTGAATAGCATTTTCGGTAAGGATATTGATAATGCAGGATGCAAATTTTGCATTCATTTTTATGAGTTTTCTAAATACATTAATATCAACCAAATGGACAATGGAATCTTGATAGGCTTGGGCAGAATATTGAAAAACCGTATTACCTTCAAGAAGTGAAGTAAGTCCAATAATATTCTCAGATGGTATAATTTTTAGAATTAAGGTTTTCTGGTTTTCTTCGAGAAAAATTTTTGCCAGCCCTTCTTTTAAAAATATTACATGAGAAGCAAAAGCTCCTTGCTTAGCAAAGATTTCTCCTTTTTTATATTTTATTACAACATTGGTTTTTTCTATCATTGCCTTTTCGTCAGAGCTTAAATTGTCGAAACACCAATGACTTCCACTTTCAATAGAACAACTATTAAATGCAGTTATATTACTCATCATATTTATTTTAAATAATAAAATGCAAAATTAATCAAATAATCTTTTGATTTATATCAAAAAATTATATTTGTGGAATCAAGCTAATATTTATTCCATTTTTGTTTTCTTCTTGATTTATTACTTAAGCATTAATTAAGCTACAATATTGCGAATATCTATATTTGCATTGATGTTTTTTGGTAGTTTAAATGTAAAAGATGCGTATTGCAATAACAGATTTTTTGATTGTTCTGATTTTCTCAGCCATAATATTGTTTTTTATCACAAAAATGCAAAATACCGAAACTATATCAAAGTTACATTTCGACACAAATGCAATACATAAGGTATCATTAAGTCATAACAATCTCGGACTTAACTTTGTTTCGAAGAAAAAATCGGATGCTACTACCGAATTGAAAGATATTATGATAGTGGCATTGACAGAAGCTGAAGAGAAAATTAAAGAAATATTAACTTAAAGGATGGAACTAATAATTCTGATAAAACCTTAAAAATTAGAGATATGAAAAAATCGATTTATTACAGTTTAATAATCCTAAGCGTATTAATTATGTGTACAGTTGGATGCAAAGAAGTGAAAGTTATTAAGACAGTTGATGAAATGGTATTGGAAGCCCAGACAAATGTTCCCCAGATTTCACCTGAAGACCTGAAAACAATCATTGATACTGCCGAAATGTACCTCATTATTGATGTTAGGGAAAAGAATGAGTACGACAAGGCCTACATTCCTGGAGCAATTAATATTCCAAGAGGATTAGTTGAATTTAGAATTGCCAAGGAGAGCTTCTGGGAAGAGGAGATGTTATATATGCCACTTAAAGAAGAACTCATCATTTTATGTTGTAAGAAAGGACAAAGGGGAGCTTTATCTGCAAGTGCCTTGCAGAGTATGGGCTATACCAATGTTATGAATGTAGAGGGTGGACTAAATGCATGGAAAGCTGCTTATTCAGATTTGGTAGAGAAGAATGAAGTTGTAACATCAGGTCCTAAGATGATGGCTACAGGTAGTGACTCAGATGATGGAGGATGTTAAACATCAATTATATATATATTTATAGTTATTAAATCTTATTAATTAAATTAATTTATTATGAAAAAGTTATCATTTTACTTAATTGCTTTCTTGATTGTTCCTGCAATTATTTTTACAGGATGTAAGGAAGACGAAACTGTTGATCCGATTGATCCTGTTCAGGTTTTGAAGGATTACCTTATTAGTACTGACATGGATCTTAACCATGTAATTAAAAATGCCGATGATGCAAAATTTGTTACCGGTGCTCCTGCTGCTGATGATCTAGCAGCATTTCTTAGTGAACACTACATTATTGATATCAGATCAGCAACTGATTATGCTGCCGGATATATTGAAGGTGCCATTAATGTACCTTTTGCTGATATTTTAACTGAGGCTGCAAATGCTGATAAGAAAATGTTAATTGTTTGCTATACCGGACAAACTGCATGTTACGCAACTTCATTATTGCGTTTGTACGGATATCATGATGCCCAAGCACTTAAATGGGGAATGAGTGGTTGGAATGATGCCACTGCTGGATCCTGGAATGGAAATGTAGGTAATATTGCTGATGGGCATGCAAACTGGACTTATGATGCAGCTCCTACCAATCAGACTTACGAAGCCGCTGAATTTACTTCCGCACTCGAAGATGGTGAAGCTATTTTAAAAGAGAGAGTTGAAGCTGTTGTTGCCGATGGTTTTAAAGGTAAAACACCTTTGGATGTTTTAGATGCACCAGGAAGCTTTTTTATTAATAATTATTTTTCTGAAACTCACTATGCTGCCTTTGGCCATATTGATGGTGCGGTTCGTATTAATCCATTATTGATTGGTGATGATTCAGCTCTTGGACTTGACCCTTTAAAAGATGTTATAACTTACTGTTATACAGGACAAACATCGGCAGTAATCACTGCTTTTCTTTGTGTTTTGGGTTACGAAGCATATAGTTTGAAATTCGGAATGAATGGTTTATGGAATGAAAATGCAGGATGGGGAACACCAGAGGACGATGTTACGAACCAATGGGGTTTCGACTCAAATCCAAAAGATTTACCAATTGTACAATAAAAAACATTATGGTACCCGGATTCTCGGGTACCTTTTTTCCTTTTAAACGAAAATACCTGATATGAAGAATTTATTTAAACTGCTATTGACATTTCTATTTGTATCTGCAACTCAATTGTTAATGGCACAGGGTTGTGAAGAGCCCGAAGGTGACGATGATGGAGCCAAACTTTTCGGTTTCTTTCAACCGCAATATGATTATAGGTTAACCGATCCGGGCGAAAACACATTCAAGTTTAAAAGGGCAAGAATTGGTATAACGGGAAATATTCCTTACGATTTTTCTTACTATATTGTTATGGAAAATAGCAAATTTGTAAGTGGAACAGGGAGTCCCTATCTATTAGATGCTTTTATCTCGTATAAAAGATTTGAATGGGCAAAAATATCTGTTGGATCATTTAAACAACCTTTTGGACAGGAAGTTAATACATCATGCTCTGGCTTGCACACAATCTTTCGGGCATCTGTTTCCGATCAACTAGTTGCACCACAACGCGATATGGGTTTAATGATTCTGGGAGGAAGCAATAAAACAATAATGAAATACCAATTTGCCATCATGAATGGAAGAGGATTATTGAATGAAGACAACAACAGCAAAAAGGACTTCATAGGTCGTGTTACATTCAAACCGTTGGAGTTCCTAAGATTTGGAGGTAGCTTTCGGTATGGTTGGCCTGTGAATAATGACGATACACGACAGTCGTATGCTGCTGAAATTCAAGTAAAAAAAGGAGACCTCCTTTTTCAGGCAGAATATATTGCTGATGAAGGTGACTATTATCCGGCAGCTGGCGGTGGATGTGGTACTGACCCTGTTGCACTCGGCGAAAATCGCAATGGTGCTTATGCAATGTTATTATATATGACTCCTTGGAATATCCAACCTGTAGTTAAATGGGAGACCTTTGATTATGATATGGATTTGGAGAATACAGAGGAGAATATTATTACAGCAGGTTTTAATTACTGGTTTAACGATTGGACAAGGTTGCAATTTAACTATCGCTATCGTTCCGAAAAAGGTGCCGAGGTTAAAAATGATGATATCTTAGTTCAGCTTCAAGTAAAATTCTAATTATTAAAATTAAAAATTATGAAAATTAAAATATTTTTGTTAACACTAATTTTTATTCTGCCTTTCTTTATTAGTGCTCAGGATGTAATCTCAGTTAAGGATGCTTCTAAACTTACTAAAGATGCAAATACTGTTATTGTAGCATGTGTGAAACCAGAAAGCTATCAAAAAGTTCATATAACTAATTCTGTTAATATTTATCACAAAGACCTTTATAATAACGAACCGGTGAAGAGCATGTTAAAGCCAGCTGGTGAGCTTGCTAAAATATTTGGTGAGAAGGGATTAACAACATCAAAACAGATTATTCTGTACGACAAAGGAACATACAAGTATGCTGGACGTATTTACTGGATACTGAAGTACATGGGTGCAGAAAATGTAAAAATAATTGATGGGAATTTTGATGGTTGGAGAAAAGGTCGCAAGCCTGTAACTAAAAACCCATCTAAAGTTAAACCTGCTACATTTACTCCAAAAGTGAACAAGGCAGCTATTGCATCATTATCAGACGTAAAAGTAGGAAAAGCTATGCTCATTGATGTTCGACCTGTAGCTGAATTTAATGGTTCTGAAGGCAAAACAGAAAAATTAGGGCATATTCCTAATGCTGTTAATTTTCATTTCGAAGATGTTATAGCTATAGATGGTAAAATAAAACCAAAAGCAGAACTCGTAGCAATGTTTAACAAAGCAGGAATAACGGCAAATAAAGAGATTATTCTTTATTGTACATCCAGTGTAAGAGCAGGTGTTGTATATATGGCATTAACTTCAATTCTTGGTAATAAGAACGTTAAAGTTTATGATGGTGGTGTTTATGAATGGCTCGCAAAAGGAAACAAGGTAGTCAAATAATCTATTCGTAATCTAAAAACCAATAAGATAAGCTAAGAATTCTTCTCTGTTGGTTTTTTTTATTTGAGATTCTACAATCAAACGAATTTATAACATGGCGTATGAAACTTACTAAGTAGGAGCTTGAAAAAAAATACAACTCTTTGCTCTGGTATGTACCATACGGCTTCTGAAAAGTAAACTACTGACCGTATGAAAAGAAGAAAATTCATTAAAATAACATCTCTAACTGCAACTTCGGCTTTCTTTGCAAATTCAGCCTTCTCTGCAAATTCACTTTTCGACAATAAATCGAGAGAGGAGAGGCGACAGCTAAAGAATAGCAGATACCTGCGATATCCGAATTACTGTGAGATTTGTTTTTGGAATTGTGCTGGCTGGATCTATTCAAGAGAAGATTCCGGAGTATGGAAAATCGTCGGTAATGAAAAAGACTTAAACAGCAACGGAAGGTTCTGTCCACGTGGGACAGGTGGTCTCGGTATGTATTATGACAAAGACAGACTGAAAAGACCATTGATAAGGGTTAAAGAAAATGGAAATGAGTATTTTAAACCTGTATCGTGGGACAAAGCCTTATCAGTAATTGCCGAAAAGTTTACCAAGATTAAGGAGCAGCACGGTGCAGAAAGCATTGCACTCTTTAAGCATGGTTCCAGTGGTAAACATTTTAATAAGTTAATGAAGGCTTTTGGCACAAAAAACATTGCCGGACCAGCCTATGCTCAATGTAAAGGACCACGAGAAGAGGCGTTCGATATTACCTTTGGAAAGGCATTGAAGTCACCGGAACCACTTGATATTGATAATACAAAGTGCCTAGTACTTATTGGGTCACATCTGGGTGAGAACATGCACAACGGACAGGTACAAGAAATGTCGAATGCTATCGATAATAAGGCAACAATCATCACAGTTGACCCAAGGTTTTCAACAGCAGCAAGTAAATCAGACTTCTGGCTTCCAATTAAGCCCGCCACAGATCTGGCACTTCTCCTGGCTTGGATTCATGTTATTATTGATGAAAAGCTATACGATGTAGAGTATCTTGAGAAATATGCCATTGGATTCGAAGAGTTGAAAGCTCATGTCAAAGATTATACACCTGAATGGGCTGCCGATAAAACCAAGATCGAAGCAGACGTAATCAGGGAAACAGCCAGAAGGATGGCATATGCTGCTCCAGCAGTTATTATTAATCCGGGAAGACATGTTACTTGGTATGGTGACGATACGCAAAGACTTAGGGCTGTTGCCATTCTAAATGCTATATTAGGTGCCTATGGACGAAAAGGCGGGATCTATTTTCCGCAGAAGACCGGACTTCCGGCGTATCCGGCACCAGCTTACCCTAAACCTGCCTGGGATTGGAAAGACTTGGCTGATGGTAAATACCAGTTTGCGAAAAGTTCCATTACTAATGTTATTCTTGATGCTACATTACCTGAGAATACAAGTGAAAAGCAGATAAAATCATGGATCGTAGTAGGTTCTAATTTGCCTCTTACGATGCCTGATACACAAAAAACTTTAAAGGCAATTGATAATCTTGATTTCCTTGTTGTAGTTGATACAATGCCAATGGAAATAACCGGATATGCTGACGTTATATTACCAGAATGTACCTATATCGAAAGACATGATGATATACGAATTGCTCAAAACAGGATTCCAACACTAGCTATAAGAGTTCCTGCAGCACGACCGAAATACCAAACCAAACCAGGATGGTGGATTGCTCAGCGATTAGCTATAAAACTGGGACTTGGAGAATTCTTCAATTTTAGCGAATATGAAGATGTACTTAGATGGCAACTTGATAAAATCGGTATGGACTTCGATGAGGTGAAGAAAAAAGGAGTAGTGCAGCTGGGTGTAGATGAAAAGAAACTCTATATTGATGGATACGATGATTATCAGTTTAAAACACCCTCAGGAAAGATAGAGCTCTATTCCAAACAACTTGAGGAGGCTGGGTTTGATCCACTACCGGTTTACACAGAACATCCAGAACCACCAGAAAACTTTTACCGACTGAATTATGGTCGTGCACCAATGCATACCTTCAGTCGTACATCGAACAACCCGCATCTGAATGATATGATGAATGAAAACAAGCTTTGGGTTAATCCAAAAGTTGCGAAGAAGTGGGATATGAACAACAACGATGAAGTTTATCTGGAAAATCAGGATGGAGTCGTCTCTTCATTCCCTATTAAAGTCAGGGTAACTGAACGAATAAGACCGGATTCAGTGTATATGATTCACGGCTTCGGACACAGTAACAAGAAACTTTCACGGGCTTATGGAAAAGGAGCAAGCGATTCAGAATTAATAACCAATGTGCTAGTTGACCCACTAATGGGTGGTACAGGCTTACGTGGAAATTTTGTGACTTTTAAAAAGAATATCGGAACTAAAGAGGAGGTTGAGTCATGAGATATGCGATGGTAATAGATACAAAAAAGTGTGTAGGATGCTGCGACTGTGTAGTAGCCTGCCAGACTGAAAATGATGTACCGCATGGATATGCGCGCGACTGGATTGTAGAACTGACAGATGGAACATATCCAAAACTTACACTTGAGATACGATCGGAGCGTTGTAACCATTGTAGCAATTCTCCATGTGTAAGATGTTGTCCGACCGGAGCTAGCCATTACGAAAAAGGTGGCATTGTTATAGTAACAGAAGAAAAATGTATTGGTTGTGGTGCATGTATTGAATCATGTCCTTACGATGCCAGATTCTCCCATCCTGAAGGACATGTTGATAAATGCACCTTCTGTTTACACCGGCTTGAAAAAGACCTTGATCCCTTCTGTGTTTCAGTATGTCCAACCAAGTGTATGTATTTTGGCGACCTTGATGAACCGAATAATGAAGTAAGTAAACTGCTTGCTACACGTAGGTGGAAAGTGCTATCCCCGGAAATTGGTACCAAACCACAGATTTTTTATCTCTACTAATAAAAAGAGATTAAATTAAAATTTCGAACAATGAAAGAAGAAATAATTGTTAGTGGAAGAATGAACGAGGGTATTGATCCTTATCTGAATATGTGGCACTGGGAAATACCAGTTTATCTGTTTTTAGGAGGATTAGCTGCCGGCTTAATATTCTTTTCTGCCCTATATACCATAGCCGCAAAAGAAAAGGAATATAAAACTGCTGTGAAATCAGCATCCATTTTAGCACCATTTATCATCATTCTTGGTTTGGTAGCCCTGTTTCTTGACCTGAAACATAAGTTATTTTTCTGGCAACTATACACTACTATTAAACTTGAGTCGCCTATGTCATGGGGTGCATGGACCTTGATGGCAATAACACCGCTTAGTTTGGTTTGGACAGCAACTTTTCTTAAGGATCTATTTCCGGTGGTTAAGTTCGATAAGTCTCTTTATGTTTGGATACTGAAACTGGCCATAAAGCAAACTGATGGTGAACAGAATTGGGAATGGAACTATAAAATGCTGGTTGTTTTGGAGTCATGGATTGTTAAAAATAGGATACTTTATGCATGGGTACTCATTTTCTATTCTGTCATTCTTGGTGTATATACTGGAATCTTATTGTCAGCCTTCAATGCACGTCCACTTTGGAATACATCAATACTGGGTCCTTTGTTCCTTGTTTCAGGTCTTTCAACTGCTGCTGCAACAATTATGTGGATGTCAAAGGATCACGCAGAAAGAAAAATGTTTAGTAAGATAGATTTAATTTTAATCATTATCGAACTATTTCTTATTGCTCATCTATTTATGGGTTTCAGGGCAGGCCCCGAAGTACAGGTTGAAGCTGCAAAGCTTTTCCTTGGTGGTGAATATACTGTGCAGTTCTGGATATTTGTTGTAGCAATTGGGATGGTATTACCAGCTATTCTTGAAATAATTGAACTTGCCGGGAAAAGAATACCTGTATTCATTCCGGCAATCCTCATTCTATTTGGTGGAGTGTTTTTCAGGTTTATCATGGTGGATGCCGGGCAAATAATTAGATACCTATATTAAGTCTTTATGAATGTGCTTTAAACGTATGGAAATCTGTAGCTTCAAACAAAGTAGTTAAGTAATAAAAATAAATTTCATCTTCTAACTCTTACCAATAAAAAGTAGAGTTATTAATAGTTTAGTTATTAAAAAGTCTTCTAAAATTAGAAGACTTTTTTTTGTTGAAAGTTCGTCAAAGAAGAGAGTTTATGAAGTTGAGTGTTTATAAAGTTGAAAGTTTGATGCCCTACTGCACAATCATTCCTGCGAAGGCAGGAATCTCATGTAGATTAGCTAACTTTTTGAAGAGATTCCTGTCTTCGCAAGAATTAGGTTTCTGATGAAAAAGACCTGAAAATCGCAATAGTATTTGGATTATCAGCTCTTTTTATTTTATTTTAATTTGTTTTTAACCGTCATAGAAGATTATAATTGAAAATATTTACGAAATAGTGCAAAGGAAAACCTAATAATTGTAAAAAACCAAAATAATAATTTGACATATTATTATTTTTCCTTAATTTAGCAAAGATTTAAAAGCAAACATTAAGAAATGAAATGATATTTTTAAAATTAATGCTATGAAAACAAAATTAATTTCTCTTTTAAGCTTTTTATTGATTACTACTTGCATTTTTGCTTGAGCACCGCAATTTGAATGGGCTGCTGGGTTTGGGGGGACGAGTACAGTCGAAGGAAGATCTGTTGCAGTTGTTGCTGCTGGAAATATTTATACTCTTGTTTTTTTTATTAAAAACGCGACTACACTCTTTAAATCGTTACGGGTGAATAATTTGTCCGGAAATTGTATCCAACCCATTTGATTATTTTTACTAATTAAGCATAAAAACTGTAGTTATGAAAAATTTATTCCTTACTTTTTTTTAAGTAATGGCTTTAAGAAAATGGAGTTTTCCTGAAGGTACTAAATACAAACTACAGAAATTTGTTATCGTCTTTTTTGTTTAAAATGCTGAAATAAAATAATTAATATTGTGTTTTGTTATATGACAATTACTAAACAATGATTTATGAAAAATTTGCTTCTGATTTTATCCTTACTATTATTAACTATTTCGACTATTGGACAAAATAGTTATGAAGAAATAGGAATATATGGAGATTATCATCCTGGCTTGGCTTTGGTTATGAAAAATGGCCTTTATGGTTTTATTAACACTTCAGGTAAGGAAATAGTACAACCAAAATATAAAAGAATAGAAAAATTCGGTGAGAACCACCCATATTGGGCTCTTGTTATGAATGATGAGGGATTAGGATTTATTAATAGTTCAGGGAAGGAAATAGTACAACCAAAATATAAAAGAATAGAGAAATTTGGAGAAAACCACCCAGCTTGGGCTCTTGTTATGAATGATGAGGGTTTAGGATTTATTAACAGTTCGGGTAAGGAAATAGTACAACCAAAATATAAAAGAATAGAAAAATTTGGTAAGAACCACCCAGATTGGGCTCTTGTTATGGATGATGAGGGATTAGGATTTATTAACAGTTCGGGTAAGGAAATAGTACAACCAAAATATAAAAGAATAGAAAAATTCGGTAAGAACCACCCAGATTGGGCTATTGTTATGAATGATGAGGGTTTAGGATTTATTAACAGTTCGGGTAAGGAAATAGTACAACCAAAATATAAAAGAATAGAGAAATTTGGAGAAAACCACCCAGCTTGGGCTCTTGTTATGAATGATGAGGGTTTAGGATTTATTAACAGTTCGGGTAAGGAAATAGTACAACCAAAATATAAAAGAATAGAGAAATTTGGAGAAAACCACCCAGCTTGGGCTCTTGTTATGAATGATGAGGGATTAGGATTTATTAACAGTTCGGGTAAGGAAATAGTACAACCAAAATATAAAAGAATAGAGAAATTTGGAGAAAACCACCCAGCTTGGGCTCTTGTTATGAATGATGAGGGTTTAGGATTTATTAATAGTTTGGGGAAAGAAATTGTTCCAACGAAATACAATGAAATTGAAAAATTTGGAGAACTGCACCCAGAGTGGGCACTTGTAAAAAAAGACGATTTATGTGGTTTTATCAATACTTCTGGTAAAGAAATTGTAAATCCTCAATATGAAAAAATTGAAAGTGGGGAAAAAATTGAAGGTGTTAATGGAAACAAAAAATCAGAAATAAAAAAGCCTTAAATCGATTATCTCTTATAAATGTTTTCAAACATTACGAAACTTCTAAAAATGCAAACTTTGCCTTGTTTATATATTTTAATATGCTCATTTACAGAAGTAAACTCCACTATTAACATTTCTTAAGCCTTGAATTTTGCTATTTTTAGAAGTCCCTATTATATTTGTCCTGTTTTTTATAATGATGAAATAATATGATATTAAATTTTAAAACAGGAAAACTACCTCCAAATTTCATTTATTTAGGAATATTATTTCTTGGTGTAGGAGTTTGGAGAATTATACTATTAGACTGGATTGGAATAATATTTTTAGTAGTTTCCTTTTTTTTCCTATTTATTAAGTCAGGAATATTAATTGACGCAAGCAGGAAAAAACTAAAAATATACATAGGTTTTTTGGGAATAAAAAAGGGCAATTGGGAAGATATTAGTTCTGTAAAATACCTTCAAATAATTAAGATTACCGAGTCTCAAAGCATGAATGTTGTATCAATAGCTAGAAATAATAGCCAAATTGTTTATAAACTTATTTTAATAATGCCCAATAAAAAGATAGAAATTCTGAAAGGAGATAAGGACTTTATTAATAAAGTTGCTGAAAAAATAGAAGCTGAATTGCAAACTACTGTTTTAAATAATACTACTTGAAAATAAGAATACATAAAAATTTGAAATATGAATTTTAACGGAAAAAACATATTGATAACCGGAGGTTCAAGAGGAATTGGGAAAGCCTGTGCAATTGCATTTTCGAGATTAGGAGCAAAAGTTGCAATAAATTACAAATCTGACAAAAAAGCAGCAGAGCAAACTTTATCAGAGATGGAAGGCGATGATCATTTTGCTATAAAAGCAGATGTAAGTAAAGACAAGGATTTGCAAAAACTTTTCAGCGAATATGAGAGCCAATTCGAAAAGATTGACATTCTCGTAAATAATGCAGGAATTTATAAATACCACCCAATTGACGAAGTTGATTTCTCGGAGTGGAAAAAACTATGGAAAGAAACCATTGATGTAAATTTAATTGCATCGGCGAATTTATGTTTTTGGGCTTCTCAAAAAATGATAAAAAACGGAGGTGGGAAAATAGTTAATGTTTCGTCGAGAGGTGCATTTCGTGGCGAACCCAAGAACCCTGCTTATGGTGCCAGCAAAGCCGGACTAAATTCTATGAGTCAGTCATTGGCAAAAGCTTTGGCTAAATACAGAATTTTTGTTGGGGTAGTTGCTCCAGGATTTGTTGATACCGATATGGGAAACACCGCTTTAAGCGAAAGCGAAAAAATGAAATTGATTGAAGAATTGCCAATGAAACGAATGGCAACAGCCGAAGAAGTAGCTCATGCTGTATTGTTTCTTGCTTCCGATGGTGCTGAATATACCACAGGTACAATTATTGACGTTAATGGAGCTTCCTATTTGAGGACTTGAGAAATGTTACAAGTGGAAAGTTTGTAAACTTGAAAGTTTTCCACACCGTCATTCCCACGAAGGCAGGAATCTCTATGAGTTAGGTAAGTCCTTGAAGGGATTCCTGCCTTCGCAGGAATGAGTAAACTTTTAGTAAAATATATTTTTGGGATTAATTCCGGTTTCAAATAAAATATTAATTCAAAAAGTCAAAAAAAGATTTAGCCCTAAATATTATTACTTCACTATTTATTATAATTTATTAATTTAGCACAATTTTATTGTAGAAATATTTTTGAAAAAATGAAAGTTAAAGTTCTAAGATATACTCTTTTATTGGTTCTAATTACAACATTTTCTTATAATGTTAATTCTCAAATTAGCCTTGGACTTGGACCAACAAGCTATGTGTTCACAAATTCGCAAGATGCCAATTTTCATTATGGGGGTAATATTCGACTTTCTTATACTGAAGAAAAAATATTGGTAGATTTTGGATTTTCGTACTTTTTCCCTGTTATTACAAATATTCCGGACGTAGCACTCGAAAAAGATCCAAGTATTCATCTTTTTCCGAATCCATTAAATATTTATAATGCAGTTACAGGTCGTAGTATTGAAACTTTTCTGCATTGTCATTACTACTTTATTGGCATGTCTGATCGTGGCTTAGGAGTATATGGGCTTCTCGGAGCTGGTTATTTTTATTATGAGCAAGAATATAATCTTTCTTTTTTCGACCCAATTGAATATTATCCTGAAACTTACGTTGATGGAGTGGTAAATTCGAGCTATCAAATTACTGCAAATGCCGGCGGAGGAATCAAAACTGAGTTTCGCAGAACTTCTATTTTTGCCGAAACAAAATTTTCGCTTGCTACACAACTGAACAAAGATTATGGAAATGCAGTTCTTCTAAAACCATATTTTAGCTTTTCGTTAGGTCTTCGTTATCATCTAAAAATGCGAAAATCGTATTACGAAACAAAAGCAATGGGCAGAAACAAAAGAACTATCAAAAAAGAGCGCAAAAGAATCAGGAGGAAATAATAAATTTCGAATATTGAACACCGTTTTCGAATTCCAAATTTCTTTTATTCATCATTCAAAATTCATTATTGCTTATTCATTTTAAAATTACAACTGAATAATCAAAACCTCTTCTTTCTCCTCTCTTAATACATCTACTGTAACTGTTTCTCCGGCATTTAGCACTTTCAGGCGAGCCATATAATCATAAATATTCGAAACAGATTTCCCGTTCATTTTTATTATAATATCGCCATCCTTCATTCCGCCGCCAAATGCAGGTCCACCCTTTCTCACTACCTCAACTCTCAATCCATTGTTATCTGATTGAGCAAAATCTGGCATAATTCCTAAGGTAACTTTATATTTTCCGGCAGCTCCCGACCTACTTTTAGGGCCTGCTTCATTAAAAGTTAAACTTCTGTCTGTAAATGCAAAAGCAGATACCAAATCGTACGAAAAATCGGAGACTTCTTTCAGTCCCTCAAAATTGATTGCCCCTGTGGTGTCCTGAGGTGTATGATAGTCTTTATGTGCACCTGTGGAAATAAAAGATACCGGAATATCTTTGGCATAAAAGGAAGAATGGTCTGATGCACCATAACCTTCAGGCGATAAACTTAAATCTAAATCATAATTATTTGCAACAGATTTTATTATGGAATCTGCCTCAAATGAAGTACCAGTGCCGCCAATCAACAAGCTTCTTGAATCTGGTTTTAGCCTGCCAAGCATATCGAAATTTATCATTGCATCAATTTTATCAATTTCGATTAGAGGATTATTTACAAAATAGTTAGATCCAAGCAAACCCATTTCTTCGGCTCCAAATGCCATGAAAATAATATTCTTTTTCAGCAAATGTTTTTGCTCAGCAAATTTCCCTGCAAGTTCGATTACCGCTGCCACTCCCGATGCATTGTCGTCGGCTCCAAAATGAATTGCCGAAGTGTCGGGAACCCGCGAACCTGAGCCTTGCCCGCCCATGCCGAGATGGTCGTAGTGTGCTCCCACAACAATATATTCAGCATTTTTTTCATCGCAGGATAACAGTCCAATCACATTTTGTGTTTTCGCTTTGGTTTGAATTACTTCGGTGTTTGCCTCTACAATAGCATCAGTTTCGAAACTTTGAGTCTGTAGTTTGCCGGTAATATTTTCTTCCAGACTTTTTATAGTGTGGCCAGATTTTTTTAATATCATATCGACAATTTCTCGTTTGATATTAATTACCGAAATATTAGAATTTGCTTCACTTTTGTCGTAAAATAATGAAACAAGTGCATCTTTTTTATCGATTTTTTCGCCTGTAACAAATAAAACACCAATTGCGCCATGATCTTTTGCAATCAACACTTTTGTTCGTTCGTCGGCAAACTCAACAAATTTGCTTTTCGGATTGTCCATATCGGGATCTCCTCTCAAAATCATTACCCATTTGTCTTTTACATCAATGTTTGCATAATCGTCCCAAACTATGCTGTCGGTTTTAAGTGAAATTCCATAGCCTGCAAAAACTACTCTGGCTTTCGTCAAACAATTTTTCGTGAACGAAAATGGCACGAAATCTTCATTCAATTTCGCTGAAAAATCATTAATTTTCAAGTTGTTATTTTCGCCAAGCTCTATGTCTTTTATCACCTCAAATTTTTGGAAGGCACCTTCAGCCAATAGCTCTAATCCATAGTTTTGAAACTGTTGACGAATATAATTCGAAGCATAAAAATCTCCTTCGGTTCCGGGTTTTCTGCCAGCACATTCCTCCGATGCCAGATATAAAATATGCTCTTTTAATTCCGGAATAGTAATATCTAATACTGCTGAACTATTGACTGTGTTTTTTTCTAAATTTGCTGTGTTACATGCTGTTATTATCAGCATTACAAACAATATCAGTTTTATGTTTTTCATAAATATTCTTTTATATTTTTTGACAAATATATAAAAGATTGTTGTTGCAAAATTGAAATATTGAATGTGCTTTAAAGTGAATACAATCAAATTTTTTTTTTTTTTTTTTTTTCACAAAATGGAAAATATTCACTTATCCAAGCCTGCACCCCTCCTTCAAGATTATAAACATTTAAGAAATTTTCGTTTTCTTGAAGGTATTCGACTACGGCGAGACTTTTTTCTCCAAATTCGCAGACTATAACAACTTTTCGATTTGCAGGAATTTCGTTCAGATTATCAAATAGATAGGAAACTTCATAACATTTGCCGCCAATATTGTAATCTTCGAATTGATGCTTTTCTCGAATGTCAATAATGTAAGGTTCCGATTTTTTTTGAATCAATTTATACAATTCATCTGGAGAAATACTATTTATTTTAGTTTCATTTTCCGGTTCGCAAAAGTCGAAATATTCGCCCAATTCAGTAACATTTGCAACTTCCGGATTACGCTTGAAAGTGATAATATTTGTACTAAAATTTAGAGCATCAATTTGCAATAATTTACCACTTAAAGTTTTTCCAATATCAAGAGCAATTTTTATGGCTTCGTTTGCTTGAATAGTTCCTATCATGCCAGGCATCACTCCGAGAACTCCAATTGTAGAACAAGTTGGCACATCGTCTGTTTCGGGTTGCTCCGGAAATAAGCATCGGTAGGTAGGTCCTCCTTTATAATTAAAAACCGAGGCTTGTCCGATGAATTTATAAATCGCACCAAAAACCAGTGGTTTACTAAGGATTACACAAGCATCGTTTATTAAATATCTTGTAGGAAAATTGTCGGAACCATCAATAATTATTTCGTAGTTGCTGAAAATTTCCAAAACATTTTCTCGGCTAAGTTTTGTATTATGAATTTCAAATTTCACAAAGGGATTTTGAGCGGAAAGTTTTTCCTTTGCAACTTTAACTTTTGGTTTACCAATATCGTTTGTGTCGAACAGAATTTGACGCTGAAGATTGCTTTCGCTAACAATATCGAAATCTACAATGCCAATTGTTCCTATTCCGGCAGCGCTGAGATATTGCAAAACCGGACAACCCAAACCACCGGCACCTACAACAAGAACTTTAGCATTTTTAAGTTTTTGCTGCCCCTTTAATCCAATTTCCGGCATTATTATATGCCTATTGTAACGTTGTAATTCTATATTGTTTAAAACCATTTTAATAGATTATAATTTTATGTTTTTTAGACCAAAGAATTATAGTTCTTATCGAATCCAATATTTCTATGAGACTAAAAAATAACACAAAATATTTCAAAGTACATTTTCAATTTTCAAGCACAAAAGTATAAGATTTCTCAAACTCAAATTTTATTGACTAAAGGGAACATCTAAAAATGCAAATTTCTTCGTTGTTTCGAAATTTTAAAATCCTCATTTACAATGGTAAACTGCGGTCTTAAAATTTCTTACGCCTTGAAATTTACTATTTTTAGAAGTCCCCTAAATGAACTATCAAATAGAATTTGTAGAATAAGCAAATATATTTTGCTATTAGAATATCTAATATTAGTTTTGTTTTGACTTTGTAAAAAATTTGAGGATGATGAAGTGGATAGAAAATATTAGAAATTATTCAACTATAATATATAAAGTAATATTATTTTTAGTAAGTATTGCAATTATAGTTTATCTGTTCCCGAAAGAGGGCAAATTCAGATATGAATTTCAGAAAGGAAAACCATGGCTACACGAAGATTTGATAGCTCCCATGGATTTTGCAATTCTAAAATCTGATATCGAAATTGAGCAACAAAAAGAAAGTATATTGAAGGATTTTTATCCATATTTTCAATTCGATGATAAAGCTCAAACCCTTCAATTCAAACAGTTTAATAATCATTTTGAAGATGTTTGGAAAAAGAATATAGAAGATTTTTTATCACAATTTTCAGATTCTTCCGAAGAGAAAACCAATTTCGATTCAATAAAAAATTCTTACTTGCTGTTTTATAAAAGCCTTTTAGATAAAATTTATGTGAAAGGAATTGTGAGCCACGATGAAATAAAAGAGCTAAACGAAAAAAGCAGATTGGTTCTCGTAATTGCAAATCATGCCGAAGAAGTCAAAGTATCGGAAGTATTTACCCCAAAATTAGCTTATGAATATTCTAAAGACGAGATTGAAAAATTTGCCGAACAAAACAGCGATACTTTAGTTGAACCTAAACTACTAAATCAAATAAATATTAACGAATTTATTCATCCTAATTTTTCTTACGACGAAGAAACTTCAAATAAAATAAAAGCTAACCTGACCGAAAATATTTCTGTAACCTACGGAATGGTGCAGTCTGGCGAACGAATAATCTCGAAAGGTGAGGTTGTACACGACGATGCTTATAAAATTCTGGAGTCTTTAAAAAAGGAGTTTGAAAGCTCTCTTGGAAATTCGAGCAATTATTATTTGATAATTTTTGGTCAAATTATTTTAATATTTTCTACCATTTTTATACTTTTTTTGTTTCTATTCAATTTCAGGAAAGAAATACTATACGATTGGCACAAAACATTTTTTATTTTATTAATAATTATTCTAATAATAAGCCTTGCAGTACTGATAATAAAAATTGAAAACATTAGTATTTATATTGTTCCTTTTGCAATATTGCCCATAATTTTACGCACATTCTACGATGCAAGATTAGCTCTGTTTATTCATATTATTTCTATTTTACTGATTGGTTTTTTAGCTCCAAATGGATTCGAGTTTGTTTTTCTTCAGTTTAGTACAGGTGTAGTTGCAATTTTCACTCTTGCAAACAACTACAAACGAGGACAGTTGTTTCTTTCAGCTTTAGTTGTATTTATTGCGTACAGTGTTTTATATCTAGGATTTGCAATTATTCAGGAAGGAAATTTCTCGGCAATAAATGTTTATAATTTTGCATGGTTTGCCATAAATAGCTTACTTCTTTTGTCATCATATCCATTGATTTATATTTTCGAAAAACTATTCGGTTTCATTTCAGAACAGTCGTTGATGGAACTTTCAGATACAAATAGTCCGCTTTTGCGAAAACTTGCTGAGGATGCTCCCGGTACTTTTCAACATTCCATTCAAGTGGCAAATTTGGCCGAAGCTGCAATCAGAAAAATTGGAGGGAATTCGCTACTTGCACGCACAGGAGCACTATATCACGATATTGGGAAAACCCAAAATCCGCAGTTTTTCATCGAAAATCAAACTTCAGACATAAATCCACACAAGGAAAAAAGTTTTGAAGAAAGTGCAATGATTATAATCAGCCATGTTACTGAGGGTGTGAGGATTGCTAAAAAGCACCGTTTACCGGCACAAATTATTGATTTTATAGAAACACATCATGGCAATTCTACGGTGCAATATTTCTACCGCTCGTTTATAAATGATAATCCCGAGGAAGATATCGACATAAGTAAATTTTCTTATCCCGGTCCAATTCCAATGTCGAAAGAGACAGTTGTAGTTATGATGGCTGATTCTATTGAAGCCGCTTCAAGAAGCTTGAAAAAAGTTAGCGAGAAAAATCTTATAGAACTGATTGACAATATAATAAATTATCAACTAAAAGAAGGTCAGTATGAAGATGCAGATGTAACATTCAAAGATATTTCTACAATTAAAGAGATATTTTTGTCGAAACTAAAAAACATCTATCATGCCCGTATCGAATATCCTAAATTGAAAAAAACTGAGGTTCAATAATTTCTGCCTTATTTGATAAGACCTATAGATTGATTCATGCTAAGGCTTTCCACAATCGAAATAAAAGTAATCAAAAAAAAATCCCCTTTGAGCGAACAAAGAGGATTTTTTTTCTAAATGGGAATATTTTACATCATTCCACCCATTCCACCCATTCCTGGATTCATTGGTGGCATAGCTGGTTCGCTTTCTTTTACATCTGCTAAAACACATTCGGTAGTTAGCAACATACCTGCAATAGAAGCTGCATTTTCGATAGCTACACGTGTAACTTTTGTAGGATCAATTACACCTGAGCGGAATAAGTTTTCAAATTTATTTGTTCGAGCATTATATCCAATTGCACTTTTGCTATTTTTGACTTGTTGAACAATAACTGAACCTTCAAGACCTGAATTTTCTACAATCTGGCGTAGTGGTTCTTCAACAGCTCTACGGATTATTGCAATACCTGTCTTTTGGTCTTCGTTTTCAATTTTAAGTTTTTCTAAGCCTTTTATTGAGCGAATAAGTGCTACTCCACCTCCTGGAACTATTCCTTCTTCAACAGCTGCACGAGTTGCACTAAGGGCATCTTCTACTCTTGCTTTTTTCTCTTTCATTTCAACTTCTGTTGCAGCACCAACATAAAGAACTGCTACACCGCCAGCCAATTTTGCTAATCTTTCTTGTAACTTTTCTTTATCGTAGTCTGAACTTGTTGTCTCGATTTGTGCTTTGATTTGAGAAATTCTTGCTCCGATATTTTCAGCATTTCCTGAACCGTTTACAACAATTGTATTGTCTTTATCAATTACAATTTTTTCGGCTCCACCAAGCATTTCTAATGTAGTTCCTTCAAGTTTTAATCCTTTCTCTTCCGAAATTACTGTTCCACCTGTCAAAATTGCAATATCTTCTAACATTTCTTTTCTTCTGTCGCCAAAACCAGGAGCTTTAACGGCTGCAATTTTTAATGAACCACGAATTTTGTTTACTACGAGAGTAGCTAATGCTTCGCCATCAATATCTTCAGCAATAATCATCAACGGACGACCTGATTGTGCAGCTGGTTCTAAAATTGGAAGCAAATCTTTCATTGTTGAAATTTTCTTGTCGTACATTAATATATACGGATTCTCAAGAACTGTTTCCATTTTTTCAGAATCGGTAATAAAATAAGGAGAAATATATCCTCTATCGAATTGCATACCTTCAACAACTTCAACATGAGTTTCTGTTCCTTTTGCTTCTTCTACTGTAATTACACCTTCTTTATTCACTTTATCCATTGCAGTTGCAACCAATTTTCCAATAGAACTATCGTTGTTTGCCGATACCGAAGCTACTTGCTCAATTTTACTAATATCATCACCAACTTCTTTAGAAAGAGATTTTAAGTTTTCTACAACTTTAGCAACAGCTTTGTCGATACCACGTTTCAAATCCATTGGATTTGCTCCGGCTGTAACATTTTTTAAGCCAACACTAATAATTGATTGTGCAAGAACTGTAGCGGTTGTAGTACCATCACCGGCATCGTCGTTGGTTTTAGAAGCAACTTCTTTTACCATCTGAGCTCCAAGATTTTCAATAGTTCCTTCGAGTTCAATTTCTTTTGCAACAGTTACCCCATCTTTGGTAATCAAAGGTGCACCAAATTTTTTATCAATAACAACATTTCTTCCTTTAGGTCCTAATGTTACTTTTACTGCATTTGCTAATTCGTCAACCCCTTTTTTTAATAAATCGCGAGCTTCTATATCAAATTTTATTTCTTTTGCCATTTTTTCTATTTTTCGACTTTTTAAACTTTATTTTACTTTTTTACTATTATGTACTAAATTATTGCAAGAACATCTGATTGAGACATTATTAAATATTTGTTTCCTTCAAATTCAAGCTCAGTACCAGAATATTTGCCGTATAAAACTTTATCTCCAACTTTCAATTCCATTTTCTCATCTGCAGTTCCTTGTCCTGCTGATACAATAGTTCCTCTTTGTGGTTTCTCTTGTGCTGAATCAGGAATAATAATTCCGCCAACTGTTTTTTGCTCAGCTTCCATTGGTTCAATCAATACTCTTGTTCCTAATGGTTTAATACTAATTTTTGTCATTTCTAATACATTATTTAATTATACATAAGTCAATTTTGGATCGGCATTTATCATATTTTATGCCAAAAATAAATTGATTTTTTTTGTTTGAAATAAAATATTGACGCATTTACTATACGCCTGTAATACAGAGCTTTATCTTTACGATTGTTTTGAATAATTGAAAATCATTTATGCATAATACGACATTTTTTCATTAGAGCAAAAACCTGTTTGCCCTGAAATTATGACAGTAATACAATAAATATCAACAAATTATAAGCTCACTAAAGTATTGTACAAAAAAAAATGTCAGCAAATATGACATGCTGACATTTCTTTTAAAACACAATATTTTTTTTATTCCCCTGCTGGAGGCGTTTCGTTTTCGGGAGTTGCAGTTTCAGGAGTTGCAGTTGGTAAATTAGGAATAGCTCCGGGTTGAGGTGCATTTTCTATTTGCTCTTGCATCAACGAAGTACTTACAATATCAGATTCGTTGCGAGGAATCGACATAGTAGCTACAAGACTGAAAACCAACAAAGAAATGGCTAAACCCCATGTGGCTTTTTCCAAAAAATCGGCAGTTTTTCTTACTCCCATTACCTGATTTGAAGAGGCAAAATTTGAAGCTAAGCCGCCACCTTTCGAATTTTGAACTAAAACAATTAATACAAGCAATACACTGGCAACTAATATTAATCCTGTTACTAAATAATACATATCTACTTTATTTATAAATTTTTAACAATATTTTCAACTTCTTTCTTTCGAGCCGCAAAATAAATGTTTTTTTGTGGATATTTCAAAATTAATTTATCATAAATTTTTAAGGCTTTAGAATAGTGTTTTTGCTTTATGTAAACCTTTGCTAATGTTTCGGTTATAAGATTGGGATCTTCCATTTCGCTCGCTTTTGACCTATCTATTTGCGTGCCGGCACGATTTTTTGACACTTCAATTCGTGGCGAATTTTTAATGAAAGCATCAATTAAAGACTTGCCATTGTCTTCTGTAACATCAGATTTCTCGAAATAATTATTCGAAGAATTTTGTGTTTCTAAATCAGGAAATTCTGAGAATCTGTCATTTGGTTGAGGTAAAACAGATTTTTCTGCTTCATTTTCAATATTAGATGATTCTTCCTCCTTTATGTGCGACTTGCTCTGATCTTTTTGTTGAGCAATTTTAGTTTCATCAATAAATTCTATCTCTGATTCTACAGGATTTTGTATATTTTTTTTTGGGTTTTCGCTTTCTAAGTTTGAATTAATATTTTCATTCGGCTCATTTTCGTCTGAATGTAAATCTTTTAAATATTTTAATCGTAATTCTTCCGCAATTTTTTGCTGTTGATTTCTTGCTTCAGAAATAGAAATTCTTTCATTCGAATCAACAGAATAATCTTTCAATTTATCGGACAGAAATTTGTTAGAATTTTCATCATTCAGCAAATAGAAAAGTTTTTTCCTGCTTGCAATATGGCTCGATGAAATCTTTAACTGCTTGTTAAACTTTATGTTATCTTGATTGTGCAGATTTTTCAGAAGCAGCAAATGAGCAGTCTGAAAATATGGATATTCTTTTATCAATTCAAATATTTTGAAAAGACTTGCTTCATCAAGTTTTTCAGGGAACTGCATATATTTGATAAAATCTGATCTATTCATGCTTTGATAATTGAAAACTCATTTTTTAGGGAGACTATTTTTATTTAAAAAAATCAATTATAATTTGGTTACCAATTTACTACGGCTTTATTAAAAATATCGTCAATAATTTGTTCAACTATTGTTTCGATTAAACTTTCTTCTACTGAGTTGAGTTCTTCGGAGCTAGAATAGTCTTCATACCTTTCGAAAGTTGTATCGAAATCGAATTGCGGATCTTTAGAATTAGTAAATATTACATGAATTTTTATAGTCAATCTGTTCGAAGCGGCTGTTTCATTGCTCTGAATATCAATAGGTTTTGTATTATAATCAACAATTTCTCCTTGAAAATGCAAATCGCCGGTTCCGTTTATTAATTCTAAACTAGTTTGCGACACGAACTTATCTTTCAAATCATCTGTCAGCTTTTGGCTTAAGCTTGGCTGAACAAGAGGCGCTTGATTCGGGAAATATTCTACAGAAACTGTTTTTGCATCGGCAGGAATTGAGGCTCCCGACAAAGAATAACTGATTTTACAACTTTGTGCAAAAATAATTATAAAAATAAGACTAAATGTCAGTTTGACAATTTTCATGTGCTTTGAAATTAGAAATTGGAAAATAGGAATTCACAAAACATAACAGAATACTCGACTTTACAAACTTTAAACTTTACAAACTTTATAATTTAAAACCTTCAACTTTACAAACTCAAATATCATACTCTTTTATTTTTCTATATAAAGTTCGTTCCGAAATACCTAAATCGAAGGCTGCATTTTTTCGTTTCCCATTGTGTTTTTTAAGTGCCTTTTTGATTAGCTCAATCTCCTTATCGACAATAGAAAGTGATTCTTCAACATAAATTTCAGTATCTTCAACATTATGTTCTTCAACAGGCTTTATGTCAATAGTTTCGTTTACAGAAGGTTTGGATTGAAAATCGTTTTGAATATTCTTAATTGTATTTGAATATTCGTCAGTTAGATTAATTTTTTCGGTACCATTTTCAATTATTTCATGAACAAGTTTTTTCAAATCGTTCATATCGTTTCCCATATCGTTCATGTTTTTTTTCATATCGAATAGAACCTGATATAAAATCTCACGCTCGTTGGCAAATGTTTTTTCATCGATAGATTTATTGTAAAGAGCTGGAAGTTTTGGCATTTGTTTATTTGGCAAATATTTCCTCATAGTGTCTGCCGAAATGTCTCTATTTTGTTCAATAACTGATATTTGTTCGGTAATATTCTTCAATTGCCTGACATTTCCGGGCCACCGGTATTTTTCTAATACCAAACGAGCTTCTTCGTTGAGCTTCACTGCCGGCATTCTGTAGCGCTCAGCAAAATCGTATGCAAATTTTCTGAATAGCAAATAAACATCTTGATTTCTTTCGCGAAGAGGCAAAATATTTATTGGTACCGAGTTAAGTCTGTAATATAGATCTTCGCGAAACTTATTATCATTTATTGCTTTTGGGATATCTAAATTTGTAGCTGCTATTATTCTAACTTCAGTTTTTTGAACAAGTGAAGAGCCAACTTTAATAAATTCGCCGGTTTCTAAAACTCTCAGCAACCGTACTTGTGTTGGTAGAGGTAATTCGCCAACTTCGTCGAGAAAAATTGTTCCTTTATCGGCTACTTCAAAATATCCTTTTCTATGGTCTGTTGCACCTGTAAATGCTCCTTTTTCGTGTCCAAAAAGCTCCGAGTCGATAGTTCCTTCCGGAATTGCACCACAATTCACCGCTATATATTTGCCATGTTTTCGAGTACTAAATTTGTGGATAATCTTAGGAAAAACCTCTTTACCAGTGCCACTTTCGCCACTTATCAATACCGACAAATCTGTTGGAGCTACCTGAAAGGCAATATCAATAGCTCGATGCAAACTTGCAGAATTTCCTAAAATCCCGAATCGTTGTTTTATTTTTTCAATATCCATAAAAGTATTAAAATCAATAATAATTGCAAATTTACAATATTTTGAAGAAACTGAAAATTTGTCGGTCTGTTGTATTCTGTATATAAATTTATTAAAAGTAATTGATTAGTTTATCATCAAGATAAATATCATTTTCAGAAGTGAAATATTTTTTACTTATTAGATTGTCAAAATTTGTAATATTTTTGTAATTTTACTTAATTTAACGAATTTTATTTTGATAATGTAAAAAATGGATGAGAATAATCCGATATCGAAAAATTTGATTCTTGCAAAAGAAAAACTCTTGCCACAAGAAGAAATGCTGGAAATTAGAACCCAAAATGCGGAACTAATAATTGGCATCCCTAAAGAGAACAGTGAAACTGAAAATAGGATTTGCCTTACTCCTCTTGATGTTGAATTATTAGTAAATAATGGCCATAAAGTTTTGATTCAATCTAATGCAGGAAATTCAATAAATTTTACAGATAAGGATTTTGCAGATTCTGGAGGAATTATAATAAACGAATTAGAAGAAGTTCTGAGAAGTGATATCATTTTGAAAGTTTCGCCATTATCAGAAAAAGAAATAGGTTTGCTTCGAGGAAATCAATTAATTATGTCTCCAATAAATATTGTTTCTCAAGACCAAAAATATTTTAGGAGTTTAATGCAAAAAAAACTAAGCGCAATTTCTTTCGAGTATTTAAAAGACAGAAATAATATTCATCCTATATTGCGTTCTATGAGCCAAATTGTTGGCAGTACTTCAATACTTATAGCTTCTGAATATTTGAGCAATGTACACAATGGCATTGGAAAAATGTTAGGAGGAATAACCGGCATAAATCCTACAGAAATTGTGATAATTGGAGCTGGAATTGCCGGCGAATATGCAGCCAAAACTGCCATCGGACTTGGAGCTTTAGTAAAAATATTTGATAAATCTTTTCTAAAATTAGAAAGACTACAAAACAACATAAAACATCCAATATTCACATCGGTTCTTCAGCCAAAAATTCTTAATAATGCTTTAAAAACTGCCGATGTTGTGATTGGTGCAATAAATCCTTCTATCAGCAATCGCAAGTTTTTCGTGAGCGAAGATATGGTTAAAAATATGAAAAGAGGCTCTGTAATTATTGATATTAGCATAGATCAAGGAGGGTGCTTTGAAACCTCTAAACTTACTGATCTTAAGAATCCTGTATATATTAAGCATGGTGTAGTTCATTATTGTGTACCTAACATTTCGTCAAGAGTTGGTCGAACTGCATCCTATGCTTTAAGTAATATTATTACGCCAATTTTGCTGAGTATTGCCGAAGCGGGAGGAATTAATAATTTATTGAGAAAAGAGAGCGGAATAAGAAATGGCACTTATATATATCGCGGTATGCTTACGAATTACGAAATTGGGGATAAATTCGACATTCCTGCAAAAGATTTTGACTTAATTATGGCAGCTTTATAAAAACTTAAATTTACTAAAATGAATATTGAATCGTTCAGAGAATATTGCTTATCGAAAAAAGGAGTAAGCGAATCATTCCCATTCGATGAAACAACTTTAGTTTTCAAAGTTTTGGACAAAATGTTCGCTTTAACTGATACTGAAAGTGATTTCAGGATAAATCTAAAATTTGATCCGGAAAAAGCTATTGAGCTTAGGGAGCAATACGAAGCAGTAATTCCGGGATACCATATGAGCAAAAAACACTGGAATACAATAATAATAGACGGCTCAATTCCTGACAGTATGCTTTCGAAATGGATAGATGGATCGTATAATATTATTGTTAGCAAAATGCCAAAGTATAAGCAAAAAGAACTCAGTAGTAATTGAATATTGAATATTGATTATTGAATATTGATTATTAATAATATTTTGCCAGCCCAATTTCCAAATTTAAATATTTCAAATGAAAAAAATCATAAGCTATTTTTTACAAGGACTTCTATACACGGTCCCACTTGCAGTTTCAATATATGTTTTAGTTGTTTCATTTTTATTTTTAGATAACTTAATTCCTATAGATATTCCTGGCATTGGACTTTTGGTTATTTTAGTTTTAGTTACTATTGTTGGATTTTTTGGGCAATTAATAATTACAAAACCTATTTATACATTTTTTGATGGCTTGCTGAAAAAAGCTCCATTGATAAAAATTGTTTATTCTGCTGTCAAAGATTTATTATCTGCCTTTGTAGGAAAAGAGAAAAAATTCAGAAATCCCGTTCTCGTAAAAATTAATGAACAAGCTTCGGTAGAACGACTTGGATTTATTACAGAAAAAGACTTATCGGAATTAGGTATCGAAAACAAAATTGCAGTCTATCTTCCAAGCTCTTATGGAGTTCTTGGCGAGTTAATTATTGTTCCGAAAGAAAATGTAAAACCATTAGACGTACATCCCGCAGAAATTATGAAGTTTATTGTTTCTGGTGGGGTTACTAAGATGTAGTTAAACTTCTACACGCTGATTTTACAACAACATGTTTGCATTTTGTCAGCAATAAACTCATGCTCTAATAAGATAACATTTACCAAAAAATAAAATTTTGAAACCAGACCAATCGGTCATATATTTGTAAAATGAAAGAAAATGGGAAAAGGGGAAAAATAATTAGGGTAGGCTTCGACTTATTTGACAAATTCGGTTACAATGGGACAAGCATTAATGAAATTATTAAAGTTGCGAGAATTCCGAAGGGCTCCTTCTATCATTATTTTGAAAGTAAAGAGGCTTTTATGATAGAAGTAATGAAAGATTACTCTTTCAAAGTTTGTGATTGTATTGACAATTATTTGAGAAATAAATCGATAGAACCTGACAAGCGAATAAAAAAAATGTATCACGATTTTGTTGAATCATATGAGAACACCGGAGCATTTCCTTATGGCTCCTTTGCCAGCAAGATAAACTCTGAGGTTGGAGATAAATATCCCAAAATAAGAAAATCATCTAATGAAGTTTATTGTCAAATAATTGAGTCTCATGCTTATTGCCTTAGGAAATCGAAACTAAATTCAAACATTCGATCTGCATTGAACAAGAATGAAATTGCTCAGACAATAGTTTATTGTTGGGAAGGCGCAGTTTTAAGAATGCAAAGCACAAGTAGAATTGAACCACTTCATCTGTTTCAGAATATACTTAATAATTATTTACTAAAAATTGATTAGAAATAAATTCAAACCAACTAGTTAATCAAAAATGTTTATCATATAAACCTAAAAAAATGAAAAAAAACTTACTTCTTATTATTACAATTATTTTTGCATTATCACTTTCCAAAATTGGAAATAGTCAGGCATTAAGTGGAACTTATACTATTGGAATAGACAGTTCTGATTATGTGTCTTTATCTGCGGCAGTTGCCGATTTGGTTGCGAATGGAGTTTCCGACCATGTAGTTTTTAATATCCGGCCGGGGCAGTATATCGAGAGCTTTTCTATTGGCTCGGTAACAGATGTTTCACCTACAAGAACTATCACTTTTCAATCGGAAACCGGCGATAGTTCAGATGTAGAAATAACAAATCTGCTTACTTCAACAGCTTTGGTACAACTTTCTGGTGTTGATTATATAACTTTTCAAAACCTGACGTTTAAGATAGCCTCCGGAAGCTACATTGGCAAACTTATTCAAATAAACAGTGGATCGAACAATGTTTCGCTTCTGAACAACCGTTTTCTCGGTGTTGCTTTTGGAACTACAAGCACAGACGATGCAATTATCTACTCCGCAAGTGGTGCCAACGATAATATTTCAATTATCAATAATTATTTTGAATATGGCAGCTATGGTATTTATTTCTACGGTAGTAGCAGCACAAGTTCTTACTGTGACTATATGACAATTGAGGATAACCATTTCTTCAATCAGTTTTATTATTCTATTGAGTTGAAATATCACTATTACCTTTCGGTGAAAAACAATTTCATTGAAACTAATACTATAAATTCTTCATATAGAGCTATTTCCTGTTCATATTGTAATAGCGGAACTGATATTTCGCACAACAAATTTGTATATACCGGAACCAGTACCCTTTCTTCCTCATACGGTTTGTATATGTACTATTGCTCATCAAGTTTAAAAATTGATAAAAACGAGATATTATTTGGCGACTATTCGGGCAGATACGGTATGTATTTTAGTGAATGCAGCAGTGCAGATGTAGCTAACAATCTGGTTTTGAACGGATACAACTCGAGTTCATATACGGTTTATGTTTACAATTCTGACTATTTCGATTTTTATTACAACACATTCAAACAAAAAAGTACATCGAGTAGTGGAGCAACCATTTACTACAGAGACAGTTACTATAACAACTCAAAGAATAACATTTTTTACAATTCAGGAAGTGGCTATGCTGTATATATGTACAATTATAGTAGTTCAAATTTTTCGAGCTGCGATTACAATTGTTTGTATTCTTCAGGAAGTTATCCTGTTTATAGAGATGGAAACCAGAGCTTTAGTCAGTGGCAATCTTATTGGGGCAATTTTTCAGTAAATGAAGACCCATTTTTTGAAAGCGATTCAGATTTTGTGTCCCGTCAGTATTTGCTCGACAATGCTGGAATTCCCGTGCCCGGAATTAATGATGACTTTATTGGAAATCCACGGCCAATTACAAATCCTGATATTGGAGCTTTTGAATTTTCGGCTCCGGCCAACGATGCTGGAGTTTCTGAAATTGATGCAAGTTCTATTCTTTGTGATAATAATGGTGGAGCAGAAAGTGTTTTTGTGAAAATTCAAAACTTTGGCACAAGTCAATTGACGAGCCTTACAATAAATTGGGATGTGGACGGTATAGTTCAAACACCTTATCAATGGACAGGCAGCTTAAATCAAGGCGTAGAAAGTGATTTCTTAAATATTGGAAGCTATAATTTCGCTATTGGCTCGTCTCATACGATTTCGGCATGGACAAGTTTACCAAACAATATCGCCGAAGGATTTTCTTTTAACGACTTAGCTTCATCATCAGCTTATCATTTATCCCTTTCCGGAAATTACACTATAGGCGGAACTTCTCCTGATTTTACAAGTATTTCGGAAGCAATAAATGCTATGACAAACGGTGGGATATGCGGAGCTGTTGTCTTCAATATTCGTCAGGGAACTTACTATGGAAATATTTCAATTTCATCTATCACAGGTAGTTCAAGCACAAATACAATTACCTTTAAATCGGAAAGTGGTGATAGCACCGATGTAATACTTACAAATTCAGCATCAAGCGACGCATTGATAACTTTGAACGGAGTTAATAATATCACTTTCAAAAATCTATCATTCGAAGTTGGAGCAGGAAGCACCTCCGGAAGATTATTATATTTAGTTAGCGGAAGCAACAATATTAACATCGAAAACAACTATTTCAATGGCTCAACAATTGGAAGCACAGGAACCGAAAATGCTGTGATTTATTCGGCAAGTGGAGCAAACGACTATGTTGTTATAAAAAATAATCGGATTGAAAATGGCAGCTACGGAATATATTTCTACGGAAGTAGCAGCACAAGCAGCTATTGCGACTATTTTAGGGTTGAGAATAACTATTTCAAAAATCAGGTAATAACAGGATTGGAGCTAAAATATCATTACTATTTGACTATAGAAGACAATCTTTTCGAAACCAATACAACACAAAGCAGCTATAAATTTATGTATTTATACTATTGTTCCGGATATTCGAATGTTATAGAAAACGAAATGATTTATACCGGCACAAGCACTATGTCAAGTTCTTACGGCATACATCTGTATTATTGCGATTATCCAAAAGTTGAGAAAAACATTATTGAATATGGGACAAACTCAGGGCGTTACGGTTTGTACGTGTATGAATGTAGTTATGGTACAATTGCCAATAATTTAGTTCATGTGGGATACAATTCCAGTTCTTATTGTATGTATATGTATTATGCTGACTATATGGATGTTTATTACAATACTTTCAAATTAACCTCAAGTTCGTCGAGCGGAAGCGTACTTTATATGCGAGATTCTTATTATATAGAATCCAAAAACAACATATTTTATAATTCTGGTTCGGGCTATGCTTATTATTTATATAATTATTATTCAAGCTATTTTACCAGTTCCGATTTTAATTGCTTATATACAAATGGCTCTTACCCTGTATATACTAGTAGCAATCAGACATTTAGTCAATGGCAATCTTATTGGGATAATAATTCTATTGAAGCCAATCCTCATTTCGAGAACGACACTTCCTTTTTTACTCAGCAGTACATTATGGACGGTGCCGGTGTGCCTGTTGCAGGAATTGGCGACGATTTTTATGGAAACCCACGACCTTTGTCGCAACCAGATATAGGAGCATTTGAATTTATAATTCCTGAAAACGATGCTGGAATAATTGACATCAACAACAACCTGGAACTTTGCGACAATAATGGAGCAGCCGAAATTATTATGGTCGATTTTAAAAATTACGGCACAGATACTCTAAATTCTGTAACTATAAACTGGATAGTAAACGGCAATATGCAAACTCCTTTCCAGTGGACTGGTTCTCTGCTGCAAGGCGAGGAAATTTATGATATAGTAGTAGGTACATACCAATTTGATATTGGTGTCTCAAATTCAATAAAATCATGGACAAGCAACCCAAACTCTTCAGCCGAAGGTTTTGTCTATAATGACACTTTAGAGATTGCCGGTACACATTTGGCTTTGGCAGGAAATTATACAATCGGAGGAACCAATCCGGATTTCTCTACCATTAATGAAGGAATTACTGCACTAAATTATGGAGGAATTTGTGATTCAGTAATTTTTAATATTGCTCCGGGCGATTATTACGAAGAAATATATTTAAACTCTATTCAAGGAAATTCTACATATAACCCAATTATTTTTCAGTCTTCGACAGGCGATAGCTCCGATGTGAATATTTTTCACCTTCTCACCAGCAATGCACTTGTAACACTCAATGGGGCAAATTATATAACTTTCAGAAATCTTGGTTTCCAAATAGGATCTGGAAGTAGTATCGGAAAACTCTTTCAAGTAAACAGCAGTAGCTCTTATATTAATATCGAAAACAATCTTCTTACAGGCTCATCAACAGGTTCTACGGGCACAGAAAACGCTTTAATTTACTCAAGTACAGGAGCAAACGATTATATAAAAGTTAGAAACAACAGATTCGAAAATGGAAGTTACGGCGTTTATTTTTATGGAAGTTCAAGCACTAGCTCTTATTGCGATTATTTTACATTAGATGGGAATTTGTTTAGAAACCAGACAATTAGAGGAATTGAACTTAAATATCATTATTATTCTGATATTAGAAATAATTATTTTGAAACCAATACAAATGAAAGTTCATTTCAATTTATTCATTTAAATTATTGTAATTATTCCGATATAATTCACAATGACATTAGATATACTGGAACATCCAGTATGTCAAGCTCTTATGCTATCTATTTATATTATTGTAATTATAGTTTTAATATTGAGAAAAATACTGTTTTTTATGGCTCAAATTCAGGAAGATACGGAATATATCTCTATGAGTCGGAAAATGGAAAAATTGCAAACAATATGATTCAGCTTGGCTATAATTCGAGCTCATATTGCGTTTATATGTATTATAGCGATTATTGCGATTTTTACTATAATACATTTAAACTTACTTCGTCCTCGTCGAGCGGAAGTGTTTTCTATATGAGAGATTCATATTACATTAATTCTAAAAACAATATTTTTTACAACTCCGGTTCGGGTTATGCTTATTATTTATACAATTATTATTCGAGCTTTTTCACCAGTTCAGACAACAATTGCTTCTACACAAATGGAAGCTATCCGGTTTATACAAGTAGTAATCAAACATTTAGCCAGTGGCAATCTTATTGGGACAGTAATTCCATTGAATGCGATCCGGTTTTTGAGCATGACTCAATTTTTCTTTCACGGCAATATTTAATAGATGGTGCAGGTATTCCCATCGCAGGTGTTAGCGACGATTACAATGGAAATTTAAGGCCAACTACCAATCCAGATATTGGAGTTTACGAATTTGACATTCCTGACTCAGATGCAGGAATCTATGAAATTGCAACAAGTTCAATATTATGCGACAATTATTTGAATGATGAAAGCATAATTGTAAAAATAAAAAATTTCGGTGTGGACACTTTAACTTCAGTTTTCTTATCGCATGAGGTAAATGCTAATATTCAATTAGCCTATGCCTGGACAGGAAACTTAGCTCAAGGAGAAGTAAGCGACGATATTGTAATTGGAACATATAACTTTTCAATTGGCAGTTCGAATACCATAAAAGCATGGACATCTTTCCCAAACAATAACACAGAGGGTTATGCTTACAACGACACTTTACAAACGAGTCCAACACATTTAGCCCTGAACGGAAATTATTCTATCGGTGGATTAAATCCAGATTTCACAACAATTTCTGAAGCAATCACTGCTTTAAATTCTGGTGGAGTATGCGGACCAGTAGTTTTTAACATCCGCCAAGGAACATATTATGAAGACATGTATTTTGGAAGTATAACGGGAACTTCATCATCAAATACTATCAGTTTCCAGAGTGAAAGCGGAGATTATAACGATGTTATTGTAAGCAATTTTTTGAGTTCATCTGCATTAGTTCAACTAAATGGCTCTGATTATATCAATTTCCGCAATATGACATTCGAAGTAGGTTCAGGTAGCAATATTGGGAAACTATTCAGTTTTGCCAGTAATAGCGATAATATTATGCTTGAAGGAAATCGTTTTAAAGGTTCAACAAACGGTAGTACAAGCACAGACAATGCGATAATGTATTCATCTTCAGGCGAAAACAATAATATTGAGTTTCACAATAATATTTTCGAAGATGGAAGTTATGGTATTTATTTTTATGGAAGCTCAAGTTCATCGTACTATTGTGATTATATGACAATTAAAGAAAACTCATTTTTCAATCAGGAATACAGGTCTATTGAAATGAAATATCATAATTACGCATCTATTGATAGCAATTATTTCGAAACCAACTCTATAGAATCATATTTCAGATTTATTTATATGAGTTATAGTGATTATAATGATATTCACTCGAATGAAATGCTATACACCGGAACAAGTTCTATGTCGAGTGCTGCCGGGATTTATTTGGAATATTGTGATAATTCACCCTCAATTCAAAAAAATTCTATCATTTTTGGACAAAATAGTGGTCGTTATGGAATTTATATATATTACAGTGATTATTCCTTAGTTGCAAATAATCTAATACAAGTAGGTTATAATTCAAGCACTTACGGAATTTATATTGATGATTCGAACTACAACGATTTTTATTACAACAACATAAATGTTTCGAGTACAAGCAGCTCAAGTTCAGCTATATATGTTAGAGATTCATATTATATGAATTTTAAAAACAACATATTTGCAAACACAGGCACCGGATATGCAATGTATTTATATAATTATTATAGTAGCGTATTTTCCGGAGGTGGCTCAGATTATAATTGCTTTTGGACAAATGGAAGCAATTTAGTTTATGGAAGTTCATCTTATAGCACACTAAGCCAGTGGCAGGCATACAGCTACGATTTAAACTCAATAAATGTATCGCCGGATTATTTTGCAACAACAAATTTAAGAACCTGTAATTCGAATCTTTATGCTGCCGGAGTACAAGTTCCCGGAATTCCGGATGACTATGATGGAGTTGCCAGAAATTACTACAATCCTTCTATTGGAGCTTTTGAATTAGATACTGCATATATTGTAAATCTTGGCAGCGACCTAATTATTTGCTCAGGAAGTTCAGCAACTATAAATGCCGGAGCATACGGAACATCTTACATTTGGTCAACCGGTGATACTACTCAGACAATTACAGTTTTCCAAAGTGGCACTTATTCCGTTTCTGTAACCAATCCTTGCGGTCTTTCTGTTGATACAATTTTAGTAAGCGAATCTTCTTCAAACCTAATAGTTGATCTGGGCTCTGATACTACAATTTGCGAAGGTTCTCCCCTATCGCTCGATGCTGGAAATTCGGGCTCGGTCTATTCATGGTCGAATGGAGGCACTTCACAAATACAAATAATTAGTACTACAGGATATTATTCTGTAACTGTTACAAACCAATGTGGTACACAAAATGCCGATATTAATATTTTGGTCAGCAATATATTGGCAAGTGCCGGACCTGACCAAAGTATAAATTATCCGAATAGTGCAAATCTAATTGCTACAGCTACTGGCGGTTTTCCACCATATAGCTATAGCTGGCAACCCGGAAATCTGACAAGTCAAACCATCACAGTATCTCCATCTATGTCAACAACCTATTATTTGCAAATTACAGATAATGTTGGCTGTACTTCAGATGACGATGTATTTATTGATGTACAAGGAGGTAGTACCATAACTGCTAATGCTGGTCCGGATGCTTCTGTTTGTGTTGGTAATAGCATCACTTTGTCAGGAAGTGCTTTTGGCGGAACCGGTGCTTATTCATTTGAATGGTCTCCCGGCGGTTTCACAGGACAAACAATCAGTGTTAGCCCAACTATTGCTACTATTTATACTTTAACAGTTACTGACAGTATTGCCCAAACAAGTTCAACCGACCAAGTGATAGTTACCGTTAATTTTAATCCGATTGCAAATGCCGGAGTTGATCAATTTATTTGTACAGGCGAAATTGCAACATTAAACGCAACCGCATCAGGAAGTTTGAGCTACAGTTACATTTGGGAACCCGGAAATCTTGTTGGACAAGTAGTTCAAGTTAGCCCAACAGTTACAACTCCATATATATTGACAGTAATAGATGAAAATTCATGTACTGGCACCGACCAAATGACTGTTAGCCTTCTGCCAAATCCTGTTGTAGATCCAGGTCTTCCTCAAGAAATTTGTGCCGGCGATAGTGTAGTTCTAAATGCTTATGCAAGCAATGGCGGCGGTGGTTATATTTACGAATGGAATCCGGGAACAATTTCAGGATCATCTGTTGTAGTTTCTCCACTCGCAACAACTACATTTACAATTTCAGTTTCTGATGTAAATAACTGTTCAAGTTCTGCAGATGTACTTGTTACTGTTAATAATATTCCTGTTGTAAATGCTGGTATTCCGCAAACAACATGCTCTGGTGGTCAGATAAACCTTTCGGGAATTGCAGTTGGAGGAGCCGGTGGTTATTCATATGAATGGAATCCAGGAAGTTTCTCAGGACAATCAATTCAAATAACTCCTTCAGCAACTACAACATTTTCTTTATTAGCAACCGATATGAATGGCTGTACAGGAAATTCAGAAGTTACTATCTATGTAAATGATAGTCCGGTGGCAAATGCAGGAATCGACCAAAACATAAATGTAGGCAGTTCAACAACATTAAATGCAAGTGCTACAGGTGGCGATGGCAATTATATTTATATATGGACACCAGGAAATATGATTGGACAGTCGGTGATGCTTAGTCCAACAGCAACCACAACATTCAACTTGATGGTTACTGATGGTAACAATTGCTCCGGCTCAGACGATATTACTATTTTTGTATCAAGTGCCGGACTATCTGCCGATGCAGGACCAGATCAGGAAATTTGCGATGGCAATTCAGTAATATTAAACGCTTTAGCAACGGGAGGTTCCGGATCATATAGTTTCGATTGGATGCCCGGCAATCTAAGCGGTCAAAGCATTTCTGTTTCACCGGCAATTTCCACTGTTTATACTTTAACAATTACCGATCAGACAAATAGCGAAATTGCAATCGACCAAATCATAGTAACTGTAAATCCTGTTCCGATTGCAAATGCAGGTTTTCCTCAGATAGTTTGTAGCGGAGAATCGGTAACTCTATCAGGTATAGTCTCCGGTGGCAGTGGCGGGAATTCTTTTTTATGGCTACCTGGAAATTACTCAAGTCAGACTATAAATATAAATCCTTCTGTAACAACTTCATATTATTTTTCTGTAACTGATTCTAACAATTGTAGCGGAACAGATAATGTATTGATAACTGTAAACGAACTTCCGGTTGTGAATGCAGGATTTCCGCAAACTTCATGCCTTGGCGACATAGTAAGTTTAAATGGACTCGCAATTGGAGGTGCAGGGAGTTACGATTATATCTGGAATCCGGGAGGTTTTACAAGTCAAAGTATAGAAATTACTCCGGCAGCTACACAAACCTTTGTTCTTTCGGCAACAGACACAAACGGATGTATAGGCACAGGCGAAGTTTTAATTACAATTAATGATGTGCCAATTGCTAATGCTGGAGCGGACCAGTCGATAGTTATTGGAGGAACCGCTACTTTATCGGGAATTGCAAGTGGTGGCGATGGAAATTACACTTATGTTTGGACGCCAGGAAACTATATTGGGCAAACTGTTAATGTATATCCAAGTGTAACAACAATGTACACCTTAAATGTTACAGACGGTAATTCTTGTACAGGAACAGACGATATGACAGTTACGGTTGGAAGTTCAGTAATGATTGTAAATGCCGGCATCGACAAAGTAATATGTAAAGACCAAACTGCAATTCTTAGTGCAAGTGTTTCAGGAGGTTCAGGAAATAATTCCTTTTTGTGGACACCTGGAAATTATACTAGCGAAACCATTATTGTAAGTCCTTTGATTACAACTACATATACGCTGATGGTAACGGATTTGTCAAATTCTAATCAGGTATCAGACGACGTAATGCTAACAGTTCATGAAAATCCACCAATGCCAACAATTACTCAAAGAGGTGATTCATTATTAACTATTTCCGGATATTCCTATAATTGGTATTTTAATGGGAATCTGCTTACAGAAACGGAAAATGAAATTCTCGCTCTTGTTTCCGGTGTATATTTTGTTGAAATAATAAACGAAAATGGATGTTCTTCGGTTTCGCAAGTATATGATATTTCTGTGATAGGAATTGATAATACTGAATTGACAACTCTTTTCAAGATTTATCCAAATCCGAATAATGGCGAATTTTTTATTGAAATCCACAATATCAATTCTTTAAATATAGATGTCAAAATTCATAATGTTCTTGGCGAAATTGTGTATTCTGAACAAATTTCATCACATACCAACAATTATAAAAATAGCATCAACCTAAGCAACAATCCGAAAGGAGTATATTTTGTAACAATCAAAACTGACGATAATGTTTTTGTTGGGCAGTTGGTTTTGCAATAAACAAAAACCTTATATTTACATACCTTAGAAATTGTGTTAATGCAGACCTGACAGGTTTTTGAAACCTGTCAGGTGGGGTGCAAAAATCCATTTTATAACTTCGTTCCATTTTTCATTCAACTGCTTTACAGTTGTTGATTGATTGGGAGGCTCTATTTCTATAAACATTTCAGTCCTATGGACTGTTAATCAAGCTGGGAGAGCTTATATGTTTATAGTAACAAAATAACCAAGCAAACTCAATACCCCAGCAGGGAACAATAGAAAACAGTAAGAAAATCACATATTTACCTTATCCTATAATTGATTGAATTATTGTCTAAAATATGGCGGCTAATAATAGTGACTGTCAATTTTTCTTTCTTCTTTCATGGTTTTCCAAAATTGTCTTATTTCAATACGTTTCGGCTCTTTGATATTTATTACTCCGTATCCATTTTGTAATTTATCAATCGCTTGCTCTAATTTGAATTTACTGCTCGGTGTTCCTACAAAAGGTTCAATTATTCTGTAGTCTTTGTTTTTAACGTTTAGACAAATCGGTATTTTAACTTGTGATGAAAAATCAAAATCTTTTTGTCTGTAATCGTCTGCACCTTGCGAAAGCATTATTACTACAACTCCTTTTGACCTTACAATTCTTAGCATTTCTTGAAGTGCTACTCTTGCATTTTTGTTTTTTAAATAAACATGAGCTTCGTCAACTACAACAATATAACGCAAAGGTTTTATTCTGTTTTCGTCTGGTTGAGTATCCGTAGCATTACTGAAAACATTTAATAAATATTTTAAAGTAAAAAAGACTGTTAATTGGCGAACAGTTTCAGGAATGCTACTTGGTAAATTCAAGTATATGTTTTGATTGTAAATTTTTTCATTAGGATTTGTTGGAACAGCAAAAATACCTCTCGATAATTTATCAAAAATATCAATTAGTGTATCAGGTTTTAACTTAGTTTCTTCATAATATAAAAGTAAACAATCATAAATATCTTCAATTGTTGGAATAGAATTTTTATTCTCTTCAAAATAATCTCGAATAACTTTTCTTAGATTTAAACCTTGTTTTGTTCCTAAATTAGCTAATCCGCAAAGAATATCAGAAAAAGTAAGAATTTGATTATCTCTTATATCGTCATCTTTTGAATTAATAATACTTAAAGGATTAAACTCGTAGTTATCTTTAAGTACATCAACAAATTGGCAATTTGTTTTTTCTAAGAAAGTTGTTAGTTTTTCCTTTTGTTCTCCTTTGTAATCAAAGAAAATGAAATTAATATTATTTTCACTTTGTTTTGATATATGATATAAAACATCTTTGATTAACTCTGTTTTACCTGAGCCAGTCATACCTGCAATTGCAATATGGTTACTATCAAACTCATTTAAGTCGTTTAATCTGATTTTAACTGGTTCATTTTTTTCGTCTGTGCCAAGCTCAAATTCTATTAATTCTTTACTTTCTTTAAGATTAGCATTTTCAGTTGTTTGAACATTTATTTTCGGCTTGTTTGACAAAATACTTAATCCGTCTTTTACCATTTTCATTAAATAGTTCACATGATAACCGCCTGCTATGTTCTTATTTTCTAAATCGTTGTTTATTTTTTCAAGTCCAAAATCTAAGTGTGAACGAAATAGTTTTGAAAACTCATCTTCATATAATAAACGTCCATAATGTTCGTCTAAAAGAGCTTTGAATATCACATAATTAGAGCGATTGCCTATTGATGTACCGAACAGACCTCTATCATCACGCCAGTCCCTACCGTCAGCACTTGGAATATTTGCATTTTCCAAATCGAAACGTTTTCCAAGTTGTAAACTAAACGAAAATGCAATTCGGGGAACGATACCTTCAAATTTAAAATTGTAAAGGTCTTTTATTTTTTCGATGAGTTCATCGTTTCTTTTGCTTATTCTAATTCTCATAACTTTGGAAATATCCGTTTTGAATTGTAGTTCTATTATTTTTATTTACTAATAAATACGCACTTGATACATTTTTCTCAATCTGTTTAAATCGAGAAGGCGGAATTTCATTATTAGTAGCTAAAATCACAACCTGTTTAGCTAAATCAGGATAATACGATAACAAAACATTGTTAATATGCTCATGGTCAAGTCTGCCAAGTGGTGTGTCTATAAATATCGGAAAATCTTGTATCGCTTCATTTAACATTGCTTTAATTAAACATGATATATAAAGTTGCTTTTCTCCCTGTGATAGTGTTTCTTTTGGTATCGGATTGCCATCCGAATTATACAAAGTAACTTTTAATCCTCCATTTTCTGGTAATGCGTGAACTTTTACATCTTCGATAAACAGATTTTCAGATTGTAGTTTGTGCATTAATGTTTGAAGTTCTGCGAAAATATTTTTGCCTAAATTATTTTCCTTCGCTTTTTTCTGCTTTTCAATAAACAAGTTGAGAACTTTTATGTAATTGTTTGTCGCTTCTAATTTCTTTTTCAATTTATCTCTGGTTTCAACTTTATTGCTGAGTACTTCAAGTTTTTGATTGAATTTTGATATATCCTTTTTTAGTTTAGTAATTTCATTTTCCAATGCTCCTTTTTGGATATTGAGTTTATCAATTTTGGTTTGAGTATCTTCTCTTTTTGTAGAAAACTCCAAAATAGTTTCGTCTTGTAAATCTGCATCTATCTGACGAATAGTAGTTTCTAATTCTTGTATTTCATTTTTTGTTCTGTTGTAGCCTTCAATAGTTTGCTGTATAATTTCTTTTGATTGCTGTAAAATAATGTTGTATGCTTCTTTAATTAATTCTTTATCAACATTATTTAAGTCGTGTTCAAATTGTAATTCGGTATTTTTACTATCAACCTTAAAAATACTTTTATACAATTCTTGTGCTTTGTTGTAATAAAAAGTTTTTGCTTTGAAAGTCATACTTTCCTCATTTGGCGATTTATTGAAAAGGGTTTCAATAAATTCATCAAATTGTTCTAGCAAATTATTTGTAGTTTCTTTCGATAATTTTTGTTTATCCTGTTGGTTGATATGTTCAAAAACTTCTTCTAAAGAACTTGATGCTATTGCAAATGGTAAAATCTCGCTTAATTCATTGAATTTTTTTTCATATTCTTTTTCGCTTGTCAATAAAACATCTTTTCTTTTTGTCAATTCTTCACGATTGTAATTCCGTAAAGCCTTTTTACTGTGCTGGTTTAAAAAGTTGTCGTATTCTTTTAATTGAATTTTTGCTTTCTGAATTTCTTCCTCTATTTCCAGAATTTTATATTCAAAATCATCAATTTTGTTTTCACTTAATTTTATTGCATCTTCGGTATTGATAATTTGTTCCCTAATATTTTCGGTTGCTCCTTCCTTTTTTAAGTTTTTAGAATAAACTTCTAAGTCTGAAACAAGTCCTTCATAAATATCTAAACCAAGTAACTTACCAAGAGCATCGTTCATAAATTCGCCCTCTTCTTTTGTGGTTAGTTCGGCAAGACTCGCAATTTTTTCTGCATCAAAAAATACGAATTTAGCCGCTTCAAGTGGCACAATGTAATCATTAATGAAATCAATTTTTTCATCATCAGTTGTAAATACATTTTCTTCTGTTTCCTGAAATGTTATTTCCAAGTTATCACGCATAGTGTTTATATCAAATTCGCGTTTTATTTTACATTTTGTATAAACATTATCAAAGCTGTTTTCTTTTGGAATTTCAATTTCATCAATGTATAATTCGACAAAGAAATTTGACTTACCTTCTTTTTCGGCCTCCCAGTTAAGTGTTTGCTTAATAAATTGAGAAAAATTCTTTTCCTTTTTTATTTCTTTTTTAAAATTTTCATCAATGAATTCTATTTTATCACCGTATAAACACCAAACTAATGCAAGTAAAAAATTGGTTTTCCCAAAACCATTTTTTCCACCAATTAGTATTAGATTTTTATCATGGCTTGTTGACAAATCAGCAATATTTCTAAAGTTTCCTTAATTTTTCAATTCAAAACTTCTCTACGCTACAATTAACAAAGCATAACGAATTTTCAGAAGTGGAAGTTACCTTTTTATAAAAAGGAGTCTCAATAATTGTATATTTA
>Ga0233431_1001260_pt1 | contig 45234 bp, 53 predicted proteins | sample SI_118_April2016_FD_179867 | JGI IMG/M metagenome (GOLD analysis project Ga0233431, IMG submission 179867) | Seawater microbial communities from Saanich Inlet, British Columbia, Canada - SI_118_April2016_200_MG | ecosystem: Environmental > Aquatic > Marine > Inlet | place: Canada: British... | reverse complement strand
AACTTCTCCTTGAGAACTTCCAGCCACAGGATTTTCTACAACAACAGGAGCAACAGCTCGATCAACATTTCTCTGTTTCTCAACTTCCAACTTCCGAACCATCAAATATCTTGGGTCTTGGTCTTTCATAACTTCTGGAGTAATATAAACTTCATCATTATAACTTCTCAACAAACCAATTACAACAACTGTCTGTCCTTGAGCAAAATTCTTAAATCTCTCCACATCATCTGCAAAAACCCTCATCTTAATCTGACCAGAGCCATCATCAATTGTAAACACCATAAACTTACTATCCCCATCACTCTCGTACTTATCCACAATATTTCCAATAACATTTATTCTAACAACATTTTGTCCATTTAAATCAAGATAATTAAATCTCTGAGTAGATTGATCAAACACAGGCCGCCCAGTAGCCAACTCCCCTATTCGAAACTTAAAGGCAACATTTCTATGAAAATCTTGATTAGAATTACTTTGATTAGTTTGTCCTGAATTTTGTGCGTCACTCATTTTAATAAAAGATAAAACCTCCAATGGTTTTTAAAGATTTAGAGTATCAAACTCATGTTTTCTGAATATATCCTCTCCTTGGTTTAAAAACATCTCCTGAAGCACTCAACTTTCTAATCGCCTCCTCAATCTCATCCTCAGTCATCTTTCCTTCAAGCTCTTTCTCTAATTCCTCCATTGGAATCAACTTACCCAATTTTGCTTCAAGTTCAGTAATTGTCTCACGAACAGTAATAATCTTACTTCGATTAGAAGTAGTCATTCCAGTAGAAATCTTATCTATGTCAAAAGTCTTTGTCTCATAATCATAACCAACTTGCATCAAATAGTACTTCATCAATTCAATTGCAATCTGCGCATCATCAACTGTAACTTCCTTGCTCAATCTTAATTTAGCTGCTGCCTCAGACATTCTAACCAAAGAAGTCAACTGTCTAGCAGAGATAGGAATGGGCCGAACAGCAGCTTCAGAAGAAACAGGCTGATTCCTCAGATTAACATAAAAATCCTTCAAAAGTTTAACCGCATTATCTGTCAACATTGGCTTAACTCTCTGCTTTGCATAAGCAATATATTTCCTAAACAACTCCCGTGGAATAATCATCTCTGCAACTTCTTTTTGATGAGCATGTAAAACATGAGCTGCAATTTTCTCATCTTTAAGTTTATCCGGCAAATCTCTCAAAGTAAAAATAACATCAAAACGATTAATCAATGTAGGAGGAAGTTCAATCTGCTGTGCAATAGATTGATACGGATCAAACCGACCAAACTTCGGATTTGCAGCAGCAAGAACAGAAGTCTCTGCCCTCAATGAAGCCTGCACATTTGCTTTTGAAATTGTCACAGTCTGCTGTTCCATTGCTTCATGCATTGCACTTCTATCTTGAGGATCCATCTTCTCCAACTCATCTATACAAACCAAACCCTTATTCGCAAGAACCATTGCACCTGCTTCTAAACTCCAACCTTTCAAATACTCATCTCGAACCACAGTTGCAGTCAAACCAGCCCCTGAAGCACTCTTACCCACAACATAACGCCCCTTTGGAGAAATGTTCGCCATAAACCCTAATGTAACTGACTTTGCCACACCAGGATCACCAATAAGCAAAATATGCATATCTCCTCTTGACTTTGAACCATCTGAGTGTGTTCTTGAAACTCCCCCAAATAATTGTAAAACCAAAGATTTCTTGATTTCAGTGTAACCCCAAACACTCGGAGTAATACTTCCCGCCAACTTCTCAAAAATCTCCGGGTCCTGTGAAAGCTTCAAAATTGCTTCTTCATCTTCTTCACGAATATCCAACTCCTCAAAAGTCTCCTCCAAAGGAATCAAATTATTAACTTCAATTGCTAATTCAAAACGAGTTGACAAACCCCCCGTAGTTAAAGGAACAGGTACTTCTTTCAAAACACCAATAACTTTAATCCTAGCCCCCGGAGTTGTCTTTTCTTCCATGTGTGGCTCAACTAAATCTTCTTTAACAAAAACATTCATTCTCTTTGGCTGCTCTCCCCCAGAAAGACTCTCTGGACTTTCTTCAATAACAAGCCTTTGCGTATCCACCATTTCTTTTGAAATTAATTTAAATCCCCCTCTTCTCCCACATGAACATCTTGAAGGTTCTCTAAACTTTTTATCCATCTGCAAAACAGAAATAACAGTCCCACACGAAGGACACTCAAACTTGGCATTAACAACTTGCGGCCTCACATCTGAAGCTTGTCTAATAATCCCTTCCACAACAATCATCTCGTTCAAATGTTTTGAACGAATATTTCTAACCTTAATTTCACTTGAATCTGGCAAATTAGAAAGCCTGACTCTAACATTCTTAGCTAACCCAAACTCTTCAATTGCAAGTTCAACAAGCCTCAGAGTCTCTTCAGGATTAACAAGTAACTCCTCACTTAAAACATTTGAAAACTCAGTTAACTGCATAAAATCAAGATAAATAACATTATCTCCTTGTCTCAAACTTTCTCCCATTTCTTTTTTATGAGCATCAAAAAAATTCTTTGCTTCAAGTACAAGTTCTTCTGGCTTCGGCTTATTTTCCCGAACATCTTTAATTGCGGCAAGACTCTCCTCTAACTCTCCTGTATCTCCGCCATCTGAATCATCCTTATTTTGCCCAGGACTATCTTTCATAGCACCCTCAATATCATCCATATCCATTTTACACCCCACTTACCTCTATCATAAATACAAAACACATAAATTCTTTTTATAGATTTGTGTAACCTAATAAGTAGTTTAGAAAACTAGTAATCTTACTTATAATTCTTCAGTGCTTCCTTCACATTCTTCAACAATTGCTTCATAGAATCTTCAAGTTGTTGCTTATTCTTTGTTCCAGTACAAACAAGTTTCCCATTACTAAAAAGTAAAAAAGTAGCATTTGGCTCGATTAATTTGTAAACTAAACCAGGAAACTGCTCAGGTTCATATTCTGTGTTCTCCATTTCCAAAGCTAAAAAATTAAGATTCAATTTCAAATCAATATTTCCTGAAGCAACAATATTCTGAACAGTAATTTTAGGTTTTATTGTAATCTTAACATTAATTTTTTTAAGTTGCTTAATAACTTCATCTATAACTTGTTTAACTTGAGCAGTAGATTTAGTCCCAGTACAAACAAGATTTCCTGAACTAAAAACAAGCACTGCAGATTTAGGTTCTTTAACTCTCAACACAAGCCCAGGAAAAGTCTCAGGATTATATTCAGTATTAGGTTGAGTCCTAGCAAGTTTAGTCAAAGGAACAGGTTTTCCTAAAGAAGTTGTAGCGACAATATTTTGAATCTTATAATTACTTTTTCCAGCCATTTTTACTACTTAAATAGAGAAAAAACCATTTATAAAGGCTTCGACGACCACTCTTTCTTTTAACTATATGGATTTCCAGGAATATTTCCATAACCAGTCATATCTTGCCCATTATTTGGTGCAAGGTTTTGAGGCTGTTGAGGATTTTGCCCAATAAAATTAAGATCATCTGGCCCCCCTCCATTTAAATTTCCTGCCCCAGATTTCTTTTTTCCAAAATAAACAATCAAAATAACAGTAACAATAATTGCAATTATCAAAACAACAATCATAATCCAACCCCAAAGAGGGATTCCTTCTCCACAATCTTCTTTCTCTGTTTTATCATCTAAACAATTGTTTGTATCTTCACAAACTTTTGTTTTTTCTCCATCTTTACATTCGCCCCATTTACCACAATCCCAAATAGGAACACAATCTTCTGAAGGCCCACTACTACAACTCTTCTCCAAACTTGGTCTTCCAGTTGTAACTCCACAAGAATTTATATCAACACAACTCTTTATTTGTTTTCCTCCAGTACAACTTGACCAAGCAGTACAATTCCAACTAGGATCACAATCATCATCTGCATTATTACTTCCAGAGAGATATTCTTTAACTCCAGAATGTGTCAAACCAGATACAATAAACAAATTACTAGAAACATTACAGCTAAAATCACTATTATTTCCAGGACACGTTAACAAATACTCATTAGACCTAATGCAGCCAGAACTAAAACTTGAAACACTACTTACATGAGCATCCTTAATACAAACTTTATTGCTTGAACCACTTAATTTATCAACCCGAACTGTTTTTGATTTCCCAGATAAACCATTAACAAGAACATAACCATAATCTGAGCTATTAGTTTGTTTCTTAATGCTAATTGCTTCTGTGTCCAAAGGAGTTTTACTAAAATTATAATCAAATTCTACTCGAACAACACTTCCTTCTATAAACTCAACTGTTTTTGTCCCATTATAAATTTTAGTATCATTTGCCCTAGCAGAACTAACATAAACAGTTAAATTAGTTTGGCTCTCAGAAAAATCTGAAAAACTTCCCAAAACACCATTGTTATCAAAATCACAAACAGGGGTATCTCCTTCTAGCCTTCCAACAGAAGTCCCACAATAATTTAAATCCTCATACCAAAAAGAATATGTCTCAGTTGCATCACAAGTTGTATTAAATGCAGTCCAATTAGGGGCGCATGGGCTTGCCTGCGCAGAACTGCAACATAACTTCAAAACCTCTTTAGATTTCCTGCTAGAAACATTTGCATTTGAATCATTATTTAAGCTAACAACAACATATTCTCCTGTAGCGCATTCTTCCTTAGCAGAACAACTAAGATCCCCATAACAAAGAGCATTTTCAAAATTATTTGTAATTCTATCTCCAGAAACTTTTGCATTATCCAACCATAAAACACTATTAGAAGGTTGATTTATTGGAAAAGATTTTTGAACAGGGCCATATGCCATGTCCCCCCCAACTCCCTCGCACAGAATCCAATAACCCTTGCCTGCAACAAATAAATTATTTTCAATCTGCAAATAGGTACTTTGTCCATCCCAATACCAACTATTTTCCCAAAGAGGCTCACAGCCATCTGTAGTAACAAATAAATCATTTATTGGCGTATCAATTCCAACTCCAACCGAATTCCATCCCTTCTTTAAATTAACTGTTTTATTAAGATATCTTTCTCCACTTGCACTTACAACACAACCACTTTCTATCCATGCCCAATAACCAATTCCTCCCAAAAGAGGCCCTTCTCCAATATAATCATAGCTTGCAGTATTAACTCCATCATTTTCCCACGTCCAAATGTCATAGTTTAGAACACACCCCCCAGCCTCAATCTGCTCAAGAGTAAGGGTTTTTGTTTTTGGAGTAATTGCATTCCAACCAGAAACTAAGTGAATTTCCTCGTCATCAATTTCTTGTTGAGAAACAATCCTCGCATCACATTCATGTGAATCATTTCCAAGATAATCTTCTCCAAAAATATCTGAATAACAAACAGCATAACTTTCTCCAGAATTCCATGCAGTAACACCCGCATTAGTTTCATTATCTAATTTCATAATTGTTTGATTTTCTGCACAACTTGTTGGACTCAATAAAACCTCCTCGGGACTTCTCATAATCCTATCCTCAGAATTTCCAATCAACAAATAACTTACTCCAACATAGAGCCCAATTAAAACAACAACTGCAACTAAAGTTACCAGCAAGTCCTTATTAAATCTCAAATTCCTCTTTTTCTTCACCCTCTTTCCCATACAACTATATAATTCTTAGATTTATAAATATAATTATTTTCCTGAACTTTGATTCTTATAATCAACTTCAAGATCTTCCAAACTTGCAATCTCACTCAAAGGCTTATCTTCTCTCAAAGCAGTAAACCTTGGAAACCGCAGGGCATAACCAGAATTATAATTAGGAGACTTTTGAATCTCTTGATAAGTTATTGCAACCACAATCTTGGGCTTAACCTCAACTTGTCTTCCTGTTTCTTTCAAAATCAAAGGTTTAATTAACTTAGTTAAATCATCAAAACTCAAACCCAATTCAGATTTTTCTTTCAAACCAGTTGAAGCCTTTCCAACTTCAACATATTTTCCAGTTTCTTCATCATAAGCTGAAAGAATAAAGCTCGACAACCAACCTTGTCTCTTCCCCTTGCCATATTCAGCCCCAGTAATGACTAAATCATAATCTCTTTCATTTGGTTTTAACTTAATCATATGTCCAACTCTACTTCCAGGTTTATATGGTGCAGTCAAACTTTTAATCATAACCCCTTCTTGATTATCATCCAATGCTTGGGCATAAAACTTCTCCGCTTCTTCAACATCTGAACTAATCAATTGCTTTGCAGCCATAATCTTATATGGAACATTTTTCACAATTTTCTTAACTAATTCCGTCCTTTTTTCAAAAGTTTCTTTAATAAAATTCCTTCCTTCATAATATAAAATATCAAAAACATCAACTTCAACTGGAAGTTTTTTCTGAATCTCTTCAATATGATATTTTCTCCTAATTCTCTGTGAAATATCTTGGAAAGGTTTATACTCCCTTGTCTTTGAATCAAAACCAATTGCTTCTGAATCCAAAATAAATTCTTTGCCTTCAATATACTTCTCAACATAACCCACAACTTCCGGAAACTGCTTTGTAACATTTTCCAATCTCCGAGTAAAAAGTTTAATCCCAGATTTATCTTTATGAATTATCAGCCTAAACCCATCATACTTATATTCAAACACAGCTGGCTTCCCAACTTTCTCAAATGCTTCTTCAATTGTAGAAACTTTTTGAGCAAGCATAACTTTCACAGGTTGACCAATAACCAAAGAAATTTTCTCAAGCTTGTCTATTTGCCCGTCTTTAACAATATTGTAAACAACAACTAAATCATTTGATTTATCTAAAGCTTCTTGAATTTTTATTGCATTTTCTTTTTTCTCTTCCTCATCAAAAAAAGCAACTGCCATTGCATCCCGAACTGTGCTTTCATGCACTCCAACTCTCAAATCTCCAATTAAAGTTCTAACCAAATATTTAGCTTCAATTCCTGAAGCAGAAGTCAAAAGCTCCATAATCAAACTCATTTTTCTATCTATTGTTCCAATCCCCACAAGTTCAGGAAGTTTTCTTAGATTCAAAAGAACCTTGTCAACTTTTAATACACTTGAGCTTAAAGTAGATTGCTTTTTATTTCCAACAAGTTCCTCTGAAACTTTCCCAAGGTCTCCAAGTTTCTTCCATTTTTTAACAACTTCTTCAGAACTTGCACCTGATGCCCGCGCAATTGATTTAACAACAAGCTGCTCTGAAATTCCAATCTTCCGAGAATCATATTGAGCATAAATATTTCCCAACAACAAATACAAAACATCTTCTTCTTCCTCAGGAAGCACACTCAAAAACTTAGCAAGAATATCTGTTTTCTCCAAACGTTTTGTAGTACTAGAAAGATCTTCATAAAGCTGAGCTAGTTTTGAATAAAGCATAAAAATTATAGGAATAATGAATATTTAAGATTATTCTAAATGGCTTGCATCATTTAAAACTTCAAATTTTGACAACCCATTCTCAATATTTAAAATACTAACTGCAGTATTTTGTCTCGGCAAAAAATCTAAAAAATCTTTAATGGGCTTTTTGCCCATCGCTGCAAAGACACAAGATAAAGAACCCCCATGTCCAACAACTAAAACATTATCTTTTTCTGAGTGTTTATCTGTCAAACTTTCAAAAAAAGGAACAATTTTATTCCAAACTTCTTCAAGAGATTCTCCTCCCTCTGGTTTCCACTTTTCATAAGGAAGCCCGCTATCTGAAATAAGCTTATCTTTCTCTTTTATTGTCATCCCCTCACAAATTCCCTTTGCCTGCTCCCTCAAAATCTTTTCCTTTTTTATCTCTAAATCTGGATGATGGACCAAAATTTCCTTGCATGTATCCATTGTTCTATCCAAGTCACTAGAATAAACAAAATCAAATTTAAAATCTTTTAATTTTTCAGCAACTTTTTTCGCCTGATTAATCCCTTCTGGAGTTAACTGGGAGTTAGATTGCCCTTGAGAAATGTTATTCTTATTTTCAAAAGTTTCTCCATGTCTTACAAATACAAACTTCATTACTAACAAAAATAAAACCAATATTTAATCTTTTCTATACTGAGAATCCAAATTAAAAAGAGGTGATAGAAAAAATTTAAAAACCCACCTATTAAACAAAATCCATGGAAGAACAAAGAACATATAGATCAAACAAGGGTAGGCTAACTGGGGCACAAATGTCTCAATTAGAAGATGCTCTCGATTGTGATCTAAATGAGCTGGGTCCTGCAAGAGAAAGCGATCATTGGCTATACACAATTCCAGCTTCAATAGAACATAGTCCAAATAGAGAACACTTCAAAGCAGTAGGTTTAGCCTGGCAACAATAATCACAACCCGAACACCCCAATAAAAATTATCTCTTAAAAATATATTTAAAATAAGGCCAATGCCAAATTATATGAAAAATGCAAATCAAAGTCATTGCAATCCCTGTCTGAACATGCAGCCTCATTAAATTAAATGAAGTACTTATTGTAAATCCATAATTAATTTTTAAAACAAAATAAACACCAGTTAAACCAGCCAACAAAAAAGTTATTGTTAAAAGAACATTCCAGATCTTTCTATGTGTTCTAATTGAAATCTTTCCTCTCTTAGAAAGAACATGGCTAACAATATAAATTAAAATTAAAAAGATAGTCAAAGGGAAAAAGTTATATTTATTAGATTTTACATTTTCAGAAATAGACATTTGTTCCTCTGCGTCTAAATTTTCTTGCGAATGATCACACAAAGCATCTTTATTTGCATCAACATAATTCCCACATTTTCCAGGCTCTTGGCAATCAACTTCTCCAAAGGGACAATCTCCTGCAAAAACTAAACCAATTAACATTAAACTAAATAACAAAATCATAACATCTTTTTTCATATTTTAACCTAAATAAAAATAGTTTTTAAATTATTCTGATTTCCAAAGCCCATGCTTATTACAATATGTTCTTGCGATTACTTCTCCACCACCTTTATAAAAAAAAGTAGCTTCTGATTTTTCACCTGGCTTTAAAAAAACTTTTCCATTCCATTTATCTGAAACAAGTTCAACCCATTCAATATAATGATCTTCTTCCATTGGATGAGGCACATCACCAACTTTAACAAAAGCCCCTCCATCAACCTTTTTAAAAACAGGAACATGTTTTTCATTTCCTTCTTGATCTTTTCCTTTTGCTTCTTGCTCAACCATTGGCTGTCCGCAACAAACCAACGAATCTGCCCCAAAGTGAACTAACTCAATTACATTCCCACAAACTTCACATTTCCAAATTTGATTTAACTTTGTCATTCTTTTCTTTTATTCCTCCTATTTCCATAAAGCATTTCAACTGAAGGCCCAAGTAGAGCACCATCATCTCTATAAACACCCATTCGATCAATCATTTGTGTAAATTCTTGTCTATGTTTCTTTGAATAAAATCTCATTTGTAATCTAGGATTCATTTTAATAATTCTCCGCCAGAATTTCATAATATTCTTGTCCATGTTTACAAGCAGGACAAACCTCAGGAGCATCTTCTCCCTCGTGAACATAACCACAATTTCTACATTTCCATTTTACTTTTATATCTTTTGAAAAAACTTTATTATTCTCTAAATTTTCCAAAAGCTGCCTATATCTTTTTTCATGTTCTTCTTCAACTTCAGCAATTTCTTTAAATGACTCTGCAATTTTATCAAAGCCTTCTTCTTCTGCAGTTTTTTCAAAATTTTTATACAAATTAGACCATTCCATTTTCTCTCCATCTGCTGCAGCCAATAAATTATCTGAAGTTTTGCCAACCATTCCGGCAGGATAACCTGCGGTAATTTCAACTTCTCCTCCTTGAAGATAATCAAAAAAGATTTCTGCATGTTCTTTTTCATTTAAAGCAGTCTCTAAAAAAATAGCCTCAATCTGTCTAAACCCTTCATCTCTTGCAACACTTGCAAAATAAGTATAACGGTTTCTAGCTTGTGATTCTCCAGCAAAAGCCTTCAACAAATTCTTTTCTGTTTCACTTCCTTTCAAATCCATAATTAACTAATCAAAAAACCCTTTATAAAATTTTAGAATTACTCCTAAGTGCAAAACTATTTCCCTCTTCGTTTTCCAGCTCTTACTGATGGCCGAACTTTTGAAGTTGGATCTTTACTTCTCAAACCACGAGACTTTGTCCCAGCTGAAGTCAATCCTCTAAGAACTCTTTTCTTACTTGCAGGATTAGTTATCCATTTAAGTTGTTTATCTGATTTAATTTCTGGCTTTGAAGGATCAACACAAATTACTTCATAAAATGCATTCATTCCATCTTTACCAACTAAATATGAATTTAACACTTCAAGATTCTTGTACTTTCTTTGAACTCTAGATTCTGCAATCCACTTGTAGTTCATCTTCAAAGTTAATCTATTAGTTAATCTTTTTGAACGTCTACCTTTATTTGGTCTTGGTTTTTTATGTCCTCCTCTCTTAACTCTAATACGAATAACAACAAAACCTTTCTTAGCTTTATAACCAAGTGCCCTAGCTCGATCAAGTCTCAAAGGTTTATCAACTTTAACTTGAACCTCTTGCTTTCTCCATCCAGTCATTCTCTCTCTCAGAGTAGCTTTGTCTGGCTTTTTCCATGCTTGCTTAATATAATGATATGCTCCCTTTACCATAAAAGATAATGAAAATCTTGGTTTAAAAAGGTTACTAGGAATAAAAAATGAGGCTGCACGGATTTGAACCGTGGACCCCTGCCTTATCAGAGCAGTGCTCTAGCCAGGCTGAGCTACAGCCTCATTATAAAAACAAAAGAATTATTTCGTTTATAAAAGTTGTGACTACCTTCTTATATCAAAATCTCCATACTCTATTTCAATAGGTTTTCCATTCTGCAACATCTGAACAAACTTTGCTCTTCCAGATGAAGCAACAGCAACCTCAACAGTTATATTTTCAGTAGGCACTTTTGCATTTCTTTCAAAAAAGAATTGCTCTACCCCATATCTAACACTAACTCGATTATCATAAGCTCTTTCAACCTCTCCTTTAATAAAATCTCCTTTTGGTTTAGATTTTGAAGTACCTTCATATCTCCAAACTCCTTCATCATCTTCATCAAGGGAAACATAAATATTATCTCCCTGTTCAAAACCAGTTACATTATCTATCCAAGAAATTTCATATCCAATTGTCATGTACTGTCCACGAAAAGGATCAAAAGGATCAACTGGCCGAGTATCCAAAACAATTTTCTGTCCAGTAAGAATCGGCCAATAATTATAAGAAATAAAACCTCCAACCAAACCCAGAACAATTAAAACTGCAACAATCAAACCAATAAATTCTCTTCTCATTTTTGTGTATTCTGTGGAACTTTCTCCTCAGGAATATCCTCAACTAAATCTTTTCTCCATTTAGATACAACCCAACCTAAGAAAACCAACAACAAACCCCCGATAATAAACACAACAGCCAAATTTCCTACATCTGCGATAAATCCAATGTACCTTGTAACAACATCTAACACAAAGAATCCAATCGCAAGATTTACAATTGGTTCAGATTTAATCCATTTACCATAACCAACCATTAATAAAATGAATGCAATAAAACAAATATTTATGATTGCCCAGAAACTCCAAAGTCCCCAACTTGCAGTTCCGCCATTTCCAAAAATAGAAACTCCTCCATCAAATAAACCAGACAAAACCAAGAACAAAGACATAACCAAAACAGCCCCAACAAGAGTCAGCAACTCTTTCAACTCAACAACTTCTTTATTTATTGCAGTAACAATCCCTGTCAGTAAAACAATAATCGCAACAATTATCAAAAGTATAACAAAGTAAAAATAACTTGTAAACTGAAGTGCTTCTTCCCAAAACACCGGAATCAGAACTTGAAAACTTAACAAATAAAACAACGCTAAGAAATAAAACGCAGACCAGAATTTATAAACTTCTGCAAAAGCATGTTTAAAACTTGCATGCAATAAATTCAAACCATAAAGTAAAAGACCAATTCCTAAAAACCCAAAAGCAAGTAAACCAACAGAAACATCATTTGAAGCTTCTGCCAAAGCAATAAACTGTGCAGTAAACCAAGCCAAGAAAGTAACCAAACCAACAAAAATATTTTCAGATGACTTCAAAGCATATGCAATTAAAATAACTCCAACCCAACATAAGAAAAATAACCAAGCAATTCCTTGAATAGAAGTTTCTGTTGAAAAAATCTGTGCAATTAAAAAAATACTTGCAACATAAAGCAAAGCACCTAACACAATCAATGCACTTCCAATTTTTTCATAATCTTTAACTCTTGCAAAAACACCTAAAGCCAAAGAAGCCAAAGTAGATAAAACTAAAATTGAAATCTTGAAAAAATCAGGAATCTGATGCCAGTTAGTTGCAATAAGCCAAATAACTCCAAGAAAAATAAGTATAACCCCAATAAAACCAACAATCTCAACAAAAGAAGCACCTTTTTTATTCTGCATATTCATAAAGCACTAACAAATTAAAACTTTATAAACCTTATCAAATAAAGATTATCATGACATACGAATCACTATTAGACGAAGCATACAAAAAAGTAAAAGTTGTAGAAGGAAAAGGAGAAAGATTCGAAATCCCAAAGATCGAAGGGCATGTTGAAGGAAGAAAAACAATTCTAACAAACTTTTTTCAGATCGCTCAACACCTAAGAAGAACCCCAGAACATTTTCAAAAATTCTTACTTAAAGAACTTGCAACATCAGGCCAAAAAGAAGGAGACAGATTAGTCTTAAACAACAAAGTCCCAAGTGTAAAAATAAATCAAAAAATAGAAGATTACACAAAAGAATTTGTTTTATGTAAAGAATGTTCAAAACCAGACACAGAACTTCTAAAAGAAGATCGATTATCTTTTGTGCATTGTTTAGCTTGCGGCGCCAAACATACTGTTCATAAAGTTTAATTCTATAAATATCTTTAAAAACCCCTTTTCCTTGTGTGGTTTAAGAGATTCATACGAATTTCAATTAAATTGGAGATAAAAACAATGGATGTAAAAGGATATTGCGTAGTTTGTAAGGAAAAAGGCGTTCCTATGAAAGACCCTGTAATTGAGCAGACAAAGAGAGGCGGTTACATGGCAAAAGGACTTTGTACAAAATGTAACAAGACAAAAATGTGTTGCATTATGTCAAAAGACAACGCTGAAAAAGCAATTGCAGACGGTAGCGCTAAAAAAGGCTATTAATTTTTTATTTTTCTTTATTTATTTTATTTTCTTTCCCAAAAGGATTTCTTTTCTCCTAGAAGAAAAGAAAGGGTTCTTTCTCTAAATATTTATATACTCAAACAACTTAACTTAGCCATGCAGATCAAAATCCATTCTTCATGCAGAGAAGTTGTCGCAATCTGTGACACAGAACTTCTAGGAAAGCAATTTGAAGAAGAAAACAAGCAACTTAACATCAAAGAATCTTTTTACAAAGGAGAAGAAGTTGATGAGGAAAAAATTATTAACTTAATAAAAGATTTAACAAAAGAAGATGCAACATTCAACATTGTAGGTGAAAAATCTTGTGAAGCTGCAATTAAAGCAGGAATTATAACAAAAAATTCAATTGGAGAAATAGATAAAGTACGTTATGCTTTAGTTTTACTTTAATTCTCCTAAACCAGCAACCATTCCTTTTAATCTTCCTTCTGGATTTGAAACAACAATAAGATTGCCTGTTCCTCCAGTACCTTCACGCGGGTCAATCATTCCAGGATATTGACAAACTCTTAAATTCATTGCACCATAATCTATCCCACCTGCAACATAATCTAAATAATTCTTATTAACTCGCACTTCTTCTTGTCCCAAACAAACACTATGCTCTAAAACTCTTGATACTTTTGCAACAGGGGCCTCTTGCCAAGGAACACCCAAAACCCTTTGCATTTCTCCTTGAATTCTTTGTTTCTTCTCAGCGTCAGGATCGCGAAATCTTAAACCACCAAGCAAATAAAACCCACAAACATCATCTTCCTTAATTCCCCCTGTCTGAAATCCTCTTAAAGTGGGATCATCCACCACCAACATAACATTATTCGCCCAAACAATTGAACCATCAATCCTAGAAATAAATGCCCTTGGTTCTAATCCTTGACCTTCTTCTTTTCTCTTTCTCTTAACTAAAGAAGTAAATTGATTTAATCGATACATTGTCTTACCCATAAATCTCAAACACACAACTCCTTTTTAAAAATTCCTACGATCCAAAATATATTATTTATTTTCGCACAACATCAAAAATTCTTTATTCCCTGCTTTTTTTCCCACAAGTGGACTTTCAATAATCTCAACAACTTTAACATAATCTTTAATTTCTTCTTTAACTTTCTCTAAAATTCCTTTTAATTCAGAATCTTTTACATCTCCCCGCCCAATTTCATAATGCGGTTTAACTAAACTAATAATCTTTCCATCTTTCTTCAAATTCTTAACTGCATTTGGAATAATCAACTTCTGTTTTGTCCAACCAACATCAATTGAAATCAAATCAACTTTCTCAGGCAACTCAACATGAACAGCATTTGTATTATCCATCACAACAACTCTCTCATCATCTTTCAAAACAAAATGCAACCGATTCTTTGAAGTCTCAACTGAATAAATCTTTGAACATTCTGTTTCAGTTAAAGCTTGAACAAATCCTCCTGTTGAACTCCCAAAATCAGCACAGACTTTTTCTTTCAAATCTAATTTCCAATAATCTAAACCAAACTTCAATTTTTCAAATGCTCTGGAAACAGGTTGCATAAAACAAAAAGAAAACTTAATTTTATAAACTCTCCTTATTTCAAAAGAAAAAGAAGATGTGTTTCACTCCAACTATTTCATTAACAACTGCAATAATTGAATTCCTAGTTGCAACCTATCTTCTAGTAAAATACAAAAACTATCTAGTTCCTGCTTTCTCTGCAATATTAATCTATGTTTTAGGGATATACCAATTCACAGAATTTATGCTATGCACTTCAAACAATCCTCTATTGTGGGCAAAGATCGGTTTCATTGCATATTCATTTCTCCCTGCAATAGGATTAAATCTTGTGTTAAGATACACCAAAAGAAAATTCCCTAGCTTCATCTTGTACATCCCAGCGATCTTAGCAACTCTCTTTGCATTATTTACAAAAAACTTTATTCTCCATGCAAGTTGTTCAAAAATGTTTGTGATATCAAAAATAGCCCCAATACTAGAACCAACAATCTTTCTCAAAAAGCTTTATCTAATTCATTATTTTGGATACGTTGCATTAAGTATTTTATTGCTCGTAATCTACATTAAAAAAGAAAAAGACATTGCAAGAAAATACATGGCCTATCTCGCAGCATTTGTTGCAATGCTAACAATTTTAGCACCAATAATATTAATTGTTATTCTTCCTAGTTTTGGCAATCAATTTCCTTCAATTTATTGTGAATTTGCAATCTTAGTTTCAATAGTTGCATTGGTTTCATCTGAAATTTACAGCAAAAAAAGAAAGAAAGAAAAAATCTAAACATAATCTTAAAAACCCTTTTCTCATAAATTTATTATGCAAAAACCAAAGTATAAAGACAAGAATAAAAAAAATAAAGGTTATACTCCAACAGAACATGTTGGGCCAATTCGGGTTCCTCTTCCAAAAGAAATGCAAGCATTAGGAATAATTGAACAAAGACTTGGAGGAAACAAAATGCAAGTTGCATGTCTTGATGGAAAATCAAGAATGTGTCGTGTTCCAGGAAGATTAAAAAGAAAACTATGGTTAAGACCAGATGATGTTGTAATGATTGACATCTGGGAACTTGATGACAAAAAAGGAGACGTCATATTAAAATACAGACCAAATCAAATTGATTGGCTAAAAAAGAACGGACATCTTACAAAAGAAAGTGAAGGATTCTAATCATGAAAAAAATTAATGCAATTGCATTTGATCTGGGGGGCGTGTTAATAAAAGAAAAAGACTATCCTCTTTCACCAGAAGAAGAAATTTTAGAAAAATCTTTTGGAAACATCAACAATAATGAAGAATATTTAGATTGGGCAGGTAAAAAAACTAATTTTTCAAAAGATAAAATAAAAAAAGTTACTGAAAAAATTGTAGAAAATCTTTATGAATTAAGAGAACCAGAAATCTTTAACCAATTACCAAAAATGAAACTAGCAATAGCAAGTAATCATTTATCTGCAATACACAAATGGATAGAAAAAGCAAATATTAAATCAAAATTTGATTGCATATTAATTTCAGCAGACATTAATACAGAAAAACCAAAAAAAGAATTTTTTCAAAAATTAACTACAAAATTAAATGAAAAAAAAGAAAACATTTTATTTATTGATGATTCTCCAAAAAATATTCAAGAAGCAAAAAAATTCGGGCTTTCAGTATTACTTTATACTTCCTCAAAAAGCTTAACAAGAGAAATAAACAATTATTTAAAATAGGAACCTCAAATCTTAAATACTAAACCAACTTAATCTAATTATGTTAAAAATACTCTCAGAAAAACTTCCAAGAATCTTGAAAAATAAAAAGCAACTTCAAGAAAAACTAGGAGTTAAAATCACAAATCGTGGAAAAGAAGTTTTCATAGATGGAACAGCAGAAGACGAATACACAGCTGAAAAAGTAATTGAAGCTCTGAACTTCGGATTCCCTTTCTCAGCAGCATTAGACATAAAACTAGAAGATTTCATATTAGAAACTCTAAACATTAAAGATTACACAAGACGAAATGATTTACACAGAGTAAGGGCAAGAATAATTGGAAAAGAAGGCAGAGCATTAAAAACACTTTCAAATTTATCAGAATCTCACATAGAAATAAAAGACAACAACATTGGAATAATTGCTTCTGCTGAAAATCTAAAAAACATCCAAAACTCAATAATCCTAATAATCCAAGGTTCAAAACATGGAAATGTTTACAAAGGATTAGAAAAAAATAAACCTCAAGAAATTGAAGATTTAGGGTTGAAAGAAGTTAAAAAATAAACGTCTCCGGTAGGACTCGAACCTACGACCTATCGGTTAACAGCCGATCGCTCTACCAACTGAGCCACGGAGACATACCAAAGTTAGAATAAATTTCCTTTTAAAGTTTTCCTCTTCAAAAACTTTATAACCTACCAATTCTTAATATAATCATGCAACTACAAAGTGCAATCCAGAAAAGAAAGAGTGTGAAAAAATATTCAAAAAAGAAACCTGATTGGAGGAAAATAATTGAAGCAATTGATTCTGCTCGTTATGCTCCTGCAGCAGGAAACATCTTTGCTCAAAAATTCATACTAATAGATGATGTTTCAAAAATACAAAAGATCGCAAACGAATCTCAACAACCTTTTATAGCTCAAGCCCAATATGTAGTTGCAGTTTGTTCAGACCCAAAAATATTAACAAACTCTTTTGACAAAAGAGGAGAACTTTACATGCATCAACAAGCAGGGGCTGCAATTCAAAACTTTCTCCTAAGCTTAACAGAACAAGGATTAGAAACAACTTGGGTTGGACATTTCTACGAAAAACCAATTAAAACAATTTTAAAAATCCCTGCAAAAGTTGAACTTGAAGCAATCTTCCCAATTGGGCTAAAAAGCAAAGTCAAAGGAACAAAAACTCGTCAAAGAGTAAAAACAGATCTAGACAACATCATCAGATTCAATGATTATAAAGAAGAAAAGATGAATTAAAAACTTTCTATCTTAAAAAAATAAAAAAGAGGAGCAACGCTCCCCATTATAAAAAATAATAAAATTCTAACTATACATGTCAATCCCTAGATCAGACATTTGCTTCTTATTCTCCACAGCTTGTTGCTGCTGAGTTTCATGCCCAAGTATGTAAGGTGATTTAACACCAGTCATAATTGTTACAACACGAACTTTTCCAACAAAGTCTTTACTAATTCTTGCACCGATAATAACATTTGCTTCTGAATTCAAATTTTCAGAAACAGTTCTACCAATCATATCAAAATCTTCTAATTTTAAGTCAGGACCACAAGTCACATGAATAAGAGCTCCAGTAGCACCTTGATAATCCACATCAAGTAGAGGATGAGTAAGTGCTTGCGTTACAGCTTCATTAACCATGTCAGACTTTGAATCACTTTCTCCTATACCAATAACCGCAACACCACCATTTTTCATGATAGCTGAGACATCAGCATAATCTAAGTTAATCAACGAAGGCAAAGTAATTGTTTCTACGATTCCTTTAATCATTGTGCTAATAAGTTCATTAGCAACAGCAAATGCTTGTTCTAGTGGAAGTTGTCCAGCAATATCAACAAGTCTGTTATTATCAAGAACAATACAAGTATCTGTAATCTCTCGTAACTCTTGTAAACCAAACTCTGCTTTATCTATTCTAGCTTTCTCAGATTCAAAAGGCATAGTCACAACACCAATTACAACAGCACCTGCTTCTTTAGCAATCTGCGCAACAACCGGAGCCATTCCTGTTCCTGTTCCACCACCTTCACCTGCGATTACAAAAACCATATCTGCACTTGAAACTGCTTTCTTAACATCAACCAAAGATTCTTTCGCAGCTTCTTTCCCTCTTGTGGGATTTCCACCTGCTCCAAGTCCTCGAGTCAATTCTTTACCAACAAGAAGTTTCTCATCAGCTTTTGAAACACTCAAATGCAAAGCATCTGTATTTGCAGCATAAATAGTAGCACCTTGAATTCCTTTATTAAAAAGCCATGTCACAGCATTACAACCCATACCACCACAACCAACAACTTTTATGTTAGCCTTACCAGCACGAAGTTCATCAAAATTAATACTATGAGACTCAACTTTATCCACTGCTTCTTTTGCAAAATCTAAAACCATTTTATTTCTCTTTCTTTATACCTCCTTACAACTCTATGTTGCCCCGAAGGGCCCCTATGAGCATAACGACATATAAACCAAACTCCAAAATTCTTTATATATATTTATGTGATAAAATGAGTATTTTCAAACAAAGACAACCAAAACAATAGCAATCAACAAGAAAATATCAAACAAAACCTCAAACTTATCAATTCTCTCAACAACTCCAAACTCTCTAAAAGTCATCTTCTCTTTAATCTTAAGAAAATTCAAATGTCCAAAGTCCACAAACAAATGAGTGTAATACCCTAAAGCAAAAACCCAGAACCAAGTTCTGCTCACATTAAAAAGAAAAACAAAAGCAAGGGTAATTAAAGTAAAACCAATCTCATGATGTATAAAACTCCGCCCAGCATAAAGTCCTTTCACAGCCCGATTCCATGCATCCCATAAACTAAAATCCTTGAACTTATATCTAAACAAAAAAGTAACATAATGATCAATATCAACCAACAATCCAACTAAACCAACAAACAAAGCAGCCCTATAATCAATAACTCCTGCCTTTGCAAATATCAAACCAACTAACCATGAAAATAAAAAATGTGTTTGGGGGTACATAAAATATAAAGCAGATAGATCTTTTTATATTTAATCTTTACAATCTAGATACTAAATTATATGAGAATTTATATAGGAATGGATTTTTGAACTAGCATGGATGAAATATATAAAGGAACAATTAGACTTCCTGTTTTATTAAAAGATATTAGGGCAGAAAGTTTTAGGGTTTCTAGGCCAAGCAAGGATCCTCTTGGTGTTTCTACCTGCCACATTACAGAAAGAGTTGGAACAAGCGGGGAAGATCTTCAGGGAAGTGGAGGATGTTTGCAGTATGACCATAATAAAAGAGAAGCAGTAGTTACAGCCGGGGATAAAGCTACAAGATTAAAAACTTTCTTTTCTGACTATACTCCTGGACAATCTGGACCAATTGAAACACGTCCTCGAAGAGAACCTAGCTATCCATATGCTCCAGTTGGCTTATAATTTATTTTATACTTTCTTTTAATCTTCTTATTTTATCCCAACCCTTCTTCAAATTATTATTAGCTTTCTCCACAACAACTTTCAAAAATTCATCATCAACCAAAACTTTTCCATCTTTAATAAAAGGAAACTCAATTTTCTCAGTTGAAACTAATTCACAAATAAATCCTTTCCCAGTTGAAATAATTCCAGATCTTTTCCACCCAATCTCCCGCGCTTTCTCCAACAAACTTTCTGCATTCTCTAAATCCTTACAACAAACATGAATTATTGGTGACTCTTGCTTAAATTTGACCTCTTTTTCTCCAATCCCACTCAAATCTTCTAAACTAATTTCATCATGCCAAACTTTCACAAACAAATCTCCTCTTTCTCCTTCAATATCTTTAATCAAAGCAACTCTTCCTGAACACGACGAAGTTGTATAATAATTCTCCAAAGAATTTATTTTCTCACACAGTTCAACAATCTTTTCATCCCAGCCCCCAATAGTTGATTTATCTTTCTTAGAAAGCATATCTTGTTTACGTTGATTAAAACTATCTACCATAAAACTAACTCTAAAACTCCAAATAAAAACCTATTGGTTATAATCTAATCCTTCCTATATAAAACACCGTGGCCAAAAGAATAAATTTGTTTCTTTGTAGCTAACTTTGCCATGGTGTCTAAAAAAATGTGGCTTCCACTTAAACCCTTAATCTCCACATCAAGTGCAAAATGACATATATTTTCTTTACATCTTTGAGGAACAAATGCAACAATATAAGACCCCTCTTTTGAAAAATAACTATTATCTTCTAAAAAAGCAACATACTCTCTTGCACAAAGATTTTCAATCTTCCTTTTTGAAGCCCTCAAAACTTTCTCTGAGAAATACAAACAATCTTCTCTCCCTCTTTTTCCATGGTTATGTCTCAAAACATCTTTTTCAGAAAAACCAAATTTTTTAAGAATCCTCAAATAAACACTAGGAAGTTTTGCATCTGAACCAGAGCGTTGCTTATATAATTTATTTCTTTTAAGATGTACTTGAGAATTACTTAAATTTGTCAAATCTTCATACATATGATCGTCAACAAAAAATACGAAACTTACTTGTTTTCCTTTTTCTTTTGCATACTTTGCAACTTTACAAGCTAACTCCAAAGTATATATTGAAAAAACCCCCCAATGATTTATTCCCTCCATTGCTCCTTTTTCATTATAAATCAAAGGAAAGTGGCCTCCCAAAAATACAACTTTCTTTTTTCTCAAATGGTCAATATCCCAAAACAATTCTTCTAACAATTCTTTTTCATTCTTTATTTTTTGCATTTTATTTATAAGCAAGCCAAACATCAAAATGACTTTCGCTCTCCAAATTTATTTTTTGAATTCTTTTAAACCCCACCTTCTTTAACATCAAAACAAGTTCATCCTCAGATAAAAAATAAGAACTATTGGGCAAACCTTCTTCAGAGCCATTTTCATCTCTCAAAAAAATCGTAGCATTTCTTTCTTTCTTCTTTTTATTAGAATCTCTAAAAAAAACAAGCTCCTTTTTTTTATTTCCCACCAAAACATCACAAATTTTAATTTTTGAAGAGATTTCATTATCTTTAAATTTATCAAGATACAACACCCCTCCCTTATTTAATAAATCATAAAATATCTTAAGTGTTTTCTCATAAAGCTTTAAACTATCTTCTTTATCAATTTTCTTAAACCTATTCCAACCCCCTGTTGCATAGACAAAAGAATTCCCCCTACAAAATACAAAATCATAAGTTTTCTTTTTATAGCTTCTTAAAATATTCAACCATTCAAGCTTCTTACACTTAACACTTAACTCACGCATTTTAGCTTTTTTAAGAAAAAGGCCAATCGAATCTTCAGAAGCATCCATGCAATCAACATTATACCCTTGTTCAATCAATTCTAATGCGGGGAAACCTGTTCCAGCACTAACATCAATTATTTTAGAATCCTTTGTTATTTTATTCCTACTAAATAATCCTCTAATTTCATTAACATATTTTTTAGGGTCATACAATAAATGGTAAAGGCAAGCATCCCAAAGTTCTGCGAACAAAGGAGTCTTTTCAAAGACCAAATTCACCTTTTGTTTCTTTGCTTCACTTTCCATAATCCCCAAACAAAATTTAGATATATAAGAGTTATCTCGGGTTTTTCATCTATTTTAAGCAATAAAGCTTAAAAAGGAGTAAATAAGATAAATATTATGATAAAACTTACGAAAGCAGATAGAATCCTTTTAACTGAACTAGAATATAATTCAAAAATTTCTGAGAAAAAATTAGCTGAACTTTGTCATCTTTCAAAAGACAGCATAAGATACAGAATCAAACGTTTAGAAAAGTTAGAAGTAATAAAAGGATATTCAATATTTCTAGATCATAAAAAACTAGGAAAAGAATCTTACAAACTTTACCTTAAACTAAATGCGACTTTAAAACAAAAACAAGAACTAATAAATTATTTAAAAGAACTTCCAAATACATTCGGAATATTTGAATCTTATGGGGACTGGAATTTTGCAGTAGCTCTTTTCGCAGAAAATAGTAATAAATTTAACAAAATAGAGAACGATCTCCTAGAAAGGTTTGGGGAGATCATAATCGAAAAGAGATTTTGTTCTATGATAGAAGCACAATTGCTTAAAACAAGAATTTTATTAAAAGAAAATAGAACCAAAATCTACAACTTATGGGGAGACATCACAAAAAAACAAATAGACGAAAAAGATAAAACAATAATCAAAGAACTTTATTTAAACTCAAGGAGTAGTCTAGTAGAGCTTTCTTCAAAAATAAAATTATCAATAGATTCAACGAAAAGAAGGCTACTAAGATTGTTAGAAAGTAAAATTATAATGGCCCCCACAACAAAAATAAATTACGAAGTGCTTGGATTTGACAAATATAAACTATTTATTTATCCCTCCAATTATTCAAATGAATCAGAAAGAAAAATAATTAGTTTTCTTAAATCACAAATAAATGTAATTAATATAATAAAAACAATTGGCCCTTGGAAATTAGAAGTTGAATTCCTAGCAAATAATCAAGATGAAATTGAAAAAACACTATCTAAATTAAATGAACAATTTCCAAAAGAAATCCTTAATCTAGAACTTAGTCTATTTAGAAATGAACAAGTCCTCCCTTCAGGAGAATTATTATTAGATTAATCATTCTTTCTCCAAAACTTTAGTTTGTATCCCATCCAACTTACACAAATCTACAAACTCTTCAACATCTTCTGTTGTTCCAGAAACACTTCCATAATGCATTGGAATTGCAATATCTGGTTTAATCATTTTTGCAGCTTCAACAGCTTCTTCAGCAGACATTGTAAATCTTCCACCAATAGGCAACAAAGCAACAAACTTTTTCCCAGCTTGCTTATGCCCTGTCAACTTTTGCATCTCAGGAATCTTATCTGTATCTCCAGCATGATAAATAATCAAACCATTTATTTTAATCAAATAACCAACCCAACCTTCTTCTTTTGAATGAAAAGGTTTATCCTCATTGTAAGCTGGCAGCACATCAATTTTAATATCTCCAAACTTCAACTCTCGCCCTGGCTCAACAACTTCAATCTGAATCGGCTCTTTAAACCTAACAACCTTTGATTGACAATCTGCAGGCGCAATAATCCGCGTCCCTTCTTTAACAATCTTCTGAATATCTGCAACAGAACAATGATCATAATGACTATGTGTTAAAAAAATCAAATCTGCCTTCTCCATTCCATCTTTAATATTATATGGATCAATATAAACAACTAATGAATTCCTTATAAAAAAACCTGCATTTCCAAGCCACTTAATTTCAATTCCATCAATATCCATCTTAACATTCAAAAAAACTAGAATGACTATTTAAGGTTTTAGGGAGTTTCATTAATTACTTTATCTCCCCACATCCCAACTCCTTCTCCTTTCAATTTCTTATCTAGAATTTCAATTTCTTCATAAATCCCCTCGATCAAATCAAACTCTTTAGCTTCTCCCAAATCAACCCATTTAAACTCAGTCAAACATTTTTCCAAAACAACATTCTCTGTTTTAGCATTTGCATACAAACTAATAATCAAAGTTGGAATCTCATCATCACGAACATAAACCAAACTAGTTACATAATTAATATTTTCAATTTCCAAGCTAACTTCCTCCATAACTTCCCTCTTCAGCAAATTCTCCAAAACATTATACCAATGCTCAGAAGTATCTTTCTTTTTCAAAACATAATCCATTATCTCCAACTTACCTCCAGGAACAGTCCACTTTCCAGGAAAAGCTTTCTCCCATTCAGCTCTCTTTGCAATCAAATACTTTCCCTCATCATTAACAATAATTCCAGTCACAACAACATAATGCGCCTTAATTTTATCAAACATAATTCTCCACAACCACAATTATATTTAAATAGTTCCTCAAAACTTTTGAGTAATGGAAAAACCAGCAGAATATAAGATTCTCAAAACATTTCTTTACAAAGAAAAACAAAAGTTTAATGAAATAGAAAAATCATTAAACATGCGATCAAATAAACTATCTTATCATTTAACTCAACTTGTTAAAAAAGGAATTTTATTAAAACAAAAAGAAAACTACAAGTTATCTGAGACCTCAGAACACCTAATTCCTTACTTATCTAAGAAAAATTCTGTCTTAACTGTGCTTTTAATTGCAGTTACAAAAAACAATAAAGTATTTCTCCACAAAAGAAACAAACGTCCTTTTCAAAATAAACTCGGACTTCCTGGAGGAAGAATTCTTCTAAAAGAAAACATCAACAGTGCAACAAAAAGAATTCTAAAAGAAAAACACAATATTAATGCAAAACTAGGCAAAGTGCACTCTGTTTCAGTTGAATCAATAAAAAAATCAGGAAAAATAATTCAAACAGACCTAATTATATTTGTTTCAGCTTCAACAAAGGACAAAATAAATTACACAAGTTTAAAATCAAATAAATCAAAAATTATTTCAAGTGATTATCAATTATTAGAAAAAGATCTAGATAAAGAAATTAAAATCAACAAATTTGTAACTAAAGGTTAATTTTCTCAACCTCTTTCCCAATTCCAAATAACTTTTCTTCTTGAAACTTATTACACATAATCTGCATTCCAACAGGAATTCCACCAACATCTCCAACAGGTACACTCATTGCACAATTTCCAGCCAAACTTGAAGGAATTGTCAAAACATCTGAAGCATATGCTTCCTCAACTGAAATCTTCTCTCCAATCTTCCAAGGCAAAATAGGAACAACCGGACTCACAATACAATCAACTTGCTTAAATGCATTTTCAAATTCTTTAACAATTAAATTCTTTGCTTTCAAAGCTAAATGATAATATCTTCCGGCATGTTCTGCTTTTGAAATCTCTGCCCCACCAAGTATTCTTCTTAAAAACTCCGGCCCACATGAATCCTCAACTTTCTTTCCAAATCTTCTTCCATCAAGTTTCCTTGTGCCTGAAAAAGCCTCAACATATACAATTGGATAATAAGTTTCAACAGCCAAATCTAAATTTTCAATCTTAACAAGTTTAGTCTTCCAATTATTTTTCTCAACGAACTCTTTTGTCTTAGATTCAATTAAATCCTTAATTTTTTTATCCACTTTCAAACCAGATAAATCTAAAACCCCAACAACAATATCCTTTACCTTCTCCATTCCTTTAATTTTCTTACTCTGGCAAATTGCATCTTTATCATCTTTTCCAGAAATAACTTCCAACATCAATGCAACATCTTCAACTGTTTTAGCCAAAGCCCCAATTGTGTCTGTACTCATTGCCAAATCAATTAAACCATATCTTGAAACAGCTGTATGGCTTGGCTTAACTCCAACAACCCCGCAATGGCAAGCAGGAGATCTTATTGAACCACCAGTATCACTTCCCAAAGTTATATCACAAAAACCCGCGGCAATTGCAGCAGCACTTCCTGAACACGAGCCTCCAGGAATTCTTCCAGGTGCAGCAGGATTTTGAGTTGGCCCAAAAGCAGATGTCTCCCCACTAGAACCAGATGCAAACTCATCACAATTAAGCATTCCAATTATCAAACCATCTTCTTCTTTAATTCTCTTAACAACTTCTGCATCATATGCTGCTTTATAATCCTCAAGTGTTTTTGAAGCACACGAAGCATGCAAACCTTTAACACAAATATTCGCCTTAATCCCAATAATCTTCCCTGCAAGTTTCCCCTTATTCTTCTTAGCATCAAGCTCTTTAGCTTCTTTCAAAAGTTCTTTATCATCTCTCAATTCCAAAAAAGCATTTATCTTTTTATCTTCTTTCTTAATCTTCTCTAAATATTGTTTTAATTTTTCTTGTGTTTTCATTTATCGCCTCATCTTTTGTAAAGGAACTAAAACCTTCTTTTTATTTTTAGATTTAATCTTAACAGCACTAATTGTTTTTATCCAACCTGCACTTTTCTCCAGATGTTCAATCATCAAATCTCTTTTCTTTGTACGAACAACAATAATTATCTTAGCTTTTCCATAGAATACATCTACATCATATTTCTTATTATGATAATTTCTAATACAATCTTCAAAGTCAGAGATCTTTAATTCAACATCTCCTTTTGTTTCATCAAAAATAAAAAAACCCCTCTTAATTTTTTCAACATCAAATTCCAAAACACCCATAAAATCATAAAACGCTTTCTTAAATTTTTCATTCTTTCGAATACCATATCTATGCCGAAATCCATCATTATCTGTCCCAGTCAAAGTAAACTTCCCTTTCATTACTCATTCCCCCAGCTTTTCTTTTCTGCAATTATAAAATCATCATTACTCTTCAGTGCATTCCCAAACATAATCTCTCTATCTAAATCTTCACACTTTTCAGAATGTTCTTCACGAACACATTCAGCTCTATCTACAACAGGTTCATCTAATTTAGAATCAATCTTAGAAAGCTTCTTAGAAAAACTTTTCATAATTCCTTCTGCTCTTCCTCTAATCTCTTCTTTTTCTTTTTCTGAAACTTTTCTCCATGTTAAATCTGACATAAAAAACTAACGAGAACAGGATTTATAAGATTATTTAATCTCAATTATTTTATAATCTCCAGCAAAACCCACATTGTACACTTCGGTCTTTCCTACTTTCTTCTTCCCAACTCCTTCATGAATATGCCCACAAAAAACATACTTCAACTGCTTTTTCTTAATATAATCTAAAATAACTTTGCTACCTGCTCTCTTCCCCCACCATTTTTTAGGAGCCCCGAAATTTCCAGAAACTTTATCCAATACCCCAAAAGGAGGAGAATGGCAAACCAAAATATCAACATCTTTAAAATTCTTCAAAACATTTTTAGCTTGTTTAGACTCTTTTCTTGCAGCTTTCATTTTATCTGAATAATCACTTGGCTTAAATTCCTTAACCCACGAAGCATCATGAAAATGTTTCAAAAATCCAATTCTTAATCCATTAATCTTTCTAACCCCATTTTTAACTAAACTAACATTTTTCATCTTAGAAACTTGCTTCAAAGTGTAAGGAACCTTCAAACCTTTTTCTTTTCCTTCCCGAACATCCGAGGCATCAAAAATTCCGACATTTCCTTCAAGAGTATAAACCGGAGCAATTTCAGAATAATATTTTAAAATAAAAAGTGTTGAATCATGAATTTCTTTATTTATTTTTTTCTTAAAATCATTATCAAATTCCAACTCTTCAAGCCCCTCAGCCTTACGTTTAATATTCTCAAAAAATCTTTTCCTCGCCAGATCTGCTTTTCCAAGATCTCCTGTAATTAAAATAAAATCAACTCCCTTCAATTTGCTCCTAGAAACAATTTTCCCATGAGGATCACCAATAACTGCTATTTTCATAAAAACATAACTCTAAACTTATTTATAAAATATTGCCAAGAGGGAAATTTCACAGGAGGCTATTGGAAATTTCTATCTCACAAATTTCCTCAGGAATTTGTTAAAAATGTTTTCTACCACTGTAGTTTCTTTTTCTAAAAGAAACCCAAATAATTAATTAAAAATAAAAAAAAAAATAAAAAAAGAAACTTTAAAGTTAAACTGAATTATTCAGTTTCTTCTTCAGTTTCTTCTTCAGTAGTTTCTTCTTCAGCGTTTTCTTCAGTTGCTTCTGCCATTTGTTTATCCTCCAATTATTTATTTAACATACATAGAAAATCTAAGATTTTCCATAAAAACCTGCTTTTTCCACTCTTTTTAAAGACACATGTAAACTATAAAATAAGTACAAAATCACAGAAACCTTTAAAAGGCTATTTTTAGGAAAATCCCTATTTTTTAGCTTTCTTTTTAGGTTTATCGTCTAGTGATATTTAAAAATAAAAAAATTAAAATAAAAAAATGAGTTCATTTACTCATCATCTTCATCATCTGAGTTATCTTCATCAATTTCTTCTTCATCCTCAGATTCTTCTTCATCCATTTCTTCTTCTGCCATTTGAATATCTCCTTTTAGTTCCCCCAAAGACCTAAGATCTTTGAATAATTCTATAAAATCAGTTTGTTTTTAAATCTTCCTACTAAAAAATTGTCCCTAAAAAAAGACTCAAAAAGAAAAGATAAGTTTAAAAACAAGAGAAGTATAAACTAGAATCTAATATTAAAGGAGGAGAAACTAAACTCAAAATGGCAAAGAAAAAGCCCGCTGCTAAACCTAAAACAAAGAAGTAGTTAACCCTAACTCCTTCAATAATTTTATTTGTTTTATTTTTTATTTAAAATAACTTCTGTGTGAGGATAAGCAAACCTTATTCCCTCTGTTTTCTTAATTTTATTAAAAATCTCTTCTGTTATTTCAGAATTAAATTTTTGTCTTTTTTCTGCAATAGTATAATATCTTAAACGAACATCTACACCTGAAGATTGAAAATTAAATCTAACATTTGGATTAGAAGGAGTTTTTTCTAAAAATTCCTTAATTGCTTTTTTAGCAGCATTTATTGCGATTTTTCTAGCCTCATTAAGATCACTTTCATAAGTAATTGTAAACGCAACTTCATCCAAAATATAATCATCTTGTAAAGTATAATTAATAACATCTTTTTCAAATAAAACAGAATTAGGAATCATAATGATTCTTCCAGAAGTTTCTTCTCCTCCAGTTGTTCCTCCAAACTCTCGAAGATAAATATGAGACAAGGTAATATTTGAAACATCTCCCTTTGTCGCCCCAATAATAATTCTATCTCCAATTGTAAAAGGTTTTGCAAGAACTACCATAACCCAACCAGCAACACCTGTAATTGGTCTCTGCAAAGCCCAACCCAAAGCAGCACTCAACAAACCCGCAGTCAAACCTAAACTCAAACTTCCTCCGCTAAAATAAAGCAAAATACCAACAACAGACAAAGCAATAAAAATATAAGTTAAAATATTCAAAGAAATTGTAATATTATGTTTCATCTTTTTTGTCTGTACCTTTTTAATTAAGGCTCTTCGTAAAAAGGATTTAATCACAAGATAAATTGTAAACACAATTAAGAAAATTATAATTGGTTTTGTATAGTAAAAAATATTTTGATCAAACATCACAAAATAAAATTACTCTACTATTTAAAGCTTAACCTACTTTTTCTAAATTTTATTAATCAAACACTAAGGAGTTGTCCGATCCCTATCTCTTGGAAACATAACTGCTTCACGAATATTTTCCAATCCAAGAATCAACATTGTTAATCTTTCTAAACCAAGCCCCCACCCTGCATGTGGAGGAGCACCATATCTAAAAGAATCAACATAACTCTTAAAATCTTTTGGATTCAACTTTTTAGATTTTAATCTTTCAATTAATAAATCCGGAAGATGAACTCTCTGCCCTCCAGAAGTAATTTCCATTCCTTTGTAAATTGCATCAAAACCAGAACTGGAATCTTTTCCTTTTGGCATTATGTAAAAAGGTTTTCCAGCTAAAGGCCAATCATGAACAAAAACAATTGTATCTGGATAAAGTTCTCCTAATTTCTTTTCAGCCTCTCCAGTCAAATCATCTTTTCCAACATGAACCTTCTCTTTTTTCATAATCTCTGAAGCTTCTGCAAAAGTCATATACTTTGTCTTGGGAACTTTAAGTTTAACTTCAAGTAAATCTAACTCTTCTTTATTAATTTCAATAACTTTCTCAATAATATATTGCACACACCTCGCCATAACATCCATAACAACAAACTCATCTGCAAAAGCCTGCTCATAATCCAACTGCCGAGCCTCATTCAAATGACGAACAGTATTATGCTTCTCTGCTCTCCAAACAGTAAAGATAGTGAAAACCTTTTCCATTGAGCACGCAACCATTTGTTTATACAACTGACAAGACTGGCTCAAAAAAACTTCTTTCTCAAAATACTTTGCCTTAAATAAATCAGTTCCTCCCTCTGAACTTGAACCAATTATTGAAGGGAAAACAGCCTCAACTGCATTTTCTTTAACCATAAATTCCCTAAAAGATTGCATAATTGTAGACTCTACTTTGAAAATAGCCTGAATTCTTTTTCTATGCAAATCCAAAAACCGATTATCTAATCTCTTTGGTAGTTCGGTCTTAGAAAAATCAGAAACATCAATCAATAATTCTTCTGCCTCATTCAAAATAATTATTTCTGTTGGGTTCAATTCTTTTCCCCCTGGTGCTTGCTTTGACTCCTTAACTGTTCCTCTAATAACAACAACAGATTCTTTAGAAATCTTATCCATCATTTCAAAAACTTTGGCATCTGTTTTTCCATTAATACCCACAACTTGGATAGTTGCAGTTAAATCTCTCAACAAAAGAAACTTTACCTTACTTAAATCACGAGTATTTGCAACCCATCCTGCAATCTCAACTTTATCAACATCTTTCTCAAAAATATCTTTAACTAAAATCCTATTCTCAGTTAATTTTTTTAAATCAATTGAATTTTCCATATTATCTCCTATTTAACATACTTTTTAAGAATTTGCATTCCACAATTCCCCAAAAATATTTCTTATTGTATTAGATATTTTCTTATCTTTAATAGAAATTGCAATTAAATTATCTCTATCTTCATTTATAATTATTGTCTTGTCATTATAAACCTCAATCCTAGAATCAAGATTAAAATCTTCTGGAAGAAATTTAATCTCTTGCCCCTTAATTTGCTTCTTTAGCTCTTTACCTAATTTCAAAGCTTCTTTAGATTTTTCACCAAGAACTTTTGTTTTAATTCCTAATTTTCTCTTTTCATCTAAATGATGTGGGAAATAAAATTCTAATAATTTAAAAATTTCAGTATTAGATATAATCAGCTCTTCCTTGGGTTTATCTTTTTTCAAATTCTCAAAAACAGTCTTCAAACCTTCTTTTCCTTCATAAACCTCAACAAGTGGCTTTTCAGGTATTGATTGTTTAACTTTTTCTAATTGAGGAATTATCTCTTGAAAACCTCTTTGTTTTTCCTTAATATTTAATAAAATTCTCTTAGGTTCAACAGCAATAAAATATTTCACACCTGATTTTATAACATAACTTGCAAAACCTTTTTTCACAAGAAAATCAAGTGTGGCATAAACACTTGCTCTAGGTAAATTTAACCTTGATTTAATTTCATGCACCTTAGATTCCCCTAATTTTAATAATTCCAAATAAACATTAGCTTCTATTCTAGTCATTCCTATTTGTTCAAGTGAATTACGAATATCCATAAATCATCACCTCTTTTTAATTATTTAAATCTTTCTAAATGGTGTCAGATTCTGACTACATTAATTTAAAAGACTTCATGTTGCTATTGGACTATGACAAAAACAATTGAAGAATTAAGTTTAGGAAAAGTATGGAAAGAACACCTCGTACCCAAGGTAATGAGCAGGTTAGAAGCATATTCACAAGAAAGAGTAAATAGTCCTTGGGGATGCTATGACAAAGGAGTGCCAATTCTCCCATATGATTTTACTCAAAGAACTAATGAAGAAACTATCCATGTAAACCATTGGATTGACGCTACTTTTCCTCCAGAATTTGCAAATATATGGGGAGAATATCAACATTATGGAATACTCTGTCTTTATGAAGAAATGAGTAATTGGAGAAGGGAAGATGAAAAAATGGATAGCAGCAGAGGGTTTGGGAATTTTTCAGTAGTATTAAAAACCGATAAGGATCCAGAATTATATTTTTCTGCAGGGATCTCTTCTACAGAGGATTTTTCTTTCGAAATTGGTGAGGGAGAATGCCCTCTCTTAGGAAATACTTCTGAAAAAGAACTAGAAAATTATATAGAAGGGCTTAGAAATAGAAGAAGATTTAGAAAAAAACTAGATGACCAATTCCATTTAGAAGGAAGGAAAGTAATTGAAAAATTTTCATCAGAGAACATATGGGACACAGACTCTTTTTGTTCAGTATCTTATCCCTTAGGAAGAGTTTACTCTCAAAGCCACCTAAAAGATAAAACTCTTGAAACATTACAAAGATTTGGAAAAGTCATGCAATAAAAACAAAAAGCCTACTTCAAACACGTCCCAATCAAACCATTTATATTTGCTTTGATTTTCAGACTAATTTCTTAGGCGAGCGAACTTGTGAGCGAGTTATCAGGCGGGTTGCTCGTTGACCTCAACGAGCTTCAGTGGGAATCTCTGAAAATCAAAGGTATTTTTTTATCAAACCCATCACTTCCTTTCCACTAACCTTCCCTCCAAACTCTTTCATAACCAACCCCATATAAGCATTTGCATTCATTCCTGGTTTCTCCTTAACAATCTTCATTACAAACTCTTCAACTCCACCAATATCTACTTTCTCAATCTTAGTTGCCTCATCCAAACTCTTTCCAGAAACAATTTCTCCAAGAACTTTCTTAATATCTGATTCTGAAATCTTTCCCTTGTCCAATGCAACTAAAACTCCTCCAAAATTATCTTCTAACAGCTTACTAACCTCTTTCAAATCTTTATCTGCATGTTTAGCAATTTCCTTTGGCCACATCAAAATCATCTTTGCAACTAGCTCTGGTTTATTAACAACTTTCAAAAGTTCCTCCAACAACTCAAGCTTATCTTGCTTAAACAATAATTTAATCATATCTTCCCCCAAACCTTTTCCTTTCAAATCCTCCTCAACATCTGTCTTCAATTTAGGAAGATCTCTCTTAGCTTCATTAATTAAATCTCTATGAATCTTTAACAAAGGCAAATCAGTTTCAGGATACATTCTAGCTGAACCAGGCAAGGGCCTCATATATTTCGTAGTAGCATCAGACAAAACATTTCGAACTTCCATATCAGTTGCCTTTCCTTCATCACTTAATTCTTCTTGCCGAGAAACTTCTTTTTCAATTGCTTCAATAAAAATATTCATATCCTGCATCCCTTTAATCTCAACCCTATTTTCATCTCTAATAGAAATATTAACATCTTGACGAATTGTTCCAATTCCTCTTTTAACTTTGCAACTTCTAAGCACATTTCCAATATGCAACGCAACTTCCTTAGCATGCTCGGCATTTTTAACATCAGGTGCAGTCACAACCTCAACCAAAGGAACACCAAGCCGATCCAACTTGTAAACATCCTTCTTATCTCCACGTGAAACAATCCTTGCAGCATCTTCTTCTAAATACAAGAAGTCAATTACAACTTTTCCAGACTCAGTTTCAATAAAACCATCACGCGCAACAAGAAGCGTCCTCTGAAAACCCCCTGTATTTGAACCATCAACAACAGTCTTTCTCATAACTTGTGTAATTGGAATAATCTTCATATTCATAAGTAAACCTATCTGAACTGCAATCTTCAAAGCTTCTTTATTGATTTCATGCGGCGGCTCTTCATCTAGCTCAACCAAACACGTTGAATCATAACCTTGGTAAACAAAATCCTTATCTTTAGAAGCTTGATGAGACGCAGCAATATCTACTTCTCCTGACTCTCCTGCAACAGCATGTAACTTTCGATTAACTTCATAATCTCCTTCATCTTTTCTAAGAACATTTGGACAATTACAAAAAAGCTTCTTTGCTGAATCAAGCTGCTGATGAATCTCAAGCCCAGACTTAAATTTCAATTTCTTATAATCTATTTCTGTCATAAAATATGATAAAAATTAAACTTAATAAATATTGAGGTTAATCAAAAACAACACTATGTTTTTTATGTAAAACCTTTTTTAATGCAGACACCAATTTTCCTTGATCTTGCGGTACTACATTTTGCACATGCACCACCAAATTTTTTCTCCCACTAATCTGAACTGCATCAGAGTCTTTACCTTGCAGATAACCAACCAAACCCTCTTCTCCAGCAAGATGACTTCGAAGAGCATTATGAGTGGTAGTATCTCCATAAAGAGCATATCCATTATTTCCATTTAATCCTCTAATAACTATTTCTCTTGTCATATAAAAATAAGTAAAAAAATTCTTTAAAAACTTATGTGTTCTGAAGATTAAAGTAACTCCTCTGAAGGCATAACATTCGAAAGACTTATAAGTTGCTATTTACCTCACAAATCAATGGCACTACAATATTCAAGAAGAGAATTTGAACAAGATTTAGAAGAAGGAGAAGAATTTTTAACAGAAGTAGTTGCAACTGGAGACAAGATTAAACAAAGAATTCAAAAAATCATGGCGCAAAGAGGTGTTCAAGCAGAAATAATGTATATTGGATCCACAAATCCTGAAAGATTGACAACAATAATCGACCCCCGAAGCCCAGATCAAAGATATCCTTGTGATTTTGACACAGCAATTATAACTTCCGAAGAAATCCCAGAAGAAATGCAAAGATCAATTCTTGCAGAAACATTCCCTGCCGGAGAAACCAGAAAAACATATGGAAGAACAGAAAGAAACACAATTGTGGACAAGTTTCCTGTAGATGCAACAATAATTTCAGAAGAAGAAGCAAAAACAGCCCCGCCAATACTTTATACATTAAAACATGGCACATTAGATTCAGATCAAGTAAGAGACACAAGAAGATTAAGATTATTCGCAATGAGAAATGGGGTTTATGGAGGATACACCCAAGGATTCAAAGGAATTGCCCTGGAACAATTAGCAGCCCAGATAGGAGATTTTGATGCAATATTAGAACACTTAAATTCAGCAACACAAACAGGTAGTCAACTAAAAATTATAAGTCCTCTAGATCGCAAAGATCTTGCCCTAAAACTACAAAGAGACATATTACAAAGAACAAGAAACGCCTCCGGAACCTACTCTAACAGAGGCCTATTACGGGCATCTCCTTACACCATGGAAAGTTGGCAAGAAGAACATCCAGAAACAATGACCTTAAGCTTAGGCTCTACAAATACAGATCCTCATGAATGTTATAAACAATCAGGGAAATTTATAAGAAAGACACTACAATCCATGCGCCTAGATTCGGATTTAGCAAACCACGCACTTCTAGTTATCCCACATTACGGAACAAGTGAAGTTCTAATAGCTATAAACAGCCTTGGATCAAGAAGAAAAGAATTCCAAGAAAGATTTAGAAAAAGGTGGGATTCTGCAAATGGTCAAACAAATCTTTAATCCCAACATTTATAAAAACATCTCGCCTTAACAAAACATGCCAAAGAAAGAGGGATTAGTGGAAAAAGAAGTGAAAAAAGTTGAAAAAGCCCTAAGTTTCTTAGAATTAAAACACCCAATTTCAAAAGCCCCAAAAACAGCAGGACAAAGAGCAGCAGACAAAATAACAAGGTGGGCAGGCTCATGGACATTTATAATCCTCTTCTTAGTATTCATAGTTCTATGGATGATTGTTAACACAACATGGATTCTTTTTGGAAAAACATGGGACCCTTATCCATTTATCTTATTAAACCTAGCACTATCCTGCCTCGCCGCAATACAGGCTCCAGTAATCTTGATGAGTCAAAATAGGGAAGGTCAAAAAGACAGACTAAGAGCACAATATGATTATGCAGTAAATAGAAAAGCTGAAAAAGAAATAAGAGAAATAAAAACTCAGCTTACAAGAATTGAAAAAAGATTAAAGTAATTATTCTTCCAACCTCTCATTAAACTCACCAGAAATATTTTCTAACATTTTTTCCTTAACATTCCAATCATTATGCCCCAAAACCCAACCCAACTTAATCAAAGCCGTTTCAGCTAACATATCTTCTAAATAAATAATTCCTGTTTTTTGAAGCTCACGGCCATTTGAATAAACCAAAGGATCTGTCCTACCATAAACACATTGTGTAACAGCACACACAACAAGACCTTTTTGCTGAATTTCTTTTAACTTTTTAGTCCAACCTTGCCTCGCCCGCATAGTGGGCGAATGTCCAAGACCAGACATTTCTAAAACAATTCCTTTATATTTATTCTTAACATAATAATCTAATATCTCTGGATCTTGCCCTGGATAAACCTTAACCAAAGCAACTTTCTCTTCAAACTTCACATCCAGTTTAACCTTACTTTTTTTCCGAACATTATATTCTTTCTCTGGAATAATCTTATCTGCATAAACTTTCGCAATAACTTTATCATTCACAACTTTAAATGCATCTCTCCTAGAACTATGAAACTTCCGAACCTTTGTTCCTTTCATAACATTGCAATAATCGTCATTCCCAGTTGCATGCCCAACCAAAACAACCTCTGCAATATCTGAAAGAGCAGTTAAAGCAGAACATTGCAAATTCAAATTCGCATCTGAAGAAGCTCTATCAATTGATCTCTGAGAATAAGTCAACACAACAGGCTTATGCAAATCCCTTAACATAAAACTCAACGCAGCTGCAGTATAATGTAAAAAATCAGTCCCATGTGTAATAATAACTCCCTGAATATTTGGATCATTCAAAACTTTCTCAGCTGTCCGCGCAATCTTTTGCCAATCCTTGTAATCCATATCTTCAGACGCTTTCATAAACGGAACTTCAACTTTAGAAACATTAACCTTATCAAAAACACCAGGATAAAACTTAAACAAACTCTCTGTACTATCTAACCAATCAACTCCTCCCTTCTTAGGATTCAAACGAGCAGCAATTGTCCCCCCAGTCGCAATCATCGCAACATTTGGTTTCTTAGGATCATTCTTAATCTTATCTTCAACTTTAGTCTCTTTCCCTTTCTCCAAAACCTTAATCTCAAGAACATCTTTCTTATTAAATCCAATATTATATCCAGAATCCAACTTCAAAAGAACAATATCCTTTTCATCCTCTGCACTCTCTAACAAAACCCCTTCATAAATCAATTTAGTAAGATGAACTTCAACATAATCTCCTGATTGGGCATCTGTTTTCTTTTGCATAAATAAACCAGAAAATCTAAGATTAAAAATCTGTTGGTTACAACAAACTTTAAAAACAAAACTGAAGTACAATATCTGGTGTCAAAATGAGGTATGATAAAAATAGTCTAGAAACAGAAATTCCAATAAGTTGGTTAGAAATTCCTTTAGAAAGTAACTCTCACGGAAAAGGATATGCAAGAGTAAATTGTGGGGAAACAGAAATACACTTTCCGAACTATGTTGTTAGTTTAGGTAGCCTAAAAAGAAGATTTCCTTGCTTCTCCAGTCACCCTTCAAGGCTATATGCCTGTGACCAAGAACAAGTAGAGGGGATTTCTTCTGAATTAGGAATTGCCCCCGAACACGTTTTAACCTTAGCAAAAAGAGAAAGGCACTACCAAGGAATTCTTTCAAGAATGATTAGAGCATTTCCTTTGTCAAAAATAAAAAAACTTCAGGAACACCATCGGAGAAGATTGCAAAGCCCAATTGAATAAAATCAAAAACCTTTATTAATTCTCTTTTGCTCAATCTTTTATGGCAACAATTCCAAAAATAGGTTTAGAAATCCATGCTTACCTTGATACAAATGAAAAACTTTTCTGCACTTGCAAAGTTCAACATGGAGCAAAACATGCAAAACCAAATACAAACATTTGTCCAATCTGCACAGGCCAACCAGGATGCAAACCCCAACTACCAAACAACGAAGCAATAAAAAAAGCAATTCAAATAGGTTTAATTCTTAACTGTAAAATAAATGAAAAAATAATCTTCCAAAGAAAACATTACTCATGGCCAGACAATCCAAAAGGTTATCAAAACACAATCTCAGGTTATCATGCAATCCCCAACGCAGAAAAAGGGAAGTTCTTAGAAATAGGAATAACAGAATGTCATGTTGAAGAAGATCCTGCAGCATGGAACCCTGAAACAGGAGAAATAGACTACAACAGGTCAGGCTCTCCTTTAATAGAAATCGTAACAGACCCAGACTTCAAATCTTCTGAACAAGTTATAGAATGGCTAAAACAACTAACAACAACATTAGGCTACATAAAAGCAATTGACAAAAAAGCAGGACTAAAAGCAGATGTAAATGTTTCAATCAATAATGGAACAAGAATTGAAATTAAAAACATAAACTCTTTAACAAATATCAAAAACGCAATTGAATCTGAAATATCTCGTCAAGAAAAAGATCCTCCCAAAGAACAAGAAACAAGAATGTTCAACTCTAAAAAAAATCAAACAATTAAAATGCGTTCAAAAGAAAATGCCCAAGACTATAGATTTATCTCAGATCCAGATCTTCCTCAAATAAAAATAGAAAAATCAGAAATTCAGAAAATAAAATCTCAACTTCCTGAAACCCCTCATGAAAAACTAGACAAGTTAATTAAAAAACATAAAATTCCAAAACATTCTGCAGAACTTTTAACAAAAAACATAGACATTGTAGAATTATTTGAAAAAACAGTTTCAAAAATCAAACCTTCCATTGCAATCACATGGACAATCGATGAACTCTTGGGTGTTTTAAATCATTCAAAAAAATCCCTAGGAGAAGTAAATATCTCACACGAACATTTCATAGAACTTTTAGAACTTGTTGAGAGAAAAACTCTAACTCCATTAAAAGCAAAAGACCTCTTAAGGCAATTTATACCAAAATCTTTCTCACCAAAAACAAAAGCAAAATCCCAAGCTCAGATATCAGATAAATCACAAGTTAACAAACTAGCTGAAAAAGCAATTAAAGAAAATCCAAAAGCAGTTGAAGACTACAAATCTGGAAATCAGAATTCTCTGAACTTTTTAATTGGATCTGTAATGAAAACTTCAAACAAAAGGGCAGATTACAAAGTTGTTAGAGAACTTTTAGAAAAGATGTTAAAATAATTAAATTTTCGACCCTCTTGATTTTTCTCCAGCATACCCATCCCCCGGGCATTCATATCTTTCAAGTCTCTTCTGATACCCTCTAATTAAAGCCTCATCCAAAATCCCTTTAAACATCAATCTTTTAATAAGATCTGCATGGCCCCTCAGAGATTGCGAATGCTTTAAAAGCTCTTCTTGCAAAATAGCTGTTCTTTCTTTTTCATCAAAAAGATTTTTAGACTTCCAATCTAAAACTTGCTTGTGTGCATCTAAACTCGCATTTAAAACCCTTTTTTCTTTTACAGACAAAGTTAAATATTCCTCAAAACTACGAAGCATTTGAACTTTCCTCCAAGATAAATATTCATTATCTTCCCTTAAACAAGAATTATCCCATTGCTGCTTTGCTAATGTCGCACAAACAGCAACACAAACCAACCGTTTCAAATATTTTGGGGAAGTCCATCGATCCCAATAGTGCTTGAAAGCCATAAAAATCAAATAAAAAAATACTTTAAAAATATTTAGGTGGCATAAATTTACAAATCTTTTGAATTAATAACATCCCCAAACATTGAAGGCCAAGTCCGCTCCTTTAACAAACTCTGAATCTTTTGCCTTATTGGAACATCTGTTGTCTCAATTAAATCTTTGAATATAATAAAATTATATCCTTTTGCAAAACCATGTTGAATTGTTGAATCAACACAACCATCTCCAAAAATCCCTGCAACTAAAAGAGTATCAACTTTATTTTTCTTCAAAAAATTATTTAATTTCGCAGTTGCAAAAGCACTATATGTATTCTTTTCAACAACAAGGTCTCCCTTCTCTGATTTAATCAAATAAAATTCCTCTGCAAAACCAGATTTATCTTTTGAATAATAAACTTTTTTAGGATTTTCATATAATTTATTTATATTCTTCGTCAAATATTTTTTTCTCCAAGGAACAGTCTTAACATAAATAACAGGTCCAATATTTTTCTTCCGATATTTTACAATAAATCTTTGCAATTTGGGAACCATCTTCCTAATTTTCCTAAATGAAATTCCCCACTTCTTTATTTCACATTCCTCATTAGAACATGAATTGATAACATCGATAACCAACAAAGCACTTTTCTTTTTTTTCATTTTAAAATAGGCTCGCTGGGATTCGAACCCAGATCAACAGGGCCGAAACCTGTCATTCTATCCATTGAACTACGAGCCTTTATAAAATCCATTAGCTTTTTATATATATTAATCTTACTATTCTTACAAAAGAGGCAAAATGGCAATTCAAAAACCACAAACAACTGGACTTAAAAAACACCACAAAATAATGATTGGAGGGTTCAGTTCATTTATAATCTTAGTTCTAATAGCAAACAGCATTTTTTTATATGTCTTATACGACCAACTTCAATTCAATCATAACCAACTTGAAAAAGAAATACAGGCATCTGAACTAGAAACAAACTCCAAAATAAATCAACTAACAGAAGTAATCGCAAGCACTCAAACTTCTATCTCTTCAATAAATGACTCAATTAAAACAGAATTAAATGAAATAAAAGCCACTGCTAGCTCAGATTTCTCCGGCATAATTGACGAGGCAAAAAAATCAGTAGTCACAGTTAGAACCGATGTAAGTCAGGGAACAGGATTTATAATATCAGATCAAGGATACTTTGTAACAAATGCCCATGTTTTAGTTGGAGGGAGCACAGTAAATGCAATAGACTATCGGCAAACAACCTTCCCTGCAACTTTTGTTGGCTACGATGCAAACCTCGATGTGGCACTTCTAAAACTAGAAGGAGACTACCCCTCATTAAACTTAGCAAATTCAAATGACGTAGAACCAGGAGAAAGAGTCATCGCAATCGGAAATCCTTTGGGCCTCCAATTTTCTGTATCAGAAGGAATCGTATCTGCATTAAAAAGAGCAGGACCAAACGGAATTAGCGCATACATTCAAACAGACGCTGCTCTAAACCCCGGAAATTCCGGAGGACCATTAATTAACACAAAAGGGGATGTAATCGGAATCAATAATTTTAAAGCAGGATCAGGAGAAGGCCTAGGATTCGCACTAGAATCAAACACTTTAAAAAATTCAATAAATGCAATTTCTATAAAAGCAATGAATGTTACATTAATTTAAAAAATCCCTCTTACTTAAACAACAACCGAGCTTTCTCTTGAATCTCTTGCTCCAAGGCAATCTTTTTTTGTTGCAAAGCAGCTTCTTTTTTCTCAAGCTCTGTCCTAAGTCGAGCTTCAAACTCTCTTTCCATGCTTCCACGAAGCAAGGCAATTCTCTTATTAACTGCATATCTAATTCCTTCCTCTTTTTCTTGCTCCAATTTTTCCCTTAATTTAGCTTCCTTAATTGCATAATCTTGTTCAAGTTTAGAATTAGCTTCTTTCAAAGAATTTGTCTTTTTTAATTCATCAGCTAATTTCAATTTATCTGTTTTACTTTTCCTTCTAAATTTATCAATCATAGACCTCATTTCTTTCTCTGTTTTATCTCTCAAAAACAACTGAATATCTTTACCTTTACTTTCCTTCAAAATTTCCATTTTTCTATCTTTCTCTTTTTGTAAATTATTCATCAATTCTTTTTCTTCTTTTCTTAATTGAGAAAGATGATTATTCAATTCTTTTGATTTGGTATTTGATCTTGTAGTTAAACTATGAACAATTCTTTCTTTCTTTACGATTTCTTCCTCGAGTGTTTTTTTTGCACGAGCCATCAATTCTCCCTCAACTTTCTTTCTTTTTGCAACTTCTTTTTTAATCCTCAACTTATCTTTATCAGAAAGCTCTTTTACTATTTTCTTTCTCTTAGCAACTTCCTCATTAAATCTAGTCTTACTCCTGCTCGATAAAACTTCTCTTTCTTTGTTTCTTTTTGCAGTTTCTTGTCTATAAATTTCACTTATTTTTAAATTCAAAAGATTCTTAGAAGCATCATTTAATTTAGAAATTCTATTTGAATAAATACGAATAGTCTCTGAATTACTCTTTTTCAAAGAAGAAATATCATTTGTTTCTTTATTTAATATGTTCTGCTTAATTTCCATTTTTTGTTGAAGCAAATGGATTCTCGCCCTCAACTTCCTCTCGGTTTTATCTTTTGAAACAATCTTAAGTTCCTTTCTCTTAGCTTCTTCTACCAGGGCCAGACTTCTAGCAATCTCAAACTTAAGCCTTCGTGCAAGGAAAGAATCCTTCGCACCAAGTTTACCTAGTTCTTTCCTCAACTTCCCCCTTTTTGCCTTCTCGTTTTGTAAGAGAACTTTCAATTTAGACCTAAACAAATTCTTAGAATCTTTTGCTCTCAACCTTAACAAACTAATCAATTCCTGTTCTTCTTTAATCTTCCTCAACAATTCCTTTTTCTTTGCCTTAATATTATTTTGTAATCTTTCTTTTTGCTTATTCGCAAAAGCAACTCTCAAATCCAATTCCTTTTCCAAATCAAGCTTCTTTTTTGCAAATTCACTATTTAATTCCCTAAGTCTATTTTCTTGAAGCTTTCCTAAAACAATTCTTTCTTTTTGTTCATTCGCAAACTTCAACCTACTTACTTCGTCTCCAACAAGTTGCTCAAACTTTTTATCAAGCAAATGTTTCTGCAATAACAATTCTTCCTCATAATGTTGCTTAATGCTTTGCTTTGAATCCTCCAAATTATTAGTCAAAGATTTTTTCAATCCCTCTCTCCTTTTATCAAACTCTTGTTGAGCCTTTTGTCTAAACTTCCGAAGCTCATCTTTAGATAATCTAACCTTTTGCTTTCGAATAGAATCTTTCAAAAGTTTACTAAATCTCTTTTTAACTTGCCTATCTAATTCCTTTTCTAACTTAGTCAAATAAAGCTGATGATATTTTTCTCTCAAATTAGTTCCCTTAACCTTGTATTCTTGTTCTTTTGCATCTACATTTTGTCTCAATTGTTTTTGTAATTCTGTTTCTTTTGATTTAATCTTTCTAGAAAGCTCTGCTTTAATTTCTTCCAAAGAAAGCCCAAACATCTCATTAACAGTCATGTCAACAGTTGGATCAATTCTCATTAACAAAAGTCTTTTTCTTTGTTCATCTTTTTTCTGTTTGTCTGATTGCTTTTTTAACAAAGCCAGATCTTCTTGCATCTTATTAATCTTCCTTGTATATGCTGCACTTTTACTTGCGGAAGATTTAGACTTAACCTTAACATCTTTCTCAATCTTCTTAATCTTTTCAACAAGTAAATTCTTTTGTAATTTTGCTTTTTTCTTTGATTTATATTTTCCAGAAAGCTTATCTTTCAATTTTTGCAAAGCAACTTCAATACTTGGAATCTCTGAAACATTTTTTAACTTAGATCTAATTCCCGCCGCTTCTGCTTCATAACCCTTCACATTTAGAGCATTCAATTCTGTTTTAAGCTCCTCAAGTCTTTGAACACCCTGGCTAAAAACTTCAAAATCTTTCTTAATATTCTTCACACTCTTTTTTACCATTTTATTTCTTTACACTATCAGTTTCTTTTCTTTTCCTGAACTATTTTAGTTTCTTTCTTCTGAATGTTCTTTCTTTTCTAAAGAAAGAAGTTCTTTCACTACTCATAATAACGAATTTAGTTATTTAAATATATCTCTTACTTCTCCAAAACAGAAGTATCATATCCTTTTTTCTTCCAAGCTTTAATTTGTTTTCGAACATCATTAACTGTTGGCGGCTTAATCTTTTCTTCCAAGACCGATGTGTCATATCCTTTTTTCTTCCAAGCTTTAAGCTGAGCAAATAACTTATCCTTCTTTCCTTTTTTCTTCAAAACCTTCAATTGCTTCTTTCTATCTTTGTATTCCTTCTTAAAGGATTCCTCTGTTTTTCTTCTTATTTCCTGAAACAACTCCCGATTCAAGTTTCTCTCCTGAGAAGTTTTAAGCAACCTAGCATTTTCATTTTCTTTTCTAACTAAAGTATCTTCTTGTGCCCTCAATTGTCTCTGATAATTATTTCTTAACTCAGCAAGAAGTTTATCTCTAGAATAAATAGAATAAAAAATAATCGCAAGTAAAATAACAAAGATAACCAAAATAGCCAACCACAACAAAGCATTACTTAAAACAAATTTATCTGAAATGTTTTCATTCTCAACTTTAAAAACAACACTTGAAGTTGCAAAAGAATAATTCTTATAAGAAACCAAAACGCCAAAAACATATTCTCCCTCAGAAAAATCCTTTGGAACATCAAAAGACTTTGAAATTCTATAATTATCATCAGCAACTACACTTTCATGGCCAAACAAAAATCTCTCTTTATCAAAACTATCTATAAAATAACTCAGTCCAATACTTGAAGTTCCAATATTAGACAAATCAAAAATAGTGATATCTGCATTAAGCTCCTCTCCTGGAACAATTGTAGAAGGAGGAAATAATTCAAGCTTACTGTCAAATAAAACATCTTTAGATTCAATTTCTAAAATAACTGGAACTTTTTTTCTAAACTCACCTGAAATAAAAAAAAGTTTTCCCAAATAAATTCCTGAATCTTTTTTCTGAGAATTAGAAAATTCAAGGACAAGTTGCTTTACCTCTCCTTTTTTCAAAGAAAAAGAACTCTCCTCAATAGAAACAAATTCATCTAATCCTTCCACTTGCACCTCAAAATCTAAATCTTTTTCCAGCGCTTCTAATCTTAATTGAGTTGTAAAAGATCCATCTTCCTTTAAAGAAGATTTAATTAAAACAGAATCAACCTTAAAAGGTAGATCTCCCGAGCCTAAAACAAGGGGGGCACTAACTAAAATAAACAAAAACAAAGCTACAAATATCTTTTCACCCCTCATTTTATTACACGCCTTTTATACTTTTTATATCTTGTCCTTAAATGCAAACCAATTCCTGCCAAAGAGAGAAGAACAACCACCGCCCCTCCTGCAATAACAATAACCTGCACAGTTGAAGATTCAACGACTTTAAACTGTGAAGAAGCAGTTGCAACCCCATTAGGGTAAATTACTTCCAAACCAACTAGGTAATCTCCAACCTCTAGATTCTTAACAAAAAAGTTCTTATTAAAACTCTTCTGTGCATCAACCAAAATTGTTTCACTTTCTTGCAAATAAATCTTTCCACTAAAATCTTTAATAACATAATTAAGAGTCACATCTAACCTAGGATCTTCTCCCATCGGAATTAAAGTTATTTGTGTCCTTAGTTCCT
>Ga0233431_1001259_pt1 | contig 45243 bp, 48 predicted proteins | sample SI_118_April2016_FD_179867 | JGI IMG/M metagenome (GOLD analysis project Ga0233431, IMG submission 179867) | Seawater microbial communities from Saanich Inlet, British Columbia, Canada - SI_118_April2016_200_MG | ecosystem: Environmental > Aquatic > Marine > Inlet | place: Canada: British... | reverse complement strand
ATCGCTGGGTCTATTATCATACTCAATCGCTCACCAAATACATTTTTCGTGGGATTATTATATAAAGCTTCTCCCCGTACCTTCCCAATTGTACAGCAGAAGACTTGCCCTAAGTGGCAAATCACCTCTAATGAGGCGCCATGTTCTATACTATTTTGCGAGCGTTTTATTTATAAATGTGACTGTGATCAACTGCTTGCTTAGTTATTGAATGGATATGGTTGAGTCTCTGAGGGTGGATCAATGTCCGAAGTTGTAACATTTCTTGATATCATAATAGCTATCATTTCAGTTTTTATTGCTGACATAGGTGTTTGCCATTCTTCAGCGCGATTATGGGCCATTTTTGCAATTATTCCGTCATCTGTAAAGCAAACATCATAATTATCCGTTTCATAATCTATATTGAAACAATTAGTATTTTCGCTAAGCAATATTTTTTTTCCAACATATGCAATTTTTGCTCTTTCGGTATGTCCAATATCTGTTAGAAAATATTCATTTTTTGGAATAACCATTGGAGCTTTTGAATAACAAACCCAACCAGCTTCCTGTTTTACACAACTTATTCTTTCTCCCTTATGTACAATATTCATTGCTTCCATAGCATATGGTGCTCCCGTCTCTAGGTTCTGATGGATTTTGAAATCCGTCCCAATAGTATAAACTGAAAGCTTGCCGGTATTTGGTTCCCCTTCACTAAATGACGAAACTAGTTCATAATTTGCTCTATGATTAACTGAGTTATTACGAGTTACATAATCTTGAAAATTTAGTGGTGGATCGCTGGTTGAATTGTTTTGGTCATTATCTACCTCAGTACAACCAAACATCAGTCCGATTAATAAAAAACAGGTTAATGCCACGACTATTTTTTTCATCATAACCAAACGAGTACTTTATTTAATTTAAATGTTTCTTTTTGTTTATTTGCAGTCAGTAAAAATATCTGTTTCATATTGTTTCCTTTCATTATAAATTCCAAGGTCTGGAATTGAATATTTGATTATTGGGTTATAATGTTTTTGAAGAGCATCGATTGTAATTTGATCTACTTGTTCTATGTTTGGAGTGTAAGTTATTCCAAAATCAAAACCTTCTCCCAAAAAATCAATATTGTCTAGCCCGTCCAAATCAACTGTTGTTCCTGCAAGAGTTATGTTGTGAATCTTGAGTTCTTTTGAACTTTGATTTAGTATTGATAAGAATGTTGCAGATGGACTTCCACAATCTTTTTCACTAAATGTCCAAAGTATTTGGAAAGGTAAGTTGTATCCAATATTTGTTGCATAACCTCGTATGTTTTGCAAGCTCGTTATATTTCCAGCAGCATTATTGCGTTTATATAGGATCTCTAATTCGTGATTATATACCTCATCTGAAATATAAGTCATTGGAATTTGCCAACCTTCGTCTTCTCCTGGTCGAAGAACAATTCTTTCAAACATTTTGTCTTCAAATACTTGATCTAGTAGTATTGATTGAACGGTAATAATATCTTCAGAATTATTAACCAAGTTAAAGTAAAAATTAGATTCACTAACAATGCCGCCATCTCTTCCTGCTTGTATACTGTTTAATTGCGAGTATTCTTTTAGTCCTAGTGGGGTAAGCTCTGCGTGTGCATTGTCAAATACTTCTTTTTCTATTATTTCGTCACAATCAATTTCAAAGATTATTTTTTCAAAAATCTTTTGTTCTTTTACGTCGTTATCTTGTGGAGTTAGTGTTAAATAATCGCTGTGATATATTGTAAAATCTTCAATCACTATTTGTGTATCCTCTTTACATGTTACTTCTGAAAAAATCGCAGGAATAAGTTTTTCTGCACCGGGATTAATTTCTTGGGGTGAAAAACCAGTACTAGTTGTTTTACCGTTTGAAACAAAAGACACTGCACTTATTTTTTGTGATTCTTTGAATGTATTTTTGACCGTTAAATTGAAAAATATAGAATTCACGGTTTCTATTTTATCGGGATCTAGCGGAGACAATATTTGTTCTTTGTATTGTTTTGTTCTTAGCCTAATTATTTCAAATGGACGCGCATCGGAATCAGAATATTCTATTATGGGTTCTGTTTGTATGACTTCGCCAGGTGCAAACACTTTTGTGTATACCGCATTTTGAATTGTTTCGTCAGGAGAGGTTTTTGTCAAAGTTAATTCTGTTTCGGTAACAGTATACAAATAATCTTCATTTATGGGGATTGTATAATTTAATGTAATATAAACTCGTCCTCCGTATGTATAATAGTTTCCAGCATAACTTACATCGTTTAAAATATAAGTTACCCCGTGTTCGCCAAAAGAATAAATTTCTTTTTGTGGCGATTCCCAAGTTCCATGTAATTTATAGTCAAGATATTTTTGTGGTTCGTTTTTTTCTTCAGTGCACCCAAAAAACAAGCTAATTAACAAAATGCACAGTATTAGAATAACCGTTTTTTTCATAGGAATATAATGATTTAATTTTTTTATTAAACTATCGTTTTAGCAAAGTAACCAAAATTCCGATTAATGAAATACCTACTAATGCACTGATTTCTTTTAACAAAAATATTGCGCTTGAAGATTTTACAATTACTCCTACTAGTAGGTTATTGGCGGCAGTTAATGGTAAAAAGCTTGAAATAAATGATATTGCAGGAGGCATTAAATCAAGTGGTATAATTATCCCGCTGATAAATAACATTGGGATTATTAGTAGTAATGAAAGAAGAATTGCGGTTGATTGATTATTAGTAAATGAACCAATAATTAGTCCTAGTGCAATAAAAGAAATACCAATCAAAAGTATTGCAAGTGTTAAGCCTAAAAAGTTTGTTGAGAGCGGAAAACCAAATGCGATGACCGAAACAACAAGAATCATTATTGTTTCTAAAATAGCAATGATTAGTTGTCCGCCAATTTTTCCACTAATTAATGTGAATGGAGATGCTGAATTCATAAACGTTCTTAGTGGTATTTGTTGACTTTTTTCAAGCAAAATAACAATTGCTGTTAACAAAACACAAGTTAGGATAAGTGTTATTGTAATTGCGTTTGAAACAAGAATTCCTATTTGTGTTGGGTCTAAATTAAATATATGCCAAGTTAATCGAGAATTAACATGTACTGGAACAAAATTAATTGTAATTGGGGCAATAATCAGTTCTGCGTTTAATTGTTTAAACGCATTAAGTTTTGGAACCAAATCCAAGAATAATTGTTCTGAAGTATTGAGTTGTGAAGAGATTGCTGTTTTTGATTGTTTTCCGTCTAAAATAATCTGTTTTGCTTCGTTAAGCGTTTGTTCAAGCAAGTATAATTGGGTTTCCATTGTATGGGTTGCAGTTTCAGCGTTAGTTAGGGCTAATTCTAATTCATAGGATTCTTGTTCTAACTGAGAAATCACGGTGCCAATTTGATTTATTGAATGATCCAGTTGTGTTTGATAATTTTCTATTTGTGTTAATGAAGAGTCAATGCTTGTTAGTGTGGAATCCCATGTGGACATTGAATTGTTAATTGAATCTAAAATGTTTAATTGAGTTAAATAATTTGCTTGTATTGTTGGAGGAATTTGAGAATACATTGCATTTAACTGAATAATTGCATTTTCTAGATCGGCTTTTTTAGAATTGATATTGTTTCTTAAATAATAAATATTATTTTTTATATTATTGAATTCGTTTTTCCATCGTGTATAATTAGAATACATTGTAGTGTATTCATTTCGCACCAAAACTAATTGGCTCTTAAACGCGTTATGTTTTTGTTTGTACTTTTGAACCATGGCTTGTTGCGTGTCAATATCGTCTCGTATTGTTATTAGATCAAAAGAATTTATTTTTTGATCAAGTGAGTCGAGACTGTTTTCAGTTAGATCTAATTGGGTTCTAAAATTTGATAATTTTCCAAGCTCGCTTTGAAGATTTGTTGATAAGGTATTTGTTGTTGACAAAATGTCTGAAATAGCTAGTATCGTTTTTTCATGTGCAATTTTTTGTATATTTGTTTTTATATAATCGACAAATATTCCTGATGCAAAACCACTTGCATTATCAAAGTGCACATTTACAATGGATGAAGTAAGATCATCAGGTTGTTCTATTATTTCTAAACCAACGGTTATTTCTTTGCGTTTTATCCCATTCTTCATTGCAATCAGATCCGAATAGGGTATAAAATTAAAGTTTTGTGTAGCGCTTGCTATTTCGTTTGTTAAAGAAGAACCATTACTAATTATTCCAATGTTTACTGGCGCAGTAGTAACGTCTGTTCCGGTCATTGCCAAGCCTAATAACAAGGTTCCAAGCAAAGGGTATAACAAAATTAACAAAATTGAAATTCTTTGGCTTTTCACCGCACGAATTTCTTTTCGTATCACAGAGAATAGTTTCATTTGGTGTCCCCCATTTTTTCTCCAGTAATATTTAGGAAAACATCTTCTAAATTAGGTTCTTTTAGATAAATGGATTTAATACTGTATTTTGCATCAATAATTGATTTAGTGGTGCTAATAATTTCTCCAAAGTTTTGGGATTGTTTGTATGGGATTAAAATAGTTTTATTTTTTAAATAAATGAGATTTTTTGGAAGTTGTTTTTGAACCAAAGTAAAGTGTCGAGTAGTTAGTCGTTTATCAAGTTCTAATTCTAAGAGTCCTAGTCCTCCAAAATTTCTAATAAGTTCTTTTGGACGACCTTTTTTGATTAGTTTTCCGTTTTTAAGCAGTACTAGTTTTGTGCATAATCGTTCAGCTTCATCCATATAATGGGTGGTTAGTATAATTGTTTTTCCTGCTTCTTGTAATTCTTTTATTTTTTGCCAAAACATTTGTCGCATTTTTGGGTCAAGTCCAACAGTAGGCTCGTCTAAAAAAATTATTTCAGGATCACTAATCAGTGATAACGCGATATTAACAAGTCTTTGGTATCCTCCACTCAAATATCTTATCTTCATTTGTTTAAAATCTTGTAAATCCAACCAGTTTAACAAAAAGTCAATTCGCTTTTTTTGTTCTTTTTTTGGAATTTTTGTTAAAGATGTAAAGTACTCCATATTTGTTTGAACAGTAAAATCAAGATATGCGGCGATTTGTTGTGGAACAATTGAAATCTTGGTTTTGTGATCAAAGGGGCCGCCATTAAAAAATACTACTTTTCCTTTGTTTGCTAGTTCAAATCCGAGCATTATTTTTGTAATCGTTGATTTTCCTGCACCATTGCTTCCAAGCAAGCCAAATATTTCGCCTGCTGAAATATCAAATGATATTGCATCAAGAACCTTTTTTTGTCCATAACTTTTTGAAACTTTTTTTACAGAGATTATTGTTGAACCTTTTTGTCCTTTTACTTTGTTTAATTGTTGGTACGCAATACTCATGATATACAAAAGTTTAATTAGTATTTAATATTAACCAAGTCCGTAATTCTATTGAATTATGGTTCATGTGTCTAAATAATATACATCTGAAAAAGATAAAATGGTGGTAAAAGCCGCCAATTAACTAGTTTGGTAATACTGGCGGTGCACTTGAGCTGCCGCCATTTGCAACATTTTCCATTATTTTACAATCGTTTGTAGTTTTTATAACAATTGTAGAAAATACTTGAGAGTCGCCTAATGGTGTGGTAACTGCCGAATCACTTGTGTCAAATACTTTTGTTGGGTTATATTCCCAATCTTGAGTTTGTGAATTCCACATGTTAAATTTCACTGCTCCGCAACCATCAAAAATCTCTTCCAGTGTTCTACCATAATAGGTCATTGATTGGCTAATTGCAACAAAATTCCACCCTTTTTTCAAAGTCAATTCGTTTGTGTTATAATATTTTGTATTGCCTGGAGAACCATATGATAATGAAACAAGACTTCCGCCAACATCTGATTTCAGAAGACAATTTTCTCTTGAATACAACCAAGTGGATCCGCCCCAAACCGAATAATGTTTTGCTTTGAATTCATTTTGGAATAAAATATTGTTTCGACTATCTGGCCATTGCCAATCTTCAATAGTTCCTATCTGATTATATCCTTTTGTTAATGGTGAATAATACCATACATCTTGTCCAATAGTATTCATTGAACATATATTCTGGCCTTCTTCAAACAATGAGTTATATCTGCCATATGCATTGTACATGACTGCGGTGGGGATTAAATTCCATCCGCGGTAAATGTTGATATTTGTTTCTGACCAAGGGCCATTTCCGGCTTCAAAAGTTCCAAAGTCATTATCTAAGTTGACTGCCAAAGTTAACGAACTTAATAACAAAACAGCCAATAATAAAATTATCTTTTTCATGTCCATTCCTCTTATTCTGGCAGTGCTGGTGGCATAGGTATTTCTGAACCTGTTGGTCCTCCAGTACTTGCTCCGTTTCCTGTGTTATTTGGTTGTGTCACATTAGTTCCGTCGTTGTTTGTAACCCCACTAGGATCATTAGTTTCCTCGCTAGTACAACCAAACATCAAACCTAATGCTAGAACACATATAATCAAAATCGCTAAAACTTTTTTCATTAAACATCTGCCTCTGAAAAACTAATAATTGAACTCTAATATAAATCTTTGTTTTTGTGTATTTGATTTATATCTTTCCTAAGAGTGGTGCAAGCAAATCAGCTTGGCTCTTAGCAATTTCTTCGTAGAATCGGTAAATGATTCCTACAGTCAATAATATTCCTGTTCCTGACGCAATTCCAGCTAGAACAAAGTCTCCAAGACCAGCTAATAACGCAACAAAAATCGAACCCAAAATCGTGATTGGGGGTATATATCTGCTCAAAACTTTTTCAATAACACGTCGGTCTTTGCGAAAACCAGGTATTTGCATTCCGCTTCTCTCAAGTTGTTTTGCAACGGCTTCAGTACTTTGTCCACCCATTTCTACCCAGAACCAACCAAAGATAATACATGCTATGATCAATAATCCTAAGAATACAAATCCTTGTATGAGTGCATTCATCGTGAGTGCAGTAAACCCTTGTATAACAATTCCTTGTAATAAACTCCCGCTTCCACTACTAACCGCAGTAAAAAGTTGATTATTTCCAATATTTGGCATCATTGTAGCCCAAGCAAAAAAGTCGATTATTGTGTTAAGTATGGGTACGTTTTGTACGAAACTGGACCATATCCGGACGTTCATGAATAACGCCATGGCCAAAATAACGGGCATATTGCTTACGTACATGAATTTTACTGGATACCTTCCACCTGTACCCCTATGTCCCATCGTAATAGGAATATTTACGTGCATTCCTTCTGCAAATACGACCACCAAGAAGATGATTATAACTGCAATCACAGGCAAGAAACCGAGTAAGTCACCAAAGGCAAATAAATTCCACAAGATTCCTCCTTGAGTAATTATTGTTCCTACAGGGAACCGAAAGATTTGCCAAAAGAGTTGTCCACTCACACCAGCTGCAATAAACAAACTGATTCCAGATCCAATTCCGTATTTGGATACGATTTCGTCAAGATATAATAGCACTAGCGAACCAAGTGCGATTTGTAAGAATACGGCCCAAAACATCGGGTTGAATAAGCTTATCCCTCCAGCAGGCACCAATAGGCCTGGATTAATGTAAACAACGGCTTCTACAAAACAAAGAATTACTGCTAATACTTTTTGTAGTGCTTGAAATTTTGCTCGTCCTTCTGGAGAACCAATATCGATATCAATTAGTTTTGCTCCAACGAATAATTGTAAGAAAATTGACGCCATTACAATCGGCCCAATACCTGCTGTGATAATAGTTCCGATTTGACTTGCTAAAATAGTTTGTGCAAAACCAAGATCTATTCCAAACCCTTGTGTTTTGTCAAGACCGATAACAAAGATATTTCCCATTATGAAAAATAGTACTAGTGCTGCTGTGGTCCAAAGTAATTTATTTTTAAAAGAAACTTCTTTCACTGGATTTTTTATTTCGGGCAAGTATTGTGAAATTTTTACTAGTACATCAATAATTCCCAAATAACCACCAGTTACGCTGTTTCCTCAAATTCTATGTCCTCTTCTGCTTCAAAACCTTTTTTGTTAAATTCAAACGTACCTTTCGCATCAGTTATTTTTTTGATTGCTTGTTTTGTAGCATTAATTCTTAGGATAACTTTTTTATTAATGTTTCCTTGTCCTAATACTTTTGCGAAACCACTTTTTGCGTCAACAATATAAGCGTCTTTCTCTTTTACAACTTTTCCTTTTGTAACTAAAATATCTAATTTGTCATCAAGCATTGCAATAGAAATACTTTTTCCTTTAACTTTTGGTTTTAATCGGTATTTTCTAGCATCAAGTCTTCCAAGTGAAGCGAATTTTCCTTTTGTTGCTCCTGCTCGTCCGCGTCCTCCACGACAACCGCCACCACGATTATTCTTGGTGTCTCCTTTGCTATGCGTTCTTTCTCCTCGAACAGAGTTCTTTTTTCTTCGTTTTCTTTCAACCATAATATCAAACTCACAACATTCTCTCTACTAGTGCATCCATTTTGTCTTTTCGGTTTCCAAGTGCGCCACCAATTGTAAATCCTTTTTTAATTCCTTTTCGCTCGTAACCTTTTTTTGGCGGGCTCATTCTAAAACAATTTGCAAGTCCAGCTTCTTTAATAGTTTTTCCGCTCACAACAGCTTTAGCTGCTTTTGCTAGATCAACTTCTTCATGTTTTTTAGCAGTTCCTTTTGCTAGAATAACTTTTTGTAATAATTCTTCGCTAATAACTCCAAAAGTTGCGTGATTTTCAACAATTTTAATCATTTTTAACGATTGTTTTGTTTCTGGCCAAATACTCATGTTGTTTACTCGTTTCAAATTTAACAATTCGAATGTCTTTGTTATTTTTGGCGATATATTAACAACCCCTCTCACTCTTACTACTGCGTACATGTCATTCAACCTCCTTATTTAATTTTCCTTAAAACATCTTTTGATAATTTTACTTTTCCTGTTTGTTCTAACGCATTTATTGCGGCTCGCACAAAGTTTAATGTATTTCCTGAATTACCTTTTGCTTTTCCCCAAACATTTTGTATTCCTGCGAACTCCATTACTTTTCTAATATTATGTCCTACTGCTAAACCAGTTCCTTTTGGAGCAGGCATTAAATTTACTCGTACACTACCACTTTGTCCTGTTACTTTGAATGGTATGCTGTGTTGGTCTTCAGTTGGTTGTTCTTCCCATGAACCTGATCCTCGATAAATCTTTACTAAATTTAATTTTGCGTCGCGTTTAGCTTTGTTTATTGCAGGGAATCGATCAACGTCTTTACCAGTTCCTACACCAATATAACCGTCTTTGTTTCCAACGAGTACTGTTACACGAAAACTAAATTTTCTTCCTGCTCGAACAACTCTAGTTGTTTTTGCAGTGTCAACAACTTCTTCAGCTATTTGTAATAGTGAATCAACTATTTCTGGTTCGCGTATTTTGTATCCTTTGCTAAAAATTTCATCAATAGTAGTAATCGCACCGTTTTTAACTTGTTTTCCAAGATCTGTTTTTGGAGCCCAATCAGCTAATTCGCGTTCTTTATTGCTTAGTTCTCTTTGAATCTTTTCTTCAATTTTTTCTGCAGCGTCCTTTGCTTTCTTTATGTCTGCGGGTCTTTTTCTATTCATTATCGCTCGCCTCTTCCTTTTTCTCTTTTACAACGTCTTTCTTAATTTCTTCTTTAACTTCGACTTTTTTAGTTTCCTTTTTAGCTTTTTTTGCAGTTGGTTTTACTTTGTCAATTTCAGCTTTTGCTTTTTCAAAAGCAATTGGTAGTTCTTCGATCTTAACCCCTGCTTTTTCGTAACTTGCAAATTTATCCTTATTTGTTTTTGCGTATTCTGCCAAGACACTACCGTTAATTCGGTCGTCTGATGGAATAGCTTCTTTTGAGTGAGGTATTTTAATGCCCGCGTCAATAAGTCCTTTCAAACAAGCAAATACGACGCTACCGTGACTTGGACTTCTTCTTCCAATATCAAGTATAGCTTCTTTTTCGTTCATTCTTTTTCCAAGTAAATAACCTGTCAGGTAAGCTGATGGAGTATTGTTTGTTCCATAAAAACTAAGTTTATTTAGTTCTTTTGAAGTTGCCATTGCAATTGTTTCGTCTCCAACGGGGTTGTATTTAATGGCATGAGCAATTATTTGCGAAGTTGTTTTTCGAACAACAACAATCGTTTTCTTTGATTTTACCAATGCTAATCTTTTTGCATAATTCGTTTTTCCTTGCCTTCGTCTTTTAAACTTAGGTTCGTATGTTTTGTCTTTGCTCATTTTTTCCCTCCTTCAATATATTCTGTTAAATATTTTTTTCCTTTGAAAAAATTTCCTTTTATTTTTCTATAAACATCTGAATATCGCTTCTCGTTTACGGCTTCTGGATTTGATTCTCGTAATTCACGAAGAGTTCTTCTTTGTGCGCGTACTTTTTTAATCCAAGTTTTTTTCTTTTCACCACGAGTCTTTTTTGTTCCTTTTCGTTTTCCTCGACCCTTTTTTCTTCCCTTTGTTTTCTTGTTTTTTAATGCGCGTGCGCGTCCTTTACTTTGAGAATTATCTTGTCGTTTCTTAATTATTCTATCGGCTATCAAACCACGAATATCGTCTTTTGTCATTGCTTCAGCGATCTTTGTAGCGTCGGCAGGGCTAATGTATACTTTGTTTTTTCCAACTTTTAGTATTCCAGCTGCCATTTCTTTTGCTTTATTTAATTCCATAATCTTCACCAATCTCTCTAATTCAATATCCAAATTCCTTTTTCGTTTGCTTTTGTTACAATTTCGTTTCGTTTTCTTTTTCCAACCGTTGCACCAATTCTAATTGCGTTTATTTTAACATCAACTTTTGCGAGATCGGCAACATTTTCTACACGAACTTCAACATATCCTGATGGGTGAATGTCGCGAATAGATGCTTTGTTTCTATAACCTATTTTTGGTCGGTATCCGTGTTGTAATCCTCTGTCAAGATCGATTGATCTTGGTTTTCTCCATTTTTGCCATTTCTTATTTGATTTTTTTCGTGTTTGTTTTTTTCCAAATCTTCCGCGAAAGGTAGGTAATTTCTTTTTGTCTTTAAGAGTTTCTTGTATTTTCTTTGCTTCTGCACTCTTCTTAATCTTGTTTTTCTTAACTTTTTGAATAAATTTCTTTTTAACTTCAACTTTTTCTCCTTTTTTTGAATCTTTTTTAGTTTCTTTAACTTCTTCCTTTGCTTCTTTTTTAGCTGTAGTTTCTTTCTTTGTTTCAGCTTTTGCTTTAGTTGTTTCTTTTTTAACTGGAGCTTTAGCAGGAGTTGCTTTTACTTCTTTTTTGGTTTCGGTCTTTTTTATTGCTTCTGCCATATTATCACTCTCTTCCTCTTATAATTTCTACGTTAAGTTCTGCACCGTCTTCTATGTGACCTTTTTTTACAACAAATATTCCGTCGGTATATCTTCTAATATCTTTTCCTTTAACTTTTGTTGCTAGTTCAACATTTGCTGCTGTTTGACTAACTTCTTCTAATTTTTTTCCACTAACACTAATGTCTTGTCCTTTTATTGCAACAACACTGTTTCCAACAATATTTGCTGTTCGAGGATGTTTTTCTCCTAAAAAATTATTTACTTGTACTATGCGATCTTTTACTTCTGCTGTCATTGGAAAGTGTGAGTAAGTAATTTTCATGTCATATTTATAACCAAGTTTTAATCCAGTAATCATATTTTTTATATGTGCTACAACAGTCATTAACAACGCTCTTGTTTGCTTGTTAACAGGTGATCCAATTAAGACAAGCGAATCGTTCTTTTGTTCTATGTTTAATCTATGGCTTTTGAATTCACGTGTGTGTTCTTCACCATTTGCTTTGATTGTAACTACGTGTCCTTGTGCGTTTACTTCAACACCTTCGGGTATTTTCACTGTTATTGCTATTTCTTTTTCAACCATATTTTCACCTAATACATAAATGCAATTAATCTTCCACCAAGACCTTTGTCTTTTGCTTGTGTGTGTGTCATTACTCCGCTTGGAGTTGAAACAACCAATAATCCAACGTCTCTTGCTGGTAAATATCTTTTCTCGTATTTTTCAAAACCGTTTCGCTTAACAGCGTATCTTGGTTTTACTGCTTTACAAGTATTCATTTTTCCATTAAGTGTTATGTTGTATGTGATTATGCCTGCATCATCTGTTTGTTTGAATTCTTCTATGTATTCGTTTTCTTTTGCTACTCTCAAGATTTCTCCTAAGAATTTTGACGCTGGCTTTATGCTACATTCTTTTTTTGATGCTGCTTCAGCATTTCGCACTTTTGTGAGTGCATCTACTATTGGGTCATTCATACTCATCTTTCAACACCTAATCATACTTTTTAAATCCTAATCTTTCTGCGTTTTGTTTGAAACATCGTCTGCAAAGGTCTAGATGATACTTTCCAACAAATCCTTTTTGTGAACCGCACATCTTACATTCTTTTGGTTTTCGATTCATGCCAGTTTTCTTTTTGTTTTCACTCATTCTAACTCTACTCCTAAACCTTTAACAAATTCAATCGCTTCTTCTTTTGTTACTCTTTGTTTTTTACCAACTTTTTCTTTTCTTATTTTTCTTTGTTTTACTCGGTAACCTCTTTTTTTCAAAGCTACTAAAACATCAAATCCGATTATTCCTAGTTGTGGGTCATATTTTACATCGGGTAAATCTATATGTTCTTTTATTCCAAAACCAAAATTTCCTGTGTTATCAAAACTTTTTCCCTTTATTCTGTTTTCTTTTGCCATCAAAGTTCTTTTCAAAAAATCTGCGGCTTTTTCGCCTCGAAGAGTTACTTTCAAACCAAGTTTTACACCAGGTCGTACTCCCCAATCAGGAATTCTTTTTGCTCCAAATGTTTTGATTGGCTTTCTTTCGGTAAGTAATTGCATTACTTGCTCCGCTCTCTTCATCTTTTCAGGATCGGCACCAATTCCCATATTTACTACAACTTTTTCAATCAATACTTCTTGCATTTTAACACCCTTTAAAGATTCTTAAGATCTCCTAAAACTATGTCTTTGTCTCCAACAACAAAAACACTTTCCATTGTAGTTTCAAAGTCTTTACCATCTTTTTCAATTTTAACTAATTTCTTTCTGTTAGCTGATCCTGGAACAATTTCTTTTATCTTTCCTGTTCCTGCACAATGAGTACCTTTTGTTATGTATACAATTGCTCCTTCTTTTGCTACGAGAACTGCTTCGATTTTGTTTTCTGGTACTTTAATTTGTATAGTGTCTCCAACACTAGCTTTGTTGTTAATGAATGTTCTTCCATCATTAGTTGTTATTTGTACTCCTTTCTTTGTTGTTCTCTTGTACTCAACTCTTGATAATTTTTCATTACTCTTGTTTTTTAATTCGCTAACAATAACTCTTCTTTTCGCGTCAAACAATACTCTAAAGGATACTTCTTGTTTTTCAATTGTAATTATGTCAAATAATCCTACTCCGTATTGATAGTCTTTTCGTGCAACTCCGTTGATTTTTACTTCTCCTTCGCGAAGCATTTTCTTTGCTTCTTTTAATGTAGTTGCTAATTTAATATAATCTCGTAAAACAATTCCAATTGATACGGAATCCGTTCTTTTGTATGCTCCAGCTTTTGTTCTAACTGTCCAAGTATTATGTTTTCTACTTATGTGAACCGCTTTTGGTGCACTAAGTGCTTTTGCTGTTTTCTTTTCACCTTTCTTACTCATGCTTTTCCCTCTTTTTGTCTTTTCAATCTTTTTCGATCGCTTCTGTCAATCTCAAGAATTATTAAGTTTGATGGATCAATTGGTACTTCAAATTCTGTTCCATCACTCTTTTTTCTAATAATTTTTTCAACAAAAACTTTCATTTTAATTCTATCAATTCGAATAATCTTTCCTGTTTTACTTTTGAATGATCCTCTTACAACTTTTACGGTGTCATTTTTTCTTAGTGGCAAATTTCTTCGGCCTATTTCTTTTTGTAATTTTTCATTTAAGTGTCCAGCAATAGCTTTGTTCTTTTTGTGTACAGGCATTGTGAATGCTGTTTTTCTTGACTTATTTGGTTTACTTGTTACCATGCATAATCACCTATATTACCACTGGAGCCATTCCAGCTATTTTTGGAAATCTTTCTCCTACTTCTTTTGCTACACAACCCTTTATTTCGCTTGCTTTTGGTAATCCATCACCATCAACTAACACAACTGCGTTGTCTTCAAATTTAACTCTCATTCCGTTTGATCTTCGGTATTCTTGTTTTGTTCTAACAATAACTGCTTTTTCTATTTTTCCTCTCATTTCTGGTTTTCCTTTCTTAACTACAACATTGCACATTGAACCGATTCCTGCTTTTGGATTGCTTCTTTTTCGGCCCTTGTATTTGAATACAGAAATAATATACACTTCTTTTGCTCCGCTATTATCTGTACAAGTAATAGTACTTTTCAGCGTAAGTGCGTTATTATTCTTAATACTCATTGATCTCATTTTTTTCCCTCTATAACTTCCATTAAAACAAAGTTCTTTGTTTTTGAGATTTTTCTTGTTTCTCCAATTCTAACTTTGTCTCCTTCACTAACTTCCATTCCGTTAGGAACATGTGCTTTTAATTTTGATTTTACTTTTTTGTATCTCTCGTATTTTGAAATATAATGTGTTAGTACTCGTTCAACCGTAATTGTCTTTTGGGCTTTTGCTGAAATTACTTTTCCTTCAAAGATATTTCCACGAATCGCATAGGCAACTTCTTTTTGTGGTTTTTCGATCTTAACTTCAACCTTTTTTGCTTTCTTTACTTTTGTAACAGGTGCCTTAGCTACTGGTTTTTCTTTTGTTGCAGCAACTGCTTCTACTTTCTTTTCTTCTTTTTTCTCAGTCATAATATTCACCTATTTCATTCTTTCTTCGGGTCTCTTTTCAATTTCTGCTCCGTTAACAATAATTTTTTTTCCAATATCAAATTCAAAAACACATTCTTTCTTTGGAATTCTTTTTTTCGAATCCAAAATAAATGTATTTTTTGTTTCATCCACAATACTACCTTTTTCTCCTATTCTTTCCTTGTCTGTACTATCAACAACTTTCACTTTCAAACCAATCATTTCGTGGTTTTTAAGATTTTTTTCGTTGATCTCATACATTTTTCCTTTTATCATTTTTTTCTCCTTATGCGTCTATTAATTCTTCTTTATATCCTTTTTTTATTAACATTTCTTTCACTTTTTTTCGGTGATCTCCTTGCAATTCAATATTGTTGTCTTTTACTGTTCCGCCACAAGCCAATTTTTGTTTCATTTCTTTTCCTAATTCCTTTGTTATTTGCTTGTCATCTATTCCGGATACAATTGTCATCATTTTCTTGAATCTTGCTCTTTTCACCTCAATTTTAATTTGTTGTTGTTCGCGAGAAATGTTTGCTATATCAAACAAGTCTTTTGGCAACCCACTGATCTTATCAATTTCTTGCATTCTTATTCTCCTTTTTTGTATTCAATGCAGTTAACATTCTTGCAATGTCTCTTCTGAGTTTTCTTATTTTTCCAGGATTTTCACTTCGTGTTCCTGACGCAATCGTAGCTCTTTCTTTTGCAAGTTCTTGTTTCAACTCAATTATCTTTTGGGTCAAATCTTCCTTGTTCAGATTTACTAAATCACTTGTTTTCAAACTCATAAATACTCACTACTTTTTTTCCTCGACTTTCTCTTCGACAGTTCCGTTTGTCGAGCCCGGAGCAGTATCTTCGCTCTTGCTCGATACAGCATCTTTTGGTTTGCCTTCGATTACTTCTTCAACCTTGTCTACAACTTTTTCAACGTCTTCTTTGATTTCTTCTACAACGTCTTCTACTTTGTCTACGATTTTTTCTAATAATCCTTCTTTCTTATCTTCCTTTTTAGTTTCAGTTTTCTTTTCTTCTACTTTTTTCTCTTCTTTTGTTTCCTTTGCAACTTCTTTAGGAGTTTCTTTTGTTTCAGTTTTTGCTTCTTCTTTCTTGTCTTCTGTTTTTGTTTCAGCAACTTCTTCTTGTTCTTTTGCTTCTTCTTTTACTCCTTTGAAATTTGCAATAACTGCTTTAACATCAATCTTATCCGGGAAAACTACGTCTGGATGAATAATACTTAATTTGATTCCTATTGCACCAGCTTTTGGATAAGCTGCTGTTTTTGCCATGTCAACATATTTTGCTTGGTCTCCAATCTTTTTCATGTATCCCATAGCAACTCTTTGTTTTCTTTTTCTTCCACCTTTTCCAGCTAATTTTCCGCTAAATACTAATTCTACTCCTTGTGCTCCTGCACTCATAATGTCTTTTACTGTTCTATAAGACACACTTCTCCAAGCGAATCCTCGTTCTATCATTGAAGACATTTTCTCAGCCAAGATCTTCGCATTCAAATTTGGAGTTTTAATTTCTTGTATCTCAATTTGTGGGTTGTCAATTGCATATTTTACTCCAAGTGTTTCTGTTAATTGTTTGATTGTCGAACCACTTTTTCCAATTGCAAGACCTGGTCTAGCAACGTGTAAAACAATTCTTGTTACAAGTGGTGTTTTAATAATCTCAAGTTTACTAAAACCCGCTCTTTCAAGTTTTTTTGAAAGATAGTTTTCCATTTCCATCTTATTGTAATTTTTTTGTATAAATGTTCTTTCTATCATGCTTTCACTTCCGAAACTATTACTTCTATGTGTGTTGCGTTTTTTCTTCGTGCTTTTCCACCAATTTTTCCTTTGCTTTGGTGAGTTTGTCTTGAAATTCCTTTTGAAGCAAACGCATGTATAATCATTAATTTATCAGCATCTAGTCCTTTGAAATCTGCATTGCTCTTTGCTGACTCAAGTAGGTTCACAAAAGCTTTAATTGCTTTCTCCGGATATCGTCCTGATTTTACTCCTTCAACTGCTCGTCCTTTTCTGTGTGCAACTTTTTTATGGTATTTTTTTAATGGTAAATACTCTTCGTGTGCCAAGATTCTCTCAAGCCAAGCAATTGCTTTATCTAATTGTTTTCCTTTTAATTGATTACTGATTTCTGTAGAGTACTTAAGTGATATATTTGCATTAGTAGTCATTGCGCGAGCAGTCTTGCTGTCTTTTCCAACGTTTGCTTGGTATGTCTTTTTACTCATTCTATCATCTTCTTTACTTCATTATCTCGCGGTTATTGCAGTCGAACTCTTTGTTGCTCCGATTCCTGCTTTTCCGTGTGATAACCTCTTTCTTGTAAATACAAATTCTCCGATGTAATGTCCTAGCATTTTCTCGGTAACGTCTACTCTTTCAAATGAATTTCCTCTGTGTACTGCAAAAGTAACTCCAACCATTTCTGGGATAACAACAAAATCTCTTTTGTGAGTTCTAATTGGTTTTGCTTTTACATTTCCCTTTGCTTTGGCAACTTTTTGCATTATATGTTTGTCTACTCCTTTCTTTAACGATCGTTTTGGCATAGAAGTACATAGTTCAGCAAATTCTTCTACACTCATTGCATTGAGTTCTTCGATTGTTTTTCCTTTGAAAGTAAATATTTTTTTAACCATTGTATCTCACCTAATAATTCTCCTAGTTCTTTTTTCTCCTTCCGGTTCTCTTTGAAGCAATTGCACCAACTTTTCGTCCTGCAGGTGCGTTTCTTGAAGTACTCTTTGATTTACCTGCGTGGTGTTGTGCTCCACCAAATGGATGGTCTACTGCGTTCATTGCAACTCCACGTACACTTGGCCAAAAGATTTTCTTTGCTTTCATTGCATGGAATTTTGTTCCTGCTTTTACGAATGGTTTTTCACCTTTTCCTCCGCACGAAGCATTTCCAATTGTTGCTCGCACGCTTAAAGGTAATTGAAGTAATTTTCCTGATGGCATTTTTACCATTGCTTTTTTACTATCGCGTGTTACAAGGAGCGCGTAGTTTCCTGCACTTTTAACAAATGTGCCTCCGTCTCCACTAACTTTTTCAATATTAAATATAGGACAACCTTCAGGTAGTGAACCAATATTTGAAACATTTCCAATTGCAATACTAACATTAGTTCCTTGTTCAACTTTTTGTCCAACATAAGTTCCTTCTGCTGCAACAAGATCTTCTTTCGAACCGTCATCAAAAATAATTTCTGCCATAATCGCATTCCTTCCAGTATCTTTTGTAAATTTTGTAATTTCTCCGTTCTTTGTGTCTTCACTTTGAGTTAAGTACTTTGACTCAATTCCTTTAAGCTTAGCTTTGAACGTATTTGTTCCTCTTCCTCGTCTTTGTGATGTTAATCGTTTTCCCATTTACAATACACCTAATTTAGTTGCAAGGTCTTGTGCCTTGAATTCTTTTTTCAATTTTACAATTGCTTTTTTTCTTCCTCGTCTATCTCGAATAATATTTACTTTTTCTGTTCGAACTTGATATGCTTTTTCCACAATTGCTTTTATTTGTGGTTTTGTTGCTTTGTCTGCAACAATAAATGTAATTTTGTTTTCTGTGTCAATCATATTAACTGATTTCTCTGTTACTAATGGGTACAAAACAATTCCTAAATCTGCAAGAGTTGCATTTGTTTTAATTGGTTTAACTTTCTTTTCTTCTTTTTTCTTTACAACTTTTTTAGTTTCTTCCTTTGGAGCGTCTTTTGCAGTTTCGGCTTTCAACTGCTTCTTATCCATCTCGTTTAATTTAACCACAATAATCACTCTTCGTCTTCAACCTTTTTTACTTTCTTTTTTGTTTTTGCTTTTCTAACAACTTTTCTTTTAACTTTAATAACTTTTTTAGTTTCTTTTAATGTTGCTTTCTTTGCTTTAACTTCTTTCTTTTTTGTAACAACTGTTTTAACAGATTTATTTTCTAATCCTTCTATTGCACTCTTAGTCCAAACAACCAGTCTTCCTGCTTCTGTTCCAGGTGCTAGTAATTCAACATTTAATGAGTTTACTGTTACTGCGTCAACACCAGGTAAATTTCTTGAGGCTTTTAGCAAAGGAGAATTTTTTCCAGAAACGATTAACACACTTTTCTTTTGTTTTTTTGTTCGTCCGCGAGCTTTTCCTTTTCCTGCGCGTCTACGTGTTTTTCCGCGTGCATTTGCAAGATCTTTTCCAATTCCAACTTTTTCTAAAATCTTAATTACTTTTTGTGTCTTGTCAGTACTCTCAAATTTGTCGTCAACAATAACTGGTAGTGAACCTTCTACAATAAATCTTTTTTCAACTAGTTCTTTTGAAATAGTTGCTGCGATTGCGCTCTCAAGAGCTAATTTTCTTTCTTTTTTATTAATTTTTTCTGCAATAACTTTGATTGCCTTGGGTCCGTGTGCTCGTCTTCCACCAACAGATTGAGGAATTCTCGCAACTCTACCGTATAATAAATATTTTCTGTTTTTTGTTCTTGGCAATCTTGCTTTATCAGTGTTAATAGTTCTTTGCGGAGTAGGTTTTCCTCTCATACCAAGGTACAAAGCAGTAGTTTTTAATCCTGCACGTGGATCGTGTCCTTTTGGTTGTAATCTAGCAGTTTGCATTGCCATTACAGCTCTTTTGATTAGCTTTGGTTTGTATTCTGTTTCAAATACCTTTGGTAAGGTAACATCGCTCTTGCTTGTTCCGTCAATTCCAAAAACTTTTCCTTTCATTTCATCTCACCAAAACTTTTTCAATTGCGCCAAGTTGTATTCCTCTTGTTCTCTCGGGTCTAACACTTTTTCTAATTGCAATACATCTTTTTCCTGGTCCTAAAACAGATCCAGCTATAATAGCGTATTTTCCTCGTACGATTCCGTAACCTGCGAAACCACGTTTTCCATTTATTTCTTCGAGTTTATCAGATATTTTAAGTATTTTTTTGTTGTGTTCTGTTCTTGTGTGGTAACCCATTTGTCCGGGTCTTGCAACCGTGAACATTACTGTGCTTGGATTCCATGGACTAATTGAACCAACAATTCTTCTTGTTTTTGCTTTTGGTCTTTGTATTCTAACTCCAAATCGCTTAATTACACCTTGGAAACCCTTTCCTTTTGTCACTCCGCGAATATCTAAAAAATCTCCTTCGCTAAATACATCTTCCATATTAACTTCTTTTCCTAAAATGTCTTTTGCGTATGCTAATTGTTCTTCTTTTTTCCCACCAATGCTAACTTCACTAACATCAGGTGTTTTCTTCAAAGAAATCTTTTTTGGTTGTGTATTAACAATTAAAGTAAAATATTCAATTTTTTCCATTTCTTTTTCAAAATCAGCTATAGTATAATCTTTTTTCACTTCTTTTTTATCAGTTTTCTTTGCAGTTTTACCCTTTTTTTCGCTTGGTTTCTTAAAATTGTTGATTTTTCGGCCAAGTTCCTTGTCCAAATTATCCGATATAACGTCACTTAGTACACAAAAACCAATTTCGTCCTTTACATACGCTCGAATACCAAGAACTTTCATTGGAGGACATTCTATTACAGTTGCTGGAATAATAACGTCTTGTCCAAAAGTAACACTTCCTTTGTGGGCATTTTTTCCTGTTACTTGTGTCATTCCAACTTTATAAGCTAAAAAGCTAAGTGCTTTGGCTTCTTTTCCATTAGCCTTCATTGACGGCGTTTCTTTCTTTGCGCGTACACGCGGATAGAAAGCCATACTTCCTCTTCTGGGCCAATTAAAACTTGCCATAATTTCACATCAATCTATTATTTTTATTATGTAGACAAACAAGTTCAAAATTAGATTTCGAACAAGCATTTACACCCTCACCAGAAAGCACAGTCTACTCGTTAAACCGTATTTTTACGATATAATATCAATTTCTTCCAAGAAAAGCTTTATAAATGCCACTCTATTTCTTCTTTTTTCTAGCCAACTGCCTCAAAATAGAAACAACTTGTTCGGAATTATTTCCTCTAATAAGTTCAGCGAGCACTTCTGGATGAATTCGCGTTTTTTGTATCAAATCAAGAATTTCTTCAAATCTCGCTAAATGTTCTTTGCTAATTGTCATTCTATTTTGTTTTTGATGTATGTTTGCAGTTGTTCTAACATGATCTCTTGCTTGTGCAATTGATTTAGCATTAACTCGTCCATGTTCAAATAGAATAGACGCGATTTCGTCTCTTGCAGTTTCATCAAACGCGGTTAATGGGGTTTGCTTTCTATTTCTTTTTCGCAATGCTTCTGAAATAGCATGTTCTTCTTCATGTCTTAGAACGCGTTTTAATGCAGGTTCGTTTGATAACAATTGTTCGGGTAAAAGGATTACTGGAATAACTTTTCCATTATGGGGTACATAATTAATAACGCCTGCTAATTCATTCCCTTCTGCTGGATTTCTGTGTTGAAGCACATCTGTGTCAACTGCTACAAAATCCGCCTTTTTTAAAAATAAAAAAATTCCAAAAGGAGTTATTTTGTGTTCTATTGTCGGTTTTTCTCCTTCAAAGAAATGTTGGTCAAATACTTTTTTTACAATGACTTCATGATCTTTGCTTGTTAATGAACGCATATCTTTTTTTGTTTTAACAAGCCTTTGTTCTAATGCTTGTAAGTTAGTTCTCTGTTCTCTTGAAAGCGGTCTAGTGCGTAAAAAGATTTCTATTCGCTTAACTGGATCTTCTGTTTTTGCAAAATCAACTATTGCTCTTTGTGCACGAGCTTCGCGTATTTTCCGTCTTGCAGATTTGTTAGTATGTTGCATAAATATAGTTTGAGAAAGACATATTTAAATGCCACTTCGGATTTGAATTTATCTAAGTTTACTCTAAGAATAATCCGTATGCTTCTAGTATATTTTGTGGGTTTATTATTTGTTGTGGTGTTAGTGATCCTGCTCCGCTTCCTGATCCCGATCCGAATCCTGTGACTGGGTAAATGCAATATGGACGACCTTTGCTTATTTCTAATTGTTTAGGTGTATAATTCTTTTTAGGTATTTCATAACCTATCCATGTAGTTTCTAGACTTTTCAAACAACAAATTTTCATTTTACTAAAATTGTCTTTACCCTGATGAAACTTATTTTCTGTCAAATCACAACAACCATTTGGGCGATCATCCCATAGTGTAGGCTCTTCATCTTTATTGCAACAGATGCTATTTGCTTCATCTAAGCCTTTACTGTATTCATTTATGCCAAACTTTGCTGATTGATCTTTTGTGCAACAACGGATCGGTCGACCGTTTACATAACGGGCTCCACTCGATTCAAAACAACACTGGTCATCCCCAAACCAATCTGTCTCGTCAGTAGGTTCAAACCATCGTTTACTAGTATCATAGCATGAGTGGATTACTGTATCGCATTCATCTGCACATGTGGGTCGTGTGTCATTTGGGTCCATACACTCTTGTGTTGTGGTACAAAATTTGCCTATAATTATGTCTGTTGTAAGGTCGGTTCCGTTAGTTGATGGAACAATGATTGTTGGTGATTTGATTGTGGGTATTTGTTGTTGGGTTATTGGCCCTTGGTTTTTTGTTCTGTTGAATGTGTAATTTATTTTTGTTGTTGTGTTCGATGCTAAGCTTGGTATTGTGAACATTATTATTGGGTCTTCTTCGATTATTGTGAATGGTTGGTTGCTTGTTATCATTGAGGCGTTTGCGATGATTTCTTTTGGTATAAATTCAATGATTTCTATGTTTTCAAGGGTAGTGTTAGTTGTGTTTTCAAATGTTATAGAAAATGTTGTGGTGTGTCCGTCATTAATTTCGGAGGGGGCTGATGCAATTCTTCTGGTTATGTTTAGTTCTTCGTTTGTTGCTAGGCGTCTGTTTGTTGTGTCGATTTCGTTGTTTAGTGTGTTGAGTGTTTGTTCATCAATGGTCTCAGGAAGAGTTTCATCGATTTTGATTGTGAATGTTCCTTCGTCTTCGCGTTCAAATCCTGGGATGTCTCCGTCATATTCCATACAACCAAATAAAATTAATGAGATTGTGATTAATGCTATAAGTAGAATTATTGTTTTATTCATATTAATTAATTGTTTTCTTAACTATTTAAATATTTAGTTTTCGTTTAAATCACTTTGAAAATAATCCGTATGTATCAAGAATATTTTGTGGGTTTACTTGTTGTTGTATTGCACCTAAACTTGCACCTGATCCAGAACCGCTTCCGATTGCTGCGCAATAAGGCATTCCAACTCTAAATTTGTCTTCTTGGTATGTATAACGTTTAACTTCTAGACCTTCATTGCAACAAATACACATATTTTTATATTGTCCTGTTCCGCAACCATAGTCTTTTGTGTCTGTTGGACAACAACCTGTCGGTTCTCCCGATATGTTAGTTATTGCGTCGTATTGTGCTTTTAAATTTTCTGCTCGATCGTCTGTGTCGCCACAACAACGATTACTCCCATCAACGTAGCTTGAATGATTCCCGCGTCCCCAAACTATAACTTGTTCTTCAGTGCAACAATCTCCGGTAGCTTTACCTGTGTTGAGTACTAATTCGTCGTCTGAAGACTCACAACAAGCTCCAGTAGTTATTTTACCTTCTCCTAGAATATTTGAAGTATTATGAATTGCGGTTTCTCCATCTAAACAACAAGAGTCTGGCTCGTTCTCAGAAATAAGTACTTGATCTAAACTAGGGCAACAAATACTTGTTGCTTCCAAAGCATATTCTGCATATTCTTCTGTTCCAAAACCAGCAACTTTGTCGGAATCACAACAGCTAGTTGGTTTGCCACTATCATATTCTGCGCCGCCACTTCCGCAGCATTTGGTAGTTAGTGTTTGTGGTGGACTTTGTGCATTAAAATGCGGTTCTGTTTCCAAAAAATATGATTTGCCAGAGAATTGGCATGATTTGCCGGATCTACCCTGCCGGTTTAGGCAAGCTTCTACGCATTCGTCGCCACAATGATGAACTTCAATACATGCTTTACCTATTTTCATTTCTGGGTATATGTATGGTTCTGCTTGTTCACCGTAATCTCCTGTGTTAGTTGTTGTGCTTAGGTTAGTGCCGTTGGGTGCGGGGAGGATGATTGTGGGTGATTTGATGTTGTTTGTTAGGTTTTGTGTTAGTGGGCCTTGGTTTTTTGTTCTGTTGAATGTGTAGTTTATTTTTGTTGTTGTGTTTGTTGTTAGGTTTGAAATTGTGAACATTATTATTGGGTCTTCTTCGATTATTGTGAATGGTTGGTTGCTTGTTATCATTGAGGCGTTTGCGATGATTTCTTTTGGTATAAATTCAATGATTTCTATGTTTTCAAGGGTAGTGTTAGTTGTGTTTTCAAATGTTATAGAAAATGTTGTGGTGTGTCCGTCATTAATTTCGGAGGGGGCTGATGCAATTCTTCTGGTTATGTTTAGTTCTTCGTTTGTTGCTAGGCGTCTGTTTGTTGTGTCGATTTCGTTGTTTAGTGTGTTGAGTGTTTGTTCATCAATGGTCTCAGGAAGAGTTTCATCGATTTTGATTGTGAATGTTCCTTCGTCTTCGCGTTCAAATCCTGGGATGTCTAGTCCAGTGCTAGTGCATCCAAATAGGATTAGTGAAATTGCAATGATTGCAATAATTGGAATAAGTGTTTTTCTCATAATTATCTTTCTCTTTTAAATTATTTAAATATTATTGTTCGGCGAATAATCCGTATGTATCAAGAATATTTTGTGGGTTTACTTGTTGTTGTATTGCACCTAAACTTGCACCTGATCCTGACCCGCTTCCGGTTGCTGCGCAATAAGGTTTCCCATAATCAATTCTGCTTTCTTCATAGGTATAACGTTTAACTTCTAGACCTTCATTGCAACAAATACACCGATTTCTATGTTGTCCTGTTCCGCAACCATAGTCTTTTGTGTCTGTTGGACAACAGCCGATGGGTTCTCCGATTGTGTTGGTTATTGCGTCGTATTGTGCTTTCAAATTTTCCTCTTCATTGTCGGTGTCGCCACAACAAAGATTGCTTCCGCTGATATGGTTTGCATAGCTTCCGCGTCCCCACACTATAACTTTTTCTTCAGAACAACATTCCCCAGTAGCTAGGCCTGCGTTGATTACTAATTCGTCGTCTGAAGAATCGCAACAAGCTCCCGTAGTATACGTGCTATATTTATGTTGAAGCACGGCTTTTGGTGCTTCACAACATTCGCTAGGTAAATCGTGGATAATAACAACGTCGGCTTGTTGCGCACAACAAATACTTGTTTCTTCATCCGCGCCTTGGGCATATTCATTAATCCCATAAATAGGATTTTCGTTATCCTCACAACATTCCGCTGGTCGACCCAATCCAAATTCGCAACCAAATAGTTCAGAACAACATTTTGTTATTAGTGCTGCGTTAGGGCTACGGCTATTAAAGCTTGCTCGATTTTCGAAAAACCATTTATTGCCGGTATGCACGCACATTTCATAATGTTCATTACATTCAAATACGCAGGTGTCGCCACAATCTGAATTTTGGGTACAGTATTGGTCAGAGGTATCGATTATGTTAATGTATGGTTCTGCTTGGTCATCGTAATCTCTTGAGTTGGTTGTTGTGCTTAGGTTAGTGCCGTTGGGTGCGGGGAGGATGATTGTGGGTGGTTTAATTGTAGATATTTGTTGTTGTGTTAGTGGTCCTTGGTTTTTTGTTCTGTTGAATGTGTAGTTTATTTTTGTTGTTGTGTTTGTTGTTAGGTTTGAAATTGTGAACATTATTATTGGGTCTTCTTCGATTATTGTGAATGGTTGGTTGCTTGTTATCATTGAGGCGTTTGCGATGATTTCTTTTGGTATAAATTCAATGATTTCTAGATTTTCAAGGGTAGTGTTAGTTGTGTTTTCAAATGTTATAGAAAATGTTGTGGTGTGTCCGTCATTAATTTCTGAGGGAGCTGATGCAATTCCTCTTATTATGTTTAGTTCTTCGTTTGTTGCTAGGCGTCTGTTTGTTGTGTCGATTTCGTTGTTTAGTGTGTTGAGTGTTTGTTCATCAATGGTCTCAGGAAGAGTTTCATCGATTTCGATTATGAATGTTCCTTCTCCGTCTCGTACAAATCCTGGGATGTCTCCGTCATATTCCATACAACCTAACAAAGATAGAGAGAATATTATCAATAATGCGATAAGAATAATTGATTTATTCATATTATTATTAGGTTGGTTATGTATTTAATAGTTGGTTTATTGTTTTTCAATTTCCCAAATCTCTTGTGTTCTTCTGGAATAATCAGTCACCACAACAACAATTGCTACGATAACAACGATTAACACTAGTAAACCTAATCCGATTGCTGCTACTCCGCCACCGAATGTAAAGAAACCTGCAAAGAAATCTTCGCTTTCACTAAATTCGGTTTCGATTCGATCGTTTCCTGATTCGAAAATAACTTTTCCGTTTCTTGCAGTGCTAGGAATAATAACTTCGGCAAAACTATTTCCTGCGGGGATAGTAAGTACTCGATCAGTAACAATTCCGTTTTCAATTTCAACGCTTAGAACTCCAACAAATAATTTGTTTGTTGGGTTAATAAAATTAATTGAAATAACATTGTTGTTTGCGTCGTTAGCAATTGCTATGTTCATTGCAACGCTAGATAAATTTCCTGTAGTTGTATTTGTAACACTAACTCTTGCAACGCTTGCATTACAACCGCTAACATTGGGTCTTAAAACTAATTCTCCAGTATCTTCAAAAAGTGTTATACTAACATCTCGAGAAATTGCACTATTGGCTGGCAAAGTAATTATTGATGGGGAAGCTTGTAATCCTTCTATATACACATCAGCGCGGGCATTAGTATTATTTGTTATTGTTACTGGGATACTTGCGTAATTAGAAATGCTAACACTATTAGTAACTGAGATATTAAATCCATCGCAATTAGTAGGTGCGTTAGTTGTCGCGTCAAGTACTTGTGTTTCAAAATCATTTTCTATGTCGCTAAAAGAACAAGTTTTTCCGTTACTAAATCTTCCTTTTACTTTAATTGTATTATCATAAGTCTTATCAGAGAAAACACTTCCTGTACTAGCTTTAATTATAATATCGGCTAGATTGCCACTAAACGCGTATTTCTCGTAGTAGAACGCTTCAAGCTCTAAACCGTTTTCGGTTACATCGACGTCAGTTAACTCGAATCTCTTTGTTGAATCGTTGTTTAAATAAAATATTTCTTGTGTGCTACTATCTTCTTCCATTACAAAGTCGCGTACATGTAAACTAATATCGTCACAATCTGAACTAGTTCCTGTGTTAGAACCATTTCCGCTTGTTCCTGTATCTTCTACATTGACTGTAAAGGTTTCTTCTCCAATACTTGCGATTGAACAAAAAGTATTTCCTAAATAACCTGAAACTCTAAATCTTCCTGTTGCTGTTCGATCATATGATACAAATCCTGCGTCAAGTTCAACAGTAGCATTTCCTAGTGAATTGTCTTGTACGGTTGATGGATAATCAACACTTCCAGAAGTAATTATTGATGTTGAAAAAGTAACGTCTGCGTCACTAACATCAAAATCTGTGTTAGTATTGTTTTCTATTCGAAAAGTTCTTGTTTGTGAAGTATCTTCATTAATTTCAAAATCGTTAGTAACAAGTTCTATTCCTGAACAAGAATTGTCTTCTACATCAATATATGCTTCTTGGGCTTCAAGTTCGGTCGTACCTTCTTTTAGGGTTCCAACTATTCGGTATCGATCATATCTATCATCAATAGTAAGTTCATTACTCCAAGTAAAAACAAATGTGTCTTCATCTAGTGTTTGGCTTTTACTAGTTGTAGTTCTCCACGAATCCCATTCGTCGTTGTCTTCATCCCAATGAAATATAGTTGCTTTTGCTGTTAAGTTACTAGCACAATCATCTTCATCAGTAATATCGTTAACACTAAATTCTATTCTAATATCAATATCATCATTGTCTTCTGCTGAGATAGAAGAATAATAATTTCCGGAATCGTTTCTTACTCCTAGAGTAAAATCATCTACGTCAATTGAACATGTAGCGAAAGCTGTTGTTAAAAATAAAACTAGTAATACTAAAAATATTGAGAATCTTTTCAAGTCAACACCAATATACTTTCCCTCTATAAGTCTATATAAGCTTTTCGTTTATTCACGGGAACAAGTTACTTACATTATTCCTCTACTCTAAACGTCATGTAAGTACTATAAAAAGAATCTAAAAAAAGTATTTCCTAAGGAAAAAGAGTGTTTCTTATTTTTTCTTTGTTAAAACGTTGTATAGTCCTACTGTGAACCAACTGCCTGCTAGTATTGCGTAAGCACTAGCTAAATAACTAGGGAGAATAGCAATCAAATAACCCGGATCGGTTAAATAATTCATTCCAGCCATAGCTGACGGATTTCCTCCAAGCATCATTGTGCTCGCCATATACATGAAAGAATAGATAAATGAGGGTGCAAGACATATACCTGTTATTATTAGAATTACAAAAATAAATACTCCTCGGCTAAAAAACAATTCCCATCCGTTTCCTTTTGTAATGACCCACGACTTTTTAAGTGAGTTAATTATTCCTTCTCCTTCTACAAAAATCGCTTCTGCAATGAGCAGTCTTAAAGTATTATATAATATTACAATTCCATATAATATTATCACAAACACTCCGAGTACCATTAAGCCTATGCCTGTGAGATTTCCTATTGCTATCATAATTGCGCCGCCAATAGATAATGCTGCGCCAATTACTAACATCCAAAGCCATTTTATGTTGTATAATGAGAAAAAAGCAATGATTCCAATTGCTAAAGATAATAGTATAAATTTTATAAATTTAATAACTGTTAATGGTGCATATTTTCTTTTAGAAACTTTTAATGCTCTTCCAATCATCCAATAGTTAATTACTGTTAAAATAATTGCTAAAGGAATAATAAAGATAGCTAACGTGGCATAAAGTCCAATAATCATATTTATGATGAGTTGTGGGTTGGCACTTGCAGATATTGTCTCAAGTGGTGCCAATAGTGATGCTACTATTACAAGCATTAATGCTGCAAAAATTGCATAGACTACAAATGCCACACCTGTAAGTTTCAAAGAAGTTTTGTCTTTCAAACTTTCTAATAAACTAAAAGATAAACTAGCAACAATAACCCGTATAATATTATTGATCTTCTGTTCTAGATCCATATTATAACAATGTCTTTTTTACTTTTAAATGTTTTGTAATAGAGAAATTTTTTTTAAAAAAAGAAAGAAGTGAAGGTCTTGCGACCTCCACGCCCAATTAATTTACTTGTATGATTCTGCAACAATAGTTACGTAGAATACTTCTAAGATGTATCCAACAACTAACATAATTACTCCTGCGATTATACCAACTCCAACTAATGTTCCCATTAATCCCATAATTACTTCTGGGCCAATGGTTCCGCCAGTGGCAGCAGCCATAATAACTGGTAGCATAGATGCTCCGAAAATAGCTCCAACAATTGCCAAGATTATAGCCATTATTACTGCGACTATAATTGCTCCGATAATTACTGCTACTATGAACTTTGCGCTCTTTGCTTTACCAAATACTTCAGGAATATTTAGTGCTGCTCCAATACTCTTTGTTTCTGCTAAAGTCATCATTCCTGCTAACACGATGAAAGCGAATACGATTGACCAAATTATAACTAATGCTCCTCCAATATAAGGGATGTAACCCAAAATTGCAGATATTATAGCGTAGATTATAACGTATACAATCATTGTGACTATAGCTTTTATACTTTCAACAACCAATTCTCCAAAATTATCAAATCCAGGTAATTCATTCTTCTTATTCATTGTTCTATTAGCAATCCTAAGCATGTAACCAGGGATTGTAATAATGTTAATGAAAGGAATTATTGAAAGAATTATTCCAATTATTAGATTAGTAATATTGCTAAATGGTTTTGAAAAAGCTGTACCAATATCCATTTTTATCCAACCTCCCTTTAAATTATAACTTAAAATAACAAGGATTTTGGACTATTTAAATCCTATGGATTTAAAGATTTGGATTCAAGGAGAATTCAAAGCATTTAAACTTTCTTGAAGTTTAAAGATTCAAATTTTAAAGAAATTTGAAGAATTTAAATCCCGCGGATTGTTTAATTACAACTACCAGGGGCTAATTGGTAACAAGAAACAGGACTGTTTTGATCACTTCCAAAAGCATCACAATCTTGTGAACAAGCATCGTTTACAGAAAGGCCGTAGTACTTACAATCAATTTCGTATTTTGTTTTGCTTGTTTCTCCGCACGAGTTGATATAACATTGGAAATCGCCACATTTTCCATCAATACAATAATTTTTTACTTCGCCACCAGTATTTACTAAAAGAGGATTTAGTTCTTTTTCGCTAACTAGTTTTCCTGAACAAGAAGCCGATTTAGTAAAATACGGACAAGTGCTTCCTAAACGTGAACCGCATTCTTGAGTAGGCTGCATGGGTGGTGATTCGCGACAATCAATTGATCCATATGTTTCTCCAAGTTTTGGTTCGCATACTCCGTTTCCATAATGTAACGAATCGATATAAAGAATTCCGGCTAAAACAATAACTAAAATTATTATGGCAACACTCAAAGCAATCTTCTTATTCATATAGCTTAGTAGAGCTCTTATCGTTTAAATAGCTGTTGTTTTTGTTAGTTTGATTCGATATAAACTGGATTGTGATTTAATTGTAAGTTGAGTATTCCTGCGCGATTCTTAATTGTTTTTATTTCAATGTCAAAAAATTTAGGATATATTTCACCTGATTGTTGTAGTAGTAATCCGTTTTCAAAGTGGGGGATAGCTTGGGTTATTATTACGTCGCCTGTGAGCCCAAGTTGTAGGTTAACTGATTTTGATTTGTTGTTTGGTTCTTTCCAATAATTCCACCATGCGACAAAAGTTGGTTTTCCATTTTGCATAAATCTATATACGTGAATATTATTTTCATCAACTTCTATTTCTTGTACAGTGTCCCAGTTACTTCCTTCTAGTTTTTCTATCATTAGTTTGTATGTATAATAACTGAGTTTTTTTACTTTGTACATCTGTGGGTCTCTTAACCCGGCATTAATGAGTCCAAGATGTGCAAAATAGCCGTTTGGTCCATCATTTAACCATAGGAAGTCGCCACTCCCTGTCCAAAAAGATTTTTCTATTCCTGATACTAAAGATATTGTCCATTTTCTTGGAACATATTGTGCTTGTGTTGATTCGGTATTGTCTTGTGCTCCGCCATTAACTGGGCCGGCAGGTATTCCGGTCTGGGTATCCCAAATGAACACATTATCATACCCATATTCACTAAAAAGATTTTTGATGACTAAAGCTATTGTTTCGGTGTTACTTCTTGTGTTTTGTAAACTATCATCAAAATTACTTATGTGGTGTCCATCGAAATATTTATCATAGGTATCTTGTCGAAATAAAAAACCAATTTCGGATTGTGTCAAAAAATAATTGTATCGGTTATCATACGTTAAACTACCTTGTTCGACACGCTCCATATATTCTAACTCGTCTAAAAATTCTTCATAATACCCGGGCCAATTTGTGGCTGTTGTGCCTGGTTTACAATCAAGTTTTTTGTCGTATAAACAATAATCGATAAGATGGTTAAAACAAGTTCCTGATCCTGCAAAAGAAAAATTGGCTTTTGATCTAGCATCTTTAACTGCTTGATATGCAATTCTAGTGTAAACCGCATATTCTTTTGGAGGACCAAAATAACCTGCTGAACAACCTGGCCCCGCTTCGTCTCCAAAAAGAAAATATTTTAAATTAGTATAATATTCTGTTGCTTTATTTAGGTTTACATAAAATTCATTTAAGTCTTGTTTAATGTCATGTTCGCCATTTAAATAAGGTAAAGCTAATTGGGGTTGAGTGTTTACTTGACTTGCTTTACTGTAGTATTGATAACCTAGGTGATACGTGCCGGTTTTATAATCGATGTGGGTGATGATCTGAGGATTTACAATATCATACCATTTAATTCCTACATCTTCCATAGTTTTATAGTCTGGCGGAGCAAAACAAAGAAATCTTTTTTCTAAAGGGATATTTACTTCATTTTCTTTCGCACAATTTAAATCCGCGGGCGGGGCATACTCCCACTCACTCCAACCATATGCGCCAAATGGACTGTTTTCAAAAGTGTTTGTTGGCAGAGGTAGTTTTGTTGTGCAATCTTGTGGGCAAGTTTCGTTTGTTTCAAGACAAGGGCACGGTAGCGTTTTGCATTGTTCGTATTCGCATGTTCCGTTTCCGCATTCGTTTGTGCATGCGGTTGGCGGGCAACCGTTTTTGCTTAAACATTTTTCGATTGTTTCTTTATCATCACAAATAAGGTCGTCTCCGCATTTATCAAGGCCAGTACAACCAATAAATAAGAATAGTAAAAGTATTGCTCCGCAAGCGAATAGAATCTTTGTGTTCATCTGTTTTAAGAAGGTGTTTTGTTCTTTAAAAGAATTTCTTTTAGTTTATTTCTTTGAGCTTGGACAAGTAATCTCACTTGAATCTTGGAGTCTTCCGTTACTAATATCAATTACTTCTTTTGCCCATTTTAGGTTTGTTGCTCCTTCTTCAATTGAACAAGTTGTGTGATAATATTCTGTCCAACCATTCCATGGTCCGATTGATATGCCTGCAGTACTTATACTTGGAATAGCTAATTCTTTTTGTTGTTCTCTCCACGCGAGGCCAATACCATACGTTGCTTCAGGACCAAATACGCGTGTAGAGTCGTATCCGGGCATAACAAATGACACTACAGGATATTCGTTGTCATTCCAATATGTTAAACAATCTTGTGCAAATTCAAATCTGGCGTTATCATCTAAATTTGGCTTATCTTTTTTTATGTCTGTGCATCGCCCACCAGTTGGTTCCCAAGGTAATACTGATAAAATGTATTTGTTATCGCGAAGTTCATCTGGATCTGGCAATTCGCCACCCGTGCCTAGCGGGGTCGTTGGAGTAGAATTTGAGAATACTCCGGGGTCAATAGAGAAACCAATCCGAATTCCGTGTTTATCATATATGCGATTTGCAACTTCTTCAAAACCGTCTGAAAATTCTTGAGGCGTAGCTGTGCTAACTCTAAATGTGCCAATAAGCGAAATCAATTTTCTTGGCTCACCGGTTTTATCATAAATTTGGGTCCAAGCAGGAGAATTGCCATAGTTTTCAACAAACCACGAGATTCTTTCAGTCATATTATCAAGATTATCCGGAAAATTAAATCCAAAGTTAAATGTGTTGGATACTTCTAATAGTGGAAAGAACATGAGGTCTTTTTGTTCTATTTGATTAATTAAACGAGTGTATGCAATAGATATGTTTCCATCCATTGCTCTGGTGCGGGTACAAATATTATCTACGATACAATCATTGTCAGCGTTCATTTGGTATGCCATAGTTCCTTCTGAGAAATTTCTTCCCCAATAAGAGATTTGCACAGAATTAATTCCTATTGATTTCATTCTATCGAGTTGAATATTAATTTCTTCTTCGCTAAATTCTTTTTCATCAGGAAGTGGATTGGCAGTATAATGCGATTCGTCTATTGGAATCCCGGGAAAGTACAATGTTGTTGCGATTTTTGTTCCTTTGTTTCCCGCGTTTGCAATTCGTCCCCATAATTCAGAGGTGTTGTTAAGTTCCATTGTGATTTTTCCAATGTTAAAGCTGTAACCGAGCCGTTCACTGTTTTTGTTTTGCCCGGCGATTGCAAAGTACAAATAGTCGGCTTGGTAATTGCCTCCTTCTAAATCTTTAGCAATTATTGATGGGTAATATCCGCCTTGCCAAGCCGCAGGAGACTCTTCTGTCAACCATGTTCCTGCGCACGTCCATGGCCCCCAAGGACTAGGTGCATCAAAAACATTTTGTGTTGTTATCATTAGGTATCTATCAACTCCAGGGTGATAGTTAGCGGTGAGATGTATTTCTGTTGGTTCAATAACGTTGTCGGGTAAAATTCTAACCGCGTCAAATGAACTAGATGACCACGTATCATTTCCAGAATAGAATTTGTATTCGTTATAATCTAGAATACTCTTTTTCAAAACCCTACTTAAATAAACTTGATTAACAGATTGATCATTGCTAATTATTGTATAAACATAGTCTCCACCGAATTCAAAATTTTTTCCCATATTAATAAAATTTGGGTGTAAACCATTAATGCCTTCTAGATCCCAAGTGCCCGGACTCTTTGTCCAAGTTACTCCTTGATCATCTGAATAAGCGATAAAGAATGTGCCTTCGTGATCATTGGATTCTCCTGTCAAATAAAGTCTGTCATTAATTGCCAACAAGCTGCCGGGTTTTTCATTGATTTTTGATTCTGGGTAAAGGTGTTCGCTGACAAAACGATTTTCTCCTTCTAAATTTGGATAGGTTCCACTTATTGCGCTGGTACCCATGACATGAAAATCTCGTCCTTCAATAAAACCTTCTCCGTCTCCCCAAGCCGTATATAATTTGTTATCTGTTGCCCACGTGTTTCTCCAGAAATCTCCAAAAGATGGGATTGTTAATGGCGCATCAAAGTCTAGATTCACAGAATTTATTACTGGGCTTAATGGAATTGTTGTTCCGCAAGGATCTGGATCTAAAAATTTCCAACAATCAACACTGCATCCGTATCTATCTGGAAAGCCTTCACCATAAGGTCCGGCTACTACTAGTTCTTGACAAATTCCATCTCCACAAATTGCGTCTTTGGGAGTTATAATTTCACTACAATCTTTTGGGCAACTTTTCGTGTCAAGTTCTTTTTCACTGCATTCACCATCTCCACAACCCGCGTAGCATATAAACCAACATTCTTGTGGGGACGCATCACAATTTCCCATACATTCTTTTTGTTCTGCGGTCCAATTAGAATCGTCAGGATATGGTCCGGGTGGAGCTGGGCCAGTACAACCAATAAATAAGAATAGTAAAAGTATTGCTCCGCAAGCGAATAGAATCTTTTTGTTCATTGTATGGTTTAGAGTTTTTTGTTCTTTAAAAGAATTTCTTTTTGTTAGGTTTGTTGTTATCTTCTTTTTTCACTTTCCCCTTTCCAACGCTCCTTTCGCCGAGTGGGAGCGATGAACTCATGAGTCATTTGCAATGACTCAGTAGTGGGGTTATTATCTGTGTCGCTTTTCACTTTCACCTTTCCAATTAAGAATAGGCAATAAGTGTTTGTAAATTTTAACACTTTGTTCTTGTGCTCTCATTACTGAAAAAATATTTTTGTATGCTTTTGGTGACTCGTCAAGAGTGCTCTCTTTCACAGTTGCTTTTATTCCTGTCATCATTGCTTCAAATTCTTTCATAGAAGTTGTTTTGCGTGCTTGTGTCTTACTCATTGCTCGTCCAGCTCCATGCGAACTAGATTCCAAAAACTTTGTATTACCTTTTCCAATTACTAAAAAACTTCCATCCCTCATATTTCCAGGTATTACTCCGCGTTCTCCTTTAGCACTCGGAGTAGCACCTTTTCTGTGAATAAATCTTTGACTTTGACCAATTCTTTGGGCGTGATTGTGATTCTTATTAACCCATAATTCGAAAGAAAACTTTTCACAAAGAGCTTCTTTTAAACCATCAATAACTTCGCGAGCAATTTCCATTCGGTTTAAGAGTGCAAATTCTAGTAAGAATTCTTGTACTGCTAAATACTCTTTTCCTAGTTTACTATTAACATCTAAAGCAAATGTTCTTTCAGCATTTCCTTTTTCTCCAGCTAGTTTCATTGCTGCTTGCATGTAGTGTGTTGCAACGTGGTAACCCATGTGGCGAGAACCACAATGTATTATTAACCACACATCTTTGCCACTAGTATCAATTTCAATGAAATGATTGCCGTGACCTAGGCTACCCAAGTTTGAAAGCGCTTTTCGTTTAAGATAAGCTAAAATATCGTCATTATGAGGGCTTTTTTCTAACTTTTCTAGCAATTCAACAAATTTTTCCTTTGTTTCGACACAAATTTTGTGCTCAGGATTGAGTTTGCCAAGACCCATAGGAACGTTTCTTTGAATGGTATTATGTATTAAATCTAAATCCGTTTTAATTTTCTCAAGTAAGTCTTTCCCTTTTAATTTAAGAGCAATTACTCCACAACCAATATCGTATCCAACCCAAGATGGCACAACAAATCCTTTGGCAATCAAAACGGCTCCAATAGGTGCGACGTAACCAAAGTGTGCGTCTGGCATCAAAGCACCATCAACAACGAACTTTTCTTTCATACAATTAGCAAATTGTCTAAGAACCCTGTCGTCTAAATTTTTTGCAAAAATCTTTTCCATAATTTCACTCAACCAAGTAATTTATCTTTAGTTGTTTGAGTTTAAAAAAGAATTGTTATGTAGTAGATTAGTTATCTATACACGTACTATGTTCACAAAACCCAGTCTTTGTAGCGCAATCATTTGGACTAAAAATTTGCAAGTTAGGTAATGCGGCTCTAATTGCATTACACTCGCTCTTTGTTACGCTTGAGTAGTCTAAACTTACTTCTTCAAGAGAAGGTAATGTTGCTAAAATTCCTGCATTAACAACTTTCGTGTCGCCAATATTTATACTTTTTAACTTAGTGTTATTAGCTAGTGGTGAAAGATCAATTGTCTTAACTCGCACAACTTTTTCTATTGGATCCCATGTTTGACCCGCACCATCCAAAGTTAGGTATTCTAAGTCAGGCATATAACTAACAAAAGAAATATTATCTAATGTGTTAACTCTTGCAAGGCTAAGCAATTTCATTTTGGTTAAATTATTTAACACACTAAAATCACTTGGTGAAGTATCAAAAATAGATAATTGTTCTAGTTTTGTTGAATTATTTAAGAATGAAATGTCGGTTAATTCTGTTCCGCCTAAACCAAGGTGAGTTAAATTTGCTAATTTTTGTATTTCGTTTAACCCAGATGTATTGCTTCCAGTAAGTTCTCCTAGTTGTAAGAATTGAAGACAATATAAATCATTTATTCCTGCAAGTGCAGAATACCCATTAGTTATAATATTGCTTCTTAAATATGAGCTATTAAAAAGACCAATTCTGCTTCCTAAAACATTGTATCCAATTTCAACAGAAGATTCTTGTGTTGTATAGAAACTATTACTACAAAGTTCTAATACACAAGCGTTAGTTGTTATTGGTTTATTATCGATAGTTCCACATTCGGCGTCATCAGTACAAGTTCTTGTTTGAGTATCCGCATTATCGCATGAAGTCCATTCTTCACAAGTCCAATCTTCTATACAAGTATCGTCTGTTGGTGGCGTGTCTGGATCGTCATCTTCGGAGGTATCATCGTCTTCACCAGGTGTTGAAGTACATGCTATTGTATCTTCTGGTTTATTAACATCTGTTCCGCAATTAGTTGTGTCCATACAAAATCTATTTTTTGTATTTATGCTTGTGCCAGTAGTCCAACAATTACCCCATTCTCCACAAACCCAATTTTCAATACAATTATAATCTGGAGTTAGGGGGGGTGTTGCAGTGCATGTTTTTTCCATTTCAGGGATATTAATATTAGTCCCGCATTGTGCGAGGTCGGCGCATTCTCTGGTTTCTATACCTGTTGTTTCGCCGGTTATTGTTGTTGAACAATTACTCCAATCACTACAATCCCAGTCTTCTACACAAATAGTGCTAGGATCTATACAATCTCCATAACAACAACTCGCATCTCCATCAAAAATTCCACCTGCTCTTCTCTCTTTACAAACTTCTCCAGTAGCACAAACTGTTCCGCCAAGAGTTTCACAAGTAATGGTTGAAACACAAGTTCCAAAACAACAAACTGGATTCTTTATAGAAATATGTGTTGGTATTTCTTCTCCATCTCCGATTGCTAAAATGTCGTTTTGTCCAAACACAAGTTCTGGCAAACCGTCTGGTCCATTAGTCCAATTTCCTGTTGCATACCAACTAGTAAAATCAATTTCGTTGCGGTTTTGTCCGGGGTAAGCTAATTCGAGGTTTCTAAAAGTATTTCCAAAATAATATGTTTCTGTTTTTGTAAGTCTAGGCCCGCGAATGGTGCTAACGGTTTTACTGTTTCCGGGTCCTGAGACATTTCCCAAACTATATACTCTTGTGAAAATAGAATCTTCAGCATATCCTACAATACTACCAACATTAGAGCTTGTTGTTCCTATTGGCGGGGTAGTAATATCTGCAGTAGTGTATACATCAGTAAATGTAGTTTTTTTAGCATGACCTACTATTCCTGCAACAAACGAATTTCCCAAAATTTGGCCGGTTACATAGCATTTTTCGATCGTAGCATTGCTATTACTTACTCCAGCTATGCCGCCGACATAATCTCCATTTTTAGTTCCTCCAGTTACAGAATAAATATTAATATCTTCAATTCCTAAATTTTTTATAGTTCCACTGTTTAATTCTGCTACCAAGCCATAATATGGACCATACCTATTTGTTTCGATACTTAGATTTCTTATAGCGTATCCGTCTCCATCTAAAACACCCGTAAAAGTTCTTATTGGTGTGTATAGGCTAGTACTTGCATCAATATCTGAAACTAAAATATAATGTGCATCGTCATCATTCGCAATTTTTTGTAGCATTGTAAGATTACAAATTTGGTATGGATCATCTTCGCTTCCGTCTCCGTCATAAAATCCTGCAGTATTTTCTTTATCACAAACAACATCTTGTGTGTCTGTTCCAGTATTTCCTGTACTCGTTCCGTCATTAATTCCGGGGATTTTTGGGATGCTTCTCATTGTGTCTTCATCATAAATACATCGTTCGTCTGATCTACACACTACTCCATCAATTTTGTTACACGCAGCTATTGTTTCCGCAGTTGGTATACAAGGCATTGGACAACATGCGAGTGTGTCTGTTGCGGGGAAAGTAGCTTGTGTCATACATTCAAATCCAGTCATACAACGTGTTCCTTGTAGTTCAGCACAAGTTCCTAGTGCGGTAACGTCGCCGAGCTCTATTTTGTCTTCAAACATACAAACAACTTCCATTGTTCCTCGATCAATTAAAAATGTAATTGTTATTGCTAGTTCCGGTTCGTTTAATACAACCGAATAATATCCTTCAGAAGGCATTGCGATAGTACACCTATTAGCCATCATTATTTTTGTAGGATCTGTTTCGTTTGGCGCTATAGTGTCAAAAGTAGCAGTTGCATTAGGATATTGTGCGATATATGCTCCTACTTCTGGGCCTAACACAGATACAATTGCATCTGAATAACTAGCGTCGATAGTACAACCTAACAAAAAGAACATTGAAACAATCAACAATCCTGCTATCAAATACTTTTTCATTTAATCATCTTACCTAAATATTATTGCAACGCAATATATGTTTTTGCTGCATCAAATAATGGACCGTAACAGTCCAAACCATTTACTTCTGAAATATCTTTTATTGCCATTAACTCTTCAGGAGTCACTTTACAAATTGCATTTAATCCATCGATTGGAACAGGAGATGCTTTTGCTTCTACAACTTCAATGTAAATTTTACATTTCCCGTCTTCTTTTCCAATTACTTGTCCATAAATTAAATTATCAAGATCTGGAGCGATTTCTCCAAATGATTTATCACAAAACAAAAATCCTTTTGCAAAACAAGTTTCGTCAGTGCACTCGGTTCCTTCTGGTTCTGGCCGCTCAACGGTTGTACAACCAAAGAACAACAAAACGAGTAAAACTGCGAGCATAATTAATGCAATTTTTTTCATGTTATAAGTGAGGCTTTTTTCCTATTTAAATGTGACTGTTGTCCTAATTCGATTATTGAAGTTCATTTTGATAACAAACAAATGCTTCTGTGTAAACAACTTTTTTTTCTACATTAGTAGCTTCTGAAACAGCAGTATAAATCATTTCAGAAAGAGTGTCTTTAATTTCTTTGATTTTACTTTTTGCGATACGTTCATTGCTTGGAGAAGCTAGATAACTGAGATAAAGATGCGTGTCGTCGTAATTATCAAATGCTTTGTACTCTTTTACTGCGATTGTGTAAGTAGGGTCTGACCCTTCTCTTCTAGAACTCAACTTTTGTTCTAATTCTTGCAAGCATGGAAAATCTAATTTATTAATTGCAGTACCTAGTGTAGCAGTTGGGTCGTCACTTGTTGTGTTAGTTGAGTTACCTGTGTTATTGTTACTTGACGGAGTTGTAACATCGGTATTATTCGTTGGCGTATTATCTGTTGTAATCGGAGGCGTATTTGCGGCATCTTCGGTACAACCAAATAAGAATAAAACTAATACTAACACAACTAGTAAACTAAAAATCTTTTTCATATCATTATAAGTATATTAAAAGTATTTAAAGGTTAGTATAATATTTTTTTTAATTTTCCCATGCGAGTATAGGATGGTTATTTTCTTGCGGGGTCCAGACACTTGTGCTAAAACCTAATTCTGTGAATGGAAGGCCATTGCTTCCAAAAAATGATTCTACTGGGACATTTATCTGGTCGGTTCCAGGGTAGTGTGAGAATCCGATTGCGTCGTAAGTAGTATAATTATCGGATGAGCTTGAGAAGGAATAACCATATATTCCGCCAACGTTTGATTTACCTATTATAATTCCTGCTGAATAATTGTTAGTAGTTTTTTCACTATTAACGATGGTTCCGCCAATTCCGCCTAGTCGTGAACTTGCAGTAGTTTTGCCAATAGAATAATTTCTTTCGGTGATAACGCTTTCAGTTTTACCTACTAGTCCGCCTACAATATCAATACCATTTGTATCGCCAGTAGTATAATTGTCTATGACTATACCATTATTCATGAATCCAATTAGTCCTCCGACATATGTTCGACCATTTGTGTTTCCACTAGTAAAATTTCTTGAAACGGTAGGTGGTTTAAATGAAATCGCTAGATTTTTAATATAACCAATTAACCCTCCAACAATAGCATTGCCGATTGTGTCCCCGGTATTAGAATTTTGGGTGATTGTCGCAGGTAGATGAGAATATCTAATCGCATGAGAATAATTATTAATGTAGCCGATTTGTCCACCCACATATTTATTTCCAATTACTTGGCCTGTTGAATAATTGTTTTTGAAAATAAGTTTGTGATCATCTACTTTTTGAATATTGATATGTCCAACAAACCCGCCTACATTATTTTCTCCAGTAACGTCAGCGTGTGAAATATTATTTAATAAGTTTCCGTTTTTTGAGTTACCGATTAATGCGCCGACCTGGTTTTTTCCATTTATTGTACCAGTTATTTGATTGTTTGAAATATTTCCCGTGTCGGAATAACCTATTATTCCGCCAACGTTTGTGTGTCCGTTAATTTTTCCATTAGCGATAATGTTAGTTATTGTACTTGTCAAAGCACTTCCAACAAGCGAACCGACATGTGTATGACCGGTAATATCGTAGTTTACAAGATTAATATTTTTTATGATTGCATTATTTGTTTTGCTGAATAATCCGATATTGTTTGCATTAGGCTGATTAATATATAAATTCGATATTTTGAAGTTTTGCCCATCAAAAACACCCAAAAAGTATTGATCTGGTGTAGTGCTTGAAGTAAATCCTGCCCCATAATTCCAATTTTTTGTGTCAGAACAATCAATGTCTTTTTCTAATATATACTGTGCTTTTCTAGTTTCTGCGTTCAAAAATATTTTTTCCAATTCTTTACAACTCGAAATTTTGTATGGGCTTGTATTTGTTCCATCTCCGCTTAAAACTGTGTCTGTTGGAGCATATATTTGGAATATTTCGCCTTCACTTAATGCTCGATTATAAATTCGGACTTCGTCTATTAACCCGTTAAACCAACGGTTAGCTCTACCCCCCATAATGAATGTAGGGTTGTTTGGGGCTGCACCGATAAATCCTGCGTGTGTTCCAGCATCGTATTTGGTGTCATTTAAATAAATTGTTATGGCATCATCTGCACTATATGTTAATGCAACAAAATTCCATTCATTTTCAATGAGTTTTGATCCGCTAGCATTATAATAATTCCAAAGAGTATCTTCTTGATTTCGAAAGACTCCACTTATACCATATGTGTCGTTGAATTGTAATACTGGTTTGCCCCAACCAATTTCGAGTGGGAATGAAGTGCCAGGATAAGAATCTGCTTTAAACCAACCGGTAAAAGTTATTTCTTCGTCTAGTTGTTGTCCGTTAGTAACATTTCTTCGATAAATGTACGCATTATTGTTAAACCGACCTGCGTTTCCTTTTACTCCGTCATCAACAAACAAGACGCCGTTGTTAATCGCATGTGCGTTATTACCACTTGTATCTAATGAATTGTTTTCAAAGCGGTAATGTGCAAGTAATCCGTTAGTAACCGTATTTGTTTTTGCATCATCGATAATGGCTGTTGGTTTATTTTCGTTATATAACGCATTTACTTGTGTGCTACTTAAAGCAACATCGTAGATTTTTACTTCGTCAAGAAGTCCTTGGTACATTGCAGTATTTCGTCCGCCCATTTTGAATTCGGGAGTTTTTGGATAACTACCTATTTTGTCATCGTGTTTTCCTGCAATTGATGCTACACCATTAACGTATAATGTTATTGTGTCGTCTTTGTGGTATGTTGCGGCAATGTGATTCCATTGATTATCGGCTATGTATAAATCGTTTGGCGAGTATGCTTTCCACTTTTTTTCGTCTCCGTCAAACATTGTGACGTAGGGTTTGTTCTCTTTTATTAATAATAATGGTTGGCCCCATAATAATTCTAAAACAAAACTTGCGGAACCAAGTTTATTTGATTTAACCCATGCGCTTAATGTATATTCTTCGCTTAAATCAGCGTCAAGGTTTTTGGTGTGTGTATAACTTGTACCATCAAAGCTTGCGGCTTTTCCATTTAATCCTTCAGTAAAAGTTACGCTGTTATTTTCTGCGTGTTTTTCTCTTCCACTCGAATCGTCTGTATTGTTTTCAAATTTGTAATATGCTATTAAGGGGTTTCTCACTAGATCGCCAAAAATGTTTGCACTAAGTATGTCTGCAGGAGTAGTACATGATTTTTTGGTAAATCGAATGTATTGCATTTCGCCTTTTATTTTTGATGCGTGAGGAATTGCTACGTCAGTAGCGATTCCGATATTATCTGCGATTAGATTCCAATTTGTTCCGTCTGTGCTAGTTTCTATTTTTGCGCGACAACCGCTTTTATAATCGCTCCATTTTCCACTAAAATTTGTAACATTAACTATTGCTTCTAAATCGATTGTTGTAGTCATTGATTGATTTGTAATTGTTTTTGTAAAAGGGATTTGTGGGGTTGTGCCGGCAAAACTAAGTTTTGAAACTTTTTCAACGCCCTTTGTTTCTATCATTCCTTCAGGAGTTAATTCATCCACCAAGTCTTCGATTTCTTGTTCGTCTGCATTCGCTTCATCTTCTATGTTAATCGGATTTTCATCTTGAATTGTTTGTATTTCTTCTTGTGTAGGCATTACAAAGTCAACAAAATCTTCTCCCGAATCAATAAGTTCTGATGCGGTTGAACAAACTCCGCCGACAGGAATTTCTCCATCCGGGCAATTTGTGTCAAGACTAGTACAACCAAATAAAATAAATGAAGCTATAACTAGTACAAATAACAGTGTAATTGATTTACGCATGAATTATTAGTGTACTCATCATATTTAAATCTTATTTGTTGGTTTTTATCCGACGTTGATCTGAACTTTTTTATTAAGATCAAATCCTTTAGGGATATCTAAGTACGCTTCCAAAAACCATTTTGTACTTGCATTTCCAACGCCACTAATAAATTTCGCAGCTTTTAGTGCAGTTCCAAGAGCACCGTCTGGAGCGCGAGCATTTTCTTGAGCAGGAACTTTGATTTGAAAATCATAATTGAATGGTTGAGTAGAATATTCTTTTTCTCCATCAAGTAGTTGTGCAAACTCAAAAGTTCTACTAGTGTTTGTTTGAATACCATTACCGGTTCTTCTAGTTGTAGTAGTTTCGGAAAATATTTTTACAAAAACTCCTTTTGCCAAAATCGGTTTCTTTAATTGCATGGTAACTGTACCATTAATTGTTTCTCCGTGAGAAAAATTAAATTTCTCAATTTTTAATTCCATTTTTCCTTTACTTAAAAATCCAAATCCCATTGTATTGCCTCCTAAGGATTATTGCTAAATGTATTCACAAAATTATCATAGCAATTATCAAGTTCCTTAGCCTTTGGTTCGTAGCGTGGAAGCGTGGGGATTGTTGCATCTAATTTATCGGGAAGAGTTGTATATTGAGAGCCTCTAAGTCTACGATTTAGTATTGCACCATACCAATCGCCTAAAATATCTGGAGAATTCATATTGCTGGACGCAGTTTTTGCCCATTCATCGAGAATTGTAAAACTAAAGCGGTAACTTGATAATACATTTTTTACTTTTACTAGTTTGTCCCAAAATGTTGCTGTAGGACAAGCATTACCTAAACTTTTTTCGACAGTGCATGCTAGTCGCAATCCTTCCAGCGTTGCATCAACATGTAATGCTGCATTTCCAAATACTGCAATGACAAAAAGTCCATCAATTCCATCGTACCACAGCTGATTATCGGCAATTGTTCCGTGTCTGGCATCAACGCCTAATAAAAGATGTGAAAAATCCACTTCTTCGGAGTTCATTGTTACGGACTTGCTTTTTGATAAATATGATTCAATTATTACTCTTCGGTATATAGGCGGAATTGAATCTCGGAATAAGTGATAGAATGATTGTCCACCATATGACTTTGTATATGTGTCTGTAATTAATGAGTAATAGGGCATATTGAATGCAAATAAAATATCTTTGTCGGTAGGATCGTTTCTAAAATAAGTCATGTATCCGCGCATTGCGGCGGTTACTCTTTCGGAAGTTGTAGATTTACCAAAGTTTAATTGCAATAATGGATAGACTGAAGCCTTTGATGCCTCGCCACCATATCCTTCAGTGTATTTAAATTCGTTAGCATGTTCGCTTGTAAAAGGTATTGCATCAAGACACACGTCTCCACTTTCAATATCTTCATAGTATAACTCAAGTTGCAGGTTTCTCCATTTGTGTTTCAATAGGAAATGTCTTTTCAAATAGCTGAATTTTCTTTGAACATCGACATTCCATGCAAGCTCTTGTGCACGATATATTGGCACTTCGCATTCATAATGTTCGGATCCGCCGAGACTCTGCGGTTTACACCTGTTGATTATTCCGGTTTTTATGTATTTGCCCTTGTCGTTGTTTCTGAGTTTATACTTAATCGGGGGTAAATCATAAATGCTTGTTGAATTTGGAACATATATGTAGACTATTCCTTCTAATGCAGAAAATTCACTTGAAATCGCATTT